>JAEEGG010013718.1_pt1 | contig 17289 bp, 12 predicted proteins | sample 9134161 | NCBI WGS metagenome assembly JAEEGG01 (sample SAMN16246543, study PRJNA631951) | gut metagenome | biome: gut microbiome; feature: rumen; material: CR-attached | host: Bos | place: Iran: Karaj | collected 2018-10 | reverse complement strand
ACAATAAAAACACAAACTGAAATGAGAAAAACGAGACTATTTCTGTTGGCTCTGTTGGCGACGGCATTGTTCTCCTGCAAGCCCGACCCGACACCGACTCCCGTTGACCCTTCAGATACGATAAAGCCGCATCCGGTCAATCTCAAAGGCGTGTATGTTCTCAACGAAGGCGTTTACATGTCTTCCAACGCGTCGCTTTCGTTTTATGACCCTGTGGCTGACACAGCGGCAAGCTTTTTGTTCTACAAGGCTAACAACGCACCTATCGGCGATGTGGGGCAAAGTCTTGCAATGGCAGAAGGCAAACTCTACATTGTCGTCAACAACAGCAACTTGATTTATAAGGTGGATGCCAATACGATTCGGATTGATATGACAAAGCCGTTTAAGTTGTTGGATTTCTATTCGCCGCGCGAGATGCACTTTGTGGCTCCCAACAAGGCCTACGTCAGTGATTTGATGGGAACAGGCCTTTGGATTGTCAATCCTCAGGACATGAGCCATTGCGGGTTTGTCGAGACTGGCAAGACCACGGAAAAGATGGTACAGGTCGGCAATGAGCTGTATGTCAGCAACTGGTCGTATTATTATGTTAATGCTAATTCGCATGAGAGTTACAATACGGTGCAAGTGATTGACGCGAATAATGACGTAAAAGTCGCTGACATCGCAGTGGGGAAGGAGCCCAACACGATGACGGTCGACAAGAACGGCCATGTGTGGGTGCTTTGCGAAGGTCGTGCATGGGACGTGGAACACATCGATGACCCCACGATTTGCGAAGAGCCTTCGTTATGGGAGATCGACCCACAACTCAAGACCGCCCAATGCCGCTATGTCTTTGAAGATTTTGTCGATCCTCAGACGGGTGAAAACATGGGCTATTCTGCTTCAAACATGAAATCTGACCCGCAAGGAAGATATATGTATATCATTGTGAGTGAGATGGATGAATATGGCATGTCTTCGGATAGCGAAGTGCGCCGTTTTGATGTGGAAACGCTTTCTTTCTCTGAGTCGTTTTGTATTCCAGCCGAAGGGAAAACGTTCTATAATATGGCCGTCGATCCCAACTCGGGAGACTTGTATATCTCCTGCATCGCCAATCCGACGGTCAATGGTATCGTGTATCGTTATACCTCCGATGGAGTGTTGCTATCATCGTTCGAGGCTGGACTATTTCCCAGTGCAATGTTGTTTAAATAATTGATATTCTTTCGGGGATTGCAAATCCCCAACTCCGTTCGGGCGGATTGCAAATCCGCCCGAACTTTCTAACAATTAAACAATTAAACAATTAAACAATCAACAACTAAACAAATGACAAAAACCTGTCCCCGTTGCGGAAAAACCTTCGAATGCGTGCATTCCATCGACTGTTGGTGCGTCAAGGTGAAGCTCACCGACGCCACAAAATCCTATCTGAAGGAACATTACAATGATTGCCTGTGCAAAGACTGCTTGGAGGAAATCAATGGAAAGTAAAGGTGATAGTTCATTCGGATTTGCAATCCGAATGATTCGAGGTGGGGATTTTAAATCCCCGTGTTCAAAGCGGTCGGATTACAAATCCTCCCGAACGCTTTTATGGAGTTTCATGCTTTTGTTTTTTGTTGCATGTGCTCCAAAAGAACAGGAAAGCACTAGGAAAACGCAAGGTGACAACCTTATGCGCTATGCCCGTAATGTCACGGTTTGCCAAAAGGATTACGGCTATCTGATGGAGGTGATTTGCCCATGGGATACCACCTTGTCGTTGGGCAAGTTCGCCTTGGTCAAGGACACGACGAAGGCCGTCGATACAGATGTGAAAGGTGTCCTTCGCGTTCCCGTGAAGTCCGTGATCTCGTTCTCTGCCACGCAATGGGCCGTTTTCCTTCGTTTGGGTGAAATCGACCGTGTGAAAGGCATCCTCGAAGGCCGTTTTGTGACCGACAGCACCATGCGCTCGCTTTTGGCGCAGCAGAAGGTCTACGATATCGGTACAGAAGCTTCTGCTGATATTGAAAGGATGATACAACTGCAACCGGATGCTTTGCTCTATTCGCCTTATTTCGACGGCAACCAAGGTGGCTTGAATGTCACGGGAGCTGTGTTGTTTCCTTTTGCTGACTATATGGAAAACACGCCTTTGGGTCGCGCCGAGTGGATTCGTGTCATAGGCATACTGGCGGGCTGCGAGGACAAGGCTGATGCTTGGTTCGACGACATCGAGCGACGCTATAATGCTCTTTCCACGCTTTGTGCCGATGTGGAACACCGTCCCACGGTGTTTTCCGACTTGGCCTTCAATGGACAATGGTATGTAGCGGGAGGCAGGAGTTATATTGCCAAACTCTTTGCCGATGCTGGTGCCGATTATATCTGGAAAGACAACTCTTCGACAGCCAGCGTGCCCTTGGATGCTGAGAGCATCCTCGCTAAGGCGCAGCATGCCGATTATTGGCGTGTCATTAATTCCAATCCCTTCCCGATGACATACGATGCGTTGGGTAAAGAGAATCCTGTGTATTCACTTTTCGATGCCTACAAAAACCACCAAATCATTGTCTGCGACATCATCTCGACAGGCTATTTCGAGCAGTCGCAGTGCGAGCCAGATTTGTTGTTGGCCGACTTCATCCATTTCTTCCACCCTGAACTGATGACGGGGGAATGGGAAGGATACCAAACCAGGTATTATCATTTGATGGAAAACGAATAGGATGCACCAAGAGGCACATCCTATTCTTTGCTATTGAAGGCATACTTTTGCTGCGTTTCTGTTAACGTTTCAAGCCGAAGACGTGTTTAGCGCGGCTGGGTCGCATAGTTGGAATCTATCGTTTGATTTTGACCGTTTTTCCTGGTTTGCTATTATTATTCTGTTTGTTGGTATTGTTATTCAGCTTTTTGTCCTTGCTATTCTGTTTGTTATTCTTGATATTCAGCTTGTTGCTGTTAGTAGTCGTACCTGTATCATTTATTGTATTTGCTCTTATCTGGCCTGTTTTCTCGAAGATCCACTGTTGAGCTTCGCCCTTGTGTGTTTGGTAAAGCTTGATTTTACCGTCGTTTACTGCATTGCCGTTGTGCAGGTCGAGGCAGTAGCTTGTGTTGGCTGCACTCATCAGCACGTAGGAGCCATTGCTTTGTTTCTCGGGAATCCAAAGTTGATTATTTCCACCATGATAGCCGTAGACTTGGATTTGAGTTTCGTTTCGGATTTCATTGCCCCAAATGTCAAACACAAGGTCGTTGTTGATTACGCTACGGATGACGATTTTCCCGTCTTTGTGGGTTACCTTCCATTTTTGGGAATTGTCGTTTCTCCATTGCCAGAGTTGGACAATGGTATTGTTGTTCGCCTTGCTATCCTTGAGGGTAAGGACATAGTTGGTGTTCTTGGCAAACTTGATGACGTATTCGCCGTCGGCAATGTCGTTTGAGTTGTTATTGTTGTTACTATTATTCTTGTTGCTATTATTGTTGTTGTTGTTGTTGTTGTTACTATTATTGGAAACTTTCTCGAAGGTCCATTGTTGCTGCCAACCCTTGTGGGCTTGGTAGAGCATTATTTTTTGGTCGTTTGCAGTATTACCGTTAAGCAAATCGAGGCATAGGTTTTGGTTGCCCGCTGTCTTCAGCACGTAGGAACCGTTGCTCATACGTTCGGGAATCCACAACTGGTTGTCCTTGCCATGATAGGTGTAGACGATGATTTGTGTGCCGTTTTCATACTTATAATCCATCACGTCAAACACAAAGTTGTTGTCGACCATGCTGCGGATGACGATTTTCCCGTCTTTGTGGGTTACCTTCCATTTTTGGGAATTGTCGTTTCTCCACTGCCAGAGATGGACGAGGTTCACGTTGCTCGCTTTGCCGTCCTTCAAGGTCAGCACGTAATTTGGGTTGTTAGTGAACCTGATGACATATTCGCCTTCGGGAATCAGTTGGGCAAAAATTGTGGCAACAAAAGCCAACATAGCCGTTAAGGTAAGGAATAGCTTTTTCATAATGAGTTGATTTGGTTTGAGTTATTTTTGGATTGTGTAATTTGCTTTTTATGTTTATGTGTTGTTTTTGCAGAGAATCCAAGGCAAAAGTAAACAAAAATGTATAGAATATGCTTGTTTTCAAATAAATCTCTAATTTTACATTTCAAAACGTACTATAAATTAGAATAGCTATGTGTAAAAATGTACTGAAAATAATGATGGCGACGCTTTTGATGGCATTGTCGGCGTCGTTTGTGAACGCCCAAGTTCATGTGGGTGACATCTTTTGCGAAGGTGATCTTGACGGATACAAGGGCACAGGTGTCATCCTCGAAAATAGGTCTGACCATCCTGCGTTTAACGCCCTCGATTATGAAAACGGTTGGTATCTTCCCACCGCTGGTCAGCTGAAGCGCCTCTACAGCAAACATGATAAGGTGAACGAAAGCCTTTCGGCTGTGGGTGGTGATGAATTATTCCCAGAAGATCCGAATTGGGAGTGCTGGTCATCCATCGAGTATAATGTTGCCAGCGCATGGTATATGAATACTTCGGGTGAACTTCGTTGCAAGGATGCCACATACAATGGCACCAAAGATGCAAAACGCGTGGTTCGTGGCGTAATCAATTTCTAAGTTCTGAAGCTTAAAAGACAAAGCCTGTTTCGCAAACGAAACGGGCTTTTTTTGCACCTAATCAGCAACCTTTTAGCGGACAATCCGCTGAGCATGAAGCGCATTTGCTGGAATTCGCCTTGCTTTTGCCCTTGGCGTTACAAGAACACTTGTCCTTGCCTAGCCGCATGGCGCAGATGGCGACAATGACCATGGCAAGGACAACCAACAATACTATGACAGTGGGCAGGTTCATGCGATGACGGCGTTGGCGATGAGATAGGCAATCCAAGCGCAGACCCATGCGACGGCGCATTGGAACAGAATGATAAACAGCATCCATTTGGCGCCCAGCTCACGACGGATGGCGGCCATGGCAGCCACGCAAGGCGTGTAAAGCAGACAGAACACCAACATGGAAATGCTAGTGACAGTAGTGAAAAGCGGCATGGCATTGAGTACCTCCAAAGTGGCGACGACACTTTCCTTGGCCATGAATCCACTGATCAATGCTGTGACGACCTGCCAGTTGCCCAAACCTATGGGATGGAAGATGGGCGCAATCCAACCAGCTACACTGGCCAACATGCTGCCATCACCATTCTCCACCATGTTGAAATGGAAGTCGAAGGTCTGAAGGAACCAGATGACTAAAGTGGCCAAAAAGATGACCGTGAAAGCGCGCTGTAGGAAGTCCTTGGTTTTATCCCAAAGCAGGTGCGCCACATTCTTCATTCCTGGTAAACGGTAGTTGGGAAGCTCCATGACGAAAGGCGCGACAGCACCTTTGTTGCCGAACCATTTGGTGAACAACGCGGTGATGATGCCAACGATAATACCCAATAGATAAAGGCAAATCAGCACCACACCGCCGTGTCCCGGGAAGAAGGATGCAGTGAAGAAGCCATAAATCGGAATCTTGGCCGAGCAGCTCATGAAAGGTGTCAGCAGGATGGTGCGCCAACGGTCGTGGGTGGAGTGGAGGGTACGTGTCGACATTACCGCAGGCACGGTGCAGCCGAAACCGATGAGCATAGGCACGATGCTGTGGCCGGTGAGACCAAGTTTTCTCAGAAAACTGTCGCTTACAAAGGCCACACGTGCCATGTAGCCACTATCCTCCAGCAGACTGAGGAAGAAGAACAGCAAAATAATAATAGGTACAAAACTCAAGACACTGCCTACGCCTCCGAAGATGCCATCCACAACTAACGACTGCACGGCGGGACTGACGTTCCAGTTGGCCAAAGCCGTTCCGCATCGCTCGGCCAGCCTTGAGATGCCTTGGTCGAGCCAATCTTGCAAAGGCGCTCCAAGAAGGTCGATGGAGAGATAGATGATACCCACCATCACAAGGATGAAAATCGGGATGGCAGTCCACTTGCCCGTAAGAATCTTGTCGATGCGGCGGCTGCGCTGGTATTCCTTGCTTTCCTTGGGTTTAATTACGGTCTTGTCACAGAGCTTCTTGATGAAGGCAAAACGCATCTCGGCCATGGCTGCAGCACGGTCGAGGCCACGTTCCTCTTCCATCTGCACGATAAGGTGCTCCAAGGTCTCTTTCTCGTTTTGGGAGAGTTGCAAGGCTTCCATGACGATGGAATCGCCTTCCACGAGTTTGGAAGCAGCGAAACGCACGGGGATGTCGGCACGTTGGGCATGGTCTTCGATGAGGTGCATGATGCTGTGCAGGCAGCGGTGCACTGCTCCGCCATGATCATCCTTGTCGCAGAAATCCTGACGCACTGGAGCTTCTTGGTATTTTGCAATGTGTATGGCATGGTCGACGAGCTCGGAAACGCCTTCGTTCTTGGCCGCAGATATGGGTACCACAGGCAGACCGAGGATTTGCTCCATCTCGTTGACGAGGATGCTGCCCCCGTTATTGCGCACTTCATCCATCATATTGAGTGCCAATACCATAGGTACGCCCAATTCCATGAGTTGCATGGTGAGGTAGAGGTTGCGCTCGATGTTGTTGGCGTCTACGATGTTGATGATGCCTTTGGGTTTCTCCTTCATGATGAATTCACGCGAGACAATTTCCTCCGAGGTGTAAGGCGACAGCGAGTAGATGCCTGGCAAATCGGTGACGGAAGTGTCGGGATGCCCTTTGATGGTGCCATCCTTACGGTCGACCGTGACGCCTGGAAAATTACCCACATGTTGGTTGGCACCTGTCAGTTGGTTGAAGAGAGTGGTCTTGCCGCAGTTTTGCTGTCCAGCGAGGGCAAAAGTCAGTTTGGTGCCTTTGGGTAGTGGCGTTTCGTGGGTCTTGTCGTGGTATATGCCAGCTTCACCCAATCCTGGGTGGGCATTGTGATCGGGAAGAGAAGTGATATAAAGACGGTCAAGGCTGGCGTCATTGTTTTTTGCTTCGGTTTTGCTTCCGCCGTATAACTCGACCCCAATGAGGGCAGCATCGGCTTTTCGAAGCGTCAAAGCATAGCCGTGCACCATGATTTCTATCGGGTCGCCCAAAGGTGCGTATTTCACAAGTTTGACAACGGCGTCGGGAATAAGGCCCATGTCCAGAAAATGCTGTCTACGCTGGCCTTCTCCGTTAACCGATTGAATGCGTGCGAATTGTCCGATTTCTATTTTATCAAGTGTTATCATCTAAGGATTCTGTTTGAAGTTGCAAAAATACGAAGACCATCCATACGCTCCTATCCTTATTAATGATACTTTTTTCCAACAAGCATCCTCATTTGTGATGAGCAGGAAGTTTTGTCGAGATTTTAAAATACTGGTGTTTGACTACATTGGATGCTTTGCATTTTGATAGGCTTAGGAATCTTAGCTTTATTAAGGTAATACAATCCTTTCGACCTCGCCTTGAGTGATGAACTGCACGGTTACTTGTGGCGCTTTCTTGTCTTCTGCCTTCACTTTACAATCGAATGACACCTCTGAAATGCCTTCGTCCAAGACCGACACACCTTGTGTTACCACGTCTGCAATCTTGTTGTAGTTCATGTTAGTGATAAAGGCAGAGCCGTCATAGTTGTATATCAGGTATTGACCAGCTTTGACAGTGCAAGGGAAATGTAAGACTCCATTCGGTGTAGTGAGATTTAACTCACTGATGCTGCCTTTGCCTTCCACGGCGATGCTCAGGGCAAAATTGCCTTGATATGGGCTGTCCCATTGCCAAGTGTCTTCCTTGAAATTGCAAAAATACCTCCTTGAAATATGCTGAGAATAAAGGAGATAGGATGTGTCTTCAGTTGTTTCCAAGTGCCAGTTGCCGTATGGATCTTTGAAGGCTTCCTTTTGCTTCTCGCTGAAAGCACCCGAAAGCCGCAGCGTTTCCCATATATTGATGGTGTTCAGCATCGCGTCGGTTAGGCCGTGCTTGCGCATGGCTTCCACGCTGAAGTCGAGGCCGAAGCCTGCATCAAAGGCAGCCGCTTTGGAGAGGAACCATTCCAGCTCCTCCATCGTGGTGGCCTTTCGGTTTTTGTCGGCGAGATGGATTTGGAAGTTGCCGATCATCCACGGAAACAGGTTTCGGCGATAGAATGCCTGCTTTTCCGAAAGCGTTTCCGACATGGTATTGCGCATGGTCGCATTCCACAGCGTGTTGTCGTTGACCCGAGTGAGGTAATGCCATGAATTATGCATAAGTTGGTCGGCTTGCAAGAACTTCTTGGGGTTGTATTTTTGCATGGTGTCGAGCAGGCGGACGATGGACAGCTCGCCAAGTCCGTTGTAGGCATAGCTTTTCAAGTCATTGAAAACAAGTAGCGGGGAATCGGTCTTGGCGCATTTTTGGGCTTCTTTTTGAACCATCTCGTCTTGAATCTTAGGGTTGGGGGCAAGGGTGTGGTCTGCATGGTCCCACAGTTTGTATGTAAAGATATTCTTTTTATGGGCGGCTTTCTTGGTACCAAAGGCGCCTCGGGTGCAGCCATAGAACAAGTGGATATTACCAGCAATTTCAGTGCTGCGGTAGGTGACCAACTCCTCCTCAATTTGAAGTACGTTAATATGGGCAGGCTTGTTGAAGAGGTCGGAATGGTAAACGGCAAACTCGGTCTGGTTAGCGTCAATAGGCAATTGCAACTCAAGGGTGCCTTGTATCAATAGATTGTTAAGTACAATTGGCGCATTGGTGGGGATGCGGTTGGCCCACACAGGGTGGCATAAATCCAAGCCAGCCTGACGGCTTTTTTGGCTTACGAAAGCGGCATCTTTTGTGGTGTATTCGTTGCAGAGATAGGACTTGGTGGCCATAGGGCTGACTTTGTTCCAAATGCTGTCGTGGACGGGGTGTGCCAAACCTTCGTCGGCTTCTATCTCCGCGATTCTGTCCAAGACCTCATTCTGATGGCAGCCAAATAGGGCAAGAGCCGAGCCGCGTATCAAGGCGTCATCGCCGTCGATGTGATAAGTGATTGCGCCTTCATAGCCGCTTGTGTTGCGGTAGTGCAAAAAAAAGCGGTCGTAAGCCGAAAACTGCATTCTCGTGCCTTCGGCAGTCGCGATGGCGGCCAACTCGGGATTCACGGGGTAATGAAGCAGTTCCCCGAGCTGTTCAGCGTAATCTGAAGGGATGCCTGCGTTGGTTTTTGCGTTGAGAGCCTGCAAGCCAAAGGCCAATCCTTGACCTTGTGCCACGCCGATGACTTCCCCCACGCTTTCGTTGAGGCTGACGCAAATCGGAAAAAGAAGTATGGCATCGTAGGATTCCATTGGCGCGTCATCAACGACTATCGTAAAATAGTCACTATCATAACTATAGCTGAATGTCAAGCCGATGCTTTCACTTTCTCCAAATCCAATGACGCCATAATCGAAATTGCATTGAAAAAAATTGGATGCCATTGCTTTCCCATCCTTGAAAGCCACGGCGACAGGACAGTTTTCCGAAGAGAGAATCTCTTTGTCAAAGACTTTCACAGACCTGACTTTGCCATCTTCATCAATCCCTAAGGAAAGAGATGAAGTCCAAAAGTGATAGATGTATTGTGCTTGCGAGACCATCCCAGTAAGCAGCAGGATTAATATGGCTAAAGTCTTCTTCATCAGTCTATTCCTCTCAAGTCTTTATAAAGTTGTACGGCATAAAGATCGGTCATGTTGGAGATGAAGTCGATGACAGATTGCAGTTTGGCATAGGTGTCATCGGTCTCCACCTTGAATTGCTCGGGAATGAGCGAAAGGAGCTTTTTGTTGTATGGTGTACCAGGATTCAACACGGCATCAGTGAAGTCCTCCAAAAGTGTGCCAACCACGTTGAAGCCCGTCAGTTCGATTTTAACCACAGAAGGGTGTCGGTAAATATGCTTCACAGATTCATCGCGGCACACCTCCAAGGCATTTTTCTCAAACTCAGGTAAATGCGCAATTAGGCTTTTCTCAAAGCAGCCTTCCATAATGGCATCATAATGCTTTACGAAGATGTCGCTGGCACAGTTGACAAGCTTATTAATTAAGGTGGCACGCAAAAATGCCATTCGTTCGTTGACGTCGGTCACATCTTGGTAAACGGCTTCCTTATGCTTAAACACTTCCTTGTCTTTGGGTTGCTCTGGATGGAAGAACGACAGGAAACACCGCTCAATGGCCTCCGTGCTGACGATGCCGCGCTTGTGGGCGTCTTCCATGTCGAGGACGAGATAGCAGATGTCGTCAGCGGCTTCCATCATGTAGGACAGAGGATGTCGAGCATAGACAAGATGCTCGTCGTCAATCCTTGGGATGCTGCATTCTTCGACGACTTCCTTAAAAGCTTCAATCTCAGAATAAAAGACGTTGTATTTCTTGCGATTGCCTTTGTTGTAAGAAGGGTAGGGGTATTTCAGCAGGGTGGCCAAAGAGGCTGAGGTCAAGGAGAAGCCACCCGCTCGTCGCCCCGTGAACTGGTGTGTTAGTTGGCGAAAGGCGTTGGCATTGCCCTCAAAGGCGATGAGGTCACTCCATTGTTCGGACAGTACTTGGCTTTGCAAGGCTTTGCCTTTGCCGTCCTTGAAGAAGCTGCTGATGGTGTCTTCGCCCGAATGGCCGAAGGGCGGATTGCCGAGGTCGTGGGCCAAACAAGCTGTGGCCACGATGGTCTCGATGTCGGACTGACGCTCTTTCAATTCAGGGTGCTTCTTGGCTAGTTTCTCCACTGTCCGGCAGGCAATGGAGCGCCCCACGCTAGCTACTTCCAAACTGTGGGTCAAGCGGTTGTGAACCATCTGGGCGCCTGGCAGCGGAAAAACTTGGGTCTTATTTTCCAAGCGGCGGAAAGGACTGCTGAAGATGATGCGGTCGTAGTCGCGCTGGAACGAGCTACGAATGTCGAGGCTCTTGTGTGGCTGCGCATAGCGTTTGTTGGAGAGGAGATCGTTCCAATTCATCGGCAAAATCGTTTAGATAGTGCAAAAATAAGAAGTTTTTATAAAAAAACACTACTTTTGCAGCCGATTTGAAATCCATCACATCATGTGGGTAGTCTTATCTTTGATTTCAGCCGTCCTTCTCGGCTTTTACGACATCTTCAAGAAACAGACCGTCGTCAACAATGCCATCATACCTGTCTTGTTCTATAGCACGATGATCAGCGGGCTCATGTTTTTGCCTTTCGTCCTGCTGTCGCAATTCAAGCCTTACATTTTCGAGGGCGACTTCATGCAGAAACTATACATTGAGCCTCTAACGGCACGGCAGCATTTGCTCATCATGGGTAAGACAGCCCTTATTCTCTGTTCGTGGATGTTCAGCTATTCGGCGATGAAGCACCTGCCCATCACCGTTGTGGGTCCTGTCAACCAGCTGCGCCCCGCCATCACTGTTATTTTGATGTTTTGCGTTTTTCATGAAAGCCTGACATGGTTGCAGGGCACGGGTGTGGTTTTGGCCATCATTTCGTTCTACTTTATGAACCGATCGGGCAAGCTTGAAGGCATACAATTCAAATCGAACAAATGGGTCTATATGCTGCTGGGCTCAGCTGTTCTCGTGGCTCTGAGTGGAGTCTATGACAAATTCCTGCTCAGCAAGGAGAGTATCTCACCCTCTACCATACAGGCATGGTACACCATTTATGACTTTCTCATGATGGCCGTGTTGTTCCTCATCATCTGGCTGCCGAAACGCAAAGAGCAACCCTTCGAATGGCGCTGGGGCATTGTGGCAATGGCGATATTCGTCACCGTGGCTGATGTCATCTATCTCACTGGATTGAAGCAAGATGCCGCCGTGGTGGTGCTCATCCCGCTCATCCTTTATGGTGTGCGTCTTATCGTGTCGTTCGTCTATGGCATCTTTGGCTTCAAGGAGCAGAACATTCGAAGCAAAATTATCCCTTTACTGATGGTGTTGGCCGCCTTGGTGTGCCTTTGCATTTGATTGAAAAATTCCATACTTTTCTTTCAAAAATTTGGCGTTATATGGATTATTCCATATCTTTGTGCCCTAATTGAAACGAGAAATCTTTAGGATATGGAAATAAAAAGAGTTTTTGACCTTCTTGACAACTATGTCGAGAAGTACCCTAACCAACAAGAAGCCCTTGCCGGAAAAAAGAACGGTCAATGGGTGAAATACAGTTCTACATCATACAAAGAACACGCCGATACACTGAGTTATGCCCTTATCGAATTGGGCATCGAAAAAGGGGACAAGGTGGCGATGATTTTGACCAACCGTCCCGAATGGAACATGCTCGACATGGCTATCAGCCAAGTGGGAGCCATTACGGTTCCTGTCTATCCTACCATTAGCGAGGAAGACTATCGTTACATCCTTCACGACTGCGATGCCAAGATGGTCATCATCGACGGCCTTAGCGTGATGAACAAGGTGACCAACATCTTGCCTGATGCGCCCAATGTAAAGTTGGTCTACACGATGGTCGACCGCGAGAAATATCCCTATTTCGACCAGCTGCTCCAGCTTGGTAAAGAACATCCTCGTGTTGAAGAATTGGCTGCCCGTAAGGCTGCTGTCGACGAGATGGAGTGCGCCACCATCATTTATACTTCGGGTACCACAGGTACACCCAAAGGTGTGATGCTCTCTCACCACAACTTGATGAACCAGTTCCCGAACTTCCACTACACTATCAGTGACACGTCGAACAAGGCTTTCAGCTTCCTGCCCGTGTGCCATGCCTACGAGCGTGCACTGAATTATTGCTACCAGTATCGCGGCATGTCGATTTACTATGCCGAGAGTTTGGGAACCATTGCTTCCGATATGCGTGAGGTGCATCCCACCATGATGTGCGCTGTGCCGCGTGTGTTGGAACGTTTCTACGACGCTATCCTGCAGTCAGGCAAAAAGCAGAAGGGCATCAAGAAACGCATCTTCTTCTGGGCTGTGCGCCTTGGCGAGCGTTACAAGATTGACGCGGTCAGTCGCCACTGGTTCTACGATTGGAAGCTGGGTATCGCCGACAAGTTAGTATACGCCAAAATCAGACAGGGCATTGGCGCCGACAACTTCGACATCATCGTGTCGGGTGCTGCTGCCATCTCGCAGAAGATTGCAGGCTTCTTCTCGGCCATCAAGATGCCCGTATTTGAAGGCTATGGTCTTACCGAAACATCTCCCGTTATCGCCGTCAGTAACCGCAATCCACATGGACGTGAAGTGGGTTATGTGGGGCAACCATTGCCAGGCACCGAGGTGAAGATTGCCGATAATGGTGAAATCCTGTGCCGTGGCCATAACGTGATGATGGGCTACTACAAGCAGCCTGAGCTGACCAAGGAAGTCATCGACGAAGATGGATGGTTCCACACGGGCGATATGGGTGAGTTTGACCAATACAACCGTCTGAAGATAACAGGTCGTATCAAGAGCCTCTTCAAGACTTCCGGCGGCAAATACATCAACCCCGACATGATTGAAGCCAAGTTCTCTTCCTCCAAACTGATCGAGCAGATTTTGGTGGTGGGCGAGAACCAGAAGTTTGCAGGTGCCCTTATCATCCCGAGCTTTACCGACCTGAAGGCTTGGTGCGCCGAGGAGAACATCCCTTACACGACCAACGAGGAAATGATTCAAAAGCCTGAGGTTCTGAAGCGCTATGCTGCCGAAATCAACGAGCTGAACAAAGGCTTGGGCGAGACAGAAAAGGTCAAGAAGCAGGTGCTGCTCGCCGATGAGTGGAGCATCAACAATGGCTTACTTACGCCGACACTGAAAGCCAAGCGTAAAATCATCACGGCGAAGTACAAAGACGTCATCGATAAGATGTTCGCTTGAGGACTATGGCTTATGGCAAATGGCCTATGGCTTGCCTTTACGTTGAGGCAGCCATAGGCCATTGTCATATGCCATAGTAAAATAATAATTACTCCAAATAAGTATACCCGTACAATCCTGAGCGGTAGTTGGAAAGGAACTCCTTGCCCTCTTCGACCGAGATTTTGCCTTCCTTCACGCACTTGGTGACCCAGGTCTCCACCGTGCGGACGAGTTTCTTCGGGCTGTATTGCACATATTCCAGCACATCGGCAACGGTCTCGCCATCGATGACTTGATCGATGTAGTAGCCCTTTTCGTCCACCGAGATGTGCACCGCGTTGGTGTCACCAAATAGGTTGTGGAGGTCGCCCAAGATCTCTTGATAGGCACCCACGAGGAACACACCAATATAATAGTGCTCCTTCTCACCGAAGGAGTGCAGCGGGATGGTGTGTTGTGTCGACTTGGCGACAAAGTTGGTGATTTTGCCGTCGCTGTCGCAGGTGATGTCCTGCAGGGTGGCGAGGTGGGTTGGGTTCTCGTCCAAACGTTGGATGGGGATGATGGGGAAGAGCTGGTCGATGGCCCAGAGGTCGGGCAGCGACTGGAACAGAGAGAAGTTGCAGAAATACTTGTCGGCCAAGAGCTTCGGCAATGAAGTGAAGTCTTCAGGCACACGCTTCAAGCTGTTGGCGATATGGTTCACCTCGCGGGCGATGCTCCAGAACAATCTTTCAATCTTGGCGCGCGACTTGAGGTCGAGCAGACCGAGGCTGAACAGGTTGAGGGCTTCCTCACGGATCTCCTGGGCGTCGTGCCAGATTTCCAAGGAAGAGCTCTTGGTCAGCTCGTCCCACGACTCGTATAGTTCCTTGATGAGCTCATGGTCGTCCTCTTCGGGCTCTTCGTTGTCGTCCCATTCGGGAAGTGAGGTTTTCTCCAACACTTCAAAGATAAGGACGGAATGGTGTGCGGTCAAGGCGCGACCCGATTCGCAGATGACATTGGGGTGGGGTAGTTCGTTTTTGTCGCAGGCATCCACGACGGTATAGATGGCGTTGTTGGCATACTCTTGGATGCTGTAGTTGACCGAACTGGCGCTGCTGGAGCTGGTGCCGTCGTAATCGACACCGAGGCCACCGCCCATGTCGACGTATTCGATATGGTAGCCCATCTTGTAAAGCTGCACGTAGAACTGTGCCGCCTCACGCAAGGCCACGTTGATTTTCTTGATCTTGCTGACTTGGCTGCCGATGTGGTAATGTACCAGCTTCAGGCAGTCCTTCATGTCGTGTTCCTCAAGGAAGTCGAGGGCTTCGAGAAGTTCGGAAGAGGTAAGGCCGAACTTGCTGCCGTCGCCGCCCGATTCCTCCCATTTGCCTGCGCCCGAGCTTGCCAACTTGATGCGCACACCCAAATTGGGCGTGACTTTCAGACGACGGGCGATCTTGGCCGTAATCTTCAACTCGTTGAGTTTTTCAATGACGATGATGATCTTACGGCCCATCTTTTGGGCAAGCAAGGCGAGTTCGATGAATTCCTCGTCCTTGTAGCCATTGCAGATAATGAGCGAGTCCGAATCGGTGCCAAGGGCGATGATGGCGTGGAGTTCAGGCTTTGAGCCAGCTTCCAGACCGATGTTGCACTTCTTGCCATGGCTGACGATCTCTTCGACCACGGGGCGCATTTGGTTCACCTTGATGGGCATCACCACAAAGTTTTGGCCGTGGAACTCGTATTCCTTGGCCGCCTCCTTGAAGCAGGAGTCGATCTTGTTGATGCGGTCGTCGAGGATGTCGGGGAAACGCAACAGCATGGGAGCTGATACATCCCTAAGTGACAGCTCGTCAACCAGTTCCGGCAGGTCGACCGAGGCACAGCCTTCCTTGGGTGTTACGACCATGTGGCCTTTTTCATTGATGGAAAAGTAATTGCCGCCCCAGCCTTTCACATTGTAAAGGTCTTCGGAGTCTTCAATGCGCCATTTTCTCATTGCTACAGGTTTAAATAGTTTAATGGGCTGCAAAACTATTAAAAATATTCGGTTTTACGCAGTTTTACTTATTTTTGCACAAAATTATGCAGCTATGAGGCTCATTATTGATGCTGGTTCTACCAAAATGGGATGGATTCTCATTGATGGTCCTGAGGTCAAAGCACATTTTGTGACCAAGGGCTTCAACCCGAATTATTCTCCCATGCAAAATCTTGTAGAGACGTGCCGCGGCGCGTCTCTACCCAACGACAACATTCATTCCATCCATTATTACGGCACAGGCTGTGGCAACGACCAGAATTGCCAAGCCATCAAGGAGGTCTTCCAAAACCGATTTCCCGATGCCGACATCCATGTCACCCATGACCTGATGGCGGCTTGCCATGCCGTGTTGGGTCATGAAAGAGGCATCGCTTGCATCCTTGGAACGGGTTCGAATTCTTGTCTTTACGATGGCGAAAACATCATCGAAAAAGCCGTTTCCTTAGGCTATCTTGTCGGCGATGAAGGCAGTGGGATGCACATCGGCAGGGAAGTGGTGCGTGCCTATTTCTATGGCTTTATGCCCGAGGAATTGCGGATGAAATTTGATGCAGAGTATCATTTGGAATTGAAGGATTTCATCCAGCGGTTGTATCATGAGGGACAGCCTTCAAAGTATTTGGCCACCTTTGCCAAGTTTGCTGGCGAGCACCAATCAAATACTTTTATAAAAGGTTTGGTAAAAGGTTGTTTCAAAGCCTTCATTGAAGCCTTTGTTCTTCGTTACGATGCCAATCGGTCATTTAAGGTTAGTTTTGTCGGTTCCGTGGCTTTCCATTTCCAAGACATTCTGAAAGAAAGCCTTGCCGATTATGGCCTTGCCTTGGGTGAAATCATGCAGGCACCCGCTGAAGGGCTGATACGGTATTATGAGGATAAATAATATATAGGTTTAATTTGTACTAATAATATTTTTTTACTATTTTTGACCGCTGAAAATAATCAATTAACAAATAATTATCAGATATGAAAAGAATATTTATCTTATTGGTGAGTTTGCTCGCGATGATGGCGGCAAACTTGAGTGTTACGGCCCAAGAAACTGCAACTGCCAAGGCTTCTATGGGTGGCGATGTCATCAGGTCGCAGGCCGGTTTCATCACCGATGGCAACTGGAACGATGGCAGCCATTGGGATACTGGCACGGTGCCTCCCTCGGGCAGCGACGTGATGATTATGGCCAACGCTGTTATTCCCGCTGGTTACACTGCCGTAGCCAATGAGGTCAGCATAGAAGGTGGCAGCATCACCGTGGCCGATGGCGGTCAACTGAAGCACAACACCGACAGCCTTGTGGTAACGATGAAGAAGAACATCGAGCCATACAACGACGTGAATGGTACGGACAACTACTACATATTGGCTTTCCCGTTCAATGTTGATGTCGCAGTTCCGAACGCAATGACCGCTAATGAAGGCTGTGATTTCTACAAGTTTGATGGTGATTTTTTAGAGGCCGAATGGCGAAACA
>JAEEGG010013711.1_pt1 | contig 17295 bp, 13 predicted proteins | sample 9134161 | NCBI WGS metagenome assembly JAEEGG01 (sample SAMN16246543, study PRJNA631951) | gut metagenome | biome: gut microbiome; feature: rumen; material: CR-attached | host: Bos | place: Iran: Karaj | collected 2018-10 | reverse complement strand
GCGCAATGCCCGTCACAGACATTACAACTTTTCTACCAATTGATGAATTGATTAACCACATAAGTTGTTGAATTTAAATTATTTAAGTGTTATTGAATAATCAGTATTAGGTACGTGCGCACACGTTGAGGGTACAAAATTAACAAAAAATAATGATATTCGCAAACGTTTGCGAAGAATTTTTCTCATTTTATTCATTTTCGGGAAACGAAGAAGGCGGAACGGGAACGAGAAGCGAGGTTACTCCGACCGCTGACGTACGGCCTCGTACATCAAGATAGCAGCAGAAACGGATACGTTCAGGGAGTCTATGCGTCCCAACATGGGTATTCGGATATGGGCATCGGCAGCCTTGCGCCATTGGTCAGTCAGCCCTGTTGCTTCGGTACCCATAATGATTGCCGTGGCTCCACGCATATCCGTATCATAATAGAGGCTGGAATCCTGCAGTTGGGCAGTAAGGATCTGAATGCCTTGCTGCTTGAGGAACGCAATACATTCCTCAGAAGTGCAAGCCACACAAGGCACCGTAAAGAAAGCACCTACCGAAGAACGGATGAGGTTGGGGTTATAAAGGTCGGTCAATGGGTCGCAGACGATGACGGCATCCACCCGAGCAGCATCAGCCGAACGGAGAATGGCACCAAGATTGCCCGGCTTCTCAATACGCTCCAAAACAACCACCAACGGACGGTCAGGAAGCTTCAAGTCGGCAAGCGTCAACGAACGTTCTCGCACCTCGGCAATGATGCCCTCTGTGCTGCCCCGATAGGCCACCTTCTCATAAACCGTTTTAGAGACTTCAAACACGCGCACACCCTCTGGCAACATTGGCAATGGTTCTGTACCAACCTCGACGGCAGGGCACCAGAAGACGCTGTCGACTACGAACCCTGCCTCCAGACAATGCATCAGCTCACGACGTCCTTCAACGATAAAAAGCCCTGCCTTACGACGTTCTGAGGACTTCTGCTGCAATTGCAACAGGAGCTTTATCTTGGGGTTCTGTGCGCTGGTAATTGTTTCTATCATGGTTGCAAAGTTACACAATATTTTTGGATTGCGCTTGGTTTTCAGAAACTTTTTGTAATTTTGCAAGCAAAATAGCAAAGACAATGATTCAGAACTACGATGTGATAGTGATTGGCGGCGGACATGCTGGTTGCGAGGCAGCAACGGCAAGCGCCAATATGGGTGCACGGACGCTACTTATCACGATGGACATGAATAAAATAGCGCAGATGTCGTGCAACCCAGCCGTTGGCGGCATTGCTAAAGGTCAGATAGTACGCGAAATAGATGCCTTAGGCGGTCAGATGGGTTTAGTGACTGATGCCACAGCCATCCAGTTCCGAATGCTGAACCGCTCAAAGGGTCCCGCCGTATGGAGCCCAAGGGCCCAATGCGACCGTGGAAAATTCATTTGGGAGTGGCGCCGGGTACTGGACCACACACCGAACCTCGACATTTGGCAAGACCAGGTGGAGGAGCTGATTGTCGAGTCTGTTGCTGAGGCGCAGCAACAAACGAAACGAGTGGCGGGTGTAAAGACTATTTGGGGTGCTGAATTCCGGGCGCCCTGCGTGGTGCTGACTGCTGGCACCTTCCTCAACGGCCTGATGCACATCGGGAGGCGGATGGTGAAGGGCGGACGCATAGCTGAGCCTGCTGCCGAACGGTTGACGGAAAGCATTACCCGACACGGCATACACTCCGCACGAATGAAGACGGGCACCCCAGTCCGCATAGACAAACGGAGCGTACACTTTGAGGACATGAATCGCCAAGAGGGGGAGAACGACTACCATTGCTTCTCATATTTTCCGCCGGAAAAACCGGAGCTTCTGGATCATCGGGAATGTCAGGATAATCCGAAAAACAAGTCTGGACGTCCCCTACCCCAACTGCCTTGCTGGGAATGCTACACCAACCCGGAAGTTCACGAGACGCTGCGTTCCGGATTAGCCGACTCTCCACTATACAATGGCCAGATACAGTCGATAGGTCCGCGCTATTGTCCTTCGATAGAGACAAAGCTGGTCACCTTCCCCGAGCGCGAACAGCACTTGCTATTCCTTGAGCCGGAAGGTACAGACACCAACGAAATGTACCTGAACGGATTTTCATCATCGCTGCCGATGGACGTTCAGATAGCTGCGCTGAAGCATATACCAGCATTGCGAGACGTGAAGGTTTATAGGCCAGGCTACGCCATAGAATACGACTTCTTCGACCCCACCCAGCTGAACCACTCGTTGGAATCAAAGATTATCGGTGGACTGTTTATGGCTGGTCAGGTAAACGGCACGACAGGCTACGAAGAAGCAGGAGGACAAGGAACGGTAGCGGGAATAAATGCGGCACTGAAGGCTGGTTCTGCTGGCTGTTGTGGCAAAGCAGCACACACAACGTTTGAGCCCAAGAGAGACGAGGCGTATATCGGCGTGCTCATCGACGATTTGGTAACAAAAGGCGTTGACGAGCCTTACAGGATGTTTACGTCAAGAGCCGAATATCGGATACTGTTAAGACAAGATGATGCCGATGCACGACTGACGGAGCGTGGTTACGAGTTGGGAATCGTAAAAAGAGACCGTTATGACTGGTGGCTTCAGAAGAAGAATTCTATCGAAGAAATCGAGCATTTCTGTAATTCATTTGCCATTAAGCCCCGACTCATCAATGGTGCTTTGGAAGCTCTCGGCTCTACCCCACTCCAATATGGATGCAAGTTAACCGACTTGATTAGTCGTCCGGAGTTGAGCTTTGAGAAATTAGAGGACGCTATACCCGAGCTGAAAGAAATGCTGAATAGGCCGAAAAATCGGAAAGAAGAAATCAGCGAGGCAGCCGAGATACGCATCAAATATAAAGGATACATCGAGCGCGAACGTTTGGTAGCTGAAAAGATGCATCGCTTGGAGAACATCAAGATTCGCGGGCACTTTGACTACGAGAACCTCAATGCCATTTCGACAGAGGCGCGCCAGAAGCTGATGAAGATTCAACCAGAGACGCTGGCGCAAGCAAGCCGAATACCGGGAGTAAGTCCGAGCGATATCAATGCCATGCTGGTGCTGATGGGACGGTAGGCACATTGCTGGTGAAGGGTGCGCTCGACCAAAGGTCGCTTGCTACCGAAGGGACGCAAGAAGGGTGAAGAGCGAAAAGGCTGATGTTTCACGTGAAACAATGTATAATGTGTAACCAATATAACTAACTGAAAATGAACAACAAAGTATTGATTGACAATCTCAGGTGCATTCCTGATTTTCCGAAGAAGGGTATCAACTTCCGTGACGTAACGACGCTCTACAAGAGTGCCGAATGCATGAAGATTATGACCGACGAGCTTTATGAGATTTACAAAGACAAGGGAATAACCAAAATCGTAGGAATTGAGAGCCGTGGTTTTATTTTGGCCGCAGCATTGGCAGTTAGGCTCGGCGCTGGAATGGTGATGGCTCGCAAGCCTGGCAAGCTTCCCTCAACGGTCATTAAGGAGTCGTTTTCAAAAGAATATGGCGTAGATACTATTGAGATGCATCTCGATTCTATCGACGAGAACGACGTGGTGCTGATTCATGACGACTTGCTGGCAACGGGAGGAACGGCGAAGGCTGCATACAACCTGGTACAGCATTTCAATCCGAAGAAGGTGTATATGAACTTCATCATAGAAATCAGAGACGAAGGTCTGCATGGGCGCGATGAGTTCGAAGGTATTGAATTGACGACTCTGTTGACGCTCTGAAGGGCCGCGGAATAAAAACCGGCGGAGAAGGGCCGAGGGAGAAAGGCCAAGGGAGAAAAACCCGGCGGAGATGCGCCGGGAACGAAACACGTTCCACGTGAAACATTAGACAATGACGAAGGAAGAAAACGAGAAGCGTCTTGAGTATCTGAAGGGCATTGTAAGGCGGTTGCCTGACAAGCCTGGCAGCTACCAGTTCTATGACGAGCATCATACCATTATCTATGTGGGTAAGGCGAAAAACTTGAAGTCAAGAGTATCGTCTTACTTCCACACGGAGGTAGACCGCTATAAGACAAAGGTGCTGGTATCGAAGATTCACGATATCAGCTATACTGTGGTGAATACTGAGGAGGATGCTCTGTTGTTGGAGAATTCGCTCATCAAGAAGTATAATCCGCGATACAATGTGCTGCTGAAGGACGGCAAGACCTATCCTTCGATATGCGTCACCAACGAGTACTTCCCTCGTATCTTCAAAACACGCACGATCAACAAGAGATGGGGCACCTATTATGGTCCCTACGCCAAAGTGAGTACCATGTACGAAGTGCTGAAACTCATCAAGACGCTTTATTATCCACGGACCTGTCGACAACCCCTCACGAAAGAAGGTGTTGAAGGCGGGAAATACCATGTTTGTCTGGACTATCATATCAAGAAATGTATGGGTCCGTGCGTAGGGAAACAGAGCTACGAAGACTATCAGAAAAACATTCTTCAGGCCCGTGAAATATTAAAGGGAAATACCCGAAAAGTGATTCGCGACCTGAAGGAAGAAATGCTTCGTTTGAGCGAGGAACTGAGGTTTGAGGAGGCTGAAGAAGTGAAGCGTAAATTCCAAACGTTGGAAGGCTTTGAGAGTGCAAGCCAGGTGGTGAGCCACACGATAGACAACGTGGATGTGTTTACCATTACAAGCGATGAAAAGATGGCCTTCATCAACTACATTCACGTGTCGAACGGCAGCATTAACCAATCGTTTACCATTGAATATAAGAAGATGTTGAACGAGACTGACGACGAGCTTTTGCAACTGGGTATTGTCGAACTGAGGGAGCGTTTCAAGAGCGATGCAAAGGAGATTATCGTGCAGCAAGAGGTAGACATTGAGCTCGAAGGAGTAAGGTTTACCGTACCTAAATTAGGCGATAAAAAGAAGCTGCTCGACCTCTCTGAAATGAACTGCAAAGAGTACAAGTTCGACCGCCTGAAACAAGCCGAGAAACTGAACCCCGAGCAGAAGCAAGTAAGGCTAATGAAGGAGCTTCAGGAAAAGCTTCACCTGCCCTCCCTACCCTACCAGATTGAGTGCTTCGACAATTCAAACATATCGGGCACGGATGCCGTAGCAGCCTGCGTGGTTTTCAAGAAAATGAAACCCTCGAAAAGCGACTACAAACGATACAATATCAAGACCGTTGTGGGCCCCGACGACTATGCATCGATGAAGGAAGTGGTGTCGAGGCGATACAGTCGACTCATACAGGAACAACAGTCCCTGCCCGACCTGATTGTTGCTGATGGCGGAAAGGGTCAGATGGAGGTCATCCGCGAGGTTATTCAAGACGAATTAGGGCTCGATATACCCATTGCCGGCCTCGCCAAGAACGACCGTCACCGTACCAACGAACTGCTCTACGGATTCCCGCCCATGTCAGTTCAGCTGAAGACCGACTCAGAGCTCTTCCATGTGCTCACTCAACTGCAAGACGAGGTTCACAGGTTCGCTATCACATTCCATCGAGAGAAGCGTTCTAAGCGCGCCTTACACTCCGAGCTTGACAACATACCAGGCATCGGTCCCAAGACGCGTGATGGGCTTCTAAATGGCCTTAAATCGGTTCGTAGGATACGCGAGGCAACCGAGGCCGAACTATCAGCTATTGTCGGTCCCTCAAAGGCAAAAATTGTGTACACTTACTTCCATCAACCCACTAACGAAAAATGACTTTGTGACATGTGACTTTGTGACATTAAGGAGGTTCCCAATGTCGCAAAGAAAAAGGGCAGACTTATACGTTAATATTATATAATATTATAATAATGTGTATTAATAGTATTAATAGTATTAGCTCGTAACCGATGATGTTTGGTAATTCGTCAAGGTGCTTAATGTCACAAAGTCACATGTCACAAAGTAACACTAAAGCGGACGAAATTTGGTGGTTTCAAAAATAGTTCGTATCTTTGCGGCATGAGAGCAGTAATACAACGAGTGAGCCACGCCAGCGTTACCATCGAGGGCATCGTCAAGAGTCGCATCGGACAAGGATTCCTAGTGCTGTTAGGCGTGTGCGATGAAGACACGATGGAGGACGTGGAGTGGCTGGTGAAGAAGATAGCCAACTTAAGGGTGTTCGGCGATGAGAACGACGTGATGAACCGCAGCATCTTAAATGTTAATGGCGAAGTCCTTGTAGTGAGTCAGTTTACACTCTACGCCAGTTATAAGAAAGGTAACCGTCCGAGCTGGTTCAGGGCAGGCTCTCACGAGCACTCTATCCCGCTCTACGAAGCCTTCTGCGCCCAACTTTCGGAAGCCATAGGGAAACCTGTAGGCACGGGTGAATTCGGCGCTGACATGAAGGTTGAGCTTTTGAACGACGGGCCGGTAACCATTTGCATGGATACGAGGAACAAAGAATAGGGGTTGCGACGGTGTTGCAACATACGAAACAAGGAACAATGAAAAAATACCTCAGGGAAATAGAAGTATCAGGACTGGTACTGGTGATTATCGGCATCGTATTCTCATGGATATGGGGGTCGACGGTTGGCATGTGGCCTTGCTTAATGGGTCTGCTGCTATGGCTCGTCACGTTCCTCTACAAAGCGTTTCACTGGAACGAATATGCGCGTGAGAACAAGCAGAACATCATGATTCTGCTCATTGCCATCGTTATACTGTTCCTGCAAATGATGATGAGACTATGACTATTCGTGAAGCACAAGAACAGGTAGACCGCTGGATCAAAGAATACGGCGTGCGCTACTTCTCCGAACTGACAAATATGGCAGTTCTGACGGAGGAAACAGGTGAATTAGCCCGGGTAATCAGTCGCCGCTATGGTGACCAGTCATGGAAACCCACCGATCCGCGAGCCGCCGACAATGGTCGCGCAGCACTTGGCGAGGAGATGGCCGACGTGCTTTGGGTGCTGCTTTGTCTGGCTAATCAAACAGGAGTAGACCTCACGGAAGAGCTGCTGAAATCGATAGAAAAGAAAACCAGGAGAGACGCTCTGAGGCATATAGAAAATCCGAAACTGAAGACCTGAAAAAGCATCAAACAACGAAATAAAAAGCAATAATTATGGCAGAAAAGACAATGTACGAAGAGGCGCTGTCGAAGTATAACCTCGACATCAGCGACCAAGAGGTGCAGGAGGCCGTGAAGGAAATCATAGCCACGAAAGTACACCAGAACGATACACCTGAAGTGAAGAAATTCCTAATGGGAAGCGTAGAACTGACAACGCTGAAGACCACCGACAGCGATGAGAGCGTGATGGCCTTTACCGAGCGCGTCAACGCGTTTGATGAAGCCTACCCTACCCTTCCCCACGTAGCCACCATCTGCGTCTATCCGAGGTTTGCCAAAGTGGTAAGCGAGACGCTGGAGGTAGACGGCGTGGAAATTGCGTGCGTTTCAGGCAGTTTCCCGTCGTCTCAGGCGCTTATCGAGGTGAAGACGGTAGAAACCTCACTGGCCGTGAAAGACGGCGCCACAGAGATTGATATGGTGCTCTCCGTGGGTGCTTTCCTCAGCGGCGACTACGAGACCGTCTGCGACGAAATACGGCAGATGAAAGACGCTTGCGGCGATAAGAAGATGAAGGTTATCCTGGAAACGGGATGCCTGAAGACGGCAAAGAACATCAAGACGGCCTCCATACTGGCCATGTATAGCGGTGCCGACTACATCAAAACCTCAACAGGTAAGCTCGAACCTGCAGCCACTCCCGAGGCGGCCTACGTGATGTGCCAGGCCATTAAGGAATACTACGAGGAAACGGGCATACAGATTGGTTTTAAGCCCGCTGGAGGCCTCAATAGCGTAATGGATGCATTGATCTACTACACCATCGTCAAAGAGGTCCTGGGCGAAAAATGGCTTACCAACCAATGGTTCCGAATGGGTACATCAAGACTAGCCAACTTGCTGTTGAGCGAAGTGGTTGGTGAAGAAACCAAATTCTTCTGATTGAATCTTACAATTTTCGTTGGATTACGTAATCGAGATAGGCTGTCAGCGCATCGCTGATAGCCTTTTCTTTTACATAGCGTTCGATAAACACTCGGGCTTCAACGGCAATCTCCTCCATTTTCTGCTCAGCATACTCAATGCCACCGCATCGCTTAGTAAACTCTACCAAAACAGCGATTTCATCGGCATTTACCGTGCCAGCCTTCACCTTGCGTGCCAAGGTTTGCATCGACTCCAGGTTAGAGTTGTTCATTGCATAGAGAACCGGAAGAGTAAGCTTTCCTTCTACCATATCATTGCCTGTTGGCTTACCTATCTCCTTGGAATCAAAGTAGTCGAAAATATCGTCGCGAATCTGGAATATCATGCCGATATTTTGTCCGAATTTTGCAGCGGCAATTATCTCCTCTTCCGAAGCTCCTGCTGAGATGGCACCAATCTTGGCACAGGCTTCAAACAAGGCGGCGGTTTTGTTGTTAATAATCTGATAATAAACGTCTTCCGAGAAGTCTTGATTCTGGATATTCGACAACTGAAGAATCTCTCCGGCAGCCAACGTTCGTCCGAGTTCAGCCAACAATTGTATGATTTTCTGATTATCGGTTAGCGACACTCTTAGCAATGCCGTAGACAGAATATAATCGCCTACTAATACTGCCACCTTATTATCATAGGTAGCATTCACCGAAGCTTGTCCGCGACGCTCACTACTCTCATCTACCACATCGTCGTGAACCAACGAAGCCGTGTGCAACAGTTCAAGTCCTACCGCAGCATTCTGTGTTACATGAGACACCTTTCCAAAGTTATTGGCGGTCAGCAATATCAGCATCGGGCGCATACGCTTTCCACCACGCTGGCGAATATGAGAAAGCGCAGATCCCAGAAGTCCGTCAGAATGCGTCAGCGACTCGTTGAACAACGCAATAAAGTCGTTCAAATCCTGCTCAATTGGCTGTTTGATGAGTGATAAATAATCCATTGCGAACGAATTTTGTTACAAAATTAGTGAAAATCTTCGGATAATGAGAATTTTTTTAGTAATTTTACGCGAAAATTCTCACTTGTTATGGATAAACTATTCCTTTTAGACGCTTATGCGCTCATTTATCGTTCGTATTATGCGTTCATCAAGAACCCAAGAATCAACTCCAAGGGGCAGAACACGAGTGCTATCATCGGCTTTTGCAACACGTTGAACGAAGTGCTGCAGAAAGAGCAGCCTACCCATATCGGCGTGGCCTTCGATCCTCACGGGCCCACCTTCCGTAACGAGGCTTTTCCTGAGTATAAAGCCCAGCGCGATGCAACGCCTGAGGACATCCACGCTGCCGTTCCTATCATCAAGAACATCCTCAATGCCTACCGCATTCCAGTGCTCCAAGTCGATGGATATGAGGCAGATGACGTTATCGGAACATTAGCAAAAAAAGCCGATTCCATCGGAGTAAAATGCTATATGCTAACACCCGATAAGGACTACGGACAACTGGTTACTGAGCATGCAAACATCTTCCGTCCCCGACACGGAGGCGGCTATGAGGTAATGGGACCCAAGGAAGTTTGTCAGAAATACGGCATCTCCTCTCCTACTCAAGTCATCGACCTCCTGGCACTCATGGGCGACTCAGCCGACAACTTCCCGGGGTGTCCGGGCGTTGGTGAAAAAACTGCTGCAAAGTTGATTGCCGACTTCGGAAGTGTTGAGCAACTTCTGGCTCGTTCGTCAGAAATCAAAGGCAAGCTTCGCGAAAAAGTGGAGGAGCATGTAGAGGATATCAAGATGAGTTATTTCTTGGCAACCATCAAAACCGACGTTCCCATCGAACTCAACATGGACGAACTTCGGGTGGTAGAACCTGACAACGAAAAATTGCGCCAGCTCTTCACCGAACTGGAGTTTAAGCAGCTGGCAGACAAGATTCTTAAAAAACCCCAAAAACCACAAATTCCCGTTAACGGACAACTCGATTTGTTTGCAGAATTTCCGGCCGACGGTGCGAATTTGAGTGAAAACACGAGTTTTGAGACGCTAAAAACGATAGCTCACGACTACAAACTCGTTGAAAATGAGGAAGAAATGCTGAAACTTCGTGATTATTTCTTGACAAACGAAATTCTCAGCCTAGATACAGAAACCACTTCAACCTCACCAATCGATGCCGAATTGGTAGGTTTGAGCTTCGCCGTGAAGGAATTTGAGGCATTTTACGTCCCCATTCCTGCCGAACGTGAAAAGGCGTTGCAAATTGTTAATATCTTTAAAGAGGTGTACGAGAACCCCAAAATCATCAAGATAGGACAGAACATAAAGTACGACTTAGAAGTTTTAAGAAACTATAACATTCAGTTGCAAGGCCCGATGTGGGACACCATGATAGCCCACTATCTCATACAACCCGAGCTTCGTCATAACATGGACTACATGGCTGAGATATACCTTAATTATAAAACTATCCATATCGATGAGCTCATTGGTGCTAAGGGTAAGAACCAGCGTTCAATGCGCGACCTATCTCCTGACCAAGTCTACGAATATGCTTGCGAGGATGCCGACGTCACCCTGCGCCTGAAGAATAAACTGGAGCCCGAGCTGAAAAAGTTTGAATGTGAAAAGCTGTTCTATGACATCGAAATGCCGCTGATGCCTGTGCTGGCTGAAATGGAGATGAACGGCGTTTGCCTGGATACGGAATCGTTGAAAGAAACGTCAAAGATTTTCACTGAGCGAATGAATGAAATCGAACAACGGATCTACGAGCTTGCCGGGCAGTCGTTCAATATTGCTTCTCCCAAGCAGGTTGGCGAAATACTGTTCGACAAGCTGAAGATTGTAGAGAAAGCCAAGAAGACCAAGACAGGTCAGTATGTCACTAGCGAAGAAGTGCTACAGCAATTGCGCAACAAGCATGAGATTGTATCAGACATCTTGGAACACAGAGGATTAAAGAAGCTTATCGGCACCTATATCGATGCCCTTCCGAAGCTGATTAATCCGCGCACAGGACACATACACACCTCGTTTAACCAAACCATTACCGCCACCGGACGCCTATCATCATCTGATCCAAACCTACAAAACATTCCTATCAGAGGCGAAGACGGAAAGGAGATTCGAAAGGCATTCATTCCCGAACCTGGTTGTCTGTTTTTTTCAGCCGACTATAGTCAGATTGAACTGCGCGTGATGGCTCATCTTTCCAACGACCCGCAGATGATAGAAGTTTTCCGCGAAGGAAAAGATTTGCATGCTGCTACTGCTGCCAACATCTACAAGAAACCCATAGAAGAAGTAACGCGCGACGAACGAACCAAATCGAAGCGAGCCAACTTCGGCATTATCTACGGCATCACCGTCTTCGGATTAGCCGAGCGTCTGGATATCAGTCGCGAGGAAGCCAAGCAGCTCATCGACGGCTATTTTACCACCTTCCCCGACGTTCACGACTATATGGAACAAGCCAAGCAGAAGGCTCGTCAGCAGGGTTACGTCACTACCCTATTCGGTCGCCGCCGCTATCTGCCAGACATCAACTCAGCCAATGCCACCGTCCGCGGATTTGCTGAACGCAACGCCATCAACGCCCCCATTCAAGGCACCGCTGCGGATATTATCAAAGTGGCGATGATTCGCATTCACCAGCGCTTCAAGGCAGAGGGCATCCGTTCGAAAATGATACTTCAGGTGCACGACGAACTCAACTTCAGCGTCTATCCCGAAGAGAAAGAAAAGGTGGAGCAAATCGTCATTGAAGAAATGCAGCACGCCTTCCCGCTCAACGTTCCTCTCGTGGCCGATTCCGGCTTTGGCGACAACTGGTTGGAGGCGCACTAAGCAACATTTTCATAGAAAATGACTTACAATTCATAAATAATTGCTACCTTTGCAGGCTGAAAACTAGTTTTAAACGAAAAAATGAAAAAGTTATTTCTTTACATGATGGTAATTGCCGCCGTTGCAATGACAACGAGCTGCAAGGACGATGACGACAGCATCAGCGCAGAAGACGCTGTCAAGTATTTAGTAAGCGGCAACTGGCAAGGCTACAGTATTGAACAGCGCAAACAAATTGGCGGTTTTGTTGACACCGATGACAGAACCTGGAATATAGTACGCTTCGAGCGTGCTGCCACCAATGCCTTCAACGGTACTGGCTGTCAGCTGGGTTTCAGCAACGAATACATGAGCGGAACCCCCGAAATGAGCAATTTCCGTTGGAGTCTCGAAGGCAATATCATCACTATCGCCTATGAGAAATGGGGCACCGCCACATTTAACTTCAAGGAGATGACCATCAACAACGACAAGTTCAGCGGATTCATCTACCAGAATGACAACCTCCGCTACCAGATAAACTACAACAAAAGGTCTTTTGCCGACTGGGATAAATACAAGAACTAATACACCTATCAGCAGAATTGAAAAATGGCATTAAAGTGTGGTATTGTAGGCTTGCCGAACGTTGGTAAGTCAACGCTTTTTAACTGTCTGTCGAGCGCAAAAGCTCAGGCAGCAAACTTCCCTTTTTGTACGATTGAGCCCAACGTTGGCGTCATTACCGTTCCTGATGAGCGACTGACAAAGCTCGCCGAGTTGGTTCACCCGGGACGCATTGTTCCCGCTACCTGTGAAATCGTTGACATTGCAGGCCTCGTAAAGGGTGCTTCTAAAGGTGAAGGACTTGGAAATAAGTTCCTCGGAAACATTCGCGAAACGGATGCCATCATCCACGTGCTTCGCTGCTTCGAGGACGAGAACATCACTCACGTCGACGGTACTATCGATCCTATTCGCGACAAGGAAATCATCGACACCGAACTGCAGCTGAAGGACCTGGAGACCATCGAGGGACGACTGGCGAAGACGGAGAAAGCTGCCGCTGCCGGCAATAAGGAGGCCAAGGTGGAGGTGACTGTGCTGAAGGCCTACAAAGAGGTGCTGGAGCAAGGTAAGAACGCCCGTATCGTAGAGTTCGAATCGAAAGAAGAACAAGATTGTGCCCGCAACCTTTTCCTGCTCACTTCAAAGCCCGTGCTCTATGTCTGTAACGTTGGCGAAGCCGATGCCAAGAGCGGCAATGCATTTACTCAAAAGGTAGAAGCGCTGGCTAAAGAAGAAGGTGCCGAGGCGATGATTATTGCTGCCAAGACAGAAGAAGACATTGCCGAGCTGGAAAGTTACGAAGACAAGCAGCTCTTCTTGGAGGAGCTGGGCTTGGAGGAAAGTGGTGTGAACCGCCTCATCAAGAAGGCCTATGCCCTGCTGAACCTCGAGACATTCATTACCGCTGGCGAGATGGAGGTGAAAGCCTGGACGTATAAGAAAGGTTGGAAGGCACCGCAGTGTGCCGGCGTCATCCACACCGACTTCGAAAAGGGCTTTATCCGTGCCGAGGTAATCAAGTACGACGACTATATCCAATACGGTTCCGAAGCTGCTGTCCGCGAGGCAGGCAAGATGGGCGTCGAGGGTAAGGACTATGTGGTTCAAGACGGCGACATCATGCACTTCCGCTTCAATGTATAGACTACGATTATTACTGCTACTGCTGCTGCCTCTGACGGCGCTGGCTTCCACCTGCCCTGAAGTGAAACTGCAGCTAAAGCAGTTGCCCAATCTCAACGTTCCCCGTTCAGGCCACGCAGTATTCGTGGTTAACGGTGAACCGACGGTGGTTGGCGGCCACACTACCAGTTTTGTGCCGACAGCCACCGCCGAATACTTTCGTGACGGACAATGGCATCTTGTAGAGACAGCCTATCCGCACGACCAGGGTTTTTGCGTTCCACTCCATTCTGGTCAGGTACTCATTGGCGGTGGTCATGCAGAACCGTTGGGAATAGGCCATATCTTCTCCGTTGAGATGTATGACCCAACCCATCACTCTTTCAAGGGCTTTGGATGTTTGGACTATAAGCGATGCTTTGCTACCGGCACAGAGATTGACAGCGGACGCGTTGTCGTTACTGGTAACTGGTATCGGGATTCTGACATCATTGAACTCTTTGACGGCCAGAAATATTTCAAATACGTTAAGCAAGTATCCCAAAAACGCTCACGGCCCAACGTGCTGCGCATCGCGAAGGACGATGTCATCATCTTCAGTAGCCACGATGAGCATGCCAATCCATTCGATACAATTGTCGTTGACCGCCTGAAGGGGGAACCGTTTCGTGTACCCTTGTTCAACGAGTGGAAACCCCTTGGCTGTTTGGATTATATCAACAGCAGCAACTGCTTTATCGGCAATGAGCAGCAGGGAATCTATTCCTATCTTATTCCCGTTGTCAACAAGGATGGACAAGTGGCCATCTGTCGCGTTGACAGCACCCAGTTTTCATTGCTGCCAACCAATGGTCCCGTTCCTACAACCTGCAAAGGCAGGCTTGTCAACTATTTCTTTTCCTTCCATGTAGACCACCAGGCACAACGCGCCTATCTCTTAGGTTATGACAAGCTTGACGGACGCCAATATGTGCTTGCTGTCGACCTTGCCAAGACTCCGGCTGACCTAACCCTTTACTATACAGATCCCACCGCATACACCCTTTACGGTTGCCCTATACTGACACCAGAAGGCGACCTGTTGCTTGCTGGCGGTATGGAACTGAACCGCGACACCACCGTTGACAACTTTACACCCCACTCCACCGTCCTATTGTTGCCCGTTGGCCAGCATTCCAACGAACTGGCAGGAACAGAGACACAAGGCAACACTTGGCTTTGGCTTGCCTTCGCCGCGCTGGTGGTCATTGTCCTGGGAGGCTTCATCTATTATCGAAAAGCCCGTAGACGCCAGGTATCCCACGAAACGCCTGAGACGGCACAAGCTGGACAACAAACGTCTGAGACTACACAAGCTGAACAACAAACGACAGAGACACCATCAGCACCTGCCTCCGAACTGATGCAGCGCCTCAACCTGTTGATGGACGAACAAAAACCTTTCCTCAACAGCAACCTGAAGGTGGCTGACGTAGCACGAATGCTGGGTACCAACAGCGCCTATGTTTCCAACTGCATCAACTCTCAGAAAGGCTACACGTTCAACCAGTATGTCAATGTCTACCGCATAGAGCACGCCAAAAGGCTGCTCAGGCATAGCCCAGATAAGAAAGTGGCTGAGGTATGGTCTGCCTCTGGTTTCAATACCGAGACCTCTTTCTTCCGTACTTTCAAACTACTGACGGGACAGACACCCACAGAATGGAAACAGCAAAACGACTAACAAAATAGAAATTGTTAGTCGTTTTTTATATTTTGTTAGTCCCTTTCCGCCTTTCTTGTTTATCTTTGCACATAGTAACAAACATTTAACATCTTTATTATGAAAACAAGAAACAAGATCTTTAATCTGCTTGTGATGCTTAGCATGCTTAGCTTCACGGCATGTAGTAGTGGAGGCGACGGCGATGAGCCGGGCGGTGGTAATAACTCGGGCTTTTCGGGTTCTGATTTTGGCGAGGTAGGCAAAAACAGCTCCTTTGTCAGCGACTTCAATATGAGCGACATTGACCTGCTCGTTGACTTTGCCATCAACTGCGATCTGCTCGACCTGGAGTGGATCAAGTATATGAGTAACGGCTTCAAGGGCGAACTGATGTCTGGCCCTGGCGAGTACAGCGACGCAACCGACTACTTTCAAATTGAGTATGATATTTTGGCCAACAGCGAAGCCTATCTGAATGCTATGGAACGTCTGGCCAACGACGGTATCTGCGACAATACCACTACGCGTGGTTTGAAGGATGCTGCCAAAGAGACAGGCTTGTGGGTTCTTGACATATTTACCAATGTTAAGAAAGATAACGAAAATTTGAAAGCTACCTTGAGAGACATGGGTGCCTTCGGTAACAAGCAGATGCAGGAAGATGTTTACAATAGCACCGACAGTCATGGAGGTTATAAAGACGCCCATTCGTTCTTTGTTGCCCTCAACAACGGTGAATTGGTCATGGCTTCACCTCAGATAATGTCTGATTTAGATGATCACTTAGCCGATCATATGGAAAATGGCTCACACACTTATGAAGCTTGGGAGAAATCAAAAGAGAAACTGGGAATCAAAGACAAATATAACCGATTTGTAGACCGAGGCAAAGACTTAGGCAACAAGGCCATCAAAGTTGAGGAGGCAATGGTGGATGTAGTAACTGGAGGCGGCTACAGTACAGCTCAGAAGGCAGACCAGTGGGCTAAGGATACCGAGGAAACCGTCAAAAAGGTTTTTAACGGCAAGCTCGACAAGATTACCACTGAAGATGTCAAAGAGGTTGCTAAGAAGTATACTGTTGACTATCTGAAAGGGAAGATGCCCAAAACGGGAAATGACAATATTGACAATGCTTTGGAGTTCGCTACCGACAAATTAGGAGAAGTGGCGCTCAAAAAAGATCCCACTGGCGATGCAGCGAAAGATAAAGGCAAGACCATATTGAATATCAAGAACAATACGGGTGAGAATCTGAAGGCCATTATCGTGACTGGCGACGACGGAAAATTGAGCGTCGTCATTCCCGACAAGGATGGCAACGGAACGTCAGTTACTGACCCCGGCAACAAGAAGATTACTGCTGTTACTGAGGGCGGCAAGCGCTCTACAAAAGCTACCACAGCCAAGAAAGACGGCGGCAAGCAGGAAGAGAAAATCGATCCTGAGCCTACGGGCGACCCGAAAATTACGGCCAGCGTCAGCAAGGTGCCCTTCACGGCTAATCCAAAGGATAATGAGAAGACTGCCACCTTTACCGTTACTACCAATTGTAAATACTTCGGTGTTAAAGCCAAAGACGATCCCAAATGGCTGACCCTGAAGAAAGATACTAAGGCTGGTACGGTCACAGTTACCGTAACACCCAATTCTGACCAAGAACCACGCGAAGCCAAGATTATTATCGCAGGCTCGAACGACAAGAAGACGACTGTAATCCAAACCGAAGTGCTGGTCACGCAGGAGGCACCGAAGCCAGGCAAGCTGTCTGTTTCGTCAGATCTTATTGAGTTTGATTACGAGGGCGGCAGCAACTTTACCATTATTACCTGCGAAGGCTATGAGAAAATGGCTGTTAGTGTACCATCCGACTGCAAGGATTGGCTTTCTGCTACCATCAAGAGTACTGCTGCAGACAATGAAATCGTTTCGATAACTGCCAAACCCAACGAGTCGTTTAAACGTACAGCCGTCATCACCCTCAGGGCCGGAAATGCTGACAAGCTGACGAAAGACAATTCGGAAGCTATCGAGATTACCGTTGAGCAAGCAGGTAAACCGGTAGGAAAGATGGAACTCGAGTCATCCTACGTGGAATTCGAAGACTACAAGGCTGGTCA
>JAEEGG010013710.1_pt1 | contig 17296 bp, 10 predicted proteins | sample 9134161 | NCBI WGS metagenome assembly JAEEGG01 (sample SAMN16246543, study PRJNA631951) | gut metagenome | biome: gut microbiome; feature: rumen; material: CR-attached | host: Bos | place: Iran: Karaj | collected 2018-10 | reverse complement strand
CGACGGCAAGCCGACTCTGCATAAGGACGGCTATGCCGGATGGATTGCCGAATACGACGCGCGCGGGAACATAACGCAAAGGTCCTATTTCGGCGTTGACGGCAAGCCTACGCTGCATAAGGACGGGTTTGCCGGATGGATTGCCGAGTACGACGCGCGCGGGAACGAGACCAAGGAGTACTTTTTTGGCATCGACGGCAAGCCGACGCTGGATAAGGATGGTTATGCCGAGATTCACAGCGAGTACGACACGCGCGGAAATATGACAAAGAGTTCCTATTTTGGCGTCGACGGCAAGCTGACTCTGTCCAAAGACGGAATTGCCGAATGGATTGCCGAATACGATGCGCGCGGGAACGAGACCAAGGAGTCCTATTTTGGCGTCGACGGCAAGCCGACGCTGTATAAGGATGGATATGCCGAGACTCGCAGCGAGTACGACGAGCGCGGGAATGAGACCAAGGTTTCATATTATGGCGTCGACGGCAAGCCGACGCTGCATAAGGACGGGTTTTCCGAACGGCACCGGAAATATGACATGCGCGGGAACATGATCAGGGTGTTCTATTTTGGCGTTGACGGCAAGCTAACACAGCATAAGGACGGAGATGCCGGATGGATTGCCGAATACGACGCGCGCGGAAACGAGACCAAGGAGTGCTATTTTGGCGTCGACGGCAAGCCGACGCTGCATAAGGACGGGTTTTCCGAACGGCACCGGAAATATGACATGCACGGGAACATGACCAGCGTGTTCTATTTTGGCGTTGACGGCAAGCTAACACAGCATAAGGACGGATATGCCGGATGGATTGCCGCATATGACACACGCGGGCAGGAGACGCGCAGTATGTGGATTGGCGTTGACGGCAAGCCGACGCTGGACAAGGACGGCTATGCAGAGACTCGTAGCGAGTATGACGCATGGGGGAACATGATAAAAATGTCCTATTTCGGCGTCGACGGAAAGCCGACGCTGGACAAGGACGGAATTGCCGAATGGATTGCCGAATACGACGAGCGTGGGTACGAGACCAGGGAGTCCTATTTTGGCGTCGACGGCAAGCCGACGCTGCATGTGGACGGCTATGCCGAGACTCGCAGTGAGTATGACGCGCGAGGGAATGAGACAAAGGTCTCCTATTTTGGGGTCGACGGCAAGCCGACGCTGCATAAGGACGGCTATGCCGAATGGATTGCTGAATACGACCAGTACGGGAATGTAACGAATGTCTTGCGTTATGACGCAAATGGAAATCTCATTGTGCCTGATGAGGAGTCCGCAGAGGAAAATGTCGGACCATGAGGGGTCTCGGCGGGGTTCGTTCTTTCCCTCGGTCTTAAGCTCCTAGAGGGGCATGAAATGCGCAGTGGTGACGGCGCGGCCGGCGGCCTCGCCCATGGCGAGGCAGTTGCCGATGACGCGGTAGGCGGCGTGTGCAAGGAAGGAACCTGAAATGGGGCGGACGGCGATTACTTGAGCATGATTACCGTTGCCGGGCGGTAGCCGTCCCAGAATGGTAGAAGTTCGGGGCCATGGCGGCCGAGCACCCATTCGCAGAAGACTCCGTTGGACTCCGCGACGGCGGCGTTAAGCGCCCTCTTGGCCGCGGAAGCGTTGTAGCCCGCGTCGGCGGCCGTCACGAGTCCGTTTGTGATGATGGCGCTTCCCGAATTGTCGGCATAGAAGTCGCGCGTCATGAAGAAGCAGTTCGTCGCGCCGTACTGGCGGGATGGGGAATCGGCGACCAGCGTCTCGAACTTGGCGAAGATCTCTCCCGTCAAACCGCCTTCAGCCGGGGCCGAGAGCGTTCCGTAGTTGGCGCAGTTGTAGAACATGAGAATGGTGGAGGGATGCCCCTGGTTGGCGTTGAATCCCCCGACGAACCCGCCAGCGTACTGGCCTCCCGTGACGGCCCCGTAGTTGGCGCAGTTCGTGGCCGTGACGGAATTGTTGTTGTAGAGACTGTCGATGAAACCGATGAGCCCACCGGCCGAGTTGCCCGTGACGGTGGTCGTGCCGTCTCCGGCGACGGCGGAGCCTACGGTGCCGCGGTTGACGCAGCCCGCCAGAACCGTCTCGCAGCCGCGGTAGAGGAATCCGACGAGGCCGCCGAGATAGCATCCGGACGCGCTGGGGGAACAAATGTTCCCGAGGTTGGCGCAGTCGACGATCCAAAGGACGCCGCCATGAACGGACGGTTCATTGATGTTCCGTTCCCCAAGGATGCCGCCGAACTTCACTGCGTAACCGTTGTTCACCGTCGCTGTGAAATCGGCCTCGTTGGCGCAGCGGAGGATCTTCATGGCCGGCTGGTAGGTGGCGTTGTGCACGTTGGCCTTGCCGACGATGCCGCCGGACACGAGCGGGTTGGCGAGGAAGACGACGACGGGGGCGCGGTTCGTGCAGTCGGCGACGAGCGCGAGCGTTTCGCCTGTGACGGGATTGCCCTCGCCGTCCGTCGGCGTGAAGGCGGGGGTGCGGTCGATTGCGCCGACAATGCCGCCCGCGCCGGCGGTGCGCGTCTGCCGGAACGTGCAGCTGGCGGCCACAAGGCACCGCTCGATGGCTGCGCCGTCAATCATCTTGCCCGCGATGAAGCCGACCGTGCAGTCGTTCCCCGTCTGGAGGACGAGGTTTTCCACCTTGACGTCGCGGATCGCGCCGCCAGAGAGCGTGTTTGCAACCGTGCCGAACAGCGCGCTGGCTCCGAGCGTGATTTTCGTCTCCATGCCTTCGGAAGCCGCGTTGATGACGAAGTTCGAGGCGCATCCATAGAGGTGGTTGAAGAGCGGCAGTCCGCCGTTCGGACATAGGATCGAGTGGCCCGCGCCGTCCAGCGCCGCACGGAAGTCCGGGGACGTCCAGTCCGCAGGCAGTTCAATGTCGGCCGCGAGGTGGACTGTGACGCCGGGAACGGTCTCGGCCGTGACGTTCGTTGCAAAATCCGCCGCCGTGGCGACAGAAACGTGCGCAAGGACGTAGGATGCGTGAATCGTCAAGTCAGCGGTCACGTTGTCGAACGCCGCGTCCCAACCGACGAAAATGTAGCCCGCGCGCACGGGGTCGGCGGGGGCGACGGCCGCCTCGCCATGGACGACGGTCTGCGTCGCGCAGAGTAGCGTGCCGTCCCAGTCGAGGAACGAGACCGTGTGGGTGACGATGCCGCTCGAATACTGGGCGGTGAACGTCGTGTCCGCCGCAAGGCCGGTGAAGACGGCCGGATCCCAGCCGAGGAAGGTGCAGCCGTCGCGGACCGGATCCGCAGGGGGGAAGACGTATCCGCCGCGGGCGACGGTCTTCTGCTTGAGGACGGTTCCGTCCCAGTCCTCGAACGTTGCGACGATGGTGTCCGGCGCCGCCTCGTCCGGCATGATTTCCAGAATCGGGTGTTCGTGGCCCTGCTTCCAGAGGCCGCAGCTGTCGTAGCCGTTGAGCGTGGCCAGGTCGGTGCCGTCCACGAGACCGTCGGAGGCGGCGGGAAACACGTTGCCGTTCGTTCCGAACGTCGTGACGGATGCGCCCTCCGCGTAGGTTCCGATGAGGACGTCGGTGGCGTAGAAGCCGCCCTCGACGTCGATGCGCGGATAGGCGATCCCCGTTTTCAGGAAGCAGATCGCCTCGCCGGGGAAAACGTCTTCCTTGCGGGCGGTGATCGTCCCCGTGTTCAGGCAGGAGCGGATGAATAACTTGGTGTTCACATAGGATGCGTTGTGCGTCAAGTAGCCGACAAGACCGCCCGCGTAGCAGCCCGTGATATCGCCGGTGTTGGCGCACCCCGTGATGGAGACTTCCACTTGGATTGGAGCGGTAATATATCCCACCAAACCACCGATGGTGGAACCCGTGTCGCTGTTGCCGGTAGAGGTTACGCTTCCGTAGTTGACGCAGTTCTCCATCGTGAGCTGGCCGTTGTTCCAGCAACCGAGAAGTCCGCCGTAGTTTGTCCCGGAGGAAGTCAGGCTGCCGTTGTAGATAAAGGCCCCGTAGTTGGCGCAGCGGCGGATGACAGCGTCGCCCATATGGGTGGAATTTCCGGCCGCCGCCGTATGAACGAGACCGCCAAAGCTCCGGTTGCTTCCGTTCCAGGTCGAGGAGCCCGTCCCGCTGTAGTTCGTGCAACCGTCCATGATTAGATGGGCGTAGTATTCGACGGTTCTTCCTCCACCTTGGACCGACAGGTTTCCGGCAATGCCGCCAAATTGGGAGCCGTAGGACGCCACCGTGGAGAGCGCCGCCGCCATGGTGCAGTGCGTGAAGGAAATCGTCGCGCCCGTTCCGGTTGCGGTTCCGTTCCCCGCAATGCCGCCGTGCTGGTTGACGCCAAGGGCAAACGAGCAGGTGTCATCCACATGGCAGTCCTTGAACGATGCTGTCCCCGTCACGGAGAACAGACCGACGACGAAGCCCATGTTGCCCTGTTTGACTGCGACATGCAGCGTGGATTCCGTGAACGTGACGTTCTCGACGGCGAGGTTGGCCGCGGTGACGCTCTTCATTAGGATGGCGCATGTCTGGGCGTTGGCGGTGACGGAGGCATCCTTGACGACGAGGTTGCTGATGGCGACATCGCCCGTGACATCGCCGAGCAGGGGCGCGTCGAGGTTGGCGAGGGCGTAGCCCTTGCCGTCGATCGTTCCGGAGAAATTGGCAACGGTGGTCCAGCCGGTCATATCGATGTCGGCGCCGAGTTCGACGACGGCGCCGGACGTCGCGAGGGCGTCGGCGAGGTCCGATTTCGTGGTGACAGTCACGCCGTGCGCGGCGGATGCGCCGGCAAAGAGGACTGTGATGAGGAGCGCGCGAAATGTGTGTCGACAATTCATGGCAGTGGCCTTTCGATTATGGCCCGCTTTTGCAGGCCACCAACAATCTATACTATTGCGCCGACAATTGTCAACTATTTTATTGCGGGCCTTCCAGCGTCGGTCCGGTGAACGGCACAAACAGCTTGTCCGGGCCCTTCGCCCGGTCGAGCGCCGCGGCGAGGCGGCCGCGGACGTCATCGCCCTTGTCCATGGCCGAGGCGTCGAAGAGCACGCGGTCGACCTTGGCGCCCGGCGGAATCTCCTTGACACGAAACGCTGGCTCGATGCCGAGCACCGCCTTGAACGCGCCCCGGACGAGGTCGAGGTTGCGGTCCCAGGCCTCGGGATGGACGGCAAAGACGAACATCCGCCCCTTGCCGTATTCCGCCCAGATCGCGGCGGGGGCGCCGCGCATCGCGTGCTTCGCGTCCTGTTCCGGATTGCCGTCGCAGTCGAAGGTCGCGACGACCTCCGCCCGGCAGTCCGGCACGGGCCCGGCCGGCGCGGCGACGGGGCCGTTGTGGTAGCTCACCGTCCGCTTCCCCGCCTTCACGCCGGTGAGCGCCTCGAAGCGCGGCGAAAGGTCGATTTGGGCGGCCATTGCGCCGCGCTCCCAGACGCCGTCGCCTTTGAAGGGAATCATGCGGATGCGCTTCGGCTCGTCCAGCAGCACCGACTCGCCGGCGCAGGTGCCGATATATCCGCCGCCGTCGCGGACGTAGTCGCGAATCTTTTCGCAACCCTCCTCACCCCAGTCATCGTAGCGCTCGAACCCGCCGCCGCCCGGCATCACAAGGCAGTCGAAACCCGCGAGGCGTCCGCCGCGGACGTCCGCGGCGTCCAGCATCGCGAACTCAATCTCCGGCTCGTTCGACAGCAGCTCCGCCCAACGTGCCGCGCCGATGCCGCGACAGCCGTGGTCCATGTAAAGCGCGACCTTTTTCGTGGCGTCAGGTTTCATTTCTGCGTCCTTATCGTCGCGGCGCGGCCGACGGCCTCGCCCATAAGGCCCGCCGTCTACTTGACCATGATGACCGTGAAAGCGCCACGTACCTCGTAGCAGCCGATATCAGGGGCCTTCTCCAGGAAACGCGGCTTGCCGAGAAGGTCGAGAACCGCAAGGCCGCCGTACGTTGCACCCTTGTTGATGAGGGGCGAATTGGCCGCCGGACGGTAGTCGCGCGCCTCGAAGTCGCGGAAGAACGACATGACCGTCCCCGCAATGCATGTCGTGCCGAGCGCCTCCCCGCCGTCGCTCGCGCAGTGCGAGGCGTTGGCGAGCGTGCCCTTGAAGCCGATGTCGGACCAGCCGATTTGCCCGAGGCTGTTCGTGTAGGAGCAGCGATTCACGCATCCCGCCACGACGACGTTCTTCGCGTAGCCGTCCGGATGGAGATAGACGCCTCCCGTGTATCGTGCTTCGTTCGTGACGACGGTGCAGTTCAGCAGGGAACCATCGCGAATCGTCACGCCGGAGCTCCACGACTGCTTGTCCTGTCCGCCGATCGACCAGCCGCTCGTATCGCGGTTGTTGGCGATTAGGCAGTTTGCGACCGTTCCCTTGTCGACATGGACGAACAGCCCGCCATACAGGCCCATTCCGCCGCCAATGGTGGTCTGATAGCCGTTCCCAGAGGCGGTGTTGTTTGTGATGACGCAGTGCGTGAGGAGCGCAGCGTTGGAGTTGAGCCAGGCACCGATGCCGCGACCGTAATTGCCATACCATAACGCATTGCGGATGATGCAATTTGAGACAATGCCGCCAGCCGAATCTATTGCGACATTGCCACCGAAGGGACCTGATAGCGGCGCGTTGCGGTGGGCGCTCTCGAGGGTCAGGTTCGCGGCGAGCGCTTCGGGATGGTTGAGATAAAGCACGATGACCTGGGCGTTGTTGAACGAACTGGTGTTGCGGACGATCACGTCCTCCGGTTTTCCCGTGTCGCCGATAATGGCGATGGCGTTGGTGACGGCGACGTTCGCCTTGACGGCATCGGTGACGGCAACGCTCTCGCTGCTTGAAGTCTGGTAGAGCCCCGGCGCAACACGGACCGTCCCGTAGCCCGGCATTGCCGCGAGCGTGTCGACGGCAGCCTGGATCGTGAGCTTCGGGGACTCGGCGGAATAGCCGTCGTTCGCGTCGTCGCCCGTGGTGGCGACGTACTGCACGGAGGCGTCTGCGCCCGCCGGGGCGAAAACCGCCCGTATCGACCGCGCCGCCGTGATGGCTGGGGCTATTGACGCGGCCGTGACGTCCGCGATGCCGTCCGTGTCGCCGTCCCAGCGCCAGAAGTCATAGCCTTCCCCAGGCGTCGCGACGAGCGATATCGTCTCGCCGTTGCGCACCCATGTCTCCGCGGCGGCGGAAACGGATCCGCCCGCCGTCGAGGAGACGGAGACGAGCCATTCGTTCGTGAAATGCCACTCGAGTTCATCGTGGAAGACGTGCTCGTAGGCAAACGAGGCCGCATTCCCCTCCTGGGCGATGGTCTTCGCGCCAGTCACGACATCGGTGATTTCGTAGTGCGTGTAGCCCGCGCAGACCCAACGGCTGGTGGCTCCAACCGCCAGGGCCGGCATAGTCACGGACGCGGTGAACTGATCGCCCGCCGCAATGGCCGAGGTCGAGCCGTAGGCGGGATCTGCAGTGCCGAGGTTTTCGGGATCGCCGACGACACGAAGCGAGGCCGCGTTTAGCGCGTATTGCGCCGTCGCCGTGAAGGAAGCCGTGACGGACGCGAACTCGGAGGCTGCGTGGTCCCATCCCGTGAAGGTATAGCCCGAACGCTGGGGAACGGGGGGCGTCACGGACTCTCCGGCGAATACGACGTTCGTCTGGAGGCCGGTCCCGTCCCAGTCGTTGAAGATTACCTTGTACTTGATTGGATAGGTAAGCGTCACCAACGTGCCGTCATACATCGTGCCGATGGATTTCGGAACGAGCCCCGCAGAATAGGAAAGGGGGAGGTCGGCGGGGTACATGTAGGCGCCGCCGACGCTTGCCCCGTTGGTGCTTGTGCGCCCAAGGCAGGTCATCTGCGGACCGGAGGCAGTCTGTGTGAGGTAGGTGTTCAAAATGTCCGGATAGGTGTTGCCGGTCGTGGCGTACGTTCCGGTAAGCCGCGCGTTGTAGGTCACGATGATTTTGGCACCGGGGTATTTCGCGGCAATGCCCTCGACGTACGTCTTGACCGGGCCGAGCGTTGCGCTCACCTTGTCATCCTTGTACGTGCCGCGGACGCTCAGTAGCGCAAACAGGTCGCCGTTCGCGTCGCGGAAGACGGCCGCCATGTTCTCGCCGGACATGTCGTCGAGGGGCGTGTTCTCGAGCGTGTACTTGTCCGAATTATAGAGGATGAACTTGAAGTTGTTTTTGCCGGCCTGGTAGTACGACGCCGCGAAGTTCCGGCCCTCGCTGGTGAAGTCGGCGTTGACGAAGTAGGTGTTTGCCTTGCCGAAGTCAAATACGCCGAAGTCGACGTCGTTGGTGCCCATGTAGTTCTGGATTGGCGTCTTATCGCCGGTGTTCCACGCCTCGTTGATCGCAAACGACAGTGCCTTTACAAGCGCCGCGTCCGAATACTGCGTCGCCGACGCCAGTGCCGCGGCTAAAAGAATCGCGGGGCCGTTCAGCTTGTATTTCATGGTGCACTCTCCTTTACGAACGGAGCCGTCATGGCTCCACGGGTTTAATACTCGTAGCAGCCGAGGTCGATGGCCTTGCCTCGTATGCGCTTTCTTCCGGCGAGGTCCTTGGTGCCGACAAGTTTCTTCTGCGCCTTCGTCAGCTTGCCAGAGTCGATGCAGGGGGATTCCTTTGTGAGGCGACAATCACCTAGTGACACCTTATACTCAGAATGCTCATAAGTCCATGGGCGTCCTTCATAATATTCGACTTCCACGATTTTCTTTTCCGTGATCTTTGGATTCTCAACAAAACAGGGGTTCCCGCCAAATTTGCATCGGCTGAAGCTATTCTTCGCCTTTTTGCCTGTCACCCCTCCCCCGCAATTATAGACAATGGAATTCCACATTTTGGAAGAACGAATTCTCACATCGGGATTTTCGGCAAATGTGCAATTATGGATTCTGCACCTTTGAAAAATCATTTTTGTCGAATCATAAAAACCTGTGTTTCCTACAAACAGGCAATTTGCCAGCTTGGAACTCTTTGTACTTGCTTCCAAAAAATTACCTCCGTAAAACGTTGTGGTTCTTGAAATAATGCATCTGTTAAGCGTACTGGCATAAATCATGCATGTTCCACCAGTTCCCGGCGCGCAACGATCCAAGACGCAATCTATCAATTTTGTTTTGAAAAAAGTATGGCAAACGTCATGAGGCCACTGATTCCAGCCGTATTTGCCTCCCATTTTTGAAAAAGTACTGTTCCTCACCTTCCCGCCAAACACCGCGCCATCCACATTGCCCGTCCCGGAGTTGTTATTCTGATGTACAAAGAAACCTGTGACAGTCGTTGCGTTACCCTTGCCCAAATTGAGGGCATGCAGATTGTTAAACGCTGAATTGTGCGCCTTGATTTTCGTCTTTAATTTTCCCTTGACGCTTTTGATCGTAATCTTCTTGTTGTTCGTCTTTATTGGGGAGTATGTTCCCGGGTACACAAGAATGGTGTCGCCGTTCTTGGCGATATTGATTGCCGACTGGATCGTCTTCTTGGCGGATTTCACCTTGAGGCCGTTGCCTTTGTTGTTTGGCCGCTTGACGTTGACGTAGATTGTCCGCGCCTCGGCGGCGTGGATGGCGAATAGCGCGCTAAGAACAAAAGCCAGTAGTCTTTTCATGATTGAATTTCCTTCTTGTGCTTATAGGCCAACGACATGGATTGCCTTCCCGTCGAAGGTTTCGTCGCGGGTGTAGAGCTTCTCTTCCCAGGACTTGTCGGAGTCAGTGTCGAAAACGGCGAACCAGCCTTCGTTCAAGCCGAGTGTGTCGAGATAACCGGCGAGCTGAGCGTACGAGTCGGAGGTGAAGCGCTTCCTCAGCTTCACCTCAACGGCGTAGCGATGGCCTCTGAACTCGACGCAGAGGTCGAGCCGCTTGCTTCCGGCGGCCATTTCGCGCGTGATGCGACCGCCACCGTTGACCACACGCTGAAGGAAGGCCATCAGCATGAGATGCGGGGTCGCCTCCTTGTAGCCGCACATATCGTGGTCTGCGCCTGAGTTGTCCCGCCAGAAGGCCTGGAAGGCCGCCATAAGCCCTGCCATGTCAAGTCCGTCTGGCGTTGCCCAGGGAACGTCCGGGACGGAAAGCTGCATGCGCGACTGCTGGTCGCGTGTAAGATGACGGCCTATGATTTCGGCATACATCCTGTTGGAAGGGACGAGCGCGCCTTTTTCCTCGCGCAGAAGTCCGAGGTCCGTGACATAGCGGTGGTCTTCGTCGGTGATGGAGACCTGCCTGTCTTCGCCGAGGATAACCGGTTCGACAACACGGCGGACGCGGGGTTCGCGGAGGCGTTCCATCAGGCTGTCGATATGAGTGCCCTGCTGACGGATAATCGTCTCCTTAGCCGTCTCGACATCTTCGGTCGTAATGGGTTCGCCGTAGCGCCGTCCGTGGATTTCATCCACGCACTCACGGGCCAGGGCATTGACAAGCCATGGCTGACCACCGCTCAAATCCATGACCTTTTCGACAACGTCGGCCTCAAAGGCCTGCCTCGTCTCTTCAGTATGCTGCGCATAGAGAGCGCGGACTTCGTCTGCCGTGAAATTCCGCAACATCAAGTCCTTTGAGATGATGTTGAAAGGACTTATTTGCCCGAGGGATTCGCCGTCCGGGCGTATCTGCGCCTTGTAGTCGCGGACGTCAAGCATCCCGACGAGGGCGATGGAGGCTGGGAACGGCGACATGTCGCGGTTCACGTAGCCATCGCGCAGCTGGCGCAAAAAGGAGATGAGCACCTGTCCGAAAAGGCAGTCCGCCTCATCGAAAAAGACTACAAGCGGCTTGACTGCACGGCGGCAAAGCGAACGAAGAGCAGACCTGACGACAATGACACGCGAATCGTACTCCGAAGGAGATTCCCGAACAAACGGCGTAGCGGCAAAGTCGGCCGATGCGGACTCGAAGTTGTCGATGAGCAGTCCTGCTATGGCTGCGCTGGCCTTTTCAGGATCGGTCGCGCCCTGCAACGTCTCCAAAGTGCAGTAGAGCGCGAACTTCTCTCCGTTGGCGTTGATTTCGCGGACAAGAGCTTTGAGCGCCGTCGTCTTGCCCGTCTGGCGCGGCGCGTGAATGACGAAGTATTCCTCGTCCTCGACAAGCTGCCGCACTTCCGGCAGCCTGTCCAGCGCCGGAAGCATGTAGTGCCTGTCAGGGAAGCACGGCCCCGCTATGTTGAACTTCTTACGCATTGAAGAACAACGGTCGAACCGTCAAACCGTCAAACCGTCAAACCGTCAAACGAACGCGGGTCTGCGCGCCTTTCGCGCGCAGACCCGCGTGGAACCTACTTCATGTAGGCTGCGGCGACCTTCTTGAAGGCCGCGATGTCGCCCTTGATGTGGTCGAGCGTGTAGGTCGGGTGCGTCCAGAACGAGATCGTCGACTCGGCGAGCGAGTGGGCGACCGGGCAGAAGCACTTGGTGTAGTCGATGCCCTTGCCGAAGGCCGGGTCCTTGAAGGGGTACTGGCGGGAGCCGAAGCCCTTCTGCAGGGAGTAGGCCTCCTCCTTGTACATTTCGGGCCAGAGGACCGAGTAGGCGGCTGCGCCTTCGGCCTGGACGGCGGTGACGAACTGCTTGATCGTGATGCCGTCCTTGAGCTTCGAGATGTCAAGCACGAACGGGACGAGCCAGAAGCAGTTCTCGCGCTCGGGGGTGTCGACCGGGAGGTACTTGATCAGCGGATGGCCGGAGAGTCCCTTGATGAGGGCCTTGCCGAGCCTCTTGCGCTGCGGGAGGTTCCACTTGTCGAAGCGGGCGAGTTCGCCGAGGCCGATCACCGACTGGATCTCGGTCATGCGGAAGTTGTAGCCGACGCGGCGGTGGATGTAGAGCTGCTTGCCTTCCTTCACAAGCAAATTCTCCTTGGCCTGAACGTCGTAGCCGTGGTCGCGGACGGAGCGGCACTCCCATGCCAGGTCATCGTCGTTGCAGCAGACCATGCCGCCTTCGCCGCCAGTGGTGAAGTGCTTGCTCTGGCAGAAGGAGAAGCAGCCGACCGTGCCGATCGTGCCGGCCTTCTTGCCCTTGTACTTGCCGCCGAAGCACTGCGCGCAATCCTCGACGACGTAGAGCTTGTGCTTCTTGGCGATCTTCATGATCGGGTCCATGTCGCAGACCATGCCGTAGAGGTGGACGACGACGATGGCCTTCGTGCGCTTCGTGATGGCCTTCTCGATCTTCTTGGGATCGATGAGGTGGTCAGTCCCGGTGTCGACGAAGACGGGGAGAGCGCCGGCCTGGAGGGCACAGAAGGATGACGCGATAAAGGAGTAGGATGTGCAGATGACCTCGTCGCCCGAGCCAACGCCGAGAGCGGTCAGCGCGACGTGGAGGGCGGCCGTGCCGTTGGAGACGGATATGGCGTTCTTGACGCCGAGCCACTTGGCCCATGCGGCCTCGAACTGGTGGCCAATGGGGCCGGTCCAGTAGTTGACCTTGCCGCTGTGGAGAATGTCGAGGACCTTCTGGTCAGTGTCGGGGTTGAACTGCGGCCACGGGGGGAAGGGTTCCTTGATGACCTTCTCGCCGCCATCAATAGCCAGCTTGGCAACTGGTGCCTTCTTCGCGGGTGCCTTTTTCGTTGCGGTGGCCTTCGGGGCCGCCTTTGTAGTCTTGGTCTGTGCCATTATCCTGCTCCTTGCAGCATGACGCCTCGGGCCGGGAAGACACTTGTCTTGCCCAACGGGCCCTTCGGCTCTTATCGTTAAATCTCCAACAGTCTACAGCGAATCAAAGCCATTGGCAAGCCTTTTCGCCTTTGTCCAGTAAAAAAAAAACCTTACGCGACAACAGTCAAGTCGATACCGAGGTTGCGGCAGAGGTCTCGCAACTGCGGCACGATGTCGCCGTACATCAGCGCGTAGTGGTGCTCCCAGCCATTGCCGATGACTTCCTCGCGGAGCTTGTCGCATCCGGCGTCGAAACGTATCTTGAGAGGATTGCCGCGCACGAAGAGGTCTGTGTCTAGCCCTTCGCCGGGGGCCACGAGCATGCGGAAGCCGTCGCCGTCGCGGGTCTCGCCGAGGCGCGCGAGGGTGACGCGGCCCGGCTTGAGCGGGAATTCGTCCGTGACGCCCTTGACGCCGCCGCCTTCGACCGTCGCGCTGCAGCGCAGGTAGGGCTGGAATCCGGGCTTGCAAAGCGAGCATGGCGCCGCGCCGCAGTGCCAGGCCACGCCGAATTCGCCTTCCATCACGATCATGTCGCAGAAGAATGGCTTCTCATCTGTGAGCTCCTGCGCGACGCGCATCATGACGGCGCCGTAGACGTCGCCCTCGCATGCGGTGAGGTAGCCGTGGTTCGTGAGGTGGCCCAGCGTCGAGCAGACGGCGATGCCGTAGAGGCCGTCGAGGATGACCTCGGGCCAGCAGCGCATGGCGAAGGTGTCGACGAGGAACTTGTCCTTCAACTTGCGCACCGCGCCGAAGAGGGCGGCCGACTTGTCGAGCTGCCCTTCGCGCGGGCCGTCGGTCGGGTGGCAGGGGGCGTCGCCCAGAATCGTGTTGCGCGCGTCGTCGAGTTCCTCTGGGGTGAGGTTCTTCGCGACGGTGAAAAGTTCGTGCTCGGTGATGATCTTGACTTCGGGGCCAAGCTTGCGGCGGAGAAGCATTTCGTCGCAGCAGGAGGTGTAGAAGCCAGGGACACGTCCCCCGATGAGGCCGATGCGCATGCGGGAGAGCGTCTTCATCGCCCTGGCGACGCCGACGGCGCGCAGGATCTGACTGGCGGCCTCGTCTGTGCCCGGGTCCGCATGGACGTGGAAGTACGGGATGCGGAGGCGCCACATGTGGTGGGCGTTCATGTTGGCGGCGCAGAAGGAGTTCTCCTGGAGGCGGCCGCCCTTCGGGTCTGGCTCCGGCATGGACCACAGAAGGACCGGTACCTTGAGGCGCTGCGCGTAGAGCGGCGGCACGACGCCGAGCGAGAAGGTCATGAAATGAGTGACGATGAGGTCGGGCCTCGCCTCCTCGAAACGGGCGAGTTCCTCGACGGCCTCGTCCTCCAGCGTCAGCATTTTCTCTCCGCCGACGACTTCGACTCCCGGAAGACCGCATAGGAAGGCGCGCGCCTTGGCGCGGGCGTCCTCAAGCGTCCCATTGGTCCAGTTGACCTTGGAAAGCGGCAGATAGGCAATCTTGAACGTGTTGTCCATTTATCTTCTCCTCAAAAGAAGCTTTGAGCTTGGAGCCTGAAGCTTGGAGCTAAAAGCCAAAAGCTCTAAGCTAAAAACTCCAAGCTAGCATCCCTTCTCGGCCATGTACTTGTCATAGAGGTCGATAATCCCCTGCGCCGCCTGTTCACAGGCTGCCGGGTCTTCCGCATGGGCGCAGGTGTTGAGTGTGCGCGAAACCTCGTAGAGGTCGGTGGCGCCGACATTCTGGGAGAAGCCAATCAGCGTGTGCGTGATGCGGCGAATCTCCATGAAGTCGGAGAAAGACTGAAGTGCGCGGATGTCCTTCACGCATTCGGCGAATGAGTCCAGAAACGATTCGTAAAGCTCTGGAACGTCAGCTTCGGAAAGGCCCATCTCGCTGACAAGGTAGTTGGCAATGTCCTGTTTCATAGTACAATTAGTATACGGCCAAAACCTCTTTGAAGTCCAGCACAATAAATTTTACAGGTCGAATCTGAAAACACTGGGATAGCATTTGACAAACTTTATGCGCTGGCACAGGATCGGCATCGTGGTAAAATATTAACCATGTTTTACAAGGAGCAGAGTCGATGGCAACCATGGATGACGAACATGACATACCGGCGCGGGCGAAATCGCCAGACGGCGAAGGCGATTGGCTGTGGATAGACGGGCTTGACCTTCCTCTTGAGGGCCGCGCATACGCTTCGCCCGACGAGGCGGAGACGCCATACGACCGCCTCCCGGCAGCCCGCAAAAGCGTCATCCCAGAGGCTGTGTGGTACCTCCAGAAGCACACGGCCGGAATGTGCTTTCGCTTCCGCACGGACTCCAAGCGCATCCGCATCTACTGGAAACCGCGATTCGAGAATCTCGCAATGTGGCACATGCCGTCCACGGGCATGAGCGGTGTCGACGTCTACCAGCATGATGCTGAAACCGGGTGGCAATACGTGAAGCCGCCATGGCCGGCGCCGCCCAAATCCGAGGGCGCGGCATACACGTGGGAGGATGTCGCGCCAAATGCGCCCACAATGGTCTATCTCCCGCTTTACAACGGCATTTCCGACTTCCGGCTCGGCGTCGAACCAGGGGCGCATGTCCAACCTCTGCCGCCCCGCGCGTCCGGAATCGTCAAGCCCGTCGTCTTCTACGGGACTTCCACGACGCAGGGTGGATGCGTTTCACGCCCGAGCCTTTGCCTCACTTCCGTTGCGGGGCGCATGCTCGACGCCCCGGTCGTGAACCTCGGTTTTTCAGGGTCGGGACGCATGGAGCGCGAGATGATCGACGTCATAGCCGACGCTGAGGCCTCCGTCTATGTTCTCGATACCGTGGGCAACGTCAACCAGGACGACATCAGGGACCGTTACGAAGACTTTGTACGCGGGCTTCGCGCGCGTCGCCCTGGCGTCCCAATCGTCCTTACTGCCAACGGCTGGATCTTCAATGTCCGCCACCGCGAAAGCGCGGCCCTGATCCGCGGCATCTGGCAAAAGCTCCGTGCCGAAAATCCCGATGAATGGGCGAACCTGTACTTCACAGGCGACTTTGACGGCCCCTTGGCCATCGACGCCGACGGCACCGTCGAAGGAAACCACCTCAACGACATCGGCTCCGTCCGGGCAGGCCGCGTTTTCGGCGAAACAATACGCGAGGCACTTGCTTCAAGCGCCTCCTTGCGCTCACCGACAGCAGCGGAGCCCTCGGCCAACAATTAATGAACGCGGCACACCACAATCCGCCGGACGTTTCCACCCACGGCTCGGTCCCATGCGAACTCGTCCATGTCACGGCCTTCGACGATGTCAACTGCGACGGCCGCTCGTCTGGGCGTGGCGAAGTCGGCAGAATCATCCACCGGGTCGAAGCGACCGGCAGCACCAACGCCGACCTCGGGCGGATGGCGAATGAAGACCCATCCCTTCCGGACGGGTTCGTCCTCGTCGCCGATGTCCAGACCGCCGGCAAGGGACGGCAGGGACGAAGCTGGGCGTCCCCTCCCCTTTCCGGCCTTACCTTCTCAGTCCTGCTCAAGCCCGATGTGCCGCCCTTGCGCGCATCGACGCTGCCGCTCGTCATCGGACTTTCCGTCGCGCGGGCGGTTGCACGTCTCCTCGCCGAATGCCGCAGCGGCGGCCCGGACGATGCCGGGCCCTCCCATGCTTTGCGACGTCGTCACACCATCGGCCTCAAGTGGCCGAACGACATCCAGATTGACGGCCGCAAGCTCTGCGGCATCCTCTGCGAAATGCGCGCCGAAGGCGACCGTGTCCGCCACATCGTCGCCGGCATCGGCATAAACGTGAATCTGTCCGTGACGGACATGCCGCCGGAAATCGCCGCAATGGCCACCTCGCTCAGCATCGCCGCCGGACACTCTTTCGACAGAGAGGAAGTCCTCAACGCCATACTCCTTTCGCTTGAGGAGACCTACCTCCGCTGGCTGACACAGGGGTTCGATTCCCTTCGCCCGGAAATCTCCAAGTTCGACATCCTCCGCGGCAATCCCGTCACCATTGAACGAGGCGCGAACACCCTCTCCGGAATGGCAAGCGGAATCGCCCCCGACGGCGCGCTCATGGTCCTCAAGTCTGACGGCACCACGGAACCGGTCTACTCAGGTGACGCGCACATCGTTTCCCATCGCAACTCCGACCTCCCGTAAACACAATCATCCTACAGGCCCTTCTCCATCATGAACTTCATCCGTGGTGTAAAACTGATGCTTCCTCCGCCGGAGGGACTTGAGCCATTCTTTTTCTTCCTCGAAACCGTGGCGCGTTTCGGCTACAACACCGTCATGCTGGAACTTGGCGGCGCAATGGAGTACAAGACCCATCCCGAAATCAACGAAGGCTGGCTTGAGTATGCGGCGTTCATGGGCGAATATCCAGGCAAGGGGCAGAAGATCCAGGCATCCTTTGACTGGGACAAGAACTCCATCCACTCGGACAACGGCGGCGGACGCGTCCTTTCCCAGGATACGATTCGCGAAATCATCGCGAGGGCGGAGTCTCTCGGCCTTGAGATCATTCCCGAGGTTCCCTGCCTCAGCCACTGCGACTACCTGCTCACACGCCACCCCGAGCTTGCCGAGCGCACCGACGACCCCTACCCCGACACTTTCTGCCCGTCCAACCCCGCAAGCTACGAG
>JAEEGG010013708.1_pt1 | contig 17297 bp, 14 predicted proteins | sample 9134161 | NCBI WGS metagenome assembly JAEEGG01 (sample SAMN16246543, study PRJNA631951) | gut metagenome | biome: gut microbiome; feature: rumen; material: CR-attached | host: Bos | place: Iran: Karaj | collected 2018-10 | reverse complement strand
CTGATCAACTCAGCCTGTTTTCTTATTATGAACGGCCCTCAGCGGCCTTGCTGACCGGTGATCCCTCCGATCGGATGGCTTAATGATCGGAAGCCGAACCGATCAGCGACCGAACTGACCGGCGGCAGTTCAGATCTTTCTCACAGAATCCTTTCCGTAGATACGGTACTCCGTGTACCCCTCCTCGTCGAGCTTTGCCTTCTGGAATGCAAAGTTCTTCATCTTGGAGGTCACGAGCACCCGGGACCCTTCGGCCCTCAGCCGCTCCGCGTCTTTGTACATGCGGATCTCGGTATCGCCGTCTATGTCCTTCTCCGCTAGGAAGGCCGCGGACACGCCGGACGAGGGGACCCGGAAGCCGGAATCCGCAAGGGCGCCGACGATGCGCTCGAAGCCCAGCGAGAAGCCGCAGGCGGGGACGTCCTGACCGGTGAACTTGCCGAGCAGGCGGTCGTATCTCCCTCCGCCGCCGACGGAATAGCCGTAGCCGTCCATGGCGATCTCAAAGATGGTCCCGGTGTAGTATGACATGCCTCGGACGAGCGTGGGATCGAACACGGGTCTCTTCCCTCCGCATGCGGCTCCGACGGAGTCGCAGATCCTGCACAGGCCAGCGGCTATGTCGGGGGCCTCGCCTCCCACGGACGCGGCAAAGGCATCGAGATCGCCCGAGCAGCCGCTGTAAATGCCTACGAAGGAATCGACCGCCTGCTCGCCGATGCCCGCCAGAACGAGCTCCCCCCGGACGCCGTCGGCGCCGATCTTGTCCATCTTGTCGAGGATGACGAAGGCCTGGTCGAACCTGTCCTCCGGGAAGCCGCAGCCCGCTGCGCAGAGCTTCAGCAGTCTGCGGTCGTTTATCCTGACCGTGAAGTTGTCGAAGCCGAGCTTGCGCAGCACGCCCGTCGTGGCGGTTATGAGCGTTATCTCGGCCTGGGACGAGGCGTCGCCAAGGATGTCGATGTCGCACTGCGTGAACTGGCGGAAACGGCCCTTCTGAGGCCTGTCGGCGCGCCACACGCTGCCTATCTGCATGGCCATGAACGGAGCCGGGAGCCTTGAGGAATTGGCCGCGTAATAGCGGCAGAGCGGCACGGTGAGGTCGTAGCGCAGGCCGCTGTCGCAAAGCTCGCCGCCGCTCTGCTCGGCCCTGGAGAGCTCCTCGCCGCGCTTCATTATGCGGAATATGAGCTTTTCGTTGTCGCCGCCGTTTTTGCCCGTCAGATTCTCGATATGCTCGACGGCGGGGGTCTCGATGCGGCAGAAGCCGGCAGCCGAGTATTCCCTGACTATCAGGGACTGCACGTAGTCGCGCAGGGCCGTCTCTCGGGGCAGATAGTCGTTCATTCCCTTCACGGGAGTCTTGATAAGTTTCATGTCATTTGCCTTTCAATGGTGCCGGTGGCGGGGATCGAACCCGCACGAGTTTTGAATTCAACGGATTTTGAGTCCGTCGCGTCTGCCAGTTCCGCCACACCGGCAAGGTCTGCAGCGGCCGCACATAAGTATAGCACAACCGCGGCGAAAAATCAATACGGGAGGCCGAAACGGACCGTATGAAGGAGGCGGCAAAGTTGACATATCTATATAATCATACAAAATCCGCGATGAATATTGACATATCGGCCTCTGCATGTTAATATCTATACAGCAGAGTATTTATCGCCGTATACCTCATTCATTTTTTTGTCATTATTACAGGAGGAACTGTATTATTATGAAAAGGACTCTGTCAGTATTCGCGGCACTCGCGCTAACGGCCATCGTACTCCTCACTTCGGTCTGCTGCGCACAGACCTCGACCCCCGATACGACCACCACCAAGGCGCCTTCCGGCGGCAATTCGACCGATGTGTCCGCGGAGGAATCAATTCTCTCGGCCGAGGAACTCGGATTCAGAAGCGAGCTCTCGGACCTTGATTTCGGCGGCACGGAGGTCACCTTCCTTGTCAGCGGCAAGCCTCATTCGGCTGACGAATTCAATTCCTTCGAAGCTTCCGGCGACATCGTCGACAACGCCGTATTCAGGCGCAACTCCATGGTCGAGCAGAGCCTGAACATCAAAATGAAGGTCGATGTCGGAGAATCTGACAGCGACTCGTACCCCGGAAAGATAATCAAGAGCCACATCGAAGCCGGCACGCACACGTACGATATCATCACCCTTCCCGGCTATGTTCAGACCAGATTCGCCGTCGACGGCTGCTTCTACAACCTCATCGGCGTCGAGAACCTGGACCTCGACAAGCTTTACTGGACCCAGGGCTTCAACGAGATCATGAGCAACGGCATTCAGCAGTACACCGCGTCCGGTGCGTATTCGCTGTCGCTCATCAGGAACATGTACATCACCATCTACAACAAAGAGATCTTCGATACACGCAAGCTTCCCGATCTGTACGAGCTCGTCATGAAGAACGAGTGGACGGTCGACCGGCAGATCGAGATGATCAAAGACACATGGGACGACCTCAACGGTAACGGAGAACGCGACGAGAACGACTTCTACGGCTTCGTCTCCGGCACCTACACCTCCGTCGATCCCTACTGGGTGGCGTTCAACCTCCAGCTTCTGCACGTCGACAAGACCTCGCACGAGTATACGATAGAGGTCAACAACGACAAGATGGTGGACGTCCTTCAGAAGATCATCGACCTCATTATGTACAACGACGACGCGTTCAACGTCGGAGGGACCAGCACGACCGACGCGTCCAGAATGACCAACATCATAGACAAGTTCGCCGCTCAGCGCTGCGCCATGGCCACGACCACCGTTTACCACATCGAAAACAGCCTGACCAACGCCGGCTTCGACCACGACTACGGCATCGTTCCGATGCCCAAGTACAATCAGGATCAGGCGGATTATTACACCCACACCCAGGACCAGCTGTCTCTCATGGCTATCGTCTCGTCCGTCGATAAAGACAAACTGCCCATGATGGGAGCCGTCATGGATCAGATCGCCTACTACAGCTACCGGGAGGTCTTCCCCGCCTACTATGAGACCGCGCTGTCCTACAGATATCTGCAGAACGCCCAGTCGAAGGTCATGCTCGACATGATATACAAGAGCCTCAAGATCGAAGGCTGCTTCATTTTCCACGACTCCTTCCAGATCCTCGGGCAGCTGAGAAAGATGGTCTCCGGCCAGTCCCGGCAGGCAAACGCCTCCTCGATCGTCTCCGAGACGAGAAGCTGGAACAACAAGGTCAAAGACCTCAACAGACAGCTTGCCGCGCAGCTTAAGTGATCCCTCAGGGCGGCTGTAAGCATATAATACATTGAAAAGGGATCCCGCCGGAGTTCGGCGGGATCCCTGTTTCAATATCGCGGCCGGTATCAGAAGATGCCCTGGGCAAGCATCGCGTCGGCGACTTTGAGGAAGCCCGCGATGTTGGCGCCGGCGACCAGGTCGTAGCCGAGGCCGTACTCTTCGGCGGCCTTGGCGGACGAGGCGACGATGTTCTCCATCATGCGGTGGAGCTGGGCGTCGACCTCCTCCTCGGACCAGCTGAGGCGCTCGGAGTTCTGGCACATCTCGAGGGCTGAGACTCCGACGCCGCCGGCGTTGGCGGCCTTAGACGGGGCGACGATGAAGCCCTTCTGAGACCTCATGAAGTTGAGGGCCTCGTTAGAGGTGGGCATGTTGGAGACCTCGATGTAATACTTGGAACCGCTGGCGACGATCTTCTTTGCGTCGTCGAGGTTGACCTCGTTCTGGGTGGCGGAAGGCATGTAGATGTCGGCCTTGACGCCCCACGGCTTCTCTCCCTTATAGAAGGGCACGCCGAACTTTTCGGCGTAGTCCTCGATCCTGTGGCGGTTGGAGGATCTCATGTCGAGCATGAAGTTGAGCTTTTCCTCGGTGTTGACGCCGTCCTTGTCGTAAACATATCCGTTTCTGCCGGAGATGGTGACGACCTTGGCCCCGAGGGCGGCGGCCTTCTTGCATATGCCCCATGCGACGTTGCCGAAGCCGGACACAGCTATGGTCTTGCCCTCGATAGTGTCGTTCTCGTGCTTCAGGACCTCGTTGAGATAATAGATGGCTCCGTAGCCGGTAGCCTCGGGCCTGATGAGAGAGCCGCCGTAGGACAGGCCCTTGCCGGTGAGGACGCCGTTCTCCCAGGCGCCCTTGAGACGTCTGTACTGGCCGAACAGGAAGCCGATCTCGCGGGATCCGACGCCCATGTCGCCGGCGGGAACGTCCACGTCGGGACCGATGTAGCGGTAGAGCGCGGTCATGAAGGCCTGGCAGAAGCGCATGATCTCGGAATCGGACTTGCCGGTGGGATCGAAGTCGGCTCCGCCCTTGGCGCCGCCGATGGGAAGGCCGGTCAGTGAGTTTTTGAAGGTCTGCTCGAAGCCGAGGAACTTGAGCATGCCGGGATATACGCTCGGAGCGAAGCGCAGGCCGCCCTTGAACGGGCCGAGAGCGCCGTTGAACTGAACGCGGTAGCCGGTGTTGGTCTGGACCTTGCCGCTGTCGTCCTGCCAGCAGACTCTGAATGTGAATATCCTCTCGGGGATGACCATGCGGCCGAGCAGATCGGCCTGCTCGTACTCGGGATGGGCGTCGACGACGGGAGACAGGGACGACAGGACCTCTTCGACGGTCTGAATGAATTCAGGCTCGTAGGGGTTCTTCTTCTTTACGTTTTCGATTACTCTTTCGACATATGCGTTCATTGTGCTCCTCCTGCTTGCGGACAGTATCCGTCGAATAAAAGAATATGATAAAGTATACGATAAAAAAGCGGGCCTGTCAATAAAAATTCGACAAAAACCCGCATTTTTTTGAAAAATGATGAATAATTATCAGTTTTGACCGTCTTCTTCGTCGTCCGTCCTGTGTTTGGCGGCGGCCTTCTCTCTTTTGATCTCGCGCTCCTCGGGATTCTCGGGGATGAAGAGCCTCGTGAGGTGCAGGCCCTTGACGCCGGCCAGGTACCCGAAGAAGGAAACGGCGAGCGTCGGTACAGATACGGCAAGGTAGAACCACCACTGAGAGCCGATGGCGGTCCGGCCGAGATTCATGATCCCCCGCCACATGCCGTTGTATACGAAGTTGACGACGACCACGCCGGCCGAGAGCCACGACAGCCCTTTCGGGAAGAGCGACGACAGCAGCATGAGCAGGGCGATCAGGAAGTTCGGAACGGACGCGAGAAGCCCGATATAGAGGCCGGTCAGGGCATCGTATCTGAGCTCGCCCCCGGTGACGACGAGCGTGTCCGCGTCCCCCGCCTTCCATATCTCGCCGTACGAGACGAAGACGTAAAGCAGGACTGCCGCTACGGTGCCGGTCACCATAAGGGGCGTGGGGTCGGCCTCGCTCTTGGCAAAGCCGAGCGATACGGCGCCGAGGAGCGAGAGCCCGAAGACGCTGAATATGATGTAGTTGACTATCAGCTTGACCGTTGTATATGAGTATCTGTTCCAGAAAGCTTTCAATTTGAACCTCCGCGGCACTGTCCCGTGCCTCTGCTATTATTATATACGCTCCGCGGCTTTTTTTCAAGTTCTTATCGCGCACCGGCGTGCGAAAAACGGCCGGAACGGGGAAAAATCATGATCTTTCGCATCAAACCTTGAGTTTTCGGCGAAGATAAGGTATAATTAAACGATAAAAGAAAGGAGGACGGCCCGTGAGTACGGTATACGATCCATCGGAATATCCGCCTGTGCTCCGCGACTTCGCGAACTACAAGGCCGTCATCCAGGGCTGCTCGCCGAGGACGGTAAACGAGTACATGCTCGATCTGCGGTCCTTCTTCCGCTATCTTATAGCCCGCAGGGAGGGCATATCGCCGGGCAGCGACGCCTTCTCCGGGATATCGCTCATGGGCGTCGACCTCGACTTCCTTCAGAAGGTCGATGCGTCCGACATATACGACTTCCTCTTCTACTGTGAGCGCGAGGCCGGGAACGCGCCCTCGGCCAGGGCCAGGAAGCTCTCCGCCGTAAAGGGCCTGTTCAGGTACTACACCGCCAAGCGCAACCAGCTGCCGGCAGATCCCTCGGCAAACATTGAGACTCCCAGGCGCAAGCAGGCACTGCCGAAGTTCCTCTCGCTCGAGGAGTCAAGGCTGCTGCTCGATACCGTCCGGGCGGACACCGAGACCAAGCCGGCCTCTGCGGTGGCCCGCAACTACTGCATGATAACGCTCTTCCTCAACTGCGGGATGCGTCTGTCCGAGCTCACCGGGATGAACACCACGGACCTTGACCGGTATCTGCGCTCGGTGAGGGTCGTCGGCAAAGGCAACAAGGAGCGCATCATCTATCTTAACGACGCCTGCAGGGCCGCCCTTGCGGAATACCTGCCGCTGCGGGAATCGGAATACACGGCCTCGCAAAATACGAAGGCGCTCTTTCTCTCCGGCCGCGGCGAGCGCATAAGCAACCGCGCCGTGCAGTGGACCGTCGACAAGTACCTGCGCCTGGCCGGGCTCGAATACCGGCGCCTGTCCGTACACAAACTGAGGCACACCGCGGCTACGCTAATGTACAGCGAGGGCGGCGTCGACGTGAGGGTCCTCAAGGAGATCCTCGGCCACGAACAGCTGAACACGACACAGATCTATACTCACGTCTCGAGCAGCGAGATCGAAAAGGCGATGCAGCGCAATCCCCTGTCCGACGAACAGCCCCGCCGCACGGCGGGAGGGGACTCCGGGGACACCGTGGACGACTCCGAAAAAGCCGGAGACGACTCCGGCGGCATCGACACAGAAATCAAGAAAACGGAGCAAGCAAAGTGAAACTCAACAACTTTTCGCTGATCTATCCGGACTCCGGCTCCATGGAGAGGCACCTCTCCATGGCCGACAGGCCCGACATATCCGACTACGTCCTCGATGAGCTGGGCCTCAACGACATATTCAATCTCAAGAACGGCAGCCTGACCGAGTTCTTCACGACGGATCCCGGGGTCATCCGCTACCGCATGGACACCTTTGCCGACATGATGAACAATCCGGGGCTGATCACGACGCTCAACCGCCTTCTCCCCGTCCTCTGGGACATCATGGAGCTGCGCCGCCTCGAGGCCGATTCCGGCGAGACCGCCGACTACCTGGCCAGCATCACGGAGATCGAGCTCTACATCTCGTCGGTCGACACGCTCGACGACGGCCTGAACGCGGTCAGGGACAACCTGCGCTCAAAGGCCTTCATAACGATGTGCGACTACATAAACGAGCTCGCCGAGAGCGATTACTACACCGAGCTCAACGAGCGCCTGTACGAGCTCACGAAGCGCGTGAGGGAGATCCGCAGCGTTACCATCGGCGTCAACCTCGACGCGCAGCTGCGCCCCGCCGAGGCCGGAGTCCTGTCAATTAATCCCGAGCCGTTCAAATCGGGCGACGTCATCGAAAAGATCCTGCGCCTGAACTTCAAGGACGACGAGTACACCTGCATCGCGCAGCTCGTTCCCTTCGGGAAGAAGGAATCGGACAACCAGAAGGCGGCCCTTACGAACGCCTTCAGATCGGCCATCAACGACGTGTACAGATCGTCGCTCCACTCCTGGAAGAAGATAGTCCAGCAGTACGTGCTCGAGAACACCGAGTTCCTTCTGAATCTCATGCCCGAGATAGAGTTCCTCATCAAGGGCACACGCCTTATGAACGCCCTCAGGGAGCGCGGCTGCGAGCTTTGCGAGCCCGTCATCCGCCCCATGGCCGACCGCGCCTACAGGGCCGTGGGTCTTTACAACCCGGCCGTGGCGCTTAAGGTGTCTGACGAGATCGTGACCAACGACCTGGTCTTTGACGACAGGGCAATGATCTACGTTCTGTCCGGCCCCAACCGCGGAGGCAAGTCCGTCATAACCTGCGCTCTGGGCATATCCCAGGCCATGCTTCAGCTGGGTATGTTCATACCCGCCTCGAATGCCGAGATAAGCCCCGTAGACGCTATCTTCACCCACTTCCCCACCGGCGCCGACGATACCATCGACAAGGGGCGCCTCGGAGAGGAGTGCGCCAGACTCGGAGAGATCTTCGAGAAGGTCACGTCGCACTCGCTCGTGCTGCTCGACGAATCGCTGTCCTCCACGGGAGCCTACGAGGCCTCGTACATCGCAGCGGAGGTGCTGGCTGGCTTTTCCATGGCCGGCTGCCGTACGCTCTTCTCGACCCATCTGCACGAGCTTGCGGCCTTCATCGACGGCATAAACGAAAGATGCATCCCCGAGGGGGGCGTGCCGATCGACACCCTCGTCGCCGGTATGGAGGAGGGCCAGAGGTCGTTCAAGATCCGCCGCGCAAAGCCGGACGGAAAGAGCTACGCCAGGGACATAGCCGACAAGTACGGCCTGTCCCGTGATTCGATAATGGCCAAGATATCGCGAAAGAAATGATCATCAGATCATAAAGCCGGGCCGCCGAAGAACTTCGGCGGCCCGGTGTCATATTCAGTCAGTGAGCGGCCCGTCTCACTTGAGGACGAAGCTGACGGTCTCGGTCTTTCCGTCGCGGAAGACGGTCATGGTGACGGTGTCGCCGGTGTGGTGCCGGTCGAGCAGATCCTTTACCGAGTCGACATCGTTAACTGTCTTCCCGTCGAAGGTCTGGATGATGTCGTATTTGCGCAGATAGCCGTATGCCGAGCTGCTGTCGTTTATGATGCCGACGACCAGCACGCCGTCAGCGGCGGGGGTGTAAGTCTCGGAGGCGGATATCTGGAGCGGGACGTCCTTCTTAGCGGCCATGCACTGTATGCCGAGGGACACGCCCTTTTCCGCCACGTCAGTGCCGGAATAGGAGCCTGTCCTCTTTATCTCGTCGGCGATGGTAAGCGCGCCGTTGATCGGAATGGCAAAGCCTATGCCGTCGTACTCGTCGACGAGCTTCATGGTGTTGATACCGATGACCTTGCCGGTCATGTCGCAGAGCGGACCGCCGGAGTTGCCGGGATTGAGCGCGGCGTCCGTCTGGAGCATCTTCATCTTCTTCTCGACGAGGCCGTTCTCGTCATAGATCTTGAGATTGTCGCGGACGGCGGAGATGTAGCCGACCGTTACGGTGCCGAAATAATCGAGGCCCGAGGGGTTGCCTATGGCGACGACCTGCTCACCGGTGATCACGGCGTCGGAGTCGGCAAACTCGGCGGGAGTCAGCTTGTAGCTTCCGGGGGCGATCTTGATCAGCGCAACGTCGGAGATCTCGTCGCCGCCGATGTAATCAGCCTCGAACCTGGCCCCGTCCTCCATAAGGACGGATATGGATCCGGCCTTGTCGACCACGTGGTAGTTCGTGAGGATGTAGCCGTCGTCGCTCATGACGATGCCGGTGCCGACGGATGTCGAGGAGGACTTTTCGGCCGTGATCCCGACGGTGGAGGAACGTACCTTGGACGCGATCTCGGCGACGGTGAGCACCCCGTTCGTGCCGTCGTCCCGGCGGATGAATATGGTCCTGGAGGGACCTTCACCGGACGGCGAGCCTCCGACGAAGCCCCTTATTATGATGAACGCAAGGGCTCCGAAGCAGATCAGGAACAGGACGGTCACCGTGATGGAATAGATCACGGCTCCCCCTGCCCTGGATCTCCTTGAAGCCTTCCGGTCGGCCGCGGCCTGAGCCGCGAAGGACCAGACCTCCGGCGCTTCGGGAGCGGGAACGGGGATCTGAGGCTGCTGTACGGCCTCCGACGGCGCCGCGTCCTGAACGGGGGCCGGCGCGGGCTCCGCCTCGGGAGCGGGCTGAATCGCTTCGGCGGGCTCAGCCTCGGGAGCGGGTTGAATCGCTTCGGCGGGCTCAGTGATGTTTTCCTGTCCGGCGTCCGCGCCGGAGGTCATCTGTTCGTTGTTTTCGATTTCAGTCGTCATTTTCACGCATTGACCTTCTTTGTCTGTCCGGGTTTTTGCCCGCGGCCAGGGTGAACGAGAATTCGCAGTTCCTTCCGGGATCGCTTCGCAGTACCATGGTCCGTCCGTGGGCGTCAAGTATGAGTTTGCATATGTAGAGTCCGAGGCCGAAGCCGGTCCGGTCGATCCCGCGGCTGCGGTCGGATTTGAAGAATTTGTCGAAGACGAAAGGCTGGTCTTCGGCCGGGATGCCGACGCCTTCGTTGAAAACGGTGACCCTGACAGAGCCGCCGTCACAACTTGCCAGAGTTATGCGTATATCGGTGTTCTCATAGGAGAACTTTACCGCGTTGTCGATGAGGTTGTAAAGGACCTGATAGATGGCGTCCTCGTCGGCAAGCACGAACATGCGGGAGCTCTCGAAGTCGTCGGACACCGACAGATGCTTCTCGTCGATGCGGCGCTCGAGCGAGATGAGGATCTGACGGACCGTCTCGCAGATGTCGAAATCCGAGAGATCGGGCTTTGTGTCGGAGTTGAGGCGCGAGATGTCCAGCATTACGCGCACGAGGCGCGACAGCCTCAGCACCTCGGACTTGATCATCGTGAGATAGCGCTCCTCGGTCTCGCGGGATACCGCCCCGCCGAGGATGCAGTCTATGAAGCCCACTACAGACGTCATGGGCGTCCTCATGTCGTGGGATATGCCGGAGATGAAGGTGCTCCTGGACTCCTCGGCGGCGGCAAGCGACGCGGCAAGGGAGTTGAGCGCCTGCGACACCCCGTAGAGCGGGCTGGACTTCGGGAGGTAGAGCCTTTGGGTGAGGTCGCCGTCGCATATGCGCACGGTCATGTCGCGGACCTCGGCCATGTGCTTCCCGTAGCTCCTGCGCACCAGCGCCTCCGAGGCGAAAGCGGAGGCCGCCGCCGCTGCCGCGGCGACGGTACCGAGCACGGCCGCCGTAAGCACGGGGCGCGTCCCGGCGCCCATAATGAGCGCGGCGGCAAACACGACGATACCGGCTGCCGGCGATACGCACAGCGCGGCGGCAATGCCGGGCGAGAGGCGCGAGCCCCTTTTCTGCCCGGGATCCGTTCCGGTCGGCCCGGTGCCGCTGCCGGTCCGGGGCATGTCTTCAGGCGGAGCCTTGTGCGGTGCGGCGCTCATGCCGATGTGACGTCAAACTTGTATCCTACTCCCCATACGGTCTTCAGCTGCCACTTGTCGGAGACGCCCTCGAGCTTCTCGCGAAGGCGCTTGACGTGCACGTCGACGGTGCGGGAGTCGCCGAGATAGTCGAAGCCCCAGACCTTGTCGAGCAGCTGGTCGCGCGTGAAGACGCGGTTGCAGTTGGAGGCGAGGAAGTACAGCAGGTCGAGCTCCTTCGGAGGGATGTCTACGGCCTTTCCGTTGATCTTGAGCTCGTACTTCTGCTTGCTGATCTCGATGTTCTCGTACCTGACGACCTCGTCGTCGGGAGTAAGCTCCCGGGAGGCGTTGCAGCGGCGCAGAACGGCCGCCATACGGGCCTGGAGCTCGTTGAGATCGAAAGGCTTTACAAGGAAGTCGTCGGCTCCGAGCTCGAGGCAGACGACCTTGTCCACTATCTCGCCCTTTGCGGAGATTATTATGATGGGCGTCTGCGATGTCCTTCTGATCTCCATGCAGACGTCCTTCCCGCTCTTTCCGGGAAGCATGATGTCGAGCAGAATGAGATCCGGCGAGAACGTTTTCCAGTGCTCAATGGCCTCGAAACCGTCGAGCGCGGTCCGGACCTCGTACTTTTCCTTCTCGAGGTACTGACGCAGCATATCGCATATGTTGGGATCGTCGTCTACTACAAGAATCTTAGTATACATCTTCTGAGCCTTTCGGTTTTGGATTGTTGAGGCCGCGCGAGGCAGAAGGAGGCCGGGCCGGCCGGATCGTTAAACACTTATCTCCGATAATTATAACACAAACCGGAAAATAATTAAATACTTTTCGGCAAGATTATTCATATTTTTATTGTAATTTGTTTATATTTGAATCTATATTTGAAGAGAAAGATCTCTCCGGCAGACCGCGCCGCGCGCGGAAGCTTGCCGGCTCCTCTTGAATCCCGGGGGGATTTGTTATATAATATAGCTGAACAAAGTCTTTCCGAAAGTGAGAACCTCAGTTGAAACTTGGAATCGTCGGCCTGCCGAACGTGGGCAAGAGCACCTTATTCAACGCGCTGACCGGCGCCGGAGCCGAATCGGCGAATTATCCCTTCTGCACCATCGAGCCTAACGTCGGCGTCGTCCCCGTGCCGGACCGGAGGCTTCTGAAGCTTGCCGAGATGTACGCCCCCGAGAAGGTCACCCCGGCTACGGTCGAGTTTTTCGACATCGCCGGCCTTGTCAAAGGCGCCTCCGAGGGCGAGGGCCTCGGCAACAGGTTCCTCTCGCACATCCGCGAATGCGACGCCATTCTGCACGTCGTCCGCTGCTTCGAGGACCCCAACATAATCCACGTGGACGGCTCGGTCGATCCCGTAAGGGACGTCGAGACCATACGCCTAGAGCTTGTAATGTCGGACCTTGAGATAACCGGCCGCAGGCTCGAGAAGACGGCAAAGCTTGCCCGCTCGGACAAAGGGGCGGCTGCGGAACTTGCGGCGCTGGAGAAGCTGAACGCGGCGCTCGACTCCGGCCGGCCCGCGTCTCTTGCGGACCTTTCGGACGACGAGCGCAAACTGCTTGCGGACATGCCCCTGCTTTCCGCCAAGCCCGTGATCTACGTCGCCAACGTCGGCGAGGACGAGGCGGGCGCCGAACCCGTATCGAACCCGCATTACGCGGCGCTGAAGGCGCTTGCCGGGGGCGAGGGCTCGGGCATAATACCCGTCTGCTGCGGCCTGGAGGCAGAGATAGCGGAGCTCGAGCCCGCCGAGAAGGCCGAGTTCCTCAGCGACCTCGGCATCGAAGAGCCCGGCCTCGACCGCCTTATCAGTGCCAGCTATTCCCTGCTCGGCCTGATAAGCTTCCTGACGGCCGGACCGAAGGAGGTCCGCGCGTGGACGATAACCAGGGGGACCAAGGCCCCCGCCGCCGCCGGAAAGATCCACTCCGACTTCGAGCGCGGCTTCATCCGGGCGGAGATAGTCTCCTACGACGACCTCATCTCCTGCGGCAGCATAAACGCCGCCAAGGAGGCCGGCCTTTACCGCAGCGAGGGAAAGGACTACGTTATGAAGGACGGGGACGTCACCCTGTTCCGCTTCAACGTCTGAGCTCGCGGCCGATATGCAGATGCCGGGACCCGAACGGGTCCCGGCATCTTATATCATTAATGTTTTGTTACGCGATGGACGGTCAGTACACGTCGATGTTGCCCTCGGCTACGATGATGGTCACGGTGAACGGATCCGTCACGGCTCCGGAGCTGTCCTTTCCGGGTTCGGAGGTCTCCTCGGGAGCCTCGGTCTGAGCGGAGGTCTCCTCAGCCTCATCTCCCTCGTCCTCCTCGCCGGGCTGGATACCGTCGTCGGAGAATTCGTCGGGCGTCAGAGGCTCGAGCTCCTCGACGTGGTTGTGCTCCTCGTAATAGCCGTTGATGGTCTTCTTTCCGAAGCACTTGATGACTCCGCTGTCGGCCCTCAGCAGGACGTCGAAGCCGTCGAAGTCGTCCTCGGCGCGGTCGTAGTCAACGGCGCCGCTTGAGATCTTGATGTAGAGCGAGCGGACGAAGGTCGACTCGGAGACGGTCGCGTAAGCGGTATTGCCGTTGATGGAAAGATCGTTCGTGTAGAGGCTCTGGACGTTGATGGAGGAATCGCCCGTGGACTCGATGCTGACCGAGGAGTCGGTGCGTATGTCGGTGACGGTGACGTCGCCGTTGCTGACGGTGCACTTATAGTCGCAGTTGCAGCGCAGGTTGTTGAGCTGCAGGTCGCCGTCGGTCTGGACGTTGAGGATGATGACGGCAGCATCGTCGGTCAGATACAGGTTGACGGTGCGCTCCCTGTCCTTGTACTTGTAGTAGTTGAGGTAGTCGCGGAAACCGTTGAAGTTGATCTTGAAGTTGTCGATGTCGATGATGTTGGTTATGGCCGTGGTGTCGGTGAATTGCAGAGTCGACTTGCTGAGCGAGAAGTCGTAAGTACCGTCGGGGAAGTTGACGAGCTCAAGCCTCGATTCGGTAACGCCGCCGATGATGTTCACGTCGACGCCGCTCACCTTCATGACTATCTTTCTGACCTCGGACGAGTCGAAATCGAGAGTCGTGGTGAAGTTGTTGTCGGCGTCGCCGGTCTGCGTGAAGAGGGCGACGCCCTGGGCGTCGGCCATGTTGGTGGCCGTGAAGCACAGGAGCAGCCCGACGCAGGCCAGAAGCACCGACACTATGAGAAATATGACTGATGTCGGCTTCATATCTTGTCAAGCACTCCTTTCAGGGCCACGAAGCCGTCCTTTGCCTTGCGGAAGGCGAAGGCGAGCAGTTTCGCGAGGGATTTCATGGCAAAGGGGATGAGCCTTATGGCGATGTTGTAAACGAGAATGCCGACGAACATGACGGCGGCTCCGACGGTCACTCCGAGGCCCGTCTCGAAAAGGCCTACGGGGATGGCTCCCTTGACCAGCTGAATGGCCCCGTAAACTATCCCTATCAGCGATACAAGCACTCCGGCCGTGACGAAGATTATGAGTCCGGCGACGATGCCTATCATGAGCAGCGCCAGCACGATCCAGAAGCCCATGTAGAGCGCCACCATGAGCAGCGCGAGGGCGATGATGACCGGCAGCGCGACAGCAAACACCACCCAGAACAGGACCTTGTTGGATTCGTATCCGTGCAGGAAGTCGTCTATGCGGCTGTCGTAGTTGTTAGCCTCGTCGGAATCGTAGTCGGAGGCGTCGGTGAGCTGCGAGGGGGTCTGTTCGGCCTTTTTCTTCTTCCCTTTGCGGCCGCCCTTTCCGGAAGCTGACGGGGAGAAGTCGTCGACGTCCTCGCCGGAGTCGATGTAGTCTATGTCGTCGGCGATGGGCTCGGGTGCCTTGCGCTCGGACGGGCCGGCAAAGATCATCATGTCCTCGTCCTCGTCGTCGGTCCTGACGGGCGGGGGCTGAACGGTCCTGCGCTCATCGGCAGGCTCTGAGGGAGAGGCGTCGCGCCGCTCGTCCGCGGCGGGATCGGTCCGGGCAGCGGACGCGTCAGCGTCGTCGGCACCGTCTGCGCCCTCGCCGGAGCGCCCGGCAAGGCCCGCGTCGGCGGAGTCTTTCCCGTCCGCCCGGGGGTCCGACGCCTCATCGGCCACGGCCGGACCGCCGTCCGGACGGTCGTCGCCGGCGGGGACGGAACCGGAGTCGATCGTGCGCAGCGCGTCCTCGATCTCGTCCTCTATGGACACCGCGGACGGGATGATGTCGTCCTCGGCGCGCGTCGGGGTTATGTCGTCATCGTCGCCGGACTGCGCCGAATCGGCGGGCTGTCCGGGAGCGGCGCCGGCGTCATCGTCGCCGTCCCGGGAGGCGGGGGACTCGGAGAGCATCTCGGCTATCTCGTCGGCCATCTCCTTAACGGGCACGGGAACGTCGGTTATATTGTTGTCGTCGAAATATGAGGCGACGCTGATCATCTCGTCGCTCACGACAGCCTCCGGGAAGCCGCGGGCTATGAGATCCGTCCTGAGCGCCTCAATGAACTGTTTTCTGTCCATACCTTTCTCCAGATCGATCGAAAAATGGAAACCAAAGTGCAAAATAGTGCGAAAGTGTGATATAATAAGACAAGTTCATTATATTTTATCATACCCGGAGTCATAAATCAAGATGAGAATGAGAAAAAAGAAGCATTCGGCCGAAAGAATAGCCAGATGCTCCGGCCTGCTCATACAGGATCCCACGGCCTGCTTCGGCGCCGAGGAGACCATCTTCGGCGGCAGAAGGCCCCTGCTGCTCGAGATAGGCTGCGGCAAGGGAGACTTCTGCGTCGAGCTGTCTCGCAGGTCCCCTGACAGCGGGATAATAGCCGTCGAACGCATCCCGGACGTCGCAATGTTTGCCCTCGAGAAGGCAACGGCGGCCGAAGGACGGCCTGACAACCTCCGATTCATAATAGGCAACGCCGAGTACCTGTGCGACTGGTTTGCCCCCGGGACCTTCAGGCGGATCTATCTCAACTTCAGCGACCCCTGGCCGAAAAAGGGGTATTTCAAAAGGCGACTCACCTCCCCGGCCTATCTCGAGAGGTACGGGACCTTACTCGAGCCCGGCGGTGAGCTGTTCTTCAAGACCGACAACGAGCCGCTTTTCGACTGGTCTCTCGAGCAGTTCGGGGCCGCCGGCCTCGAGACGCTCTACGTGACGCGCGACCTGCACTCGAGCGACCTCTGCGCCGGCAACATCGAGACCGAATACGAGCGGCGCTTCGCAGCCGACGGCAAGCCGATATTTGCGGCCGGCGTCCGCTTCCCCGCAAAGACCGAGACCGGATCGGAGGCTGCCGATGGAGACCGGTGAATATCCGGCCCTTCCGCCGGCAGGAGGCGTGCTCATATTCGACAAGCCCTCGGGGATGAGCTCCCACGCGGCCGTGAACCTTGCAAGGAGGCTCTTTGGCACGAAGCAGGCCGGTCACACGGGCACGCTCGATCCGCTTGCCACGGGCGTCCTGTGCATCCTCGTGGGGCGGGCCGTCAAGGCATCGGAGTATACGCTGTCACACCCCAAGACCTACCGCGCCGAAGTGCGGCTCGGCACAGTTACGGACACCGACGACATAACGGGGACCGTATTGGCGGATACGGGCGCCGGGGCCTCCGAGGAGGCCTTCCGCGCCGCAGCCGGGAGCCTGCTCGGCACCACATATCAGGTCCCTCCGCAGTACAGCGCTCTCAAGGTGGACGGCCGCAGGATGTACGAGATCGCCCGTTCGGGCGGCTCGGTCGAGGCCGAAGCGCGCCCCGTGACCGTGAGCTCCCTCACCTGCCGCGCAAACGGCCCGCGGGACTTCACCCTGTGGTGCACCGTGTCCAGCGGCACTTATGTTCGCAGCCTCTGCCGGGACATAGGAAAGCTCCTCGGCACCGGGGCTTGCATGGCCGGGCTGCGCAGACTCTCGGCCTGCGGCTTCGACATAACGCAGGCGTCGACGCGTGAGGCTCTCGAAGAGTCGGATGCCGCTGCTCTCGGCGCTCTGCTGAGACCCACGGAGGACCTCTTCCGCGGACTGCCGGAAGTCACACTGCCGCCGTTCTTCGAGAGGCTGTTCCGCTCCGGCTGCGAGATCTACCTGCGCAAGCTCGGCATTCCCGCCCCGCCCGACGGCGCCTTCGTGCGCATCCGCGGCGTTGGCTGCGGCTTCTTTGCGCTCGGATCCGTGCATACATACGATGACGGTCCCGCCGTGAAGCCCGAAAAGCTCTTCGCGCTGTGACTTTGATCCCTAAATACTAAAAACGGCTGCCGCCGGGGCGAATTCGCCCCGGCGGCAGTATGTTTGTCCCGT
>JAEEGG010013705.1_pt1 | contig 17299 bp, 21 predicted proteins | sample 9134161 | NCBI WGS metagenome assembly JAEEGG01 (sample SAMN16246543, study PRJNA631951) | gut metagenome | biome: gut microbiome; feature: rumen; material: CR-attached | host: Bos | place: Iran: Karaj | collected 2018-10 | reverse complement strand
GAGCGTCGGAAAGATACGACGCTTCAAAGGCGTTTCTGTCCGCACCGAGCATAATGAATTTATAGCCCTCAACGTCCTTGGAGAAATAATATCTGTCGTCGGGCCCCTGTTCGCCGTCGGGAAGAAGTCCCAAAAAGCGGTTGAATTTTGCAAGCTGAGTTTTATAGCTTCTTATTCTCACGTCGTGATTGCCCGAAACGGCAAAAACATGCTTTATCTTATTTGCGGCAGGCTCAAGCAGATGCGCGAGAAAGCGGTATTCGCACCACGCTCCGTATTCGGCAAGGTCGCCGCAAAGCACAAGCGCGTCAAGCGGCTCTTTCACATTTTCGAGGTCGCGCACCGCATTGAACACACGGTAAGAGCGCAAAGGTGAGAGCGCCGAAATCTGCGGGTCGCCCCAGACGACGAACGAAAGTTTAGAATTCTTATCCTTTTCAATCGGCTCGGCAGCATAATGTGGCTCAAGCGAAGCGGTCATTTTTGAAAGCTGCTTTTCCATTCTTTTGTAGAAGAATTCCGATATTCTGTCAGTCATTTTCACCCGTCCCCCATTCGCTGATATTTCCCGTCTGCATGGCACCGATAATCTTCTGACGCAGCATCGGGTAGTCCTTTTCAAGCTCTTTTATAAGCTCCTTCGTTTTCTGTCTCTGGGTAATCTTATCGGCGGGACACTTGCTCTTTACAACGGGCAAATCCAGCCTTTTTACCGCATTTTCGGTATCCCGCTCATAGAGAAAAACAAGCGGTCTTATCATATATAAATCTTTGATGGAAAGATATGAAACGGGTGAAAAGCACTCCGCCCTGCCGCCTTCAAGCAGATTCATCATAAACGTTTCGGCAGCATCGTCAAGATGGTGTCCGAGCGCAATTTTGTTACAGCCGTATTGCTTCGCTGTATCGTGAAGAAGTCCGCGTCTCATTTTGGCGCACAGGCTGCAGGGATTCTTCTCTTTTCTGTCCTCAAAAATCACCTGCCAGAGATTGGTCGGCTTTACGTGATATTCAACGTCAAGCTCTTTTGAGAGCTTTTCAATTTCAGAAAAGTCGCCGTCCTCACCGCCAAAACGGTAGTCGAGTGTAATGCCCACAATCTCAAAGCGCTTTGGATAGAAGTCACGAAGCTTTGCAAGAGTATATAAAAGGGCGACGGAATCCTTGCCGCCCGAAACTCCGACGGCAATTCTGTCACCCTCCGATATCATGTTGTACTTGTCAATTGCCGCACGGGCAAGACTTAACAGCTTTTTCATACTTTTAATTCATCCACAAAGTTCTGCATACGCTCTGTAACAAGTTCATCTTTTTTCATTGAAATAAGCTCTTGCGCGCTTACCCATTTGAAAGCTGACGTTTCACCGTCCTGAAGAACAATGCTCTGCTTATCGCAGTCCGTTCTGCAGTAGAATTCAACGTAAATCGAACGGTTATCACTGTTGACAACTCTGCCGACCTCGGTAAGGCTGTCGGAAATAATCCCCGTTTCTTCGCAAAGCTCTCTTTTTGCACACTGTGCGGGTGATTCGCCCATAAGAGCCGAACCGCCTGCCGTGGCTTCCCACATACCGCCGAAATGCTTGCGTTTATCACGTTGCATCAGCAGATACGTTCCGTCGGTATGCTGAACTATAATATCGCAAACCAGATGGAAAACACCGTCTGGAATTCTCTTTCCTCTTTCCAAAGTCAATCCCGGAATTAAAGCGAAATCCTTATCGTAAGCGTCCCAAAGCTCTGCTTTACGAAGAGTTTCCAGATATTCCAAATCCTTTTTTGTCAGCTCTGCTTTTTCGAGCATATCGGGACGGCGCTCAAAGGTGCGCTTTAATGACTGCTGACGGCGCCATTTGTCGATATTTTCGTGGTGTCCCGAAATGAGAACCTCGGGTACCTCTTTGCCGTGCCATTCAAACGGACGTGTATATTGCGGATATTCGAGCAGACCGTCATAATGGCTCTCGAGCGACTTTGCCTCGTCGTTGGGAAGCACGCCGTCAATCATTCTCGCAACTGCATCCGCAAGCATCAGCGCGGGCAGCTCGCCGCCCGTCAGCACGTAGTCGCCGACCGAGATTTCCTCGTCAACGATTTCCTCGAGCACTCTTTCGTCAACGCCCTCATAGTGACCGCAGAGAATTACAATTTCGTCAAGCTCCGAAAGCTCCTTAACTCTCTGCTGGGTGAGCGTTTTGCCCTGAGGCGACATATAGATAAGATGCGGCTTGTCGGATTTTGATTTTTCCGATATCGCCTTATAACAGTCGTAAATCGGCTGAGCCTGCATAAGCATACCCATTCCGCCGCCGTAGGTTGCGTCGTCAACGTTGTTGTGCCTATCGGTTGTATAATCGCGGATATTTACCGCTTCGATTTCTATAATGCCCTTTTCCCTTGCTCTGCCGATAATGCTCTCGCCCAATACGGCGTTGCACATTTCGGGAAAGAGCGTCATTATACTAATTTTCATCTTCCCTGACACTCTCCTCCCCGGAAAAAAGGCCTTTCAGCGCCTTTATATAAACGGTCTTGTTTTCAATATCGGCTGACACAACCACGTCCTTTATAGCGGGTACGAGTACGTCCTTTCCCGATGGCTCCTTAACCGTCCAGACGTCGTTTGCGGGGTATTTCTGCACGTCGGTAATACTGCCGTAAACGGTATCGGTGCCGTCCTCAACTACCCTGCAGCCGAGCAGGTCCTCAACAAACCACGTGTTTTCGGGAAGGTCGGCAGACTCACGGTCAATATAAAGCACCTTCTGCCTTAGAGCCTGCGCCTTTTCCATAGTGTCAATGCCCTCTAATTTAAGCAGAACGATATTGCCATGCACCCTTGCGGACTGCACAGCCACGGGCTGTTTTCCCTCTGCGTCAAAGTACAGGGTATTGAATTTCGTTGCAAAGTCGGCACTGTCGCACCACGGATTGAAACGCATTTCTCCGCGCACGCCGTGAGTGGAAACAATCTGACCGAGTTCAAGATACTGCTTCACAATAACAACACCTTAAAAATGACAATACGGGCGATTAAAAAATCGCCCTTATGTGTCATAATCTTTTTTAGTCGATATCGACCTGGACCTTGCTGCCGTCCTTGGTAGCGCGGGCCTTGATAACGGTTCTGATAGCCTTGGCAATTCTGCCCTGCTTACCGATAACTCTGCCCATCTCGCTCTCGTCAACGTGAAGGTGGTAAACGGTGATGCCTCTTTCGTTGGGTTCGTCTACGCTGACGCTGACCGAATCGGGATTCTCAACAAGTCCCTTTGCGATCATTTCAAGAAGCTCTTTCATCTGAGAAGACCTCCCTAAAATCAATCAATAATGCCGTTCTGCTTAAGGAGAGCCTTAACGGTATCGGTCGGCTGAGCGCCGTTCTTAATCCACTGAGCAGCCTTTTCAGCGTCAATCTTGACAACTACCGGCTCCTTCATGGGATCGAAATAACCGATTTCCTCAATGCACTTGCCGTCACGGGGTGAACGTGAATCCGCAACGATGATTCTGTAGAAAGGAGCCTTCTTGGCGCCCATTCTGCGAAGTCTGATTTTTACTGCCATTTTGTTTTCCTCCAAAATATATTTGAATTTTTATTTATACCAATCACTCAAAGGTGCTTGATTACTTAATTACATCGGGAAGCCGCCCATAGGTCCCTGACCGCCGCCGAGGTTCATTTTACCTAACTTGCGGCGCATACCCTTCGAATTAAACTGCTTCATCATCTTCTGCATATTGCGGTACTGGGCAAGAAGACGGTTGACGTCCTCAACCTGCATTCCGCAGCCCGCCGCGATTCTGCGCTTTCTCGAAGGATTGATGATATCGGGATTTGAGCGCTCCTTCGGCGTCATTGAATAGATAATCGCCTGAATAACGTCAAGCTGTTTATCGTCGACGTCGATATCCTTAATTTTGCCGCCGATGCCCGGTATCATTGAAAGAAGGTCCTTCATCGAGCCCATCTTCTTTACCTGCTGCATCTGCTCAAGCAAGTCGTTAAGGTCGAACTTGTTTTTACGCAGCTTTTCCTCCATCTCGGCGGCCTTTTTCTCGTCGAGCGTCTGCTCCGCCTTTTCGATAAGCGAGAGCACGTCGCCCATGCCGAGTATTCTCGAAGCCATTCTGTCGGGGTGGAAGTAGTCGAGCTCGTCAAGCTTTTCGCCCGTACCGACGAACTTGATAGGCTTGCCGGTTACGGCTCTTGCCGAGAGCGCCGCGCCGCCTCTGGTGTCGCCGTCCATCTTGGTAAGCACCATACCGTCGATACCCAATGTTTCGTCGAAGGTGCTCGCAACGGTAACGGCATCCTGACCGGTCATGGCGTCAACTACGAGCAGTATTTCGTGCGGATGAACCGCGGACTTGATATTCTGAAGCTCCTCCATAAGCTCGGCGTCGATATGCAGACGGCCCGCCGTATCTATGATAACGTAGTCGAAGCCCTTGTCCTTTGCATACGAAACCGCCTTTTCGGAAATCTCGACGGGATTGCCCTGCCCCATTTCGAATACGGGCACGTCAACCTGCTCGCCGACAACCTGCAGCTGCTTGATGGCAGCGGGACGGTAAACGTCGCACGCTACTAAAAGCGGTCTGTGGTTTTCCTTCTTGAGCTTTAATGCGATTTTTGCACAGTGCGTGGTTTTACCGGAGCCTTGAAGACCGCACATCATAACGATTGTGGGCGGATGATTGGCGTAGGCAAGTCTTGTCTGAGTGCCGCCCATAAGGTCGGTCAGCTCCTCGTTGACAATCTTGATAACCATCTGCGCGGGAGTAAGGCTCTCCATAACGGCGGAACCTATCGCCCTGTCGGTAACCCTCTGGGTAAAGTCCTTGGCTACCTTATAGTTAACGTCAGCTTCCAGAAGCGCAAGGCGTACCTCGCGCATCGCCGCCTTAACATCGTTTTCGTTAAGCGAGCCCTTGCTGCGAAGCTTTTTGAAGGCAGATTCAAGTCTGTCTGATAAGCTTTCAAATGCCATCGTGATACCTCATTCAATAACAGAGAGCGCAAGAGACTTGATTTTTACGGTAGTCTCGTTTATCTCTCTGGACAAATCGTGTTCAAGATTATAGGCGTTAATCGCGTCGGCGCAGTCGATAATCTCGCGGATGCGCGCTTCAATCTCGTCGTTGCGCTTTGCAAATCCGAGCCGCGCCTCCATATCGTAAAGCTGAGCCTCGGCGCGCTTTATAGCGTCGCGTACGCCCTGACGGGTGATACCCTCATTCTCGGCGATTTCCGCCAAAGAAAGGTCGTCGTTATAGTAGAAATTCAGAAAATCTCTCTGCTTTTCGGTGAGCATTTCGCCGTATATATCATATAAAATGGTAATCTCTACGTTGTTTGCCACAGCACTGACCTCCCGTCTGATAATAAAAGTCACCCTGTAAAGTGATTTACTTTACAGGGTGCTATTATACTATGCAATTACTGTTTTGTCAAGAGAAAAATCTCTTAAATCAACCCCAGTCGATAACGGCGGCGTTATCCTCGTTAAGCGGATCGCCGTTGCCGATTTCAATACCGCCCGAAGACTGAGTAGTCTGGGGAGCGGATGTGGCGGGTGTTGAGTTGTTCTCGGTAGTTGCGGCCTGAGTTTCCTTAGCCTGGCTGATGGACTCGGCCTCCTTTGTAACCTGTTCGCCGGTCTTGGTAACAAGGTCATCATATAAATCAACAGCGCCGTCAAGGCTTGTAGTAACGGGAATATGCTCGCCTTCCTTATTGGTAACGTATTGTTCGCCGTTTTCCTCGGTAAGTACCTCTATTTCGGCGGCAGACGTTGTTGTGGTTTCGTCCTCGCCCTTTTTGGTGCCGCAGGCGCAAAGCATAACGCATACAATAACGATTATGACTGCAATAGCAATAATTGTCTTTTTCATAAACTGACCTCCGTATTTGGATTACCAAAATATTATAACAGTATGTGATGATATTTGCAATAACCTTGCACAAATAAATTTGTGAATAAAAAATATTGAATTTGCATAAAAAGTATAGTATAATCGGCATATAGTTAAAAATTAAGTATCGGCGGTGAAAAAATGAGCGAGCTTTTTAAGAATTTTCTTGACAACTGTTTGTTCCAGCTTCCGTATATCATAAGAATCGTCGTGGCCGTCGTGTGCGGCGCGGCTATCGGTTACGAAAGAAGCGTGCGTCAGAAGGACGCGGGCATCAGAACCCACGTTATCGTGGCTCTCGGCTCGGCGCTTATGATGATAATCTCAAAATACGGCTTCTTTGACGTAATTATCACGAACAGCGTTCAGATTGACGCTTCGCGTATCGCGGCAAATATCGTCACGGGTATCTCATTCCTCGGCGCGGGCGTAATTTTCGTGCGCAATGCCTCGATTAAAGGTCTTACCACCGCGGCGGGCATCTGGGCTACGGCCGGCGTAGGCATAGCGATAGGCTCGGGTATGTACGTTATCGGCGTTTTCTCGACCGCGCTTATGATTGTGCTTCAGGTTATACTTCACAAGTACTTCCAGAAGATTGAGACTCCTGCGACAAACGAATTCCTTATAGTCACAAAGGACAGCAAGGAAAGCGTAGAAAAGGTCAAGAGTTTTCTGAACGACAGTTCCCTTGCGGTACAGAGCTATGACTGCAGGCGCAACGACGACGGAACGATGGCAATGAAGGTGCTCGTACGTTCGGACGGCACGGTGGACTTCAACAAATCGGTTGATTATCTTCTCGAAAACGGCGACATTCTCAGATTTGATATGGACGACATATCACTGTAAATACGGCAAAGACTAAAGCGGCAGTTTTCACTGCCGCTTGTTTTTTTATCTGTCAGAGACTGAATGTGTATTTATTTAAGCTCCGCTATCGTTACGCCGTCCTCGCCCTCGCCGTAAACACCGAGACGGTGCGACTTGATACTCGGATGTGATTTCAGGTGCTGCTGGACGGCCTTGCGAAGCACTCCCGTGCCCTTGCCGTGAATTACCGTGAACTCGTTAAGTCCCAGCCTTATCGCCGAGTCAATATAGCGGTCAAGCTCCATAAGCGCCGTTTCTGCGTCCATACCGCGCAAATCAACGCTCGATTTTGCGGTTGTCGGCGTTGACTCGACCGAGCTTCTCGGCTTTACGGAGCGCTGTTTATTCTGAACGGGCGCCTTTTTCTCGCCCAAAAGGCGCATATCGGACATATCGGCCTTAGTCTTCATTATGCCCGCCTGAACCTCAACTGTGTCGCCGTTGATTGAAAGCACCTCGCCCTCAACGCCGAGCGAAGCGATACGCACTCTGTCGCCGACCTTCAGCTCGCGCGGAAGCTTGTAGTCCTCGTCGTCGTCAACGTAGTATTCGTCAGCGAGTATATCGTCAACATCGTTGAGCTTTGAGCGCATAGCCGCCCTCGCCTTTCGCGCCATTTCGGAGGCGTTCTTTTCCTTCTGCTGCTCTTTTTTGAGCATATCGATTTCCATCATCAGCGAGTTAGCCGCGCGTTTGGCGTTCTCAACTATCTTCTTGGCCTCGTTCTGAGCCTTCGTTATCTCCTGCTCGGACTTTCTCTGGGCGTCTATAAGCTTCTTTTCCGCCGACTGACGTATGCGGTCAATCTCCGCCTGCATATCGGCGGTTTTCTGCTTTTCGGCTTCCATTTCGTTACGCGTTTTTTCAAGCGTATCGACCACGTCCTCAAAGCGCGAGTTTTCGTCGGAAACAAGATTTTCCGCTTCGTCGATAATCTCACGCGGCAGCTTCAGACGCGCGGAAATAGCAAAGGCGTTCGAGCGTCCGGGTATGCCGATTAAAAGTCTGTACGTGGGCTTGAGCGAGTCAACGTCAAATTCGCATGAGGCGTTCTCAACCCTCGGTGTGCGAAGCGCATATTCCTTAAGCTCGGAATAATGCGTTGTGGCGGCAATCCGCGCACCCTTTGAGCGAAGATATTCAAGTATCGCAACCGCGAGCGCCGCGCCCTCAACGGGATCGGTACCCGCGCCGAGCTCGTCGATAAGCACGAGAGTTTTGTCGTTTACGAGCTGAGTTATTTCAACTATCTTTGTCATGTGCGCCGAGAAGGTCGAGAGCGACTGCTCAATCGACTGCTCCTCGCCTATGTCGCAAAGCACGTTTTCAAATACGGACAGCGAGCTGTTGTCATTGGCAGGTATAAAAAGTCCGCATTCGGCCATTAAGGTAAGAAGTCCGATAGTCTTTATCGAAACGGTCTTGCCGCCCGTATTGGGACCCGTGATAACAAGCGAATCAAAATCGGAGCCGAGCTGTACGTCTATCGGCACTACCGAGCTCTGAGCAAGCAGCGGATGGCGCGCCTGTTTGAGATTCAATTCTCCGATATCGTTCATAACGGGCTTTGAAGCCTTCATTTTATAGGCAAGCTGAGCCTTTGAGAATATGAGATTAAGCTCGACCGCACTGTTGTATGAAGCAATTATCGTATCGGCAAATTCGGCGCACTCGCCCGAAAACTCATAGAGAATTCTCTCAATCTCGTCAAGCTCACGCGATTTGAGCACCTTGATTTCATTATTTGCCTCAACTACGGCGGCGGGCTCGATAAATACCGTCGCGCCGCTTGAGGACGTGTCGTGCACCATACCCGCGATATCCTTGCGGTTCTCGCTCTTGACAGGAACGACAAAGCGTCCGTTACGCTGGGTTATGATAGCCTCCTGAAGCGAATTCTTATAGCTTGACGAGCTTATCATTTCGCTGAGCTTGTCACGTATCTTGGACTCCTCAAGCCTGATTTTGCGTCTTATATTTTTAAGCTCGGGCGAAGCGTTGTCCGACATTTCGGTATCGGACAGTATGGCTTCACCGATTTTTTCTTCAAGATATTTGTTCGAATAAAGCGAGTTGAAATAATCGTCAACGGCAGTTTCCATACCCGACGATTTTTCACGCCAGGTGTTGATTGTGCGTATAACGCGCAGCACCTGCGCGATATCAAGCAGCTCGCGCATATTAAGGCAGCCGCCCGCCTGAGCGCGGCGAAGCGCGTTGTCGATATTGATAAGTCCGCCGAAGGACGGAGCTCCGAATTTCGCTATGAGCGTATGCGCCGCTTCGGTTTTATCGAGCGCGGCGTTGACCTCGAAAATATCGCTCTGCGGTTCAAGTGCGAGCGCCTTTTCGCGCGCGTCTTCGCAGGCGGTTTGTTCCGCGAGCATATCGAGTATCTTATCAAGTTCCAAAAACAAGTAATCCTTTTTCATTATGTATTCCTCAGTGAATTATAAAAATCAAGCGTTTTGAAATGCTTTTCGGTTTTGGTTTTGAGATACGTTTCGGTTATGTAGCTTAATTCATCAAGACTTTCGTCGGGAAGCTTGAAATCGTAAAGCCCTTTGAGCTCGGAAAAGACGATGTGCCGCATCGCGCTGATAATTTCAAGCGGTATGGGAAGCGCAATTTCGCTGCCCGCGCAGTTTTCGCAGTACAGAAGTCCGTGCTCAAAATTGAAAAACATAGTGTCCGTCTCGTATTCGCCGCACTTGTCGCAGGCTATGAGGTTGGGCATATAACCCGAAAGCGAGAGAAGCCGCAGCTCCATAATAGCCTTGAGCTTTGCGGGGTAATGAGTGCCGTTTGAGAGAAAATACAAAGAGTTGAGTATCGTTCTCAGATACTCATTGGCATTCGTTTCCTTGGGCGCGAGTTCAAACGCAAGCTCGGCGAAGTACTGACCGAGCGCGAGCTTTTCAATATCGTTGCGAAGCCCGAAAAAGACCTCCGTCGCCTGAGCCTCGTCAATTATGTAAGCGTCCTTACCCGTATAAAGTGTGAGCTTTGAATAGCACAAAAGACCCGTAGCCGACTGCTTTTTGCTCTTTACGGATTTGGCGCCCCTTACGAACGCCTTTATCACGCCGAGATCGGCAGTCAGCACAGTGACGAGCTTATCGCTTTCGCCAATATTCTGTTCCTTAAGAATCAGTCCGTTTGTGTTCAGTCTCATTTTTCTGTAACGACTTTTCCCCGTCCTCGACGGCTTTATAGCGTATATAATCCTCGATTTTTCCGGTTTTTGAGAAGATTACCCAGTAATCCTCGCTTCGTCTCATACAATCACCTTTTTCATTGTTTCTCATTAATATTTTGAGAAATCAAGGCGATTATATTACTGTCAATCCAATCCAAAATTGTGAATAAGTCCCTCGCGGTTACGCCAGTCCTCCTTGACCTTTACCCAGCACTTAAGGTTGATTTTGATATCGAAGAAGTCCTCCATATCCTGACGGGCGAAGGTTGAAATCTTTTTGAGCATCGCGCCACCCTTGCCGATGATAATGCCCTTATGGCTTTCACGCTCGCAGTAAATCGTAGCGTCAACGTCCATAATATCGGCGTCGTCGCGCTCTCTCATTCTCTCGATTGCGACAGCCGTACCGTGAGGAATTTCCTTATCTAAAAGCCTCAGCATTTTTTCGCGTATAATCTCGGCGGCAAGCACTCTTTCGGGCTGGTCGGTCAGCGTGTCGTCGGGGAAGAAATGCACACTCTCAACCGCCTGATTTTTTAGTTCGTCAAGCAAATCCGAAAGTCCGTCGCCCGTTTCGGCGCTGACGGGTACAACCGCAGCAAAATTATAAAGCGCGGCAATTTCGGCAATTTTCTTCATCAAGTCCGTCTTTTCCTTCACCGTGTCAATTTTATTGATGGCAAGGATGACGGGCATTTTTTCAGCCTTGAATTTATTTATTAGCTCAAGCTCCGCGGCGTTGAGCTTTTCGTCGGCAGCGTCAACGACGAACATACAGCAGTCAACGCCCGAAATCGAATCGGATACCGCCTGTACCATTTTCTCGCCGAGCTTGGTTTTCGGCTTGTGAAAGCCGGGGGTGTCGGTGAAAACGAGCTGAACGCCGTCGTCGGTCGTCAGCACGCCCATAATGCGTGTACGGGTGGTCTGCGGCTTCGACGAAACGATTGCGATTTTCGAGCCGATAAGCTTATTGAGTATTGATGATTTTCCTACGTTTGCCTTGCCGACAATTGCGACAAAGGCGGTTTTTGATTTTGGTGACATAGCTTTTTCCTTTTTCGTTTTTTAACTGTCAAGCGTTTCTATAAAATCGACAATCAGCTTTGAGCAATCCTCGGGTCTCTGTTCATAAATCATATGGGAGCCCGCAAGGCAGACAACTTCACAGTTACCCATCTTTTCGGCATAGGGCACGATAACGCTTTCCCTTAACTCTTTTGTCTGTTCAAGCATTTTATCGACAGTTTCCTCGTTACCTTCATAAACTTCCGGACGGGGATTGATTTTCTGCTTATTTTTCTCAATCTGACGGTTTATCCACTTGTCATTTTCAAGCACATCGTCAACCGTCTGTATGCCCCAGGAGGCGCAAATATACAGCTTCGGAATATCGTTAGTAACAAGCGTATCGAAAGCTTCCTGCGCGTTTTTCGCAAGTAATTTCGATTCGGAGAAGCCGGCGATATTCTCATACTCCATAAGTGTCAAAGCGTCGCCCAGATACTGTTCCTCGTCAGAATAATTGTCGGGATAAAAATAAAAGTCCTGCCTTAAAACATACCTTCCGAAGCCAAGCTTTGCCAGGAACACTTCAAGCCGTTCAAATGCGCCGACTGAGCCGTTAAAATCAGCTTCATCTTCAAAAGCATCTTCGGAAAGCTGACTGCCGTCAACAAACACGACGGCCTCAATTTCATCGGGATAGTTAGAGCACCAGTAGTTTGCATACGCACCGCCTATTGAATGAGCCATAAGCAGATAAGGCGGATTGTAACCCGCATTTTTGAGAGCGGCACGGTAATCGCCGACTATCTGCTCATTAGTCATATCGTTATCGGTATCGCCGCTGAAGCCGTAGCCTGCACGGTCAACAAACACAACGAGATTATCCTTTTCAATTTCCTTTGTCATCTGTCTTGCGGCAACCGAAAAATCAGCCATACCGAGACCTGCAAGACCGACAATAGTGTGCTCTCCGTCCCTGTTACCGAAAGCGGTAACGTTTATTGAATAATCACCTACCGAAACGGGATTGTAATAACCCTGCTCCTTTAGTAATGCGACCTCTTTTTTTCTCTTAACCTTGTGGATGACAAACGTTACAGCAGTAAATGCGATAACTAATGCAAGCAGAATAAGCAGTATTTTCAGTATAGTTTTTCCGGCTTTTTTCATTTGGTATTCCTTTCACTGACAAACTCCAATTATATTATTATTTCTTATTGGGTAAATCGTCGGCTATGGCGCTGACAAGCTCGCAGAGAAGTTCTCTGTTGTCAATATCTCCGACAAGCAGCATCGGCTTTGCGCCCTCATAGGGCAATTCCTGTGCCGCGTCGGGCAGAATGCGTTTTGCCGACTGTGTGGGTTTTACAAGGAAGCGGTCGTCGTAAATTCCGCCGATTACCTTTCCCCTGCAATAGATTATGTATTCGCCCATCATTGCGCGGTATGTAATACCGTCGGCGCCGCTTAACTGTTCAAGCACAAAATCAAGATATTCTTTATCTGATGCCATATTCTCTCCCGTTATTTTTCGGACGAATTGTCGCCCGTTGACGCTTTTCCGAAGCCCTTGAAAATAAAGAGCGATGCAGGTATTATCGACAAAACGAATATCGCGAACATATACGGCTTGTCCGTATAATAGGCGTACATAGCCCGGAATGCTTCGGGCTGACCGAGTATCGCTATGCCGACAAGTACGGCGAATATTGCGGCTATAAGCACTGCGCCCGCCGCGGTGTCCTTGGCAATTTTGCCCTTTTCGGTATGCTCGCTTGAAGCCAAGTCAACGCTTCGCTCGACTGCGGTATTGACTAGTTCGAGCGCAGTTACAAGCGCATTGGCAAGGAAAATCACCGCAAACTGAGTTGCGCTGACCTCAAAAAAGTCGTAGATGAGCAAAAAGCAATACATATAGACCATGCAGGTAAAATGTATTCTCATATTGCGCTCGTATTTGAGCGCGTAATAAACGCCGCGGAAGGCATAGCAAAAGCTTAGAAACAGCTGTTTATAATTCTTCATAATTATTCCTCGTCAAGATAGTAGCTGCCGTTGCGCTGAAGTCCGAGTTTGGTTAAAACCGCTTCTTCCTTTTCGCGCATACGCACCGCCTCAAGTCCGCCCGCTTCGTGGTCGTAGCCTAAAAGGTGAAGCATTGAATGAACGGTGAGAAACGCAACCTCACGCTGAAGCGGATGGCCGTACATTTCAGCCTGCTCAACCGCCTTTTCGAGCGATATGACTATATCGCCGAGCATCTTCGCGCCCGTATCGTGATTTACGTCGTATTCGCCGTTTTCGCCCAGCGGGAAGGAAAGCACGTCCGTCTCACGGTCGATATTGCGGTACTGTTTGTTGAGTTCATGAATTTTCGCATTGTCAACGAAGGTCACGCTGACCTCCGCCGAGCCGTCGAATTCCTCCTGAAGAAGTACGGCGTGGCAGCAGCGGCGCACAAGCAGCCTTATGCCCGTGGGTATCTTGACCGCCTTCTGGTCGTTGGAAATAATAACCTTAACCTTGTCCGTCATCTTTTGCGTCCCTCCTCGCTCTTTTCGTAAGCCTTGATGATATCCTGAACGAGCCTGTGTCTTACGACGTCCTTTTCGGTAAACTCGTTGACAGCTATGTCGGGAATGTTTTTCAGTATTTTCATAGCCTGCATAAGTCCCGATTTCTTTCCGTCGGGCAGGTCAATCTGGGTAATGTCGCCCGTGACGACCATCTTTGAGTTGAAGCCCAGACGGGTTAAGAACATCTTCATCTGTTCCTTCGTGGTGTTCTGCGCCTCGTCGAGAATGATGAAGCTGTCGTCGAGCGTACGTCCTCTCATATATGCAAGCGGTGCAACCTCAATGCTTCCGCGCTCCTGATATTTCTGGAACGATTCCGCACCGAGCATATCGAACAGAGCGTCATAAAGCGGTCTTAAATACGGGTCAACCTTCTGCTGTAAATCACCGGGCAGAAAGCCGAGTCTCTCGCCCGCTTCGACGGCGGGACGCGTTAAAATAATCCGGTTGACCTCTTTTGCCCTGAAGGCCGTTACCGCCATTGCAACGGCAAGATAGGTCTTGCCCGTACCGGCAGGGCCGACGCCCAGAGTAATCGTATTGTTTTTGATTGCCTCGATGTATTTCTTCTGACCGAGAGTTTTCGGCTTGACGGGCTTGCCCTTTGCCGTAACGCAGACGCAGTCGCCCGTCATCTCGTCAAGCTTTTCCTCCGAGTCCTCGTTTACAAGCGATATGACATAGCGCACGTTCTGCGGCGATAGAGCCTCGCCCCTGTTGATAAGCCGCAGAAGTCCGTTGATGGCTCTCGTCGCCTTGTCAACGTTTTCAACGTCGCCCGTAACCTTCAATTCCGAGCCGCGCGAGATAACGCTTACGCCGTATTCCTTTTCAATGAGTTTGACATTTTCGTCGAACGAGCCGAAAAGGCTGACCGCGTGCTCCATTCTGTCAACGCTTATACTCTGTTCAAACACCTTTTTACCATCCTCTTTTTTCATAAAAGATTATAAATTATTCCAAGATTTATTGTATCACATATATATACTATTTTTCAACGAAAATTTCCTGCCTGGAGCCTATATCTTTTTCGGCGGTTATTTCGCAGACAAAAGCGGTACTTTCGTCGGTAAATACGACCTGCTTTATCCGAGCTTCGCGGAAGATTTCATAATAACGCTTTGCAAAGAGATTTGCGTTCATAAGCCTTATTTTTTCGGGCGGCAGAGATGCCTCATTTTCGCTCTTATAGCTGTGCTCGGTTACTATACCGACAGGCAGGCTGATTTTGCCGTTTGACAGGAAACTCTCGCTGCGGTGATAATTGGTCTCCCCCACCCTGAAATCAAGCGGTATGACAAGTCCGAAGAAGTAAAGCGAATAGCGCGTTTTAAGCTCGGACTGAGTGTAAAATTTCATATCTGCGCAGTCGGCGCTGATGCTCCTTTTCACCTCGGCTGTAACGTTACCGCGTGCGGGTTTCAGGTTTTCGGACATATCAAGATTCTGCGTGACGCCCGATATAAGCAGGTCGCCCTTTACCACCGCGTCGCCCGCGCTGACAGCCTGTTTTCCGATTTCCGCCTGAACAGCGACTATCACGCCGTCCTCGGCGGCTATGATATTACACGGCGTTTCGTCGGGAAACTCGGGCGCGTCGGTGCGCTCGCAAACAACGATTTCAACCCGCGAACCCTTGACGTTTACACTCGCCCACAGAAGCTCGGGCAGAAGCTTTTCGGCCTTTTCGGCAACGTCGGACGCCCTGATGCTTTTCGCAAAAACTCCCCTTTTTACGCCAAGCTGAGAAAACACCTCAAGCACCTTTTCTTCGGTTAAGCTTTTATTACCTTCAACGCTTATCGACCACACTGTAGTAGACAGCAGAAAAACTATCAGCATTGACAAAAGTAATCCTATCACTATACCCTTTCGCGCGGAATTTTTATTAAGAAAAAACGGCAGTCCGCGCTTGCCTTCAAGCCTCAGTTTCACACCCGAGCGGTACGCCGACCGCCTTATAGCCTTGTAGCCCTCAACGGTCGTTTCGCCGTAGAGCACGTTGCCGACCTTTTTCATATTCCAGAGCGGAATGCGGTTATGCGTGCAGAGGTTTACGAAACGCTCGGAAAAGCCTCCCGAAGCCGAAAAGCCGACATAACCGAGCAGAAATCTTATAAAGCGAATTATTAACACACTAATCCCCCGCGCCTTCAAATTCAACCGAAAAAATATTACCCGTGATGACGGTCTGAATATCGGAATACGCCGTAATTTCAATACCGTCGCCGACGAAGCCTATAACAAGCCGTCCGCAGTTAAGACGGATTCTGCCCTCGTCGTATTCAAGTATGCCCCTGCAGCCCTCGATACAGACCTCGCGGTTGCCGCGAAGCTGCAGTGAAGGCAGGGTGAAATCGGGCATTTCGTAAGCCTCAAACGCCGCAGAGAGCAGCTTGCCCTTTATGCTCTTTTTTATCGGTTTTTCAGCCTTGCCCAATGCCCTCACCTCACTCATATATCTATATTCGGCGGCATATATTTTAATTACCGAAAGAGTGATGATATGGCACGTAAGAATATAATAAAAGCCGCTGTGACGGCGCTGTCAGCGGCAGGATTTATAATCTGTATCTTTGTCAAGAGTGAGGCCTGCGTCCAGGGTGTGCGCGAGGGACTTAAGCTCTGCGCGCTGACGGTGATACCCTCGCTGTTTCCGTTTCTTATTGTCTCGCGCTTTTTAACCGCATCGGGTCTGTCCGACGCGCTGGGCAGACTGTTTTCAAAACCGACGCGTTTTATTTTCGGACTGTCGGGCACATGCGCGCCCGTTATACTTATGTCACTTATCGGCGGTTTTCCCGTTGGCGCGAAAATGGCGGCGGAGCTGTGCGACGGTAAAAGAATCACAAAGTCCGAAGCGCAACGGCTATGTCTGTTTTGCATAAACGCGGGGCCCGCCTTTATAATCGGGACCGTCGGCTCGCTTATGCTCTCATCTGCAAAAGCGGGCGTAATACTGTATATAAGCTGTATTGCGTCGTCGCTGACGGTCGGCGTGCTGTCGAGGTTTCTCAGCTTTGAAAAGGTGAATAAGCAAAGCGAAAGCCGTGTTGTATTTATCTCAAATCCCGCCGTCGCCCTGACCTCCTCGGTGACGGACGCGCTCAATTCAATGCTTTCAATATGCGCATGGATAGTGATTTTCAACGCTGTTGTGAGCGTTATACTGACTTCGTCCGACGGTGTGTTTGCGGCGGTGCTCTGCTCGGTGCTGGAGGTCACAAACGGCGCAAAGCTGACGGCAAATCTGTTTTCCCTGCCCGTACTTGCGGCAATTCTTTGCTTCGGCGGTATTTCGGTGCACTGCCAGATAATGCCGTACATACTTAAAAGCGGGCTGAAGCTTCGGCTGTTTTTCGCTTCACGAGTTGTCTGCGCGGCGCTGAGCGCGCTCGTATGCAAGGCTCTGCTGAGTGTGTTCCCCTGCGAGACGGCAGTGTTTTCAAACTATACGGGAATAACCGCGAGCGCATATTCGGTTTCCCTGCCGAGCGCGGCGGCACTGATAATAATGTGCGCGCTTCTGATTTTTGAGGTTGATACAAACCGAAAAGTGTGTTAAAATCTTTTCGGAAGTGATAGAGATGAAGAAAACTGTTTTCAATACCGAAAACATAGAGCCCAAATGCGAATACTGTCAGTTCGGCAAGCTGTCGGCTGACGGCGAGACGGTGCTCTGTCTTAAAAAAGGCGTGATGAACAAAGACTCGAAATGCAGCCG
>JAEEGG010013703.1_pt1 | contig 17299 bp, 21 predicted proteins | sample 9134161 | NCBI WGS metagenome assembly JAEEGG01 (sample SAMN16246543, study PRJNA631951) | gut metagenome | biome: gut microbiome; feature: rumen; material: CR-attached | host: Bos | place: Iran: Karaj | collected 2018-10 | reverse complement strand
CATTGGCAGAGATTGCTATGTGCTGTCTGTGGCACACATCGTTTTGGGGCTTCACAGAAGAGCAGAGAGATGAAAGGTTCGAGAACCTGGACTATTATTCAGAGGATATGCTTGACCACGATATAACGCGCCTACGAGCCATGAAAGTTATCCGTGCCGTAGAATCAGCTGGTGGTAAGGTTCCTTCTATTAAGGAATACTTAAAAGTACGAGCATTCCATAACACGATACGAAGCAAATGCAAGGAGTTAAAGTCACACAGAAAGCCTTTTGCTAAAGCTGGCATACGCAGAAGTTCAATGCGCAGTTATGCACGCCATATCATCCGAAAAGAATACTATAATCGAATATGGGTGGCAAGTGACGTTGTTAGGGCAATATTAAAATCGCCTATGTCTCAATCTGAAGATTTAAAGCCGTTGTTCTTGTGTGACCATATGCAGTCATACGAACATAAAACATTGTCTTATGACAGCCAGAAACGAGTTGCATGGATGAAAGAACTGATTGAAAAATATGAAGCTTACAACTTGCCGCCACTGAAGAACTGCGTTGTCTGCATAGGCACGTCTTCCGCTCATCCCTTCAGGGTCGAGGAAGCGAGCATCATAGAATGTATTGTTTCACGTTGCTCAGGCTCCAACTTGTTCTATATCTATACAGATGAAGATTTGGGGCAAGACATGAAAATAACGACAGTATTTTACGAGTAAAGCATAATCATGTATCACATTATTTAATTATCAATTATGGCACTTTGGAGAATTGTAGTTAAAAACAGCGGTAACGCTGCATGTAAGGACAAAAGGCAACGCCTTGAAAAAGGCATGTTCATTGAAACAAGCACGGTCTCGCCTGTACCGCCTATCGGTGTTGGCAGCCAACGCTCATTGTTGGTGCAGCTCTTTCTGAATAAGTATGGAATTGAGATTGCGCCACAGAACATGACTCGTTCTTACTTTGATTGTGATAAAATAGGATAGATATGGAATCTACCAATAACAAGAATTATCCCAAGTTATCTTTTTGGGAGCATATCCAAATAAGACCCACCATGTATATTGGGCGATTAGGTGATGGATCTTTGCCAGGCGATGGCCTCTATGTTATGTTAAGAGAAGTGGTTAATAATGCTATTGATGAACTCGAAAACAAATCCAATGGTCAAATTAAAGTGGATTTGATGAATGAACATCGTATTTCTATTCGCGATAATGGTAATGGTATAGCATTAGATAAACTGACTCAATGTTTAGAAATAGTAGAATCAAATGTATTCTATCCGATAGGTAAAAAATCTATTGGCTTACATGGTCTGGGTCTTAGAATTGTTAATGGACTTAGTTCGTATTTTGAAGTAAGAAGCTATCATGACGGCAAAATCAGGACTATTATTTATGAATGTGGATTATTAAAGGAGGACATAACAAAGCCTACAGATGAGAGCAATGGTTTATATGTTTCTTTTGAACCGAATATTGCGCTTTTCAAGGACTATCGATTCCATGAAGATATTCTGGTTGATATGCTTCGAAACTATTCATATCTGAATACTGGATTGTCCATAAGATATAATGGCATGCAAATGCTGTCTTTGAACGGACTTGCGGATATGTTACACGACGATGTTAAGTCTGAAGCAATATACCCCATCATACATTTCATTGGAAATGACATAGAGATTGCTTTTACACATACATATCGGAGTGGAAGCACAATCTATTCATATGTGAATAAGCATTATACACCCTTTGGTGGCACTCATCAAGAGGCTTTTGAAAAGCACTTTATCAAAACCATGAAGAGAGTCTATGGCAGAAAGAAGAACGATGCAATACTGTATGGTTTGGTGGCCGCAATTGCAATTAGAGTTGACGATCCCATCTTTGATTCATCGACAAAAGTAAAACTATCATCAAACATAATGGAAGAGAATGGTGTCTCTATCGACACCTACATTGGTGATTTCTTGGAAAAACATCTGTATGATTACTTATGTGCACATCCTGATGTTTCAAGTACCATTAAGTCAACAATTAATGAATATAAATAAGCAGTAATGTAGGAGCGGCCAACCGTGATGGTTAGTCGCTCCTTCCTTTTTAGCTTTCTTCTTCACTGAAGAACGAACCTGTGGGCATAGCGGCATCCTCGGCGACACAGCAGTTGTAGCGTTCGCGGCTGCGGCGTTCGCGGGCAAACATGGCCTTAGTGCCTTCCTCGTCCTGCTGGAACTCCATGTGTTCCTCGATGGCGAAGGACTGGGCCATGGTCTCGACATCGAGGTTGTCCGTGCCGATGAGCGTAAAGGTCCAGTTCTGCTTCTTCAGCTTCTCAATCATCGTGCGAACCATCTTTAGGGTCCACTCCTCAGAACTGTTCTCCTCCCCGTCGGTAATGATGGTGACGAGTACGTGGTCGCCATCTTCTACCTGTGCATTGACCTTGGCGATACCCTTGCCGATGGCATCGTAGAGGGGTGTGCCGCCACCGGGGTTGTAGGCTTTCCAGTCGAGGTCCTTGGTGCGCGAGGCCGGGGCATTGTCGTAATGCCAGGTGGTGTGGCCGCTGTCGAAGGTGAGGAGGGTGACACGCTGCTCCTGGTCGGGGTATTTCTTCTGCATCTGGCGAACGGTCTGAAGGGTCTCGTTCATGCCGACGAAGGCCTGCTTGCGGATGACGTACATTGAGCCGCTCTCATCGACGATAATCAGGTTGTGGACACGCTTTGTTTCTTTCTTGTTCTGCTGCTTGGGCATGGGATCATTCTTTTTCATAATTGTAACTTTTTAATGGTGAAACTTCATTTTTCGAGCTCGTTTTATCTATTTGAAGATGGTTTTCGGAAAAAATTAAGCTAATGCGGCAAAAAATTCGTATCTTTGCGAAAAATTTGTGCCCATGTATTATCAACGACTGTCAGATGACGAGATTATTGCGGGCTTCCGTGAGGGGGACAGCGACATTATCCGTGAATACTTCTACGGGTATTGTGAGGCTGGCTATCGGCTTTTCGATCAGCGGTATCAGTTGAGCGGAAAGCAGAACCTCGACTTCATGTCGCTGGCTCACCAGTATGCGCTCTATCTGATGGAGCACGACTGGAAGCCACTGGAAGATCACTCGCCGAATGTGAGTCTGAAGACGTGGCTCATCAACGGGTTTCGCTATGTGGTGCTCGATGCACTGAAATGGTACCGCAAGGAGTATGGCAGCATCACGTTTGAGGACTACCTGATGTCGTTCGACGTGACCAGCGACCTGCGGTTGCAGTTCAACAAGATGGTGGAAGATGTGTGCGACCATGCACCTCTAGACCGTCAGGAACGGCTGATTATCGACATGCTGCTGTTGCAGGGATTCAAGTCGAAGGAGATTGCGGCGCAGATGGGGATGACTCCGTCGGCCATCTCGCAGAAGTACAAGAAACTGAAGGAGCAGATTATCGTGCCGTATTTCAGGAAGAACTTCGACATGGATCTGGATATGCCGGAAGTGATGGACGAAATGGCAATCCTGCGCAGAGAGACTACGATGGGCGAAGCCAGGATGTCGATGCCGGCACCGCCTATGTCTGGTTCTATGGCAGACATGGCAGAATCGATGGTTTGCGAGGATATGGACTTTATCAGAGAGGAAGTTATGGAACAGAAAAGGACTACACCAGAGTTTATCACGGAACTGCAGCCTAACGAGATATTTGTGTTCGGCAGCAATCTCAAAGGTATGCACGGCGGTGGAGCGGCCTATATCGCCTACCGCAAGTTTGGGGCTATCATGGGTCAGGGCGTGGGTCTGCAGGGACAGAGCTACGGCATCCCGACGATGCAAGGCGGTGTAGAGACCATCCGTCCGTATGTGGACGAGTTCATCGAGTTCGCCAAGGAGCACCCTACCCTCACCTTCCTCGTGACCCGCATCGGTTGCGGCATTGCCGGATTCACATATGATGAAATCGCTCCGCTGTTCGAGAAAGCTCACGACGTAGAGAATATCGTACTGCCTCCAGGTTGGTAATGACGAGGTTAATGGTTTGACATCACAGAAATGATCACTTCCAATTCAACATACGCTGAGATTGAAATCCAAAAGAGTCTGGATGAGCCGAACATTCAGGATTTCCTGATCAGGAAGATGGAGAGAGACGCGCACAAACTGAAGAAAATCTTCAAGACAAAGCCGTATTATACACCTCTTCAGCCAGCCACTTTTCATTCGCATATTACGAATATACATTGGCGTATTCTACAAATACTGATGCATGAAGAAAAACCGCCAATTCATTTGCGTACAAGGGGTGTTAATTTTCTGGTAGAAAGCGAGAATCAAATTAAGTACACCATCATAAACGATATGGACACGGGTAAGCCCATCCTGGTACTGCCCTACCCTGGTAATACTTTTTTCGTGTCTGCACATGCCATCAGACGGTATAGGGAAAGATGTCTTGAAGATGAGGACATGGACTTCGTGACCGTTTGTGACAGACTGATTAGGCGCAGTCCTTATTACGTCTGTGCACCATCGCGTACTATATATGGCAGCACAAACTTCCATACTACGGTATTTAGAGTTGCCGACGGTATGTTTCTTGGCTATTTCAACAGCGAGAGGAAAGTGATGTTTCTTGAAACTTTTATATCTGTGGACATGCTCAGCGAACATCAGAAAAATCTCTCTGCTTTCAAGTACAGCGACCAGCTTCTGAGAAATCAACGAGATATGGTGATTGGACTGACTCCCTTTAATGAAGAGCTTTCAGAGTCTATGACTTCCAGTGCTATATACACTGATGGAGAGAACGCACTGAAAGAATTATCAGACGAAGATATTAAAGAGCTGAGAAGGATTGCCAAGGAGGAACACGATGCCATCCCTGAGGAAGAGCACCAGCGTCGCTTGGCCGAGCAGCAGCAAGCCAACCGTGATCGCTATGACAAAAAGATGATAAGGAAAGGTTATAAATAATATGGATAGAAGTGATATTGAAGAAATGGCAAAAGACCTGATTCCATTAGCAGAGTCAACAAATGCCGGTGAAGCCATCATGTCAACAGATTATGATGACAAATGGGAGTTTATTATGGGATTCAGAAAGAAAAAGAAATATAGAACATAACCCCAATCCCAAGGGGCGTATTAGTTTTGGCCGACTATTTGAAAACATCGAGTCGTGAGACTCCACCTTTGACGCGTGGACGCATTGCTACTTATTTCGTGGATGTTATTCTGTGAATTTCCAGCAAGGCTTCTGGAACGTCGAATAATAGCAAACGCTTTTGGGAGCGGCAAGCCGTGAGGTCTGTCGTTTCTTTATTTTATAAGTTAAACACACTTTTTTTGTTCCTGTGCAGATAGACTGCACTGCATCACTTTACCTTTGCAGTGTCAAACTTAAAAAGTGAACTATTATGGGATTTTTCGATTATCTTTTATTCGGTGCTTTGATAAACAGTCTAAGGAACAGTGGACAGAGTAACAACTCCAATTCTAGTTTTTCAAACGACGGTTATAGTCGTGGTTATGACGATGGATATATGGATGGGAGTTTGGATAATGATTGCAGTCGGCATGATGATTTTGGATTTCATGACGATTGTGACTGTGATTGCGGATGCGATGACTATTTTGATTTCTAATTTATAACCACTAAAACAATAGAAAATGAAAAAGATCTATTTAGCATTCTGCATGGTTGCTCTGATAGCATCCTGTAGTAAGAATACTCCTTGGGAGTACAAAGTTGTGAAAGTCGCAGGAAAACCTGCAGAGACTCTGGCTGACTATGGCGCATTAGTATATGGCGACCAGACTGCCATGCTCAATAAGATGGGCAAGGAAGGCTGGGAACTTGTCAATACCTATACTGAGACGGCTACAGCCTTTCCGAACTTCGGTAACTCTGATTATGTCACTGGCATCCGTGACAATACCAGAACAAGCGTTGTGAACTTTGTCTTCAAGAGACAGAGCGACGGTAAGGAAGAGAAGAACGACAAACCGGCCAAGAAAAAATGAAGAATGCTTCAATAATCGTGATAATCTCCATGATGATTCTGTCGTCTTGTTCTCATAAAAATGAGGCCATAGAGTTATCACGGAATTTCTTCACATCCCTGTCCGATTCCACCTATGGCAGTCCTACTGACTTCTATCCGAGGTATGATTCACTGGGTATTGAAGCCAAGTCAGACGTTGTGGACATTGAGGAGTCGGATGTCATGGAGAAGAACGATACGCTAATTGTCCGCTGTTACAACAACTATACCAATAGTGAAGGTACATTCAAGCAGGACAGCGTAACCCTGTTCATCACCAGGAACGAGGAAAAGCAGTTCTACATCTACGACTCTAAAGGGCTTATCGTCATGGATAAGGACTTGGAATGGTTCTGTACTGTGACAGGAGCCTTTGAAAAGAAGCTGCCTAATGACCAGGCTTTGGCAAAGCGTATTGAGCAAGTCAGGTCGATGATGTGGAATAAGTACATTGAAGTCCGTGCAGAGTTGGCCACCAAGGTAAAGATCTCTAACTGGTCATGGGAAACCAGCTACAGTGGTGATGCCCATGGTGAAGGCAGGGTTGTCAATAACCTGGACTATTCTATTTCTGGAATAAAGTATCATGTCAACTACTATGACCGTAAGGGTGATTTCATGGCAGAGGACAACGGTAGCATCAGTAAGACGCTATATCCAGGAGAGAAATACAACTTCACTTTCTGGAGTTCCAATGCCAAATACCCTCATACGGCCAATCTCAGGCTGGAGTTCTCCGATAATATGATACTCAAAATCATCAAAGAACAGTCCTATACAGGCAAGGAGTTCAGTGAATATCTGAAAAGAAAGAAAAATGCCTCAAAAGGAAAGACCATTTAAGCAGGAGTTCTTTACTGAGCGTATAAAGTCAATCAGGATGGATGGGTCAAAAGCCTTGCCATCCTTTTTTGATGTTAGGTGCAGGTGGGGGCCTGTTGACCTGCCGGTATTCCCAGACTGAGCGATTATCTCTCCAGCTTTCACAATGTCACCGATAGCTGCGTATGCCTTTGACAGATGGCAGTAGCTGACGGTATAGTTTGCCGTCCTGACTGTCACGAATTTCCCGGAACGGCTGTTCTGCCCTACTCCTACCACCTCGCCAGGTAACATAGAATACACCTTTTCATAATGGGCTTTCAAGTCAAGGCCGTTATGCATACAATACTTCTTGGTAACAGGGTGCTTCCGCATTCTGAACTTGGAGTTTACCTTTATCTCGTCGAGAGGATAAGAGACGCTGAAGTACCTGTCATATAAGGCAGTGCTATCTTCAGTTGACTCTGATAATGTGTCCTTCGGAACTGTATCATACTGTTCTGAAGGGCATTCTTCATTCTTATCTGTTTCCTTAGTCAGGATCTTGGGTCTCTGGCTGTTGGAAGAGATGGTGTTAAACTGGGCACAGGCATCTGGGCAGCTGACAAAGCTCCAAATGGTCAGTGCGGTCAATGTGATGATGTGTTTCATGCCGCGAAATTACTGCCATTCATCGTGCGTAGCAAAGATACGCCTTGCTTTTCCCTATCATATAACATTATTTTGTGTTATAGTATGATAAATGCCGTAATTTCATACTATAAGTTTAATTTAGCATAAAAGGCCAACCAACCCTAACCCCTCTTTCAAGGAACTCTCAGGCAAACCAGTACATTTGCCTGAAAATTCTCATTTATTTCATTTATTAAATTCAAAGTGATATGAATTACAAATTCTCAGAAAACGAGGTGCCATTTGGCATTCTGCAACGGTACGGACTGACACAGGAAATGGTTGAAGACCTGCCATTGGATGTCTTGCAGAACATCTACGACGGCAAGCGTTCTCCTGTCCTCCCCGTACAGATGACAGCAGATGACGGGGAATTGGTCAAGGATCGTACCCGTTTCTCTCTTGTCCGTAAGAACGACGGCACAGTTGATGTCATTTTCTATCCTATCCGTGAAGAAGTAGAGCTGAAGAACCTGAACGATGCCCAGCGTCAGCGTCTGGAAGCCAACAAGCCCATCATCGGCTATCGCCATGAAGGAGAGACAGAGGCTGAACGTGGCCCGAAATGCTTTATCCAGCTTGATCCAGAGAATATGCAGGTACTGTCTGTTACCACGCCAGTCATTGGCCGTAACCTCCAGTACGTGATGGATGACCTTCATCTTACTGGAGCCGAGATTCAGAAGATTCAGAACGGCGAAGTCCTCACCATCGACCTCAATGATGAACTTGTCTCAGTGGGTATTGACCTCAATACCAAGACAGGCATCCGCTACGCTGCCGGTGATGAACAGGTCTGGAACCGTGAATCCAAGCGTGAATGGGACAAATACACCTTTGGAGCTTTCGGCTGCTGGGTTATGGATGACAACGGCAACCTTGACTATGTAAGCGAGGAAGACTACACCGATGAGCTTTGGAATGAGCAGAAGAAGCAGGGTATGCGTATGCAGCATCAGCGTTAGGATTATTGTTTCACTATAAATACTAAGGAAGATGGAAGAAACACAGTACTTACCAGAAGAAGAGCTGGTTGAAAAAGTCCAGAGTGGAGAGTACGGATGGCTCGAATACGTCAATCATCATTCTCCAGAATGGCAGGAGGAATTCTCTGAATACTGCCAGGAGCATGGTCTCACAGCCGACGAAGACACCGCAAAGCAGTTTGTGGACTACAAGGACAGGCTGATGGAAGAGAGCATGGATAACTAAAGTAATAACCCCGTAATTCTCAGATTATGTCGATAAGATCCAATTCAAGACCAATGGGATATGACCTTGCACCCGAACTGCAAGGCATTTTGCGTCGTAATGGTATGCAAGCCCATATCATCAGTCAGGGAGATTCTGTCATGCTGGCCGTCCAAGGTCACGACTCTCCCCTTCTCACCTATCATTTGAATGCCAATCAGGTTAAGGCACTTACCGACTGGGGAACCAACTATGCCAACAAGCATGCTTACGACACCTTTGCCTCATTGGTCGAGAAGGACTTCTACATGCCACGAAACTTCGTTCATGCAAGAAACGCCAACGGTCGTGTTGCCATGGGATTACACGGCTACCGTATCGGTACAGGCGAATATGGCCGTATGGGACGTATGCCATACGCACACCGTGACATGTGGGGATTCCATCACGGCTTTCTTGGCTGGACTCCCCGTAATCAGGATGGTTTTCACATGAGACGTGTTGGAGGAGCCTTGTTCATGCAGGGTGCTCCGATGGTTCCAGAGCGTCCTGACGGCAGGATGAAGCCAGGAGAGCTGCGTTCTGGTGCGTATGGTTTCTACTATAAAGGTCAGCAAGCCGTCACTCCACAGCCACAACAGGATGTGCTGAACGACTTGCAGAGCGTTATCACGCCTATCCAGACACGTCCGCGTCCACAGGAACCGGCAAAGCCATACAAGGAGCTGATAACCTCCAATGTCTATTTCAGTAATGACAAATGGCTGGAGGTGCTGGCCAGTCACGGTATTCATGTCGATGCAGAAGCCAAGACGCTCACCATCCAGTCCTCTGCAGCAAAGCAGGACTTTGTGTATGACCTGACCGATGAGGAAGTCAAGAAACTGACCAGCAACTCCATCAAGGAAGTCCCAGTGAACACCCGTCTGGATGTCATTAACAATGTTATCAGTGGTGACTTCCAAGATAAGGTGACAATGGATATGCTGAACAGCAACGAGCATCTTTCCATCAAACTGAAGCCAGAAGTTGAACAGCAGATCAATGAGCAGATGCGCCAGGAGCTGCCACAGCATATTGTAGCAGATCCTACCCTTGTTGTCGCTCCAGAACAGGAAGACAGGACGGTTGCCCATGTTAATGGTAATGCCCTTTATGAACTCAACGAGAATAAAGGCTGGTTTCGTGAGGGAAGACATGGCAGGGAGGTTACTGTCGATGACATCAAGGTTGAGCCAGTCAAGAGAGAAGAAGGTCAGGAAGCAGGTGAAGCCAAATACCGAATGACAGCCGTCATCAACGGGGAAGCCATATCCCATGAGATTACCCAGAAGCAGTATGACAAGTTCATGGCCATTGATGACTATCATCGCATGAAACTGTTCTCACATATCTTCCATGAGGTCGATATGAAGAATATGCCTGGAGTGAATAACGGCATCGGTGTGAAGATCGGTGCTGCCCTGCTTGCAGGATTGGCAGTCACCCATGACTTGGTACAAGGCCGTCCGGGTCCGGCTGTCTTCGTCGAGCATCATCATGACGCTCCACATGGCCATGTCTATTACAAGCCCGGTGTTGACTCACCGCAAGACATTGCTGCCAGAGCTTTCGAGGCGGGTCTCAATGCAGGAGAACACGGTGTTGGACTCGGACATCAGCGATAAGGTATGGGACAGTTGAGCTATGAGGATTTCAAGGACAAACTGAGTATTCAGGATGTTCTGATAGACGCAGGCTATACGCTTAACAAGCGTGATGGTCTGCGCTATCCCTCATATGTCCGTCTGGACAGTACAGGAAGGAGAATCAGAGGTGATAAGTTCGTCGTTACGGGTAACGGGAAGTGTTGTTTCCAGCCACCAGTGATGAAGAACTACAACATCATTTCCTTCATCAAGGAACATCCTAACATGTTCTCCGACTACACGCCTGGCATGTCACCAGACAGGCTTGTTAACCTTGTCTGCTGTAGGCTTCTCAACGAATCGCCCGACGAGAAACAGGAAAACGCCGTTATCTCCCAGCCAGAGCATATCAAGCCCTTCAGTATGGATGACTATACCATCATGAAGTACAGCGGCTCACATGAGGATGTCAAGGCGTTCTATCCGTTCTTCAAGTCAAGAGGCATCAGCGTACCAACCCAGAAAGCCTTCAAGTCATATTTCTGCAAGGCTTCCAAGGAGGTTGATAACGGTATGATATACAACAATCTCTCCTTTCCCCTGACGATACCAGGCAAAGAAGGTGTCGTCGGCTTTGAGGAAAGGGGCATGATGCGCCAGAACGGTCAATCCTACAAGGGGAAGGCGGCAGGCAGCAATTCCTCGGAAGGTCTCTGGATAGCCAGTCCCAATGACACAGAGCTGTCAAAGGCCAGTCATGTCTATTGGTTTGAGAGTGCCTACGATGCCATGGCCTATTACCAGATCCATGTGAAGGAGAATGAGGACTTGGGTAAGGCCGTGTTCCTCTCTACTGGCGGCAACCCTACTCCATTACAGTTCAGGGGTGTGATTGTGGCTGCCCCACATGCCACCCATCATCTGTGCTTTGACAACGACCTTGCAGGAAAGCAGTTCGTCATGAACTTCCAAGGTGTTGCCAATATGGTGAAACCATATAACGAAGCAGCCCTGACCTATCTGAACACACCTGGTTCCCCAGAGGTGGATGATAAGAAGTCTGAAGCCCTCAGCTACCTTCCTGAATCAGCCAAACAGCAGTATTTCAAGACATGGCGGATTGTCGAAGAGATGGCTACGACCTATCTCTGCGAAGATGACAAGAAAGAATTGAGGAAACAGATAGACCAAGGCTGGAAAGACCTGCGGGATATGCTCGAAGACTGTATCGTAAAATCAGAGAGAGAGGTTCCCAAGGACGGCTATAAGGACTGGAATGACGAGTTGCTTGACAAGAAGCAGTACACGCTTACGGACACTATAGAGACCGTCTTTGATGATAATGGCAATGATGTCGTCATTGAGGAAGATCTTGAACATGAAGAGAAACAAACCCATCACCACAGATAACCATGCAGTACCAACAGCCAGCATTTAAGACCGTAAGGCATCATCCGCACTGGATGCAGTTTGTCATCAATGAGTTCATTCCTCTTTGCCTGTGTCTGGCAGCCTTTGCCTTTGCAGGTATGGAAAATATGCCGTTCAAAGGGTTCATCCTACAGGTGGCCTTTCTCCTTGTCCTGTTCATCCTCTACAAGTTTGCCTATCTCAAACGGCTCAGTTACTATGTCTCAGGCGAACAGCTCATCATCCAGCATGGGGTGTTTACCACCAACAACAACTATATTGAGCTATACCGCATCGTCGATTACGATGAGAGAAGGAGCTTTATCCAGCAGATAGTGGGCCTGAAGACCGTGACTATCTACTCTGGTGACAGGACTACACCCCATCTGGATATCATAGGAGTTCCCGTGAAGATCGACCTTGTGGCCATCATCAGGGAACGTGTAGAATACAACAAACAACGAAAAGGAGTATATGAGATTACCAATAGATAGCCAATTTGACAAGCGGTGGCTCGTAGTGTCTCTGCTTGCCATCCTCTATATGTTCGTCCTGAGTACACGGGCTTCTGCACAGATAGCATCTTCCAATCCTCTGGAATATGCGGCACTGGCAGAGGGCAACGAGCTTATCAACGGACAGATAAAGTCAGAAATAGACAATCAGCAGAAGACAGCCCTTTTCCAGAATACGATTGCTGCCGAGTTCACGCAGATCCGTAAGTGGGAGAAGAAGTATAACAGTTACCTGAAGACTGTTGACGGCTACGCCTCTACCCTGAAGGCATGTACGACGCTCTATGATGACGGAGTCCGTATCTTCATCAGTCTCTGTGACCTCAAAAAGGCTATCGGTCACAATCCACAGGGTATTGTCGCCAGTATGAGTATGAACAACCTCTATATCGAGACGGCCACAGAACTGATTTCCGTCTATACGGCTCTCAGGGAGGCTGTTGCCAAGGGAGGCACGGAGAATATGCTTACTGGAGCAGAGCGCAGTAAGACCCTTTGGGCCTTGAATGACCGGCTGGCTTCCTTTAATAAGAAGCTGAACAAGCTCTGCCTGAGTATCAAGTTCTATACGATGACCGATGTATGGAACAGCGTGACGGCAGGGATGATTGAGAGAACAAACGGTGAAATTGCCAGCCAAGCCCATTCCAGATGGGTCAGGGCGGCTAAAACAGCAGGCTATTAAATATGGCAAAGAAGATTCTATTAGTATTACTCCTGTCTATCGGCATTGGAAAAATGTTCGCACAAGGCATAGACCCAGCCCTGGCAGGTATGATTGTCCTCTATACAGACAAGGCCAAGAAGGAGTTGAAGCAGCAGGAAAAGATGATGCTGCTTGAAAGTACAGGCCATATCTGGATCAAGGAGGAGGTTGAAGGAACCACAGACCTGCAGCGGGAGTTCAACGACTATCTTGACAGTTTCCAATCCATCGTCATCTATGCGGCACAGATTTACGGATTCTACCATGAGATAGACAAGATGGCCTGTAACCTCAAACAGTTCTCCAAGCAGCTCAGTGACCATCCGAGTAATGCCCTTGCCGTTGCCCTCTCTTCCAACAGGAACAAGATATATCGGGAGATTATTCTGAACAGTGTCGAGATTGTCGAGGACATCAGGCAGGCCTGTCTCAGTAACCACAAGATGACAGAGAAGGAAAGGATGGAGATCGTCTTTGGAATCCGTCCGAAACTTCAGCTGATGAACAAGAAACTGTACCGACTCACCAAAGCTGTCAAGTACACTTCTTTTGCTGACGTATGGGCAGAGATAGAAGGTGGTGCCGTTGACAAGGCAGACAAGCCGGGTATCACCAGGCAATGCATGCAGCGGTGGAAAAGAGTCGGTAAACAAGTACGTCCGTAAAATTATATAAACATCTAATTATAAACGTATTATGGGTTGGAGTACATTCTTAAAAACAACAGGGAAATATGTCCTGAAAGGAGGCCGTGCTACTGTCGAATCCGCTGGCAGCGCAGTCATTCATCCCCAGCGAACCATCAAAGGATTGGGGACTGCAGCAAAGACTGCTGCCGTTGGCGGCGGTATGGCCTATGTCGGTTGGGAAAAGCTCACCACAGACAAAAGCGTGACTCGTATTGTCGGTGATGCCGTTGTCGGAGAGGGAACGATGGAGTCCGTCTCAAACAAGGTTGATACCGCCATCGAGGGAGTCAATGACCTCAAAGAAAAGGTCGGTGAAACCGTTAGCACGATGAATGAGGCCATGACCGACGTGAATTCAAAATGGAGCGGCATGTCCAATTTCCTTCGTGGCATATTCTCAGGCAACGGCGGTAACATGATAGGCAATTTCTTCAGTAATCTGGGTAAAGGAAACGTGTCAGGACTCAGCCTTGCAGGTCTCGTCGTCTCTGCCCTACTCGTCTTTGGCCGTTTCGGATGGCTTGGGAAAATTGCCGGAGCCGTCCTCGGCATGATGATGATCGGCAATAATGCGAATATGAGCCAGCTGCTGGGTGGCCAACGTCAAACACCACAAATCGCACAGACAGAGCCACAGCAGCAGACTACTGGTGGTGGAATGAGAAGATAACAAAAGAAATATAATATGCACTACACGCAAGAAATGATGCTCCAGTCAACAAGTGGCTATTGTATGCCCTTCGAGGAGCGTGACAAGGATGTGGAGATGTCACTTGGCTATGGCAGACAGAAGCATCCACAGACAGGAGAAATGTTTTTCCATCATGGAATAGACTTCAAGGCCAGACGCTACATCCTTGCAGCCCTGGCTACAGGAACGGTGTCGGGAATCGGTTCTGATGCCGTTCATGGTGTCTATCAGGTCATCCGCTATGGTGATTACGAAGTTACCTATTCCCATCTGAGTAATGTGTTCGTGAATTTCGGCCAGCCGGTCAAGGCTGGTCAGGTCGTGTCCGTCAGCGATGAGCTGCTGCACATGGAAGTGAAGTTCAAGGGTCAGGAACTGAATCCGCTTGAATTCCTCACGATGCTCTATGGGAATGTGAAGGCCATGCAGAAAAACGGGAATGTCTTCACTCCTGAGTTTGTGACCATTGACCTCGACGTACATAACATGTACGACAAAGACCAGAAAGAAGTCGAAGACCTGATGATGCGATTCTATCCTTCGTATATGGAGGATATGCTGCATGGAGCCTATACGGTTCCAAAGCATACGGAACAGGCATTGAGAAACATCTTCACGGTCTCTGCCATGAAGGAATACTTCTATGAGACTCTTCCCAGCATGGCTAACCCCCTTGGCATGGGCGCACGATCCATTCCACTGGCAGAGAAAGTCCAGAATCTGCTGATAGGCGATTTCCTCAACTATCTCGCCCTTCGGCATCAGATATTCCTGTCATCGCTCAGCACTCTCGAAAAAAAAAAGCCGAAGACATAGCGATTGCCAGCAGTGACCTGATCGATCCCCTTGCAGAGCTGGACTTCGACATGCAGAGCTTTGACATCCCCCGTCTTGTCAGCGTTTACCCAGACCGTTCTGGTATCAGATGGTGGACGAAAGCCTGGTTCAACAACAGCGAGACTGGAGAGGCAGCCATTGAGATAGACCGTCAGGTGGCCATCAAGTTCATCAATGACAATATCGAGAAGGACGAATGGCTCGAAGAGTATTTCCCCAAGCAGATGGAAGTGTATCACAATGCCATCGAGCAGACCAAAGAACAGATTCTTAATCAAATGAATATATGAGTAGTAAACCAAGTGAAGACATCTTCAGCAAGAAGGTCATTCCCATCATGAACAAAGTGCGTGATGACCTTCAGAGTAAACAGGCCGATGAGATGGAGAAGCATTCCTTCTCCCTTGCTGGCATGATGGTTAGTGCTATCGGCCCTGACGGTGGAAGTGCTGCCACCCAAGCCTTCGACGAATCCCTTTATTACACGGGCAAATGGAACAGCAAGACCGTGGAAGACTATGTGGAGATGGTCAAGGCAGAGCTGAAGAGACAGCATATCACGGTCACTCCTGAGATAGAGAAGAAGATGATCGATAAGATGGTGAGAGACCAGATGCCGAAATCATCCATCGATTACATTCTTAGGAAAGCAGCAGGAAACAGCATCTTCTCCTTACCGCAGGAGATGAGAAAGACACCCCTTCAGAACGAGATTGAAGAAAGGGGAAATGCCCTTTATAATCCGTCATCAGTAGAGACCGCCGTTGGATGGGGACTCGGAGCTGGTGCGGACTTCCTCGCAACTGGAGGTCTTGGCGGAACATGGAAGACAGCAGGTAAATTCATTGCTGGCGACCTTGCTTTCAATGGTGTTGCGTCCAAGATGACCGCTTCAGCCAGTCCTGTCCCGGCTCCAGTAGAAGTGAAGGATGACAAATACAAGAATGTTCCCATTATTGTTGCTCCAGGTCAGGAAGACGCATATCTGGAAGACAAAAGGAAACTGGCCGAGGAAGAAGCCCACCATGTAGAGACCGCCAATGTTGACCCGCCATCAACAGAGACACACCAGGAACTGCAGCCGACGGCACAGCCTACGGAACAAGCCACTATTCAGCCAGAGCAGACCAATTCCAACGGATGGAACGGCCTGTTATCCACTTTCGGGCTGAACGGCATAGGCGAAGTCGGCCATAACCTTGGCTATATTCTTGCCATGCTCCCTGATTTCCTTGTAGGCATGTTCACCGGCAAGAGCAAGATGAACATCAAGGATAATCTCCTGCCTATAGCCAGTATTGCAGCAGGAATGTTTGTGAAGAATCCTATCCTTAAAATGGTTCTCATTGGCATGGGTGGCATGAACCTGATCAACAAGGCTGGCCATGAAGTATTGGAAAAAAGGCAGGATGCGCTCAATAATGACGGCTCTCACATAGGTCGCACGAACTATCGGGTGTATCAAGACGAAGCCCTCAATCCACGTATCTCCAATCCTGAACTGCGTGGAAACTGCCTCATTGCCACCATAGACAAGGTTCCCTGCACGATTGCCCTGCCAGAGCGCGTTGTGGATGCTTACCAGCAAGGAGCACTGCCATTGAACACATTGGCAAATGCCATCCTTGCGAAGAACGACCAGATGCGGCAGCTGGCAGCCCAGAACTATGAAGCCAACGAGCAGCAGACTGTCACCAGAACAATAGCACAACGATAAATACATATAACCATGACAGAAAAGAACGAACAAGAGAAAATGGCAGCAGAACGTCAGGTTGAGCTGCTATCATCAGCCCTTGACAAGGCTGTTGAGAACGGTGGTGTATGGCTTAACTCCAAAGGAAAGACTGCACCCCAGTTTTATAAGAAGAGTGTGACGATATCGCCATTCAATGCTATCGTACTTGGATTGCACAGTGACCAGAACGGCTACAAGACCAATGAATACACCCTGTTTTCCGAGGCCAAGAAACGTGGCGAGTCTGTTCAGACAAAGGAAAAAGGAGTACCTTTCCTGTGGTATAACTGGTCAGAGTATGTCAACAGGCATAATCCTGAAGATGTCATTAGCCGTAATGACTACCTCAAACTGCCCAAAGA
>JAEEGG010013701.1_pt1 | contig 17300 bp, 13 predicted proteins | sample 9134161 | NCBI WGS metagenome assembly JAEEGG01 (sample SAMN16246543, study PRJNA631951) | gut metagenome | biome: gut microbiome; feature: rumen; material: CR-attached | host: Bos | place: Iran: Karaj | collected 2018-10 | reverse complement strand
GCTCGCGCACCAACATGCACGGCGTGGAAGCTTTGGTCGAGCATCTGAAGACCAAGCCCGGCGTGAAGCACCTCATCTTCCAGGAACTGCCTTTGGAGCCCGAGTCGTTCATCCATCTCGACATGGTTTTCACCATGCTCGATGTCGACCGTTGCATGATCTACGAGCCCGTCATCATGAACAGCAAGTATAAGACCTTCCATATCACCGTCGACGGACAGAAAGCCATCGGCAAGGAGGTCACAGACCTGTTAGCTGGTTTGAAAGAAATCGGCATCGACCTAGAGCCTGTGTACTGCGGCAACCGCAACAACGACTGGGCTGCCCGTGAGCAATGGCATAGTGGCTGCAACTTCTTCTGCCTCGAACCCGGCAAGTTCATTGGCTATGGCCGTAACCAACACACCTTGGAGGCCTTGAGCAAAGAGGGCTTCAACATCGTCACGGCTGCCGATGTGGCCAACAACAGAGTCAACCTGGACAAAGTGAAGAAGTGTATCGTCGCCTTCGAAGGCAACGAGCTCTCGCGCGGTGGCGGTGGTGCGCGATGCATGACCATGCCGGTGCAGCGCATGGCTGTGGAATGGTAAAAGAAACAATATCTTACAATAAGAAAAGTGCCGAAAACACTATAAAAGGCAAAGGAGTTACGATGATTCGCAACTCCTTTTATTGTCAATTTAGCAAATAATAATATGAAGAATCAGACTACACGCTGGATGCTCGCTGCTATCCTTATCTTCTGCAGTGTTATGACATCGTGCAAAAAGGAAACGACCAACCCCGAGAATGAGACAATAAAGCTACAATGTGAGAAACCCTCCTATCTGATGGAGGGAGACACGGTGGCACTTATCTCACCATCGTACTTTACCCCAATGGAAAATGTGGAACGCACTGCGGAAGTGTTACGCGGTTGGGGACTGACACCTATCATTGGTCCCAATGTGGGCAAGATATACCAAGGCAAATATGCCGGCACCGTCGAAGAGCGCGTCAGCGACCTGCGTTGGGCTCTCAACCGACACGGCGTTAAAGCCATCATCTGCAACCGTGGCGGATATGGTACTATTCAACTCATCAACCAGCTGACCTACAATGATTTCAAGGCAAATCCAAAATGGCTCGTGGGCTTTAGCGACATCACCACGCTGCACGGTTTAGAAAGCCGCGCCGGTGTAATGAGCGTACATGGGACGATGAGTTCGTTTCTTGCCGCTGGTGGTACGGATGCTACCAGCACCCTGATGCGCGATTTGCTGATGGGCAAAGTGCCACGTTATGAGCTACCGGCACACCCGCAGAACATCATCGGACAGGCCAAAGGCGTGTTAGTTGGCGGCAACCTTTGTACCTTCGCTCCTAACCTTGGCACTCAAGCCGACGCCACCAAAGCTGAAGACATTATCCTTTTTATCGAGGAAGTAGGAGAATCGATGCACAACATCGACCGTCAGTTCAACATCCTTGCCATGAACGGCGTACTCGACCGTTGCAAAGGAGTCATCCTTGGATCGTTCGTCAGCTGCGGCGACGAGTTCGAATACGAAAGCGTCGAGGCGATGTTCCACTCCTATCTTACGGCTTACAACATTCCCGTCATGTGCGGCTTCCCAGCTGGACATGATGACATCAACCTGCCCCTCGTGATGGGTGCACCAATATCCATGGATGTACGCGCCGACGGTGCTACACTTCAGTTCGACATCGAAGGTCAACAAACCGAAGTTCAAATCTCCGGCCTTTCCACTGCAAAGACTTCGCTTGAGTCTCGCCTTCAACGCTCAGGGAAGTTGGAATAAGTCGAATGGCGGTGTTTTTCCGCTTTGCAAATGCTGACATTCTCGCCTCCCGAATTTACAATTCGGGTGAACGGGCACTGCTGCTATCTCATAGGATTCTTTCCAACGCTTCCTTCACGATTTTTCTGGGGCAACCTATGTTCATGCGGACGAATCCTTCTCCGCCTTGACCGTAAGCAGCCCCGTTGCTCAACAAGAGGCCTTTGTCCGAAAAGAATCGCATCAGTTCATCCTGCCCAAGCCCCATCGCTCGACAGTCCAGCCAAACAAGGAAAGAAGCCTGGGGCGGAATGGCCTTGATGCCCAAATCGTTTGTGGAGAAGAAATCGACGACTTCCCGAATATTACCTTGTAGGTACTCCTTGAGCGATTGCAGCCAAGGAGTCCCGTCGGTGTAGGCAGCGATAGTGGCGACAAGGCTGGCAATGGGAGCCTCATCAAGTTTAGCGTCCCTCAGCTGCTTCTGGAAAGGTTGCCTCAGTTCCTCATTGGGAATGACACAATAGGCAGTCATCGACACTCCTGCCAAATTGAAAGCCTTGGTCGGACCAGCAAAAACAAGGCCGACGGCTGCCGCATCCTCGCTGACACTACAAAACGGGGTGTGTCGGCGACCATAGTGGGTAAGGTCTGCATGAATCTCATCCGAGATGACCAGCACCCCATTCTGGCGACATAGGGCGGCAATCCGCCTGAGCACATCACAATCCCAGACAAGACCTGCAGGATTGTGGGGATTGCAAAGGACAAGAATCTTGGCATCCTTACAGGAGAGCGTCTCTTCCAACCCGTCGAAATCCACCTGATAATGCTCGCCATCAAAGAGCAAGGGATTGTCGATGACCTGACGGCCCAGCCTTTCGGCGTACATTCGGAAGAGGTTGTAAACGGGAGGCATGACGACAATGCCGTCTCCAGGATGGGTAAAGGTGAGGTAAGCCTGGTTGATGGAAGTGATGACACCGGGGCAGTAAGAGACCCACTCCTTATCCACACGCCAGTCATGCATTTCTTTCTCCCAATGGATGATGCTTTGGTAGAACTCATCCGGAATAAAAGTATAGCCCAACACATCACGGTTCAGCCGCTCTTTCATGGCCGATGAAACAGCTGGTGCAGTCCGAAAATCCATATCGGCAATCCACATGGGAATCTGCCCTTCGGAAGCCCGTCCGTACTTGATGCTCCACGTTCCTGAGCGGTCAACCACCTCGTCGAAATCCCATTTACCACTGTCTATGTCACCGGCACTATCACCATCACTGATGAGAGGAGGAGTACATCCAGTCACCAAGCCACCGACAGAAGAAAGCAAGGCTGCAGCGCAGGCTCCTACAGAAGCCACTTTGATAAATTCTCGTCTATCCATATTCGTGTTGCAAATATATACATTTATGGCGAATGTGCAGCATGTCCTGTTTTTTGTTTTTCTTTCTCTAACAGAAAAGACCCGAACTTTGCCGATGCATTTCGGATTCTTCGGATCAGTTCGGTTAGAGATTTTAATATAGCGTAGCATCAGCAGCTATGTCATGCCAGCATAGGCCTGTGCGATGGCAGGCATCTATGGCTGCGGCATATTGGAAACCGCTCATCTTATTATAAAAACCCGACATTGCATATCATGGTGTGGTGGGGTCGTCCATTGACTCCGTCGAAATGCTTCGCATTCAGCGTAGCTAATCTTCGATTTCAGGACTTTGATGTACCACCCCTTATTCTCACCAAACGACAGCCCCCATGCTCCTTGCCGTCATCGCGGACAGGGATCCGCGATCTCCTATGCTCCTTGGATTCACTCTTGTCGTCGCTTCGCGTCATCACGAGGCCTCATTCCGTGAACACGGAAGAAGCGATCCATTTATGACCGATTTATGTAAGATTTATTTCCAAAAAAAACATCCATTTCATTCCCAGTTACTTACCCGACAGCAAACGACAACAAACGACTACAGTCGACTATAAACGTTTATTCAACGGCTTAATCTTGACAAGGGTTTCATCTTTGCAACGAAAACATAAACCACTACTATATGAGAAAAGAGCAACCCGACGATGGAACACCATTGTTTATTAAGACAAACCTGATAGGTACACATCATTATTTCAGTATCCCAACTGACGATAGTATTGATTATAGTGTAAGAAGAGAAATCATCCTGCAAGCATACGATTTGCTCCTTAGAAAGAATGGCGGCAATTTATTTGTACACAACGACTTTCTTGGGACAAACATTGAAATCACACGCAAGATTAGCAGGAAAAAAGCATCTAACAATTCGGCAAGGAACTGGCAGTCAACATACGCCATCCTAAAAATCATAGACGTAGTCAAATATGCGAGTGCTAATGAGATTAAACATTTACCAGCAAAAACTGGAATGCAACAAAATAGTGGCTTTTCATACATCATCCCACTGACATATACTTTCAAACATCCCAATAAATCGTACTTGAACTTTACGGTTGAACTGATTGTTGGAGAGATTGTCCTTGAAAAACAAGGGAGGAGATATGTCCAATACAGTGTCGAACTGATGGACATAAAAAAAGCCGAAAGCAGTTAACCCGACTTATTTGTTTGCAGATCTGCCTTCGACTTTGTTTGACACTGCAAAATTACAACTTTTCCAAAAACCCGCAAGGGGATGGAGAAAATTCTATTGCAACGAATTGTCATTAGCTGTTTGTTTTACACGAATTATCGTTAATGTACCACGAATTGTCATTAATTGTTTGGGGGATATTGCATCATGGTGCGGATGGCTCCAGTAGCCATGTCATGACTGCATGGGCTTGTGCGGTGGTGGGCATCTATGGCTTTCTTGTCCTTTTCTCTTGAAAGAAAAGGACCAAAAGTTCAAGGCCGACATCATCGGTCCCTACGCACAAAGCGGGCGTGGTTGGTGAGCCCGTCGAACCACTTCCCCGCCATGTCGGCCGGACCCACGCGCCCAACCCAATCTGTCTTTGGCGTTCCCTTCACTCAGAGCGAAGCAGCCATGTCATTCCTGCGATGGCATGTGCGTTGGCTAGGAATCTATGGCTGCGGCAGCCAGGAATCCGCACATCGTAATATGAAAACCCGACATTGCATATCGGGGTGAGATAGGGTCGTCCTTTCAGGACTTTGTCCCAACTGCCGCTTCGCGTCATCGCGAGGAACGAAGCGATCCAGATAACGTGTGAACAGTGGCGGCCAACGACACTTACCCTACAGAAGCCGCCTCAAGCCGCCGATGAACTCGGCACACCTTACCCCAGCCTTCCAAGCAGCGCCAGGGCAACAGCCCAGAGGACCGTCCACAGCGGCACGAGAATCATGAAACGGTTGTGCTTGGTCTTGTGCCGGAAGAGCATCATGCCCATCCAGCAGCCCACTCCCCCGCCCAGGCGCGCCACCCACAGCAACACCCGCTCCGGAATGCGGCGCTGCCTGCCCTTCGACTTCGCCTTGTCCAAGCCATAGAGGACGAAGCCCAAGAGGTTGATGAGGAGGAGGTATAGGAGGAGAATGGGAGGCATGAACTCGCTTTACAGCTTTCTAATGTCCCAATATCCAGGGAAGCTGGCTTCTCTTGCTTTCTTCCCGAACAAACGCTCACATACGTCTGCGATCTGTGAAGCGTCAGGTGACGCCAAATTAGTAGGAACTTGGATCGTGGTGCCTTTGGGCATTCCTGCACGTTCTTGTTTGAGTCTGCATTCAAATACTGCTGCCATAATCTCATCCCTATTTTGTGTCGGGCGCAACTTTTATTGATGAATATTTCGGGCTGTTGTTTATCTTGTTTCGATCACATCTTATTTTTTTTATGGGTTTGACTCGCAGATAATTGTCAATTAAGGTGGGATGAGATATTAGCGGTCCAGAATAAACGTAGACGAAAACTGGTTCAGAGATCAAAGTTCGTCAACTAATCGCCAAACAGCAATTCGTATGCATCATCCAATTCTAGCTTTCCATCAATAATTGAAGGAGCCAGCTTACAAATCATTTGGACAAGTTTATTCTTATTTGTAGAATTAAATAGTCCATAATAGTTGCCTTCATAATCTATCAAAATAGGAACAGAACGCGAGAAGTCATTCCAGGGACTTAAACGACTGAACTCATTGCCATATTTACCAAATCCATTCCAAATACAATCAGAATTGAATTCATTACCATATTTGCCGAATTCATTCCAAATAGATTTGGGGTCTAAAGGACTTGTGTTAAGGTATCCTAGGAAGACATCATGGTCTTCACCGCCCATTATCATGATCTTTTGGGAAAAAGAAACTAATGATAACAGCAAAAACAACGCTAATAAATATAGTCTTTTCATATGAAGTTTATAAAAAGGAGCCATAATTCACCAGCCCTTAAATATCGTCTAACTGAGAATCTTCATGCTTCGATGAATTGATATCATCCTCATAGTCAACATGAATAGTATATGTTTCTGGATAATGGTCAAAAAACTTAGATGTATATATGCCAACTATACCATCTCGTGTATAAATAACGATGGACTCGTGCCCGTCTTGTTCGCCAACTCTCTCAAATCCATCAGAATACTTTGTTTCTACTAAATCTTTCAATTGCTTATATTGCCGTTCAAATATATTTTCATCTGTATTATCAATGCAAGCCTTTGCTCGATATACGATTTTTGAATTCTTGTCATAATAAACATATATAATAGATTCAAAGCCCGCAAAATCTCCTTTAAAAGCTCGAACACCAACGGGCATTGTAGCATTAATTTCTTTATCAGGTATAATACCTTTGTTTAATAATTTCGTTTGAAAAGAGTTAATTTGTCCATTTAAAGGGATACCCATGAATTTCATATGGCTTTCTTGAGCAAATGTCATAGATGCTATAATAAGGCCAAAGAATACCAGCAAATACTTTCTCATAGTTTTAGATTTATGTTCCGTGATAATAAAGCAAATATGCTGCAAATATAATATTATTTTAAAACAAACCATACTTTACACAAAAAAGGTGGAGGGTATTAAACAAGGTAATGTTTCACCCGGTGTTTTCGTAGTCTATTGACTATATGAATTGGCTCCGAAGATGGCGATGAGCTCAGAGGGCTTGTAGGCGGTAATGGCGTCGTTATTTTTAGCGTCTTGAGGCATTGGATAAGGTGTTTTGTTGGGCAAAACTTAGCAATTTAGATTATTACCTCTGTTTAACAAGGATCAGATTGGATGAATTCATAAGCCCCCTTTTCATACAATTCATAATGATCTGCCGAAAACAATGAATCTTTTTGTAAATTCAAGAACAATGCATAAGTTTCAATTAACTCTTTGAACTTTGATAGTTTGCTATTACACAGACCATAATAAAAGAGCAATGTTAACTCTTCCTTAGAAAAAGTTGTCCGTAATATACTAATATAATTGTATCGTTCTTCGCCTGTTAGCCAGGAAGCCCTATCAACGTGGTCAAGAATAAGATAAATCTGTTGGAAATAAGGAGTAATCGTCGCTCTATCAAATTGCGTATTACAACAATCAATAGCATATTTAATATCACGATTGTAACAAACCTTTCGTAACGTAATAAAGATTTGAGCAATCGCACTTCTTCCTTTATATTCTTCGTTTTGTTGCGCTTGTAAAGCACCAAAGACATGGACATTAACAACGACATCTCTCAGAACAGATTGTTGCATGCTCAACATATGGAAGAAAGAATTCTCGAATCGCTGAAGCATAATGGTTTTGTTTTGTTCCATCATCTCTGCACGTTGTAACTGAAGCTCTTTGTTGGTTTGTGCAATCTCCTCTTTTTGCAATTTTAATGCCTCAGTTTGCGCTTCTAAATCCTTCCTTTGGAGAGCAATCTCATCTCTTTGGAGGGCAATCTCATCTTTCTGGTTCTGTAAGTCTTCACGCTGCTGCAGCATGGTTACAATAAGGCCTGCAAAAGCCAAACCCGAAAACAAAGCTCCAAGAGCGCCAAACATATCACCGAAAGCTCCTCTAGGCCCCATGTTGACTGAAACTTTGACAGGGATAAAAAACATTATCACAATGTAAACCACACAAACAAGCAGCACACCTATGAATGCAAGCCAGAATATTTTCTTTGGAATTATTCTTCCGTTTACATCTTTGATTTTAAGCAATTTGCTCATTTATTATTCTTTATGATTTACCTTAAAGCCACTCGATTATTCGCCTATACTCCTGCTCTCAATTTGTTTCAATCAAAACGGAATGCCATGCTCTTTGCAATACTTCTCCAAATCTTCATCCGATTCAAAGATCTTGTCACAAATCTTCTCGAACGACTGTCGGGCATCGGCGGTATAGTCTTTCGATGCCTTCATCACCTTGGAGAGCTTCGAAATGAACGCGCAGAAATCAGGGTTAAGATTGTTGAGTTTCTCGATGGTCACATAATCCAACGGCTTCTCACGAGCAGGATACAAGATTTTTGCGCCATTGGCTTCCATCAAGATGATTCCGATGCCGAACGCATTGTTCAAACGCTCCATCTCCTCTTCTAAATCATCGTTGATTTCAAAAGCCACCAAATAGCCGAAGTTGGCCCAGCTGGAGTTCGACAAAGCCTGGAAATAGTATTGCTTTAATTGATAGTCGGAATCAATCTGCTTCTTCAGTTCGTACGAGTAGATATGAACGGACTCCTTGGGCTCCGATGCTTTCAACAGATCCAAAGTGGCGTCGTTTTTGAACTCCTCAAATTGGACGCCAACGATATCGGGATGCACCCATTTCTGTGCCGTGTCGTTTTTCGCAGATGATTTTTCGTGGAAAATCGTCTTTGCATAGATGTTGCGCGTGCGAAGATAGTTGCAGAACAGTTTGTGCAAAGAACGCTCGTCAAATGTCTTAGGCGTTGCATTGACTTCAATCTGTTTAGTAGGTGCAGGCTTTGCACCTTTGATCATCGCCTCAATCTCATCCGCGTACCTTGTAATGTCGCAACATGTTCCAATAGAACCCGTGGAGTGCTTCAGTTTTACAGGCATGTTCTTGCGCTCAATCACCTTGTCCATCCATTTCACCTTTCTGCGATGTGGCAAATCTGTATTGGGTACATAAAAGTAACCTCCATCTATGACGCCGACATAGTAAGTTCCTTCGCCAGTAGGACAAAGCACCATGTCTCCGATTTGCAAACCTTTTGCTATGGTCCAAAGGGCGCCACAGGCTAAGCCTGCTGGCACTCTCGACTTACCGGGATTAAGATTCATCCATATTGGAACGAATTTCTTATTGAAATCCCTCCAATTATCGTATAAAGAATCTGACAGATCCATCTTGATGTCAAAATCAGCACCGATATAACCTTCTTTTCGGCACATCGAGGCAAATTGTCCGCCTCGGCCCAACATTACGCGATTGTACTTTTTCATTGGTTCGGATTGATAGGTTTTGATACGACAAAAATACAAAGATTATTGATTAAATCACCTCAGCCCGCAATCTAAACGCATTCTCATCCACTCGCATCTGGTAAAGGTTGATTTGTGGATTGAGCTTTTCGCGGGCATATTGGATTATCTTTTCCTTAATGGTCGATTCAGTATTGACACCAAAATAGATGGACTCGAAACATTCGCCTTTCAGCGGCATATAATGGTGAAGCTCTCTCAAATCTAGAATTTCATTGCGTTTGGATCGTTCCATCTGCTCTGGTGTTAACGCCGCATACATCTGGTGAGGCCTCGGAATGACCAGTCTCACCTCCTGCTCATACGACCAATCCTTTGCCTTTGTTCTCCATTGATAACTGAACATGTCTGCTGTTGGACGATATGCGCTAGGGCGTTCGATTATATCTTGATACTGCACATCTATAACAAGAGGCTTAATATAAGTTGTGCCAAACATTGGAGGAACGGATTCCATCACTTTGTCCAAGTCAAGACCGATGCAAACGCCTCTGTGATTGTAGCAATAATGGCTCCACATGAGCAACGAATCGTTGACCTTCGACAAACTGCAAAGCCACGTGTCGTTTCGTAGATTTAAAGCTCTATTCTCACCTATTAGTTGCTCCCACTCTTTACGTATTGAATCCTTTGCTAAACGATCTGGCACATTCGAATAGTCTATCAGCTTAGGATGACAATCGAAAGGATCGTTCAATTGGGATGCATTGGTGAATTGGAGATTCCGATTCCCAAGCATGAGCTTTGCTCCATTGATGTCTATATATTTATAGAGGATGCAAGACATATTTATTCTATCGTTACCTGCCCATTCATCAACAACGGAAGAAGCTCGTCGCGCTGACGAGTTAAAGCAGCAATTTCTTGTTTGTTTTTGATTATCTGTTTCAAAAATGGGTCAAACGTTTTTCGAGGATTAAAAAGTTGGGAAACTTTCGGCTCCAATAAAAAAAGACCTTTCATATCTTTATCTGAAAGATGCCCAACTGTAGAGCCTTTTGCATTTTGTTCTTTTGCCTTAATATAAGGTTTGATGGCATGAAGAACTTGAATAGATGAAATCGGCGAATCGCAATATGGCCTAATCCTAACGCAACGTTGATTAAGATAAGCATTATTGTTATGCCAGTAATTCATGTGAAAATTACCATCCATCCCAACCAAAACATCACCTTCTTGTAAATGATATTTTTCGTCTGTATCTTCATAAGAATATGCAGAAACAGTTCCATCAAGAATATCGCGAATACGGACAACGGGAACATCTGTAATTTCCTCAGTAAAGCTTTCGGTTGAAAAAGGAAAACCATATTGAACATTAGTTGATTCAAATAGTGTTTTCGTTTCCCACCCCTCCGGCACCTCTCTCTTCAGCACCTCATTCCACACCATCTTTCCGCCACTCGACTTATAAGGCCAGCCGTTTTCATCCGGAAAATCAAACTGCACAAACCAATAGTCGTAAAGCTGTTTGGCAAGAGCTTCTAAATTCCGATTTATCGCTCGGTTGAGGGCAATTTTGCGATCGATACTTGAAAGAATGAAAGAAATACTGCGTTGAGCTTCAATTGTAGGCAGAAGGATTTCTATTTTCTTTAGGTTGTCTTGATTTAATTTTGGTTGAGCAGACCCACTAATATAGCCTTTTATATCCGTATTATTTATCACATAATAGATATACCTCAAATCAAATCCATTTTTCTCCCCTAAAATATGAGCATGATTGTTTACCCAGAACTTTCCAGAAGCCCATAATGCGACAGGTTCATTTCTTGATTTTAGATTATTTCCATCTTCAGCAACCAAAATATAATTACCATCAAAGATAAAATCATCAACATAATCAATAACTCCTTGAGCTCCATAGTATGGATATACCTTTTCAAGCTCCTTTCTTTGCACAGATGACAAAGGAACTCTGAGATTATCTAAGATTTCAACACAATCACCCAACTTATATTTCTTCAGTTCCATACTCATCCGTTAAACTTCAACAAATCCAACTGCTTTATAATCTCCGCCTCCAGCTCACGGCTTTCGACAAACTGGCGGCTCAGCTCCTCCTTGTAATGCGCCATGCGGGCGTTGAATTCCTCCTCGGTGATGTCGACATACTCAATCTTGATGTCGAAATACTGCCCTGCCGAGAGGCTGTAGCCCTTGGCCTTGATGTCGGCATAGCTGACGCACACGCTGAAGTCGTCGACCGCCTTCTTGTCGCGGAAGGTGGTCACAATCTTGTCAATCTCTTCCGCATTGAGGCGCACCTTCTTCAAGCCGTTGGCGTCCTTGTATTCCTCGCCGAGCTTCGAGGCATCCACCAAAATCACGGTGTCGTCGTCGGTCTTGTCGGCACTCTTGTCGAAAAACAGCACCGACACATTGGTGCCCGTGTTGGCAAACACATTGGAAGGCATGCTCACCACGCCACGCACCACATGGTCGTCGACGATGCGGGTCAAAATCTTGTTCTCCACCCCGCTCTTGGCCGTGATGAAACCTGTGGGGATGACAATAGCACCCTTGCCGTTGGCCGCTATGGAGTTGATGACATGCTGGATGAAGCAGGTATAGATGGCCATTTTATCTTTCTTAGGGATTATTTTTGGCACACCTGCCCAAAAGCGGAACTTGTCGGCGGCGATAGTCTCGCGATAGTCGGAGAAATCGAGTTTGAAAGGCGGATTGGAGACCACGAAATCAAACTTGCGCAGCGTGCCGTCATCGTTCTTGTGGGCGGGATTGGTCAGGGTGTTGCCTTTCACGATGTTTTGGATGCTGTCGACCAAATCGTTGAGAATCAGGTTGAGTCGGAGCATCTGCGACGACTTCTGCGAGATGTCCTGGCTATAGATGCTGCAACGGTCGGTTCCGATTTGGTGCGCCAAAGCCATAAGCAGCGTGCCCGAGCCTGCCGTGGGGTCGTAGCAGGTCTTGCTAGTGAGCTGGGCATCGTCGCCCACCAAAAGACGGGCGATGATGGTGGCGATGGCCTTGGGCGTGAAGTATTCGGCATACTTGCCACCCCCCGCCGTGTTGTAGTCCTTGATGAGGTATTCGAAGATGTCGGAGAAGAAGTCGTATTTCTCGTTGAAGACATCCTCGAAGTTGAAATCGGCCAATTTCGAGACCAAGGCACGGGCAAAGCTGTCGCGTTGCTCCACCTCCTGGATGAGGGTGGTAATGCGCTCGAAGATGGTGATTTTAGTCTCGCCCACGCTGGCCATCGAGAAAATCTCGGCATTGGCATTGGCGATGTCGAGCAAGGTACCGTCCAAGAGGTCGCCAAATCCGCTCTGCGTGGAGGCGTTGTAGAGATGGCCCAAGGTATGTTCGGGTTTCAGGCGCGGGATGTTGTGGCCCATATACGACCAAAGGTCTTCCACCTCATCTTCGGTGAAGGTGTCGTATTCGGCATCCCATTTCTCGGCTTGCGACAGGCGCAGGCCGTAGGCGCGGTTCAGCTTGGCCTCATGCGCAAACTTGTCGTTTAGGAACTTGTAAAGGAAAATCTCAACAATAATTTTATACTCGTTACCATCACCACCCAAGCCAGCAATAGCACATACTGCTTTGAGCGAATCTATCAGATTGATGGTTCTTTGCTTAATATCCATATTTTGCTTTAGTTTCTTAATGATGACTGACTGCCCGCCTGAGTATATTGGGCGTAATACTCATCGGCAATCTCGCGCTGGATGAACTTGCGGTCGGCAAGGCTGGCAGCAATTTCCATTTCGAGCATCTTCGCGCTCACTAATGCCAGCACGTCGCGGTCGAAGGCGGCTTCATTGTCGAGGATGCCTTGGTTGAAGAAAATCATCTGGTCAATCCAGTCCTTCAGGCGGTTGAGCCCGTCGGCAATTTCATACTCCTTGTCCGAAATCACTGGTTTCTCCGCCTTTTTCGCCCGCTTCTCGTTTTCCTCCACGATGCGCTTGTGGATTCTTACGAAGCGTTCATCTTGTTTGTATTTTCCTTTCAGCACCTCGTTGGCGCGGTTAATCTCGCGGATCTTCTTCATCACATCGTCCATATACTCAATCTTGAGTTTGGCATCTGCCACATCCTGAGGCATGAATCCCTTTTCGCGGAAGAAGCGCTTAAACTCTTCGATGAGGTTCACATACTTGATTTCCTGCTGGTCGAAATTGCGGTCAAACTCCATCATCACCTTTTCGGCCCGTTCCTTGATGTCGTTGTTGTAGATGCGCAACTCCTCGCTGCCTTTGTAGTTAAACTCGTATTCGATTTGGGAGAGAATCAGGTTGACGTTGTCGCTCACCTCCTCGTCATGCATGAACTTTTCCTGTTGGTTGAGCGCATCAATGCGATGGTTGACCACGCTCAGCAAGTCGGACAAATCGCCCACTTCCATCTTCTCGGCGTAGGCCTTCAGCTCATCGTCGCCGAAACTGCGGATTTGGTTCGACAAGGCTTTGGCGTTTTCGAGCACACGGCGCACTTCGTAGAGTTGGTTGCGGTCTTCCGTTTCGTCAAGCTGCTGGCGAAACAGCTCGACGTTTTCACAGGCATAGGCAAACATCACATTCTTCACTTCTCGCAGTTGTGCCTTGATTACGTCCACATCCTCGAGCACCGAAACGCCTATGGGTGTCAAGGCTTCTTCTCCATCTTCAAGCAAGCCTTCGTCGCAGCGGTTCAGTTCGCGCAGATACTCATTGTTCGTGTCCTCAAAGTTTTGTTTGATGTTGGCAAAGTCCACCACATAGCCGTATTTGAAATCCTTGTAGGGTCGGTTGACACGGGTCAAGGCCTGTAGCAGGTCGTGGCCGTACATCTTTCGGGTGAGATAGAGGCGTTTCAGCCGTGCGGCATCAAAACCCGTCAACAGCATTCGGTTGACAATCAACAGGTCAATGGTGTTTTTCTTCTTGAACTCGTCGATAACCCTTTCCCGTTCCTCTTTGTCCCCCTCATCGTGCAGAATCAAAGCCGCCCTGGGGACAGGTTTTGATGAATAAGGCACAAGTTCGGCAGCCAACGGAAGGTCCATATCGTCTTCATTGATCACAAAGGGACTCTTGATATATTCCTTGTAGTAAATCTCATAGAGTCGTCGTGCCTGCGGATTGGTTTCGCAAACAATCATGCCCGCAACAGTCTGGTCGTTTTTCTCGATGCGGAACCTTTGCAAGTCCTTGAGAATATAATCAAGCAAGCTCTTCAGGTAGTTGTCCGATTCGATGATGACCGCTTTGTTCACATCGCCTTTCTTCACTTGGGGATTGTTCTTCTGCGCCTCATCGAGCAGGCTGATCAGTTTCTCCTTGTATGAGGTTTCAATATCCTCGCGCATCAACTTCAGTGTGTAGCCATCAGCGATGGACTTGTCGTAATAGTACTTGTCGATATAATCGCCAAACACCCGCCATGAGGCACGCTCTTCGCCCAACAACGGAGTGCCCGTCAAGGCAATCTTGACGGCATCGCGGTCGGCATCAAGCAGATTGGCAAGGAACGAGCCTTTAGGATTGTAGCCACGATGGGCCTCGTCGATAAAGAACACCCGCTGCAGGTTGATGTTATAGGTGGAAGGCAGGTCCACCTTTTCGTGGTCCTCCTCAAACTTTTGGATGTTGACCACCATGATTTCGGCAGCACCTGAGTCGTTTTCGATGATATGGGTGTTCTTGAAATCATCCATCAGTTCCTTGCGGCTATCGGCGGTGCGCACATGCAGTCCGCGCGCCACAAACTCATCCCTGGCTTGCTGCATCAGGCTCAGGCGGTCGACGATGAAATAGAATTTGGCGACCGTGTTTTTCTTAGCGAAGAAATCGGTAAGGCTCTTCACCGAATAATAGGCCAAAGCCGTCTTACCGCTGCCCTGCGTATGCCAGATGATGCCCGACTTTACGCCTTGGTCGAGTTTTCGGCGGATGGCCAACGAAGCGAAAAGCTGCTGGTAGCGCATCACGTGCTTTTCAAGTTTCGTCACTATTTCACCACTTTCCAACTCCGTCTTCTTCTCAACATACGCGAAACCATAATGCAACAAGAACAGGAAGCGCTCTCTGCTCAACAAAGAGGACAAGACCCTATTGGTAGGCGTGTTCGGTTGTTTGTTGGTTTGATATTCAGGCAGGTTCGAGAGAACGACCTTATTGAATGCCTTCAAAACCTCAAACTCTTTTTCCTTGGAAATCGGTTTGAGTTTCAGATTCTCATAGAACGACTGCCGTTGTTCCCTGAACACATTGAAGAACATCGTGCTTTTCGATATGGAGGCATAGAAAGCGCCTTGCAGCGGCACACGATTCTCCGTGTCATACTCCTGGTTGTTGGAAAACACCATGAGTTGGGTGACATTAAGGAAACGGCGGAATTTCTTGTTTCCCATGCGCTGGTTCATCCTGTTGCGCTCAGCCAAGATGCCATCCTTGTTGTTGGGAATCTTCACCTCGATAAAGGCCAAAGGCAGTCCGTTGACAAAGCAAGTGATATCGGGTCTGAAGTTGTCGCCGCTGTCTTCGTTCTTGCAGGTAAACTCAGCCGTGCAATGCCAATCGTTGTTGTTCGGATTATCGAAGTCAACGACCCGCAGTCCGCTGGTTGCATTGATGACCTTGTAGAACTCGCGTCCCAAATCGTCGTTATCGGCGATACGCACCAGAGTGTCAAGCAGCAAATCAATATCTTTCTGAGAAGCGTCAGGATTCAGCTCTTTCACCTTCTTTTTGAACACATCCGTAAGGATATTGGTCTTACGGTCATAGTGGTCAATCGTAGGAAGATACGCATAGCCCAATCGCATAAGGTGCAATATGGCCGGAATCTGTACCCTCGTGGCTTCTGAGAACTGCTTCGACATGGTTCGTTGTTTTGCTTAACAAAAAATTTACAAAGTTAGGCATTTTTCGGCATTGCGCAAGCGGTTGAGTTGAAGCAAAAAGAAAAAAATCTCCCCACAAGCCTAACGGCTCATGGGGAGGCGGCATCATGGGTAATTTAAATTAAGCATTTCTCTCGCCCTTCCTTCGCCCTTCCTTCGCTCTAGCCATACTCAAAGGGCATGGTTGAGCGAAGGTAGAGCGAAGAAGCAGTATGGCTAGGGTATGCGAAAGCCCATCCTCTTCTTTCCTTATTGCCGAACAAAGGAGACAAAAGTGCAGCCATAGATGCCTACTGGCTTTCTGACCACAACCTGTCCGCAGGTTTCGACCCTTCCATGGCGCCCCACCCACCTCTAAAATAGTTTACACTCATATCTAAACTTTTTCTGATATGGGTATAAAATAGTTTAGATATGGGTCTCACGGAGTTTTACAGTACCTTCTGTGTGATTTACTGCTTTAGGTTTTCACTTTTACGGCTACTGAACACAGCACCGAAGGGGTGACAGCAATTGCGGAGGCAGGCGGTGTGAACCCCTACCGACAATAAAACCAACACCAACATACCGCAGCCATAGACGCCCTACTGGCTTTCTGCCCATAGATCCCCGCCTCCCCACATTTCAGCGTTGGGATGACATGGGTTGCTATGAGAATAAACTCTAACCAAACTAATCCGAAGAATCCGAAAGGATTCTGCTCAATTCGGGTCTTTTCGGTTTGAGAAAAAGGACAAAGGGCAGGACTGGAATGCTATGAGAATAATCTCTAACCGAACTGATCCGAAAAATCAGAAACGATTCTGCTCAATTCGGGTCTATTCGGTTAGAGAAAAAACATTTGGAATGACATGGACAAGTTTACTGGATTGCTTCGTTCCTCGCAAATCGCAGATTCGACGGAGTCAATGACGCAAAGCGACAACTGACAACTGGCTTACTGGATGGCTCCAGATTAGGTTTGTTTTTAATCCCCCCTGCCCCCCCTTAAAGGGGGAGACGCAAAGCGGCAACTGAACAACCGAACAACTCCCAACTCTAAACTAACTCTATACTCTCAACTCTAAACTGACTCTAAACTCTGAACTTCTATATAACATATTCTTAACTTGCTGTAGCATACAGCTTTGCATTTAGTGCTTCAAGCTGTCTTTGCGTACGTTCTATCTTTCTTTTTAGTAGGGTTTCCTCATCCAAACCGACTCGTCCTTC
>JAEEGG010013696.1_pt1 | contig 17303 bp, 18 predicted proteins | sample 9134161 | NCBI WGS metagenome assembly JAEEGG01 (sample SAMN16246543, study PRJNA631951) | gut metagenome | biome: gut microbiome; feature: rumen; material: CR-attached | host: Bos | place: Iran: Karaj | collected 2018-10 | reverse complement strand
AATTTCATGTTCATAATTCTACAACTATATGATTTTTATTTTCAAATATACTTTATTTCTCAATCAATTGCTTACCCAATTCCGTCAGATAATATGCTTGACCTTTATTCGTTTTATTTTCGGGATAAAGTAGTGCCATATAACCACCGTCAATGGCAGGATTTAAATATTTATTTCGAAAATTATCAGATCCTTTCAACCCTATTCTTTCCATCATATCTTTTACTGTTAAAGTTTTATCTCCAACAGTATTTATTAGTTTAAGTACATAAATATCTGCTCTAACAGGTGCCTTTGTATCTTTACCTGTATCTTTACCTGTAACTTTACCTGTAACTATATAATCTACAGAGTAAATCACTGTCATAAACTGACTGGGCGAAGACTTAAATACAGGCTTCCTTTCCTCCTTATACGACTCCAACGCCTTCGTCTCGTTGCAGATACGCTTCAGACCGCTGCCGCATTTCTCCATATAGTCCAGCTGCGCCATCACGTCAGCCAGCACTGGGTTTCGCCTCAACGAAGAAATATCCTCTAGTCATATCGTATTCTCGTTCGATAGGGTATCACAAACTGTGACATCCATTTTGTCGTATCATCAGTTAGTAAGTATTGCTTACCACCTGCCTAATTCTCCGTTAATGTCAAGGTTGAACCATTCACCATGAACCATGAACCCACTTTCGGTTAACGGTTAATGAGTCACGGTTCACGGTCATTTTTCATCGCGCCAGCCAACAAACATTAGCCATTAATCAAAAGTAACCATTAATCATGAACCAAAAGTAACCATGAACCCTTAATCCATAATTCATTGTTCTGCCCCAATAACAGTATTCCCATACGCGTGGACATAACCGTTTCCGGTGATATAGAAGAAGCATACACCATATTATTATTTTGTCACTCTTAGTTCACTGAAACACACCTTTTTTCTAAATCCACGACCAATCCCTTCACTATAGTTTACATTGTATTCTTTGCACGGTATGTATGTCAAAGCTATTTCCGGATGCCTTATGTAAGTCTGATATACTGATACTGCGGAAAGCTTCGGACCAAGAGAACTTACAATAATATTATAGTTAGCCACATTTTCTGAAACAACTTTCTCTATCACATTATAGCCCCAATCTTGATCATAGCAATCAATAACCTCGACTTCTGCCTTCAAACCAATTTTCCTACATTCATCTGAATGAAGTTCAAAGGTGTTTCTTTTATCATCATCCAATCTATTTGGTTCTTGGATTAAAAGGACTACTTTACTGGGATTATAATAATAAACTAGCTGTTTCGTTCTCTCTATATCAAAACCAGTAACTATTACCAGGAGAGTTTGTTTCTCTATGCTTACAATTCCCGAGTGTTTAAATAATAAACGAGGAAGATCTGCGTCACGGCTAAGCCAGTCATCAGAATAATTATTAGGTTGATGGTATATAAAATCAACACTAACCACTATCTCTTTGATAAAAAACAAAAGAGCCCACACAAGATTTCGTGACATGGTTGAAACATCGAGCGTAATCTTATCATCACCCTTAAATGTAGACACCAAGTCCTTAAGAATACTCCAAGATGAAGAACTATCAAAATCCAAAGTAATCGTTTCTAACTTCAATTTTAGATTTTCACATTTCTCGATTATCTTCGTTTTAACAGATTCAATCTTTTCAGAATTTATAGGATTTGCATTTTCAAACAATATAACCCTTTCAAAGACAGTGGATTCTATGTCTTTTTCAAACCCTAACAAAGCACGTTCTTCCCAACTGGGATATATAATCAAAATATTCATATCTGGTCGAAAAGCTCTAATTGTATTACGTTTGATTCACTTACAAATGATGGGATATCTTTTTTCCTGAAAGCTGCATTACACAAATCACCAGCTTTGATTGACACATGTGAAAATTGTCCATGGACATCTAATCCTCTTGCAGGGAAGAGCATTCTATTGGGAACGTATAAGGTCACCTGACTCCCTTTTTCTTTCCCACTTCTCTTTCTCATATACATATACTGCGCTTTCATCGCTATTTCAAATAAATCCCGCAATGCATTTTTTTGTTTCTCTTCAACTTCTTCCAATGCAGAGATGGAAAAGACGATTGCCCTCGGCTCTGAAATATCTGCCTTTAACCGTTGTGAGAACAATATCATCAGTTTGTCAAACAAAGAATATATTTGATCCGCCTGATCTGCAGAGCAATTAGGTATCCTCGTATCAAGACCGTCATACAAATCATCCCACAGTCTTTGACTACGAATTGATATGACATCATTCTGTACGGGAGATGGAATACAAGTTATTTTGTCAGGAGATTCTTTAATAACATTGTCAAACATCCAATAACATGGGTCCAATAAGTTCCTTATGATTCCTGTTGAGCACTCCACTATCGTTTCAAAGCCTGCATATGGGGGCTTATTAGCCTTTTCGCTTCTTTCCCTAAAATACATTGCTCGGTGATACTTATACACATAATCACTTATTGCTCTCTGATTATCCCCATATTTACTCTCCGCAACCTTTTTCGCCTTTTCTTTATATTCCTCCAATTGCTTAGCTTGTTCTTTATTAGCTGGGAAGAAATTCATAGGATCAATGAATATACCAACATTTTCTAATCGTTTCGAAACAATCTCTTTTGCCCACTTAGAGAACGTTGATTCCCTGTTTTGCAATTCTTGCTCCATATCTACTGTAAGAAAATCGTGACCTTCCAATATGATGCCCTCAGTAGACGTAGTTCTAAGAGGTCTTCCGATTTTTGCCGTAGCCACTTTAAAGCTAAATAGTGAATGGTCGCGAAAACTAATCCATGAATTCAAAGTCATGATTTGATATTTATTCATATCATGAGCATCGTCAATCATTATCATGAAATGAGAATTTTTAAGGAGTTCCACACGCCTTAAAATATTCAGAAAAGGAAGGATTGTTGAAGAAAATGAAAGAGCACCAGCATAAAAAGAATCACTATCATACTGATTAATATGCTTTTGTGTGTCAATCGTTTCCTTGTTGACATATTGTTTTATCGCCTCATAGAAATTGGATGCTTTTTCATTAAATACTGCATCCCAAGTATATGTCAACTCATCCAAGAATTCTTTACGGTGAGTCTCTGTCGCCTCTATCACCTCTTCAGAAACAGATATTGTATCAGCAATGGCATAAAGAATACTCAAAACGAGAAAGTGCTCGCAAATAATGAATTTCTGATATTCGTTATCCAGTAGCTTATATTCCTTCTTATGGAAAAGAGGTGTGTTACAAGGTATATGAATTCCTATCTTTTCATAATCTACCTGGGTACCACTGTTCTTACAACTCTTGTATTGAATTTTAAAAGAATTATAAAGCAAGGTCATTGTTTTACCTGATCCCCGCTCTCCAATAAGGAAAATATTCTTTGTCGAACGAATAAAACGTGAGTAATTGTAATCCTCAATATAATAGTTGATTATATCTTCTTCCGACAAGTTATTGGCCGCTTCATACTCAAACGGATTTGTCATTTCTTTCATCTTCGTTCTTATTAATCTGTTCTAATATATTATCAACTGCGTATTTGGGGAATTTTTCCAGGAATATGCCTATTTCGTTGTCATTAACATCCATATAGGTATATTTATCTTCCAGGGAAATCTTATCTAACCCCAATTCCATTGGATTACCATCATGATTGAATTCATAAGAGATATCAGTACGTTTAAAGACGTCTAATATGGGAGCATAGTATTTACAGTAACGTCGTTCGAGATCAAGTTTTAATACTCGTTTGTATGTAAATACAAGAAGCTTTTTCAAGTCTTTACACTGATTGCAATCTATATCATAACTCACAGCTATGCGAGAGCCGCCCCTATCTATAAATGGTCTTGTTATTTGAGCATACTCGTGATAAATGAGACTTTCTTCAGAGAATTTGTTATTCTCAATCATATAATCAGAAGTCCGTTGTGGTCCTTCTGCAAGTTCATCTGCAAAACGAAGTACAGCCGCCAACTCTCGCAGTCGTAGCGCATGTCCATACAGGTCGCTTTTCTCTTCCAACTCATTGAGTGTGTCCTTATCACCCTTACTAGACTCACCGCAATGAGCCGCCACAGCCTTAAGGATTAGCCTGCGCTCCTGATTAAAATGCGACTCATTATTGCGTATCTTATTATAAATATCAGTTACCTTCTTATTGTGGCCTTTTCTTCCATTAATATTACCCACGTCATGAAAGAGAATAGAAAGGGCCAGAAAATACAATTCAACACCATTATATTTATTCTTTCCCTCATCACCTATCAGTCTCGCCGCATTGTCCTGAACATCTCGGATGTGACGTTCGGAGTGGTCTGTAAGATCCTTTTCTACAGCTTTTATTTCACCATAAATATTACGCTTAAAATAGTTCTTAGCGGAGAGATAATCTGTTAAAAACTGGCTTTTTAGTTCATCTGACAACTTCGCATCAAACTGAAGTCTGTCAACCATGATCTTCTCCAATTCGCTCTGAATTTCTAATGTTGCATCCATTTGCATCTTCCTATTCAGGTTTAGCTAATAATTTGTCCCTAATCGTTAATAGTCTTGTCTTCGCTGTTGATGATGGTCACCAACGACTGCTTATTTCTTAATAACAAACCATAAGCAGGAGTCATCTTAGCTTTCTTCAGACTATTGTTGTATGCCGCAATCAAATCCTCCGCGCATTGCTTCAATGTTTTACCCTCTAAATATGAGACGAGGCCCTTAGTTGCACATTCCACGAACATATCTTCATACGCATAAACAACCCATGCCGGTCTTTTGTAACCAAAATAGCCAAGTACGTAAGCCTCGCTAAACTCCTTACCAATGCCATTTGCCGTTTCACAGGCGAATGTATAGAACACACTGCTATAGAAGTTCTTCACATTATCACCTGCCTCAACATAATGTTCTTTTCCACACACCAAGGCATCATCATTACCATGCGAGAAAGCTGAAAAAACATATTCATCCGCTTCTGAAGTGTGCTGATTGATCACGTCTTTAGTCAAATCTGCGGTCATAAAAGACTTATAATCAAAGCCCTTTATAACCGCAACCTCTCTCACCGTGTCATGACACGACTGAAAGAAGCGGCCTAATTTCGCATCCTCGTTATCACAAGCTATAAATATTGGGTTATTCATCCTTTTTCTGTTCTTTTTCCATTAACTCGATAGTCAAATTCACCAGATCTTGAGTAAATTCCTTGCCCTTGGGTGTATCCTTTCTAACCTCATCCAACATCTGGTTCAAGGAAACCGTCTCTCCGTTTGTTGCTACGGCATAGATCTCATCGTGGTCTCCTGGCTGTGCCATAATCCAACGCTCAAGCGCATTAGAAAGGGCATAATTCATATCAGCATCTGCCTGTTGTACCAGAGCTACTAGATTTTCGGTTGTTTCATCCTTATCTCGTATGGCATATGCCTTAAAATTAATGAGATCAAAAAACTCCATCGTTTTCTCATCTACAGCAGTCCAAATAATAACAGGTATCTGGTATGACAATTCTCTTAAGGCCGCCAATGCTCTACCACCAGTTTCTCCTCCAGAAAGCCGCAGGTCAAGAATCATAATAATCCTGGTTCCAAGGTTATCCTTAACTTTGGCAATAGCATCCGAAGCTTTCTTGAAAAGCGTCACTTCTTCAAAAAACTGTCCCAACTTGACTATGAGCGGATGATTACTCTTCAACTCATCATCTACAATAATAATCTTTGTCGTTGATTTATCCATAATTCTATCTTTTTACTTGAATGGTAAAGTAATCATGAAAGTTGCACCATGCTCAGGATACTCAGGCTCCACGACTCGGATTTCACCATTCAGTGCCTCTATCCTCTTCTTGACAGTAAACAGTCCTATGCCTGCCCCACCCTCATTTTGTGTCGTTGTCTTGAATATCTCAAAGATAGTGTCCCATTCATCTTCAGGGATGCCACAACCGTTATCTGAGAAACGAATGGTCATCTTATCAGATTCTACGAAACCAGTACACTTAATGATTTTATTCTCCGTATTGCGCAAGGCTTTCACTGAATTAGACAGGAGATTTTCAAAAATATCCTCAAAGAATTTCCTGTTATGAGTAACATTCAACTCCTGGGAATACTCAAGAATAGTCTTTATACCTTCACGCTCCAGACGGTCTTTATAAACAGTATTAAACAGATAATCTATTACACTGAATACCCCGAAAGTTTCGAAGTCACTGCCAGAACGAGCATAGCTAAGCATAAACTTCACACCGGCTGAAAGCTTCTCCATTTCATTGTATATGCTCTTCGCGTAATCTGCGAATACTGCATCGTACACAGGATTGGGAAAATCCGTATTGAAGAACTCAGCCATCGACTTGATATTACCGATCGTTGTCTTCACCATGTGCGAGAGTTCTGCGGCATAATCTTGCAGCGATAAAAGACTCAGGAAAAGGTCTTCTTTTCGTTCTGCGTCTTCTTTTAGCTTTTCATACTGCTGGAGTCCCTTGCTTACATGGCGTTGAACGGTGCGAGCCTTCCTGTCAATCTCAGTCAGCTTGGATTTTACTTCCGGGCTGGCCTTTTCCGACATTTTGGAAATAATCCCCGATATTACAGTAAGCTGGCTATTCGCATCAGCCAGTTTCGACATGGTTCGTGTTGCATCCTTCTTTTTTTCGTATGCAAGATATTTTTCAAGCGTCTGTATCTGCTCAATAATATACGACTTCAGTTCGCTATATTCCTTGCATTCTATAAAATCCTGTCGATTGGTGGCATCCTTTATCTTGGGGTTATCTTCCTTTGTAATACTGAGGTAGCCAATCAGGTTGTTGGAACTAATTTTATCAAAGAAGCCCGAATAGCGTCTTTTATCTATGCCTAATATGTCGCGTTTCTTTTCCAGATTAGCTTCATTCTCTGCAAAGGGAGTAGTGATGATTCCATCTCTGTAGATAATGATACCATCTATACGATCGCCCTTGTAGGCTGTTTTGTATTTCCTGATTTCGTTTTTGTCCAAGTAATAGAACTCCATCGAAACTGGTCCGAAACTACGCTCCGTATAACTACGTACCTCTATGCGCCCTTCCTTTTCGTTAAAGAAAAGATACTCCTGCTTGTTCTCTTCCCCTTCTGTAAAAGGCTTCAGTAAATAATGATGTGCAGTATCTATATTGAAGTCGTTCTTAACATCACGCTCAACATAGTCTTTGTATTCGTTACTATTGAACACTATTCTAAAAGGATACGTTGGCTTCAATATTGGTGATACAAGCTTTGACAACTCAGAATAGGCACGTTTTATATCAGCTTCCGACCATGTTTGTTCCAGAAGCCCTAACTCTATCTTAATAGTTGTGCCATGTTCATCAGCTGAACAAGGCACGATTCTGCACTCATTCTCTATCTCTGTAAAGAAGGTGTTATGTTTGCGGCTACCAATGTCTTGCATATTGGAGAGTTCATCGTATTTACGCCAATCCAAATCCAATATGACTTTTCTGGTTGTTCCTTTTTGAGTTGTTTCAATCCTGACCTTCGAGCCAAGCTTTTCTACAGCAAAACGTCCTACACCCTTTTCTCCTACCACCTTACGATTATATGGAGGTGGAGATATTTTGTTAACTCGCTTGCTATTCGTGCCAATCACCATCCACTTATAGCGAATATCGTTCAGCGACATACCCAAGCCGTCATCTGCGATGCATATATAGCTATCCTCACCTGTCCGGCTCACGTTATGGAAAGTCAGTGTCACCTTATCCGAATTGGCATCATAACAGTTCTTCACCAACTCAAACAAAGCGGTGATTCTGTCGGTAATCAGTTCACGCCCCAAAAGGCGGAATGTGCTGACATCAAAGTTAAACTTCAATTTGAACGGCTCGGCCATATTCCAAAATTTTTTCAAAAACTGCTTTTGCCAGCAACGGTGGCACGGCATTACCTATTTGCTGCTGTATATGCATAAGAGTCCCCGAAAAGACAAACTTATCGGGGAAACTCTGTAACCTTGCTGCCTCCCTAACAGAGAGTCCTCTATCCTGATAGGGATGAATTAGCATATTTTTCCTATAGTTGGAAATAACTATCGAAGGTTCATTACCTATCAGTCGTTTATAGATACCGCTATGACAATTAGCCGTGTTGGCATAGTTCTGCATCAGCTCGGCAGGGATAGCACGCCAGTTTTCCCCCTGACCTATATGGCGATATCTTTCTATAACATAGTCCTCATTCCGTGAAACAAAGTTCTGGCGACTCCGTTTTGAGCCCTGACGCATCATTCTCGCGTATGCACTAGCCTGCTTTGCCGGAAGTTTATATGAAAGCGTCGCATCCATCTGGCCGTTCTCCAAATCTGGCAGGTCTCCTATCGCGTCATTTACAGTAATCTTTGTTCCAAAAGGCTCAGGGAACTGAAAATCTATTCCTAAACGGTTACCTACCATAAAGAAACGGTTTCTCCGTTGCGGCACACCGTAATCTGAAGCCCAAAGAACTTGGTGTTTCACTTGATACCCCATCTCTTGAAAGCACTGCTCAACAAGTTTTACTATTTTCCCATTTTCAAAATGCAAAAAACCCTCTACGTTTTCAAACAAGAACCATTCTGGATTCAGTTCACTCACAAAACGCAAGAACTCCTCGAACAAGGAGTTGTTGGGGTTCTGCATATTACGTGTCATCGTGTTTGAGGTTGAGAAGCCTTGGCATGGTGGGCCTCCAAACACAATAAACACACTTTCATCATCGCGCAAGACAAGTCTTTCTTGAGGTCTGATATTGTGGATATCATCCTCAAGAACCAATGTCCCTGGATGGTTTCGTCTATATGTTGCAGCGGCACTTTTGTCCTTTTCAACAGCCATTCTGATGTCATATCCGGCCATTTCCGCACCGAGACTAAGGCCTCCAGCACCGCTAAAAATATCTACACCTATTGGCATATTAGTCAATTTTCATTTTAGGGCACAACACCCCATTATATAATTCTAACTTGCAAAAATAATGATTTATCTCCATAAAGATTGCATTATTTGTACTCTATTTAGAAACTTTAACTTTATACAATGAAGGACTGTCACTCAGATCTCACCCTCTCCCCACCGTATACACTATCGCTTCTGCAAGCATAACAAATGACAACACAGTGTATATCTTCGATAGTTCATTAAATACATGAGCATCGTGCATCAACCATCCCCTTGTCGTAATCATAGCAGCAAACAGAGCATAGACACCAGCAACCGAATATGGCTGCAACAACTTAACATCTGCAACTACGAGCAAAATTATTGATAATGCCAAAAAGATCGTTGCCACCCACACCGCGTAATAAAGCCCATAATACCACCACTTCAAGCCTTCAGGCACCTTCACCTTTATATTGAAAGGTATGCTGCCAGCTCCTTCATTACCTCTGATCACCAGAGAGTGAATCTCCGGATCCTGGCTGCTCTGTCGTTCTATAAACCTTTCTTTCTCCTCAGGAACAACAGCCTCCAGCTGGAAATCTTTTGGCGACCGAGTGTAAAACCAGTTATTGGCTGTTGATGACACTGGCTGATAGTTGTAACTGAGAACCTTCTCAACGATAGGCGACAGTAACTTACAGCCTTTCACCCCATCCCCTTCTCTCTTCTGCACGGAGTCATAGTATTTCAGTTTGATAGAATGACGTTTTCCTATATAATGGATAAAGCAAGGCTTTCCATCAGAAAGAGAGTAAAGCACATTCAGCAGTTGTTCCTTGCTCCAGCCGATAGCCGTAGCCATCTTCTCATCCTCGCCGTTCAGTCTTGACGACAGAAGCTCACATACCCTATTACGAGAGACAACGGGTATATGTTCGTTCTCCAAATAGATTGTCAACCAACTCAGTCTATCCCTAGTATTAAACAGAAAATAATCACCATCTACAAGTGTTTCCAAGTTCTCCAATTCGTACTCATTGGTCAGTTCCACACGATTAGGTGTCTCAAAAACCAACTGTCGTTTCTCTCTGGCCACATGACATATTAAATCGTCAAACACTTCTTCGTAGAAGCGTGTCGTTTCGCTCAACAGCAGATTTATAAGCGGATAGTCCTTTGAAAAATAGTTCCAAAAACTGTTTGGGAGGCCTTTAGGGAAAGACTCCGTTAGTTTCCGGAAAGGAACGATTCGCCTCCGTTTATCATTAAAATCTCCAAAATGGCCGTATTCTATCATATCAGTCTCAGTGGGCAAACATGATGGCATCTGTTACATTGACCTTCTCCGACCACACACGAACGTTTTTCAGAGCGGAGTTGATCCATATTCCTCTCAATGCCTATGGAATCCTCAATGCCTCGATATACATTAATTGTTTGAGCAACCACTCTCATCGCCTTAATAGATTCTATTATAGCATCAGCAGTAATCTCTTCTCCAGTATGCTCGTATCTTGTTACGCAATTGATGATATCGGCACAACCATGATAACATAGGAAAGCAGCACCAACAGCCGCGCTTATATGATCCAGCCCTACCGCTGTGTCCGTTGGAATCGGGCCAAGTGGCATAATTGAGGCATTAAACTGCCTTAGTAGATTGACGTGATTCTCCATCTTAGCAAGAGACATATGTCCTACATTTTCTACCATCACATTGATGCCTTTCTGTTGCAGGTATTTGCAAATCGTCAGTTGTTCTTCTGTCTCTCTTGTATGCACCTCGTCGCAAGCATCAAAAATATTAGAAGGGCGGAAAGTCGATCCAAGGCTGATAGTCATATTGTACCGTCTTGCTATTTCTGCGATCTCGTCAATATGGTCATAAAAAAGGTTCTGTTTCCTAGAATTTTTCTCAATGTCGTATAGACACATCGCGCCACCTCGGCTAGTGACCGCTATACGTCTGTCCCGCTTGGCTATTTTTGAGAGAGTTGCATTTGCAGTAAAATGTATAGTTACAAAACTCACCTTGTCTTCCCCAAGCTGTACAAGATAGTCCCGACATTCATTCCATTCCAATCCTTTACCCTTTGAAAAAGGAATGTATGCAAAGACTGTTCCCACGGGAATTTTCAATAATTTCTGTATCTGCTTATACAGAGGCTTTTCTGCTCGATACAAGCTCAAATCCATCATCATATCGGGCATGCATCCACAATCCCTTATCCTACGTATTTTCTCCAATTCGATATAATACGCATCTTTTGAGTTACACCCAATATTGCAGTTCAGCTTAACCTTACGCAATTTCTTTTATGTTATGTCGATTTTAGAAAGATTTAATTTCCTCTGTCATTTTTCTCTTGCCTACTTTGGAGAAATCTTAACTATATAATTACCCATTAAAGGAGATACCCCTGTTATAACGAGTTTATTGGCGTCTCTATCAAATTTGTAGTGTTGCCATGCAGTCTTAAACTCTATATGAACATCATTAGGCTTGAATGCCTCGCCATCAATATCCACATTACCATTATGATGGACATCATCCATGCATATTGAAACTGTTGCGTCACCCGATTTGAACTTGCCATTCCTAAATTGATACTCAACATAAGCATTTATGTTGTTAATTGGGATTCCATGTTGCATAAGATTATTTGCAAGCAAGAAATTTTTTGCTTCTAAAAAATTCTGATTAATCACTTCTTCTGAATTCATAATGTATAGATTTTAGCCTTTATCCTATCACACCATCCGATTCTTCCTCTAAGCACACCTTCTTATATATATCATTGATGTAGCCAGAACTAATATAATTATCAAGACCAATTGCTTCCTCCTCCCTGTCATAACATGAGAACCGTTGATCAGTTGCACATTTAATCCTCTCACATGCAACCACGGGGTCTGTGCCTCTTTTCTCCATATTATACAAGAAAGTTCCAAAGCAAATGTGCATATCAGCAGAAGTTAAACTCTGCCGGGGGCCTAAAACATACGAGATATGCGAGCAATAATAAAACAGAGTATATGCAACCTGCATCAAGCCACCTCTACAACAAGACAGCATCAATATGCAATCATCATTCATGCATCCCGTAGCACAAAGCTTAGTTGCGAAATCAGCCCACGTCATATTAACCTCATTATCTTCGCTACCGAAAGAATCAGCACAGCCATGTGCACTCAAATAGATATAATCAAATGTCCCGTTTGAAGAAAGGATACTCTCCAAATCTTCATTACTCTTCACGTCTTTGCATACAGCTTCAATTCCGTAAAGCGTCGACTGTTCACAAATACCATTACATTCATGAGGTTCATCAGAACTACCACAAGCTTTTAGTATCAAAATCCTTTTCATCGTTTAAAATATTTCAAATCTTTCACAAGTCCGTTGGCAGTAACAATCTTATCGCAAATGCTGCTGAATGTCAACATCGACCTCTCAGCAGCTACTCTGAAAGAATCTGGTTCCGTATCATCAAACCACACATCACTATCCCCACCACAGAGAATAAAATGGCAATCGGTATTATCATCAAAGTTTTAAATACTTTATGAAATCTCTCACCTGTGCCCCCTAATCTTTCCTGTTTTTACACTATCATTTAGGCTATCATTTACACTATCATCGCATTTTTATCAATTCCATCTCATATAGTAATCAAAAGTATACCACTCATAATAATCCTCAGTATACCACCATCCTCCATCCCTCCTGTTGTGGCTCTACTTCAGTCCTTCAATCCTTTGCTTCAATCCCAAACAATCGTTCCACCTCAAGATACTTCTTGTGCAACTTACAGTACTCTTCCACCATTGGATTTACCCCAGATTCTATTTGCACTTTTGGCAGAGAACTAAAAAGTTCCAAGAGCCTGAAAATATACAGACCCGTCATCTCTTCCAGTGCCGTAATCTGTTCCTCAGTCATTTCATCCTTATACCTATCCAGAACCACGGCTACCCGCTCCTTAAGGTCATCACACTGATGACGGACATAGTTAAGGTAGTTAATCCTAATCCCAAACTGCCTGTGTACAGTAGGCATCTCGTCTGTCCATACTTTCGACGCCAACACATCCTCCGTCCCATCTATATGCTTATAATCTGCATGCAGTTCATTATTGTCCCTCGAAAATTCTAACAACACATAATATATACTCCTTCGTCCTATCTCCTCTACTCTATTTTGTATCACAGGCATTAGTTTCCTCTTCCTCATAACCACAGGCAACCTGCTAGTCATCAGATAAAACAAGTAGGCCGCTATATAACTGTACGACAAGTTGACCAGCATATCATTGATTATCTCTGCATAGTCAGAGGTACCAATGAAGAAATTAAGTTTTATTACTACTATCGTACATACGCTCACAATGAAAACGCCCAATAGTATCCTTTGACAATAGCGATAGAAAAAATCGCCAACAAACTGCATCCATTTATATTTCATAATCTTCTCTCAATGTTTAGTATTTACCCTGTTTTAATTGTAATCTTCTGCCACTTATCACCCTGTGTCATACCCTGAACCATTCATCATTAACCATGAACCACTATCGCCATTCCTCTTGCGTCATAGTATATTTATTTATCTATACATCGCCCACCCTTGTTGTTTAATTACATCTTTAAACCACAACAGACATTCAGATTTTACATAGAAGCCCAAATCATTAAAACTCAGCGACAGAACATCTGGTGCATTATGAATTTCACCTTTAGCGTCTTTAATATAAATATTCTGTTATCGGTATTCCATAACTTACAGTTTATCCTTCAATTCCGTCAAGTCATTCGTATATTTCTTCGCCTTGTCATACATCTGTCGCTCCACATGCTGTATCTCGGCTCCATGCATAATCAAATTACGCAGTCGTGTCAGCGCAAACATATCATCAACATCCCGGGCATCCATAAACTCCCGATACTTCAACTCTTTTAGCATCTCCGATACAGTTGGCTGTTTCTCCCTCGGGGATACACGAAAAATCGGCAAAGCCCTCAAAGCCTTCTCCATGTCAATATACGCCATCAGGAATTCTTTCACCTCTATGTCGCCCTCATGCTCTTGTTCCGATAGCCGTTTCACTGTATCCATGAAATAGTCTGGACTAGCAACCTTTATGATAAACCATAGCGAATATATCAGCGTACCCACATTTAAGAGCAAGGTCAGACCTGCCATCAGCAGATATGGCGAGAATGTGCCATCAAATGAGAAGCATGAGCCCTCTTCTATAGGATTTAGAAGCAAGAAAACCAAATCCAAGATGATAGAAATGCCACTCAGCCAGAACAGCCACTTCATATCCACATGAATCTGCTGCTTCATGGCCTTACAGATATCCTCACGCGAGTCATCCTGCTCTACCTGTTTATCAATTGCTCCCACGATAAACGCCACCCCAGCGAATATCAATCCGACCAGAGCCGCCAATGCCTGTGGTGCTGTCGAAAACAGCCAGTCTAATGCATTTCTATCCATAATCGTTAATTCTTAACCATTAATCGTAAGTTGCCAAATACAATCGTATAAACCCGTTATTATTCTCGTTATCTATTCTCATTATGGTTATGGTTAACGTTATCGTCAATGTTAAGCCTCAAACATCCTCTTCGTCTTTTCAAGTCCATAACCATCAAGCGCCTTATCCACCTCCGATAGCATCCTCTCATTACCTACAAATACATCTCCTTCCTCCTCTCACTACTCCTGTATTCTTTCTCAAACTTCTCAATATGCTTTTTCCCTATCTCCGCCAGCCCTTTCAATTCTTCTGCAGCACCAATCCCTGCTTTAAACAAGGCGATATTACAGTAGCCAATCTCTGCATTGAATTTATCTAGCAAGAACTGTTCCATCGGGCTTATCCCCTTACCTTTTGTCTGTATCTCACTATTCAATTGAGCCAAACGTTCACTATAATAGCCTTTTACGTCCTCAATTTTAACCACATCATTTACCTTCGAGCCAAGAAGATATACTCCAACAACAGCCTTAACAATATCGTTCTTCACTAAGTCCTTAGCTTTTGACACAATGTCTTCAGCCGACAACTCCGTCAGAATCTTACATGACGGCAGATCTTTGATAGGTACCATCGTTCTGACGATATCCTTTAGCTCACAAAGCATATCCACGATGTCAAAAGTTGCTCTTCTTATATCCAAATCATCTATTGTTTGATATCCCTTCACTTTTAACACACATCGTTGTATACCTAACATCGACGTTTCAAAGCAATCTTCAAACAATTTGATGGTATCGTAGCAGTAACTTCTGAACAACGCACGTTGCTGAACATAATCTGCCCCACACCGATTATTATACTTCTCACACAGTCCCCCTATCTGAGCCTCAATATAATCAGTTTCATTTACAGCAACAAATATTTCGTTCATTGTACCCACAGTTAGTCCTTTTATTCAAACATGCAACTATGTTGGCCCTGCATCAGGGGCTTGTCCTGCACCTTCATTCATCCTTAGACAATTAAAGCCATGACCATCGTGTTCTTCCTGATTTCTAATCACATCGCCACTCTCAATCAGTCTATTGAGAATTTCTTTCGCACGGTCAAGATTATAATGTTTCATTCGAAGGATATTATAGAGAAAATAGTTTTCGCCAACATATCCGGCTCCGTATGTTGTAGCCCATTTCATAGTTTTCTGCAACTCCTCTTTAAAGATGTCTTCTGTTATATCATTATAATGACGTTCCTTGAAGATGTCAGCAATATCAGACCAATCTGCCAGTTCCATAGTCTTTTCAAAGTCATCGACAAAGATGCTATTATCATCCGTCAGTTCTTCCAAGGAGTCCTCATCCACCTTCTTCTTTGCCTGGCCTGCCACAGACAAGAACGACATAGGAATAGAATCATCCGAATTCAGAATATACATCATGTGCCCAGTCATCTCATACGCATTGACTATGTAATGTACAAATGGATGTTTATCTCTCTTCAACCAGTCTTGCTTTGCCACGTCTCTCGTTAGGAAAACCGCATCTGTATCATGTTCCTTCATGTAGCATAGCATCTCATGATAAATGTATAGGTCACCCCATCCCACAGATTCTTCTATCGGAGCATCCACTGGTTTCTTAGGATCTCCAGAACCTGGGAACGTTATCTCCACACTATTTTTGTCACCGTTTTTATCTGCCTTGGTTTCATCAAAGGCTTTCCTAAGTTTTTTGTACAGTTCTACAATATAGGTTTGCTCTTTTTGATTAAGAGATGACAATATAACTGTCTCTGCCAAAGCTTTTAGCACAGGGTCATTATACTCAAAATCCGCTTTCTGCATGCACTGTAGGCATTCCTCGTTCAGGTGATTGTCTATCTCTACTTTGCATTCTTGCAGTCTCTGTTCATATTCTGTCGTAAACTGCGGTTGGTCAAACATTTCCACAAGTTCTTTCAGTCTAGAACTCACTTCGGGCATCCCCAATTTCACTATATTTTTATTAGCAACGCCCATCACACCTCCTTTTATGTTTTTTATGGAGTCACCAAGAGTATCCAATACCTTATTGATTTCTGTCTTAAGGTCCTCAACCTGCCCCATAAATTTGTTTATCTGGGGCACCCTTCTACGATTATATTCCCTCTCTACTTGCGAGGCTATTACTATCCTATTCTTGTTCTTCTCTATAAACTCAACAAAAGCGTTCCTCTCAATATCGGAAATCATATAGAGATTCAGCAGCACACAAGTATCTAAGAAGATTGGCATGTTATTATCATACAGCCAAGTGTCCATGTCTTTTATGCCGTCTTCATAACGCGCCAAAGCCTCTTTAGCCTTCTTCAGGCTCTTATAACGAGTTCTGAAGCAGAAGTCATCATTTATCGCAGGTCTTGCCATAGCTATTGGTTTTACCACTTTATTCCGCGTCGCCATACCATTCTTTAATAAGAGAGTTTGGTACCATAACATTAGTCCACGCTGCACCATGTGCAACCTTAGATACATAGATACGCGACGGCGCAATATTATCTTTTATATAATCACGCAAATCTGTTGCTTTCATGTTCGAACGTACAAGAAAACAATTCTCTGTCAAGGGGGCAGTATCACCGACCCTATTTAATTGTTCCTGACATAAGCTCATAGTCTGATCATCCATGAGCGATATCGATACTATATATACAAACATAAATAAATATTTTTGCTATTCTAAACTTCAGTAATTCCTTTGTATTAACACCACGGAAATTTTATCTTGACTACCCTTAAATCCTCCTTCACTTGCTTTGCTACCGCTATTCTTTCCTTAGAAGCAGCAATGATATCATTCCTCAAAGCTATCATCTCCCTAATCGCCTCCGTCACAGG
>JAEEGG010013684.1_pt1 | contig 17307 bp, 7 predicted proteins | sample 9134161 | NCBI WGS metagenome assembly JAEEGG01 (sample SAMN16246543, study PRJNA631951) | gut metagenome | biome: gut microbiome; feature: rumen; material: CR-attached | host: Bos | place: Iran: Karaj | collected 2018-10 | reverse complement strand
GAAGCAGAACGGGAGCTAAGATTGCTGATTGCTTGTGAACTATCACTGGAATTATATTCACTGGCCTCAAAAGGAATGGCGCCGTGTTCCAATATTCTAGGATTCAATGTAATCTGGATTTCAAAGTTGTGTTCGACTTCAACCTTGGCTGGAGGAACATCATCTGTAAAATTGTCCTGTTTCTTGTTATTAAAAAACAAATCGCAGCTGGTAAATAAGGCTGCACAAAAAATAACTGAAATTGTAAAGCTTTTTAAATAGATTTCTCACTCATTTTACCATTTTAACACGTAAATTGCATTTTGTGAATAAATTATCACTCTGTGTTTTTTGTCATTGCCGGACCAGTTATTGTCATTGCCGGACTTGATCCGGCAATCTTTTTACACTTTTTTTAAACTTTTTTATATGGAATTAGGAACTATTGAGCAAATTGCTCAAGGTACAGGTCTAACTGTTGAAGAAGTTCAGAAGCTTGCAGAAACAATGAAGGCATAATAAAACGCAGAGAATAAAATGACATTCTTCTGAAATTTATTTTCTATAATTTGTACACAGACTCTCCAATTGTTCAAAGTCCAGCGTAATTTTCAAAAGCGGTTTCTGCCCTTCAGCCTGTTTGTCTTGATTCTTTTTTGCCTCATATAAGTTTTTGGCAGTACGCTCTATTTTGTCTTGGTTTTGACGAACAAAATAAAGTTCGTTAAAAACTATAAGCTTATATTTTAAATCACCTTCATCGTTCAAATCGTAATTTTCAATCTCAGATTCAGGGACAGGTATCATATTGTTAAATCGGAGCGTTCCGTAAAGCCGTTTTGAATCTTTTATATAAATCGTGATGAGAGAATCATTTTTAATCTTGCCGTTTTTAGTATAATCTTTTGTCTTTGGAGAAGAAAGCGGTATAAAATAACTGAATCCATTGAGTTTTTCAATGATTCCAAGATATTTGCGATGGTAAACTCGTGAGTCCGCCTTGTTAGACATAACCCGTGGTTCGGTTCTTCTAAGATAATCTATATATTTGTCTGATATGACCACAAACTTGTAAGACATTTTTTCTCCAACAAAAAAGGCGACCTGTTACAGCCGCCATTTACATTCTCCAGTTGAGGGGCGGAGCTTCCCCAAAATACATTCTCCAGTTAAGGGACGGAGCTTTCCCACATTTAAAATATAATACAGCTTATGATTTTCTGTCAAGTATTTTTTTTCCTAAAATGTCATTGCCGGACTTGATCCGGCAATCTCTCATACATTTTCTACTGAGCGGTGCGAACTACACGGAAACCGTAGTTATCGTGGTAGGATCGGTATTGCCAAGAACGATAAAAAACAGTACAGAACGAGTCATTTTGGTTCCATCTACCGCCGCGTAGAATATGGTTTAGTCCCGATGTATTGTTGCAAGGGTCTGTTACGTTGCCAGGCTCATAGTCTTCTTTAAAATCCCAGCACCATTCTAATACGTTACCGGTCATATCATAAAGGCCAAGTTCGTTTGCTGCTTTTTTCATAACCTCATGAGTTTTAGGATTTGTTGAGCCACCACCATCTCCACTATTATTAGCAAACCATGCAACATCGGCTATGGTGTTGCTTCCGCTGTAGTTGTAATAAACATTGTGGGTGTAATAGTAACTTTTGTTTCCGCCTCGTGCAGCAAACTCCCATTCTGCTTCTGTTGGTAGACGATAGCCATTTGCATTCCGATTGCAAGATACAGTCCCTTGAATATTCTGCCCACTATGTGGTGTATAAGTTGTTGGAGGTGTGCTTGTATTTTTCCAATCCGCAGGATTTGTGCTTATATTTCCCAAATCATCAGTTACACTGTAGCAAGGTGTGAACCCAGCGGCAATACTTCTTTTATTACAGTAGATTATTGCATCAATCCAGCTTACACTGTCTACAGGGCGGTTTTCTTGTCCTTCTCCAGAAGCAGGACTATCGTTAAAATCACTCGGGTTACTTTCCATAATCGCTTGGTACTCTGCTTGTGTTACCTCGTGGTTGCATACATAAAAATCTTTGGTTAAGGTCACTGTGTATACAGTTTCATCAACAGTACGAGGAAAATTTCCATGCTCACACAACACAAACGAACGATTTGCCGTTTCTCCAGCAGATCCGTCCGTAATAAAATCTAACTGACCATCATCTGTATAATGCCATTTTTTAACAGGATAATTTGTGCCATTAACAGTAACAGTAGTATCATTATCATTTATATAGTCATTCAAATATCTTGCAATATTTCCAAAGCCATCACCATAATCAATTGGAGTAATTGTTCTATATTTAAGTTCAGAATCTTCTATTACATAGTTCTGTATAAACGTAGTAATAGATTCATAAACATCAGGAGAATAAACAACTGCAGTTGAATATGAATTAAGTTTAGTCCACCCTTTTGGAGTGTCACCTCCCGCAGCTTTTGTTAAGCTATTTTCCTTATAAAAACAGTTCACAACTTCACTGGCATTAGTAACAACACCTTCAACAATTTCCCCAGCTCCATCGCACAAAAGATTCGCAACATAATCCTTATAATAGTTTGCATGTACCGTATTCTGGAATGATATTGAACCGGCATTTACACAATTGTAAACCTTTGAATTATTTGCAGTACTGCCTATTAATCCGGCAACCTGGAAGAAAGAGCCTGTACTTGTTATAGAACCGGTATTTATACAGTTATAAATTATATTTCCAGGATTTTTTACTATGCCAATAATTCCACCGGCATATTTTCTGCCAGGATATGCTTCAGTTTTTCCTTTTGCAGTTATTGTCCCTGCATTCTTGCAATTAACACACTTATAGGAAAAAGTCTGAGAACTTGAGCTTGAACCAGCTCCAAAAAATCCAACTATACCTCCTACATAAGTCATTCCAGAAACATTTCCATAGTTTTCACACGAAATTATAGTATCATTTAAAAGAGATCCAACAATTCCTCCAATACCCTTTGTATCCGGTACATTGGTTGAATTGCTGCCAAGATAAGTTACATCCCCTTTATTTATACAAGAAATAATATTTCCATAATTAACACAACCTGCTATACCACCTGCATCCGAAGAAATCAGCCCGTTGTCGCCGTTGTTACTTTCAGTACCTAAAATTTGTCCTTCATTTATACAGTTTTTTATTTCACCGTTTATACTGTTAAAATAAGCTGCAATACCTCCAGTATAAAAACGCTTGTTCTTTATAGCTCCATAATTATGACAATTGTTTACAATAACTTTTATATCAGTCGAAGATGTTTTTGCCATTATTCCTGCGGTATAACCACCATTTGTGTTATTTAAACCAATAATCAAACTATCAGTTTCTATAATTCCGTAATTCTTACAGTTTTCAACATTTGCAGATGTCAAAGAAACTATTCCCGCCAAAAACGCACTAGGTGAGTGTTGTTGTTTTATATATCCATAATTATTACATTCAGAAATCGCAGCGTTTGTTGCATTTACTCCTGCAATTCCTCCTACATAGCAGCTTGGGTAAGCATAACTGGAAGCAGAAACAGAATAACCTTTTTTTACAACAGCCCCATGGTTTTCACACTGCTTCACCTTACAACCGGTATATCCACAAATACCACCGATATTAACATTTGCATATTCAGTACTAGAAACAACAGTTTGTGTTTCTACAGTTATACTCGCCTTATTTTTACAGTTTTTTATTCTTTCACCATCACCTGACGAAGCCTCATAGGCATAGCCAACAATTCCGCCTATACAAGTATCTTTAAAATCTAAGCTTCTACTTGCACTTTCAATATAGGATTTTAGATTTATTTGACCATTAAAGCTACAGTTAGTTATTTTACCCATATCGCTGGAAACACTTGAATCAGGTTCTGCCAGATATGCAACAATTCCGCCAATATACTGAGACTGAGCTTCCTGCTCAGTTTCTGAACCAGAAACCAGCTTTGTAGTTATTCCTTCAACGTTAAGATTCTTCACTGCGCCTTTAGAATAGCCAAAGAGACCGCAATAAGGCAAAGCATCATCACCTGTATTCCAAACCGGCAATCGTAATCCTTTTATTGTATGATTATTTCCGTCAAAAAGACCGTCAAAAGCGTTACTTGCGTCTTTACCTATGCTCTTCCAATCTTGCTTGCCTAAATCTAAATCGCTGATTAAATACCAGCTTCTACCAGAAAAGGCTGATGATTGAACGCTTTCTGCCTCGTCATTCCAGTTTGGCTTCCATTCACCGTTTATCATATTGCGGAAAGTTTCAAACTCAGTTTTAGTTTCAATCACAAAAGCTGTATCTGTTGCGTTTGGAGCAGGATCTGCATTTTCCGGGTCAGCTAAATATTCAGCTTCTTTTCTTTCCAGAAAGTATGATAAAGGTTCGCCTTTTCCAATATAACATTCGTGGCTCGCCTGGTAATTAATTCCCTTAAACACTACACGAACTGTAATTGTATAAATACCGTCATCAATTCCTGCATTAGAAAAAACGGATGCTGGGACACTTATACCTGTTGTGCCACTTGTTGAATAAGCAGACCCGGCTTCTGTACCTGTTTTTTCCACAAGGACACCCTTAGTTCCAAAAGCCTTTGCTCCCTGTGTTACTGCTATCTGATACGCCTTTAAGTTATTAACAGTACCGCTTGTTCCATCAGTAAGCTCTTCCCCATCATATCTGAACTTAATGTTCAAGCTTGTATTTGAAGTTGCTCCACTTTGTATATTCAACCATTGTTTTTCCGGGAAAACAATTTCAAAAGATTTGTCTCCCAAACCAATAGGAGAAAAATTACCTGATGTTACTGCAACAACAGCTTCTTGGTGCAAGTCACCCGGACTTGAAGCTTCGTTCCAGCCAACAGCATAACCTTCATCACTTGTAAAAATGTCATACGGAGTTGATGTGGTAAGGCTTGTTGCATAACCGTCTGTAAAAGTATATGGGAATGTTGATACAGTCGATGGTATAGTAACACCAATTTTACTTCTGGAATCCAATGGAACTGGGGCAAAATGCGATTCTAAACCACCCAGGTTGATTTTTTCAGAAGTAGTTGAAAGGTTTACATTGCAGGTAGTTGAACCATCAGATTTTGTATTTTCCTGGATGATGAGGTAGCCGCCAAAATAAGTGTTTGCAGGCTTTGGAGTAATTCCTGTGTCGCTCTTTACATTTTTGATTTCCAGGTCTTTTAGCATGAGATAAGTGTAATAAGTAGGAGAACCAGTCATTTCCATATCATAAAAACCATTTCGGCCATTAAAGTCAATGTAATATGGTTGGTCTTCAAAACCATAGGACTGAAGTATTAAATACATATTATTATTCGGAATTAACCAAATGCCTGATGTATCTGAAGAATCACTTGGTACTGCCAGAGTTATATCACTCAAAAGATTGATTGTGTAAACTTCTGTACCATTATTTCGGGCGCGAATAGCCTCTAATGCTTGAGTAACTGTTGCATAAGGCTTTCCCAATGTTCCGCGAACTTCGCCAGATATATCATCAGAGCCATCAGCAGAAACAAAAAGATTTGTACGTGTAAAAGAATCAAGACAATCTTGGGTTATTAATACATTTGTTGTTGCACTTTCTCCAGTGCCTGTTGTTACAAGATAATCTGCATTTCCCGAATCTACCCAGGTATTTGTTATAAAGCCGTCGTAAATGTTTACTACTTCACTGAAGTAATAGCAGACATTTTTCATAAAATTATTATTGTCTGTCAGGTTGCTGAAATAGAATTGAACTGTGTAACTGCCGCTTGGCAATTGCATTTGAGTTGCCGGAGAAGAATCATAAGGTGTAAAGTTGAAGGTGTTATTTGGTTCTGCTACGGAAAATGAAAGCTTCTGACAATATCTTGTTCCATTGACAGTCCAGTAAGCCCTTGCAGAACGGATTTGATTGGAACCTAATGAATCACCATTATCAACACTTACCGGCAGAGAAGCCGTACCTCTTCCAAAGGTGTTAGCCACTGGTTTTACAGTTATGCTTATAGATGTTGGAGTTGTTGTTCCATCCGCCGCTACAGTAACAGAAATACTGCCGCTGAGCTTTTTTGCAGCTGGACTTTCTGCAGTATTTGGTGATGATGGATTTGAACTATTTTCTACACCGTTTGCTATAAAAATGTAGCTTCCAGACTTTAAGCGTACAGAAAAGCTTGTTCCGCTCACTGTACACTCATATTTTTCCCCTGAGGATTTTGATTGTGCAGTAACAGTATAGTTATAAGTTGCAGTGTTATCTGTACTACTTGGAACCGCAGTTCTTTCTGCAAGAAAAGCCTTTTCCTTTATGCTGCCGCTTACAGTAACCAGCCCATTTTCCGCTCCATCACTCTGCTCCGAATCCTTTACATTATGATTAAAAAAAGAACAACTACTTAATAAAAAAGCCAGTAAAAAAATCCTACAAAAAATTGTTTTCTTCATATATGTTTCCTTTTTTTATTCGTGATTAAAAGCCTAAATCCAGATGCGGTTTGTTAGAATCTATAATCCAATGTGTATAAAATCTGCTTGAATCTGATTTATCATTTTGGTCATCACTCCAGCTATTTAGAGCAGCAATAGTCGCTAAATAATCAGACGAAGAAATCTTTTTCATTTGCACATCGGTCACATTATTTATAACATCTCCAAGTGTAAAATAATTATTATAGAATATTTCATCTGTACCAGTTACAGCATTGATGACATTAGATATATTTACTCTGCTAAGAATTGCGTATTTTCCACTTGAGTAAGTACCACTGGTACGATTGTAGTTGTATCCCAAAGAACCTGCATTTACATTATTCATTATTTCAAGATCAGTTTGTTCTGCTCTTACAATAATTCCTGCAACATTTCCACTTGAAGTAGTTTTTGTATAAACTGCTCCAGTATTACAGCAATTATACACATTAACAGCCTCGGTTGTACTACTGCCAGTTGAACCGATTATTCCACCAGCATAATATTTTCCCATTATCTTTCCTTTATTTTCACAATTATAAACAGCATTTCGTCCATTGCCACCATGTATATATCCTACTATTCCAGCAGAAGCTGCATTATTACCTGCTGAAGAATCGAAATCTGTAACGTTTCCTTCATTTTTCAAATTATAAAGTAAACTTGAATAACTTTCTCCACAAATACCACCTGAAAAAATCATGCTTGACGGTATTCGACTATCTACAGTTCCTTTATTTACACAATTCCGAATAATTCCATCTTCAATATAGTTTACAATTCCACCAACATGGCCGCTACCGTTAACATTCCAGGTAACATTTGCCGCATTAATACAGTTTTCAATAACTACAAGATTACTATCCGAACCTTCTGCCTTTCCAACAAGCCCAGAACATGCTGATATATTTGCTGTTTCTGTGTCACATTTTGTGGTAACATTTTTTATTACAGCCCCATCTGCTATATATAGAAATAAAGAAAGCCTAAGATCACTTGTAGAATTACCTGTTCCTGTAAAAGTAACAGTATCATACGTTATAACATTTCCTAGACCATCAAAAGTTCCTTTAAATGGTCTATTAGAAGAATCGTAGGAAGTAAATATTCCTATAGGTGCAACTTCCCCACTTAAGGTTACATCATTTTCCATATAAAGAGTGACACCTTCAAAATTAAAAGAATCACTTGTAGCATTAACTTTATCTGACAGAGCGGCAAAATCTTCCTGTGTTCTTATTGAATAAGATTGCCCCGATGAAAGTGTTGTATTATTTGCTATAGCTTGTGATATTGTTGTGAGCTTTTCACCATTTTGTATAACATAATTTGCAGAGCTTGTATTTCCGTTTTTCTTATCATAGGCTTTAACTAAAAGCTCGTAGTTACCCTTTGGCAGCTTTTCATAAAAATGAAGCTTAAAGGGATTTGAACTGTCTAAAGAAAAAAACTTTGGTGTATTTCCAGCTTCCGTACTTTCTGCTTCAATCTCTCCGCCAAAACTGGAAAGAGTATAAGACATTTCAACATCATTTGCAGATAACAAAGAAGAGTTCTTGAAAACAGAAACTAAAATAGTGTTATTCTGACCATACGAAAGCTTTTTTCTGTTCAAAGAAATATCAAGCTTAGACAAATCATAATTTGGTGTTACGGAACCAGACTGACTTGATGCGGCTATAATTCTTGCTTCATTACTGTTTAATTCTGAATCTACAATACAGGAAGAATCATCGTTAAAAAAGATTTCAGTTGGATTAGCAGGATTATTAAATACGGAGCTACTGTAGTCAGAAGTAAAAGACAGTCCACCGCCACCAGAAATTGAACTTGCATCTGCCCTTGTTATACCGATTTTGCTGCCACTGATGTTACCAGTAACAGTTATATTTTTATCTTCCGGAAGATAGACATTACACTCTTTAAATCCACTGGCACCATCGCTGCAATAGTTATCTGTAATCTGATTTATGCCTTTTATTTCGAATGCAGTTTGGATTGTACTTTGTGTACCTAATCCAATTCCACCTGCAAGGCTTGTGTTAGAACTTTTATTATTTTTAATCACTACATTTTCAAATTGCACAAGTGGGAAATCAGCCGGATTTGAACCGCTTGGTCTGCTTTTTACTGTATTAATTTGTATTGCACCGCCAGCACCAAATGCAACATTGTTTGTAAAAGTACTGTTTTTGATTATTACATTCATATTATCATTGGTAGTGTCGCTATGAAGATTTACCATAATTGCACCACCAGAACCATTATTTTCTGGATCAGTTATAGCATGACTTCTATATCCACTATTACCATCAAAGACACATCCATCTATAGTTAAACCACCATAAGCATAAATTGCACCAGCATTACCATAGGTACCATGACGAGCTTGATTGTTCTTAAAAACAGTATTATATGCCGCTAATGAATTGTGTTTTGCAACAAAAATTGCACCACCAGAATCTGCTATTGTTATATTATCTTTTAAAATACAATTTTTAACTGTAACTCTTGCTCCTGTAAAAGTACCGGCATTCTCTCCTGTATTTGCAGTAGCATTTTCCATTCCAATTACAGCTCCTGTTTTTTCTGAATACGCTCCTGTTAAAATAAGGTTTTCCAGCGTAAGATAAAGATTTGCAGAACTTCCATTCAAATAAAAAATGCCACCTTTATTTGAACTGCTTCTATTTACATTTATTGTTCTTTTTTCAGAAGCTGAATCTGAACGTATTGTTAAATGAAGAGGTTTTCCATTTTCAGTTATAATTTTAATTAGCGTACCCTTATTCGGGCTCGTAGTAGAATAAGATGAAGTCGTAGAAGCTTCAACAAAATCATCAAGCAAACAGATTGTATAATCTCCTCCATCATTTACTCTTACAGCTTCATCAACGGCAGCCTGCAAACTTGTAAAAGGATATCTGGAGCTTCCATTGCTGATTGTTTCTGTAGAAGCGAACTTTACAAAAAAGGTATGGGCAGTATTATATTCAATTTTTGCTTGGGTAATTTCTATTTTATTGCCTGTATTATGCCAGGTACTTGTCTGCATATTTTTATAAACATAAACGTTTTCTTTTGGAATTGTATAAACAGGATAATATGGGGATCCTGCTGTTTCTGCAGTTTGAATTGCAGAATAATTTTCTTTATAAAAACTAAGTTTTACATCATAAATGCCGGCAGGAACACTGATTACGCCACCACTTGCAGTATTCACTTGAGTTCCACCACTTGCAGGAGTATCTTTCATTGTAAAATGTGCAGTTGCAAGTGCATTTTCTTCGCCTGTAAAATCTGTTCCGCGCTGCAATACCTGCTTAAGACTTGTTGGTGTACCGGAAACCTTCTGCTGCCATTCGGCAATAATTGTATTTATTGAAGAATAAACTTTTATTTCAAGGTTTAAGCTGCCATTATCTTTTAAAATAGGCTCAGCTGTTATAGTAATGTCAGTCTTAGATTTGTTTGTGTTACCATCTATTACAAAAGCTTCACTTTTACCTTCCAGAATCTGTGTAGTGGAATCTTGAGTTGTTTCATTGTTATAACCGCGTGCTACAAGAATCCAGCTTCCTTGTGATAATGGGACAGAAAAAGATACTTCATGTGTTGAGGAATCTATTGTAACTGTGCCAGTTTTATACATTGAACCCCGGTATGCAGTTATTGTGTACCAGACGTTTGAACCGGCGGTTGGCATGTCTGGAACTGCATAGCGAGAGATTGCCGGCTCAAGCCCGGCAATGACAGAATTGTTTTCAGAGGATGTGTCATATTCGGGCTTGACCCGAATATCTTGTGGAGTAATCTTTCCTGAAATAATAACAATATCGGCTTCTTGAGAACTGTTATTTTTTTGCGAGAATAAATTACGGCAGGAAAGCAGCGAGAATAAAAGCCCCGCAAGTAATCCTGCATATATAAGCTTTATATTTATCATTTTTACTTTTCTTATCATTGTAACTGTCCCCTCTCGTTTAGAGCTTTTGTTGTGTTAGTTGCATCATCAAGCTTTATAGTAAACTTATCGTAACAAGCCTTTACATTTTTAATTGCACCATCTAGAACTTGTGAGCCCGAACTTGTTGCATTTTCTGCCACATATCCATTTGCTGGAGTAGAAGAATCAGTATGGAGAATTATTGTGCCAAAGCTTGCTGGATCTGAGGTATATTGGCTATTCGAACTTCCAATTGTATTTATAGTGTACAATTCATTTGCCGTGTATAATTCAATAGGCTCGGCAATATTAAAGAAAACTCCAGATGGATTTGCACCACTTGTATATGGTTTTTGCAGATAGATTTTACCGTCTGTATAGAACTTACCGGAAAGATTTATTCTATCCGCAAAAACTCCCGTACTATGTGCACTTGCATAAATTGCATAGGCATTTGCAAAATCCCCGGAAACTGGATTATCTACAAGTTCGGTAACAGAAAAATCTGAAATATTTGCAGTTCCACCTTCTAAATACAAAACAGATAAAGAAGCATTATTAAACTCTGAAGCATTATTTGATTTCATATAAAAATGAAAATTATTTATAGTAACACATCCGCTAGCATAACAATTAATGATTCTGCAATCACCGTTATTAATTCCATTATAAGAAGGGTTCCAAACATGTACATTACTTATCTGCAGATTATTACTTGTTGATTCTATTAATGAAGAAACTCCGTCTTCTGTATTAGAATCTGGTACAAAAACATTGTTATTAAAGAAAACATTTTTTATATAAGAATCTTTATGCAATGAACCATCAGCTAAAATTAATAAACCAGTTTTAATATAGTTGTAGCTAAACTTTGATGCATATGAATTACTAACAGGAGCAGGATCCCTACCATCCAGAATAAACTTTGTTCCATTCTGGACATTTATTCCTCCAAGGTTTCCATAAAAAATAGTATTATACGCCTTAAACTCCGTGGCTTTTGTACCGGATGATATATCTTCTTCATCAGAGTCTATTTTTATAAAGCTTCCCGGTGCCATTAACATACCTAAACCATCAAAAAAATCTGGAGCACTATTATAATAAGCAGCATCTGAACTGCCCGGAGTAAATGAAGCAGATGAAGAAGCCCTTTTTCCTATAACAGCATTATTCAACAAAAGCTTAGAGTTTTTATTCAAAAAAATTGCAGCGCCATCAGTATGATAACCACCTTTAATTTCAATTCCACCCTTAGCTTCTGTTCCATCAAAAGTAACATCTGCATTTTCACCAATATAGATTACACGTCCCCGTTTTTCTTCCGGCAATAGTTCTGCACCGGAATCTCCACTGGCACAATTTGCATTAATAGAATATTTGTATTGTAAAGTTCCTGTATTGTAATTTGCAAACCGAAGTTTAATAGGTTTTGCATCCGGATAGGCATTTATACTTATAAAAGAGTTACCAAAATCAGATACAACTGAATCTGAACTGGAGATTTTATACTTTGTTTCCTGCATTGTTTCTTCTGTAGCAAGAGCGTTTCCCATAAGATAAATGTTGTAATCGCCTTCTGCCTGGCTTTGAGCTTTATCTATTAAACTTTGCAAATCATTATCGTTAATAGGAGTGCGAAGAGAATTACCTGGTGTGAAATAAAAAGATTTTTTATTATCAACTGAAATAATTTTTTTGATGACTGTAAGGCTTTCTCCGTTTTCATAACATTTAATTCCCTTGTAATTAGTGGAAGGAAAACTCAATAAAAAAGCACAAGGTTCTGTTAAAGCACTGGCACGAAAAGTGATAATATCCGTACTACTATTGTAAGAATAATCAGTAGCTCCCATTGTTATTCTTGAAAAGTCTCCATTGTCATTCAATCCTACTATTTTTTCACAATTGACATAAATACTGGCAGGACTTGTTACATCTTTAAGTTCACCTTCGTCAAGCAATACCTTAAGCTTTATGGTTTCAGAACTTGTTGAGCCTACAGGAAGCAAGGTCCTATCAAGGAAAAAAAGCACCTTTACATAAGACAAATCCCAATATTCAGTATATTGATTTCCATTGTATTTAGCGGTTGCAACAAGCTTGTAACGTCCTGTTGGAATTGTGTTGTCTGTAGCAGAAATTGAAAACTTAAGTCCTGTCTGAACTGGAGTGTCCGAGCCTGATAAGTTTTCAGTATAAGGTTCAACTTTCCAGGCTGGGTCACTTGTATCAGCACCTACCGGAACAAGGCCTCCATTTTCGTATTCAAGCTGGAGAGTAAAATCTCTGGAATTATAAGCAGGCTGAGTTAAAAGTGGTTGATAAGAAGAATCTTGAATTGATGGAATAACATAAATAAAGGCACTTGAATCTTTATAGCCAATCAAATAGCGACTGTTATTACCATCATACTTTGCTCCACCATAGGTATTGGTGTCAGTCTCCGTATTGCCAGTGGCTGCAAAGGTTATCTCAGGAAGCATTTCTGCATCTATATAGCCCTGACCTCCCTGGTTATTCCAGGTGATTTCATTGACGGTAGAATCAAGGTAAACATTATAGCCGCTGTCGCTAAAGAAAATATTATTTGGTTTAATTGTTGTATCTGTTGCAAAAAGACCGCCAGCTCCATTGGCATATCCGTTTGTAACAATGCATGGAGTTTCAAGGGCACTGGATGTATCGGCAAAAGAAAGGCCAATGCGGCTATCTGTTGTAAAGCTTCTGTGTATTTTAAGAGGAGCGGTTGCAGCAGTAGTGCCTGTGTTTGTTTTTGTTGAAAAATAAATATTCTTGTCGTTTCCTGTGATTAAAACTTTATTTTTTAATGTGATGTAACCTGCTGTCCAGCTTCCGCCTTCCTGTTTACAATCACGCCAGACGCCTCTTCCTGCAACAGGAGTACTTCCGTTTGTTCCCGCTCTTGTGATATTTATATTGCCAATTGCAAGCTCTACTTTTTCGTTTAGATAAATGCCGCAGATTTTATTAATTGTACTGTCGCCGGCATTAGTATTAAGGTCCAGCTTTTTTAGACCGTTCTTTCCCCTGATTGAGATTTTAAGCGGCTGACTTGGATTAAGGGCAACTGCATATTTGTAATTTAAATATTCGGAACCGGAAGTCCCAAAGGTCATAAGAGATGAAGAGTTAGAGCTTGAATATACTATATCATTTGCCAATACAATTTTGTATTCAGCTCTATTTGCCGCTGTAGTTGTTGTATCACTGTCATTCTCGGAAATGATTTTTTCCACAGCAGCCTTAAGCTCAGCTGCATTTGTAACTTCGTAATAAAAGCGTTTATAAAGGTCCAGACATTCCTGAGTAAGATTAAAATTGGCCTCATTTGTAACTTGGGCACCGGTAGTTTTTACCGTCATATGCTTCTGATTGGCAATGGAACTACCTCCGGTAACTGTACCATTTTTTACCCAGGTATTTGTTTCCTGATTACTGTAAACATTTATGATTTCTTCGCAGCTGTAAAAAGGCACAGAAGTGTCTGTAATATTGGCCGAAGCTTCTGTATAAAAATCAAAACGAACATTGTGAGCACCAGCTGGAACCGAAGTTGAATTATTCCATGTAAAAAGGAATGTATGACTGTCTGCAGCAGATTGTACGATTGTTTGTACATCAGTTTCTGTAGAACTGTTAGAACTAATTGGAATCTCTACTGCTTTTATAGTATTGATTGTGCCTGTAGCATCAGTAATTGTAAGGTTTACAGTTCCATTTGTACTGGCTGTCATTTTTGGCCTTACTGTAATCACTATATCGTCTTTATAACCTTGTTCTCCACCAGCTGCAGAAGTATCTATTATCACGTGAGTTCTTTCACTGTTTAGAGTTGCATAAGTTCCACAATCTGCACCTAAAAGCCAATTTCCATTCGTAAGCTTTATTGTAAAAACAAGCTGACCGGAAGAAGTTGTTGTAATATCCCCTGTTACACTTCTGCCATCAGTTTTTTCAGTCCAATTGCTGCCGGAAACTTCTGCCTCCTTAGCAGTTACAGTTCCTTCTGTAATATCGCCTATTGTAATTGCATTACGAGATAAGTTGCCATAATTTTCAGCCCTCAGTACATTTTCAGGAGCATAAGAATAATTTGCAGCTATTGTTCCAGAAATCTCGTACAGCTTTTCACCATTATCTTTACTGTTATCATTATTTGAAGAAGCATTGCTGCAGGATAGAAGACCTCCAGCAAAAACTAAAAGAAAAGAAGTTGCTAAAAATATAGCTTTTTTCTGATTCAACTTTCTCATATAATACCCTTATCTTATCTATTATATCATTGCTTTTCTATATTTAAAAGTACTTATTTCACAGGTGCTTATTTTATATGCCGCCTGAATATACTTGTGAATATAAAAAAAGGCGGTATAATAAAAGCTATGATAGAAATGCCTGAGATTACTAAATTAGAAGATGGCGGCTGTATCTGGTCGCATGTGTTTGAAACCTTTACTGCAACTGTTTACGTACCGGTTGCAAATAAGGATTTGCTTTCTGAAACGCTTAATTACGGCTTTATGGCTCCGTACCTGCTTGTTTTTGCAGAACAAAAGCCTGATTCTAACACTGCCATTTCTTTTGCACGCGAAAATGGCTTTGAAGAACTTGCAGCCAGCTTTGCTTCGAGCGTTGTGTTTATTTATCCAAATACAAACGGCTCTAACCCGGCAGAAGTATGGAAAAATGCTTCTCCAAAAATCTTTTCAGAAATCATTACAAACTCGCGCATTCATCAGTATTACGAAAACGGAGTAGTAAAAGCCTGGAACCGCTTTACAAACCAGATTGACGGTTACTTTATTCGCGGTGCAATCTTCAGGACCTGCCTTTTTGGTTATGGTGCTTCGGCTGATTATATTGCAAAAAACTGTCTTAATCATTTTGAAGGTGACGGTCTTTGGGGAAAAGCTGATATTGCGCCTGTAACCTGCTTTTTAAACGGACTTTCCAGCGACTGCGAACCAGCTCTTACAGCCGGCGACATTCCAGTTGTTTCTTACGGCAACAGCACAAAAATCAACGACTTCTTCCGTAAAACCTGCAAATATTTTATAGAAAGAAAAGAATCAGATATATCTCCTGCAACTCTTATAAAGGACTACTTTGATTTTGCAAGACCTTTCCGCCGTATGATTGGCAAGCTTGATATTGACCCTGATCTGGAAAAAGACGGACTTATTATTGAACCTGGCATTGAAACTGTAAAAACCTCACCAGATAATTTTGGCGATGACAAGGGGACAGCAGAACACAAAATAGGCTATTTTGCCTTTTACAACGAAGGGCTTTATGAACAGGAAAAAGTGCCTCTTGTACTCGGCTTCCATGGCGGCGGAGACAGCTGCTTCTTTTTCAGTACAATGGCTGGCTGGGCAAAAATTGCTCACAGGCACGGTTTTCTGTTAGTCACTGTAGAAAATCACTTAAACAGCACCGCCACCGAAATGGTAGAGTTTGTAGAAAAGCTTAAGCTCAAATACCCGATTGATGAAAATCGCATTTACGCAACCGGCTTTTCTATGGGCGGAATTAAAACCTGGGACATTATTCAGGAATACCCTAAGCTTATTGCCGCTGCCGCTCCAATGGATGCAACTGTTGATATCGGCGAAAATGTTTATTTCCAGAAAATCGATAAAGAAGTGAATACTACGGTTTCTGTTCCAATTTTCTATGCGGGTGGCGAAGTGACTCCTCTTCCAGAGCTGCCGTTCCAGGCACAAAAATGCTTAAACAGAATGAAATATGCGCTGGAACTAAACGGTGCTACTGCAAAATATGATGTTAAACTTGAAGATAAAGATAACTGGACTAACAAAATCTGGGGAATTGACGGTGACGAAACTGAAAAATCCTATGATGAAACAAGGGATGCAACGCTGACAATGCAGAAGTTCTACAACAGGGATGGAAAGTTATACAATATTTTTGCCAGCATCAGCGGACAGGGACACGACTGCCGTGAACACACCTGCGAACATGCCTGGCAGTTTATGAGCAGGTTCAGCAGGGATAAAGACGGCAGAATTGTAGAATAGTGCTGAGTTTTATTTTCGCAAATCTATAATATCTTTATCGAACCACTCTGATTCTTCATCAATATCTTCAAAAAATTGTCTTACATAAAAGTGATTCGTAGTATTCCAGCTGACCCAATTTTTTGAGCCGTCAAAATCATAGTATGTACAGCCAATATTGATAACTTTATTATCAATTGGTGTAAACCATCTTGGTTCTGGAATCTCCACCCAACAATAAGCATAACCATTGGAATGATTAACCTTATAAGTTGCTTTTGTAAAACCATAAGTACACTCAGGTTTTAAACCTTTAATATAAAAACAGCCATCTTTATTTGGTTTAATGTTTCTTTTTTTACCGCTGGATTGTTCTGTAAGCTCTAATTCAACATCTGAATGAAAAGTTCCATTCATTTCATATCCATTATACATTGCATAATCATGCGCTTTTATTTCTACACGTCCAATAACGAGCGTATCACCAGGCTTTACTGTTTTTGGAAGAGTTGCACAGGACATAAAAAGAATTGCAACAACAAATGAACATAAAACAAAAAAATAACTTTTTTTCATATAAACCTCACTTTCTTTTTTTATTATTTATTATCATATCTTAATCTGATTGTTTCTGCAACGATTTCCACATCCTCCGGTGACGCACAAAACGGAATGATTATACTGCCGGGAATATCTTTTATATACGTGAACTGTTTTTTGGCATATTTGCAGCTGTGATGAATTATTGCTTCCTTTACAGCAGTTTTATCTGCATCATTTTTATCACCGGCAATTTGACCATCATCTGTAAACCATTCACTGTAACCGATTGCCTTCATTC
>JAEEGG010013682.1_pt1 | contig 17307 bp, 12 predicted proteins | sample 9134161 | NCBI WGS metagenome assembly JAEEGG01 (sample SAMN16246543, study PRJNA631951) | gut metagenome | biome: gut microbiome; feature: rumen; material: CR-attached | host: Bos | place: Iran: Karaj | collected 2018-10 | reverse complement strand
TCTCGAGGAGACGCACAGGATGCTGTTGCGAGTCGATATATTGTCTCGAAATCTCAAGATAATCGTCGTAGTTGAAGCGCACGCCGATGGCTTGGGCCACCTCGTAGGCGACTTGTTTGCCACGCAGTACGGCGCTGGTGCCTTCGCCGATGCGGATGGCATCGCCGGCACCATAGGTGTTGAGGCCGAAGACCTCGCGGCCTTTCACCAACAATTGATTGTCGGGGATGAGGCCGGTGCAGATGTTGATGATGTCAATGTCGTCGATGACTTGTTCAGTGCCAGGGATGGCCTTGAAGTTCTCGCACTTGGCGATGACGGCGCCCGTGATGCCGGTGTAGTCGGCGTTGGGGATGGCGCGCACCAGGACATAGCTGGTCATAATCGGGATGCCGAGACGGCGCACGCGGTTGGCCTGCACCGGGAAGCCGCCCTCGCGGGGCATGGCTTCGATGATGGCCTTGATGGTGGCACCAGCCTGCATGCCTTGGTAGGAGGTCAGGTAGCCGATGTTGCCTGCACCCACGGTAAGGACTTTCTTACCGAGCAGGGTGTGTTCTTGGTTCATCATCTTCTGGAACACGGCAGCGGTATAGACGCCCGGCACGTCGTCGTTCTCGAAGGTCGGCATGAAAGGCACGGCACCCGTGGCGACCACGAGATGTTGTGCGTCGATGTAGCCAATCTCGCCAGTGACGATGTTTTTGATGGCCACGCGACCGCCTTCAAGCAGGTCCCAAACGGTGTTGTTCAGTAGGATGCCTTCGTGGTTGTCGCCAGCCAGGGTCTTGGCGATGTCGAAGCCACGCATGCCGCCGAATTTCTTCTCCTTCTCGAAAAAGAAGAACTGGTGTGTCTGCATGTTGAACTGACCACCGATGTTGGCGTTGTTGTCGACGACGATGTTGCTGATGCCGAAGGCGTTGAGCTGCTCGCGGCAGGCGAGACCTGCGGGACCGGCACCGATGATGGCGACTTGGGTCTTGTAGATCTTCACCTCGCGGGGCTGTTGCTCCTTGGGCTCGGGAAGGATGGTGTCCTCCTTGTCGATGCGGCGCACTTCCTTGACGCCATCGACTTTGGTGATGCAGATACGGCGGATTTTGCCATCGACCAGCATCTCGCAGGCACCGCACTTACCGATGCCGCAGTTGAGGCTTCGGTTGCGGCCGTCGAGCGAGTGGCTGTGGACGGGATAACCGGCTTGGTGAAGGGCGGCGGCTATGGTCTTGCCGCGTTGACCTTTGACGGTCTTGCCTTCATATTGGAATTCCACAAGGTCTTCCTGCGGGATGTCCAAGATAGGGTGTTTTTCGATTTTGTACATATAGGATGAGTTTTTGAGTCTTATAATGCGGGCGCAAATTTAGGAAAAACAAAAAGAAGAGATTCGTTTTTGCCGTTTTTTTGAAAAAAATGTCTTTCTAGCCTAACACAAACTGCATCGTACTGCGACTCCCTTGTTTTACCAAGACCTTCTTCCCCTTGATGAAGTCAGTCTCCAAGCCGTCTTGATAGTGCCTAATCGTAAATAATTGCAGGCCTTCATTATACTTCACGCTGAAACTATCTTTGAGGTTGGCTCTCAACTGTTTCAGTTTCTGTTCGTTGCTGTCGAAGCAGAACGAGAGCATCAGCGCGGAAGTCTGAATCATATTGGCGTGGATGTTGAGCTCGACGCAAAGGGTGAAAATGGTTTTCAGGTTGTGTTCGTCCATGAAGGAGAAGTCGCGGGGCGAGATGGAGACCAAGGTTTGGTTGTCCTTGACAATATAGGAAGGAATGCTCTCATCGTTTTTCCGATGACCGCCGTCGATGAGCGATGGCTCGTGGTCTGGATGGAGGAACGACTGTACTTTTAGTGCGATTCCCTTGTTTTGCAGGGGCTTGATGGTCTTGGGGTGGATGATGGTCGCGCCATAAAAGGCCAATTCGATGGCCTCGGAGTAGGGGATGTGCGGCAGTTGAACTGTGTTAGTGAAGCGTTTCGGGTCGGCGTTGAGCAGGCCGTCCACGTCCTTCCAGATGGTGACTTCTTCGGCATCGAGGCAGTTGGCGAAGATGGCTGCTGTGAAGTCGGAGCCTTCACGCCCGAGGGTGACGCTGTGTTTGCCGTCGGCAGTGCCACCGATGAAACCCTGTGTCAGGCATACGATACCTCGAATATGCTCATCGTTCAATTTGCTGATTCTGAGTCTTGTCTCATCCCAATCGGGGTTTGCGGCGCGGTAGTGGGCCTCATCTTCGGCAATGACATATTGGCGCGCATCGAGCCAACGGGTGGGGATGTTGCGCTTGCTGAGGTATTCATGGATGATGCTGGTCGAGATAAGTTCGCCATAGCACACGGTTTGGTCGTATTGGTAGTCGTAGGGCGTTTCGGCCTTCTGCAGTTTTTCCCAAAGCTCGATGAAGAGGCCTGCGATATTCTCGTCAAATCTCGGGTCGGTGTTGCCATCGAACAGGTCTTGGATGATTCTGTCGTGGTAGCCGATGACCTCATGAAGGGCCTCCATGCCAAGTTGGCCGTCGTGTTCACGGAAGTTGGCCAATGCTTTTTCGAGGGCGTTTGTCGTCTTGCCCATGGCGGAAACCACGAGCAGAATGTCCTCATTCTTATGTTGACTCACAATGTCAGCCAAATTGCGCACAGCCTCGGCATCCTTCACCGACGCGCCACCGAATTTATAGATTTTTTTGATCATTCTCGTTCCAATTTGAGAATGCAAAAATATGAAATCCCTGCAATAAATTTATTAAATAGGAGTTATTAACCCAAATAACCGCTATTTTTGCACGATTTTTGACGGGCCGAAAAAGCCCCGAAGGGGCGGGCCAATTTCATCGGGGAATTCATTCCCCGCCCGCCAAAACGAGTAAACAATCAAACAATCAACATAAAATGATAGAAACTGACATTCGTGAACTGAACGAAAAAATCCAACGTGAGAGTCAATTCCTCGACCTCATCAATCTTGAAATGAACAAGGTCATCGTCGGACAGAAACAGATGACCGAACGCCTTTTGATTGGCTTGCTGGCTAACGGCCACATCCTGCTTGAAGGTGTGCCTGGCCTAGCCAAGACCTTGGCCATCAAGTCAATGGCCAGTGCCATCGATGCCGACTTCGCCCGTATTCAATTCACTCCCGACCTGCTGCCTGCCGACCTTATCGGCACGCTGATTTACAGCCAGAAGAAGGAGGAATTTGTGGTGCGCCGTGGTCCCATCTTCGCCAACTTCGTCCTCGCTGATGAAATCAACCGTTCTCCTGCCAAGGTGCAGAGCGCTTTGCTCGAAGCCATGCAGGAGCATCAGGTGACCATCGGCGACGAGACCTTCCAGCTGCCGGATCCTTTCTTGGTCATGGCTACCCAGAACCCCATCGAGCAGGAAGGTACCTATCCGCTGCCCGAGGCTCAGGTGGACCGTTTTATGTTGAAGGTGGTCATCAACTACCCCAAGAAAGAGGAGGAGAAACTGATTCTCCGTCAGAATATCGCCAACGCTGGCGCCAAAATCAACGCCGTGGTGAAGCCCAATGATATTATCCGCGCCCGTGAGGTGTGCCGCGAAATCTACCTCGACGAGAAGATTGAGAATTACATCACCGACATCGTTTTCGCTTCGCGTTTTCCTTCGGATTACAAGCTGAAGAAGTTCGCCAACATGATCAGCTACGGCGGCTCACCGCGTGCCACCATCAACCTGGCTTTGGCAGCCAAGGCCTACGCTTTCATTAAGCACCGTGGCTACGTCATCCCCGAGGATATCCGTGCCGTGGCCCCCGATGTGCTGCGTCACCGTATCGGCTTGACATACGAGGCAGAGGCTGAAAACATCACCACCGAAGAAATCATCAACGAAATATTGAATACCATCGAGGTGCCGTAATTGGTTGTAGGGCTGTCACACTGTGGCAGCCGTACATTCGATTGATTTATCAATGGTTAACCAATGGAATCAACAGAAATATTCAAAAAAGTCCGTAAAATCGAAATCAAGACGCGAGGCTTGTCCAACCACATTTTCTCGGGACAATACCACAGCGCCTTCAAGGGGCGTGGTATGACCTTCAGTGAGGTGCGTGAGTACGAGTATGGCGACGACATTCGCAATATCGACTGGAACGTCACCGCCCGTTTCAACAAGCCTTTTGTCAAGATTTTCGAGGAAGAGCGTGAGATGACGGTGATGCTGCTCATCGACGTGTCGGGTTCCAACGACTTCGGCTCGCAGAGTCAGTCGAAGCGTGACCTGACTGCCGAATTGGCAGCCGTCTTGGCGTTTTCTGCCATCCAGAATAACGACAAGGTGGGTGTCATCTTCTTCAGCAGCAAAATCGAGAAGTTCATCCCGCCCAAGAAAGGCAGTTCCCATATCCTTCGTATCATCCGCGAAATTGTCGACTTCAAGCCGACGGAACGTGGTACCGACATCGGAGAAGGTTTGCGCTTCCTGACCTCAGCCATCAAGCGTCGCACTACAGCCTTCCTCATTTCCGACTTCATGACGGACAAGAGCTTCGAAAAGGAGATGCAGATTGCTGCCAACAAACATGACCTGGTGGCGTTGCGCATCACCGATCGCCGCGAAATGGACATGCCCAAGGTGGGACTGGTCAAGTTCCGCGACTCGGAGACGGGGAAGGAACGCTGGGTGGACACGTCGAGTCGAGCCTGGCATGCTGCCTATCAGCAGATGATTCACTACAAATCGGCCGAGTTGAACCGTGAGTTTACCAAACATGGCATCGACAACTCGCTGATTTATACTGATGAAGACTATGTGAAACCTTTGATGCAACTCTTTAAGAAAAGGGAGGCAAGAAGATGAGAAGATACATTTTGTTTTTGATGGCGACGTTCGCTTTCTTTGGTGGCCTCAAGGCGCAAAACGTGGAGGTGGAAGGCAAGGTCAACGACCCGAAAGTGCAAGTGGGCAAGCCTTTTACGCTCGATTTGAGCCTCAAGGTGCCCTACGGCTGGTTTGTGGAATGGAACGACTTCGCCATCGACACGCTGTCGGAGCAACTCGACATTATCAAGCGTAGCGAGGTGGAACGTACCGCCGATGCGGACAGTAATGTCATCGTGAAGCAGCAACTGACCTTGATGACCTTTGACACGGGCCAAATCCAAGTGCCTGCTGTTGGTCTGACCTACGCCAAGTCGTTTGACGACCCTGATCGACTGAAAGCCTATACGGATCCTATCAACCTTTATTCGACTACCATTACAGTCGATACCACCTTGGCTTACAAACCCATAGTGGAACCCATTGCAGCACCGGTTCAAATGAAAGAGGTGTTCCCCTGGGTACTTGCCGTGTTGCTGTTGGCTTTGGTCGTCTTCGGCATTTGGTATTGGCGCAAGCACCGCAAAACCAAGGTAGATGCCGATGGTAACATTGTTCGTGGACCTGTCATCCCGCCATACGACAAGGCTGTAGGCGATTTGGAGAACCTGCGCCAACAGAAGCTCTGGCAGTCAGGCAAGGTGAAGGAGTATTTCTCTTCGCTCACCGACATCGCCCGTGAGTACATCGAAGGCCAGTTTGGCGTGAATGCTGTCGAGATGACCACCGACGATATCTTGGAGGAGGTTAAGCCGCTGCATTTCTCGCGAGAAACTTACAACAAACTGAAAGAAACGATGGAAGTCGCCGATTTGGTGAAGTTTGCCAAGTATTCGGCAGCCAACCTGGAAAGCGAGAATGCCATGAACAGCATGACAGAATTCGTCAAAGAGAGTTATGCACAATATAAAGCCACAATGTCGCCATCTGCGTCCTCGCAGATGGAAGGTGCTGACCACGAGACGCGGTCAGCGACAATGAAAGAGGAGGTGAAAAATGTTTGAAAACATTGAATTTGCGAATCCCAAGCTGCTGTGGCTCTTGCTGTTGGTGCCGCTGGCTATCATCTGGTACATTCTGCGCCACAAGAAACAAGAAGCCTCGGTGAACTTTTCTGACCTAAAAGGCATGGTCAAGTTGCCAAAAACTTGGAAAGCCTACCTTCGGCACTTGCTTTTCGCCTTGAAAATGGCGGCATTGGCTTTGTTGATTGTAGCTTTGGCACGTCCACAGAGCTCGTCGACCAACTCTACCTCCAATATTGAAGGCATTGACATCGTGATGGCCATGGACGTCTCAGGCTCCATGTTAGCCCGCGACCTCAAGCCTGACCGTTTGACTGCCGCCAAGAATGTGGCCTCCGACTTTGTGAAAGACCGTCCTGGCGACCGCATGGGACTGGTTATCTTCTCAGGCGAGACCTTCACCCAGGTGCCGCTGACTACCGACCATGGCGTGATGCTCAATATGCTGGCCGAAATGAAGAATGGCCTCATCGACGACGGTACCGCCATCGGCGACGGTCTGGCCACTGCCATCAGCCGACTCAAGGACAGCGAAGCCATCTCCAAGGTGGTTATCCTGCTTACCGATGGTATGAATAATGCAGGTTCCGTTGACCCCTATACAGCCGCCGAAATGGCCAAATTGTTTGGAGTTCGTGTTTACACTATTGGTGTAGGCTCATACGGTACCGCGCCTTATCCTGTCCAGACTCCATTCGGAACGCAGATGCAACAGATGAAGGTTGAAATCGATGAGAAGCTGCTCACGACCATCGCCAATTCGACTGGGGGCAAGTATTTCCGCGCCACTAACAATCAGAAATTGGACGAAATCTATGCGGAAATCGACAAACTGGAACGCTCCAAGATTGAGGTGACGGAATTCCGTCGCCTCCATGAGGAGTTCTATCCGCTGGTGGCTTGGGCTTTGGCCTTGCTGCTGCTCGAGTTCCTGTTACGTAAGACCATTTTCAGAACTTTAACCGATTAAAGCCATGGAAAACGTATTGCGATTTGAACATCCTGAATACCTTTACTGGTTGATTGTCATTCCAGTGTTGGTCATCATTTATATCCTGTTTCGCATCGGGCAGAAACGTCGTTTCGAGCGTTTCGCCAAAATTGAAATGCGTAATGAACTGGTTCCGAGTTTTTCCACCCGACGCGCCAATTTCAAGTTCATCATTTTCCTTCTTATCATCGCTTGCTCGATTTTGGCTTTGGCCAACTTGCAGAGCGGCAGCAAGATGGAGGAGGTGAAGCGCGAAGGGATTGACCTCTATTTGGCGGTCGACGTTTCCAACTCGATGAATGCTGAAGACATCGTCCCGAGCCGATTGGAACGCTCGAAACAAGCCATCAACAAGCTCATTAGTGATATGAAAGGCGACCGTATTGGCGTCATCGTTTTTGCCGACAAGGCCTTTGTTCAGTTGCCCATCACCACCGACTATTCGGCGGCGAAGATGTTCCTTTCGACCATCAACACAAGTCTTGTGGCCTCGCAGGGAACGGCTATTGCCGAAGCTATCAACTTGGCAATGATGTCATTCCCCGATGAAGCCCACAGTCGCGCCATCGTCATCATTTCCGATGGTGAGGACCACGAGAACGATGCAGCAATCAAGGCCGCGCAAGATGCCGCTAAGCAAGGCGTCCACATTTATACAATAGGTATGGGCCTCGCCGACGGCGCCCCGATTCCTGAATACAACCAGTATGGTCATCAGACGGGTTACCGCAAGGATAAAAACGGCAATACCATCATTACGCGCTTGGATGAGCAGATGCTGCAAAAGATTGCGGCGGCTGGCAACGGCATTTATGTCCGCGCCAGCAATTCCAATGTGGGTTTGGAGAAGATTTACGACGACATCAATAAACTCGACAAGACGGAAATCGATGCCAAGGTCTTCACCGATTACGAAGATCAGTTCCAGTGGTTTGTGGGTGCTGCCATCATCCTTTTGTTGATTGAGATTTTCATTTCCTCGGGCAAGAAAGCCTGGGAGAGGAAGTTTAACATTTTTGAAAAAGAAAGATGAATAAGTTTGTTAAATGTCTGACAATCATTGTTTTTCTATCGTCTGTACTGACGGTTTCGGCGCAAAGTGACGAAAAGGCCATCCGTAAAGGCAACCGCAACTATAATAGCGGAAACTACGAGCAGGCCATCGAGAATTATCGGAAAGCATTGGAAATCAGGCCGAACAATGCGAAAGCGCAGTTCAATTTGGGCGATGTGTATTATGCCAAGCAATCATACGATACCGCCTATGCAGAGTTTCAGAAAGTGCTGGAACTCTCGCCTGATGCCAAGCTGAAATCAGATGCGGTCTATAACATGGGCAACTGCCTCTTGGCGCAGAACAAGTATTACGATGCCTTTAATATATATAAGGTGTCGCTGAAACTGAACCCCGAGAACGAAAACGCCTTGTATAACCTTGAATATTGCCGCGCCCATTTGGTGAAAAGCAAGATTTGGGTAGTGCAACCTGAGAATGGTAGGGTAGAGGCAAATGAAAAAGAGGCTTTCAATGGACAGCGTGTCACGCTGACGGCAAAACCCGATGAGGACTATGCACTCTCACAATATGCTGTGGTTCGCGCTGACAATCAGGAGGTGCAAGTGCAGGTGAACGGCAACAGCTTCATTATGCCGAAGTTTAATGTCTTGGTCTCTGCGGAGTTCAAGAAAGCGCATAAGATTGAGATTGAGAAGAATATCAAGCATGGAACAGTTTCTGCCGATAAACAAAAAGCCATTGAAGGACAGCAGGTTAAATTGTCTGGCAAAGGTGAAGATGGTTATGTGGTGGATAAGTTTACTGTGTATAAGACGGGAAGCCGAAACGACACGGTGCCGGTCAATGATACGGTGTTCCAAATGCCCGATTTCGATGTGACGGTGACGGCCACCTTCCGCACGGCGCTGAAGGTCAGTATCGACAGTGTGGCTCATGGCACGGTTTCGGTTAGTGACAGTTTGGTCAAGCCTGGCGATAACATTGCCATCGTTGTGAAGCCTGACAAAGGTTACCAGTTGGGTGATTTGCGCGTGGTGAGCGATAAGGATGCCACCGAGTCAGCGCCCGTTTCGGATGATAATGTCTTCCAGATGATCGATTCCGACCTGACGGTGAAGGCTGAATTTGTGGAAGCAACGGATTACTTCAAGGTGATTCCTGATACGACCTTGAAAGAAGGCCATGTGCTCCTCGACCAAGTTGAAGCCACACGCCGTGAGACGGTCGCTTTGCGCAATGCGCCTGAGCCGGGCTATCAATTCAAGGAATATGTCATCCATCAAGTGGGCGACACCTCGGTCAAGGTGCAACCTTTGGGCAATTTCTTCACCATGCCCGATTTCGATGTGGAGGTTTCAGCCATTTTCGAGAAGAGCGAAGGTCAAGAGCAGCAGCAACAGCAGCAAAACCAGGACGAGCAACAAGACCAACAGGATCAAGAGCAACAACAAGACCAGCAGCAGAATCAGGACCAGCAGCAACAGCAGCAACAAAACCAACAGCAGCAAAGTCAGCAGATGTCGAAGGAGGATGCCCAGCGTATGTTGGATGCTCTTGAGAACCAGGAAAAGAAGACCATGGAAAAGGTCAACGAACAGAAAGTGAGACAGCAACCCAAAAAGAAGAGCGACAAGGATTGGTGACGCTGTAGAGGCACGATTTATCGCGTCTCCTCCATAAAATGTATTATTTTTGCAACCCGATAGAAAGAACAAAGAAATATGAGAAAACGAATCATTTTGTTTTTGATGTTAGCCCCCCTGTGGCTGTGGGCGCAAGACGACCCAACATTGACGGTCTCCGCCAAGAAGCAAGTCATGGTGGGCGAGCGATTCCAGGTGGTGTTTGAAGCCAATGCAGAGGGCAAAAACTTCTCGGCACCTTCTTTTGAAGGCTTCACTGTGGTGGGCGGACCGTTCACTTCGACGAGTTCGAGCTTCCAGATGGTGAACGGATCGATGTCGCACAGTGTCAAATGCACGTATACTTTCGCCTTGCAGGCCTATCAGGAAGGTACATTCCATGTCGGTTCCGCCACTTTGAATGTGAAGGGCAAAAAGGTCAGCAGCGAGCCTTTCGACATCAAGGTAATCCCTGACGATGGCAGTCATGCCGCTCCTTCGGGTGGGGGAGATGCTGCTGGTCAAGGCAGGTCGCAACAAAACACCAACGACCCACAGGTCAGCGGCAAGGATTTGTTCCTCAATGTCATTCCATCCAAGAAATCGGTTTATGTTGGCGACCAGGTCGTGTTGACCTATAAGATATATACTAAGGTGCCGGTGTCGTCGCTTTCGGTGGAGCGGATGCCTTCATACGCAGGCTTTTGGACGAAGGATATTTCCGATAACTCCAATTCGTTGCGTCAAAACTCCGAATATATCAATGGCATCGAATATACTACGGCAGAGGTCCAAAAAACGGTGATTGTTCCACAGCGTGCAGGCAAGCTCACCATCGATCCGATGATTATCGAATGTGTCGCGCAAGTCAGGACGGAAAGCAACCGCCAGCGTAGCTTGGACCCGTTTGAGGCCTTCTTCAACGATCCCTTCTTCAATCGCAACATTGTTAATGTGAAGAAAGAACTGACGTCGCAAACCCTTACACTGGAGGTGAAGAGCCTTCCCGAAAACGGCAAGCCTGCTTCGTTTGCAGGTGCAGTGGGTAATTATAACTTCAAGTCTGAAATCGACAAGACCGAGCTGAGCACGAACGAAGCCTTCACTTTGACTTTGACGGTTTCGGGCACTGGCAATGTGGAGCTGCTGCAGATGCCTACGCCCGTCTTCCCGCCTGATTTTGAGGTGTATGACCCCAAAGTCACGTCATCGGTGAATCCTACTTCCAATGGCCTTTCGGGAACGAAAAAAGCTGAGTTTCTGGTGATTCCTCGTCGCGCAGGCAGCTTCACCATCCCTGCTGTGGAGTTCTCCTATTTCAATCCTGCGAATGAAACCTATCAGACGTTGCAGTCGGAGTCTTACGAAATCAAGGTGGAGAAAGGCGCAGGTTCTGACGATGGCGGTGGCATCTTCGCCTCCAACCAAGAGGATATCAAGTATTTGGGCAGCGATGTTCGTCATATCATGACGGGTGATCCACATTTGAAGCCCACGAGCACGGTGTTCTTCGGTTCGTCGGCTTATTATGTGGCGTTGCTCGCCCTGTTGGTGCTCTTCATCGTTTTGTTGTTTGTCTTGAAGAAACGCGAACAGTTGACCAAGGATACGGCCGCCAACCGCAATCGCAAAGCCGATAAGGTGGCGCGAGGCCGATTGAAGAACGCCTACCAGTACTTGAAGGCCAAGGACCAGGAGAAGTTCTACATTGAGATGTCGCAGGCCTTGTGGGGCTACATCGCCGACAAGACTGGAATTGAACGCTCCAAATTGTCGATGGACACGGTAAGTGAGACCATGAAAGCCAAGAATGTGCCCGATGAATTGACGCAACAGTTTGTCGATACGCTTAACAACTGTGAGTTTGCCCGCTTTGCCCCTGGCAATGCCGAGGAAAAGATGGACGACCTTTACCAACGTGGCATCGACGTGATTTCAAAAGCGGAAAAAGTGTTATAAAGAAGGAAAGGAAAGCAATAATGAAACGATACACCTTATTAATATGTCTTCTCGCCGTAATGGGTTGGGGCAGGGTGCATGCCCAAGAAAACGGTGACGTTTGGTTCGAACAGGCCAATGCTGCCTACAACGCGGGTAACTATGATACTGCCAAGGAGCTCTACGAAAAGATTCTCACATTGGATATGGAGTCTGTACCGCTCTATTTCAATATGGGTAACACCTATTATAAAATGCACGACTACCCCATGGCGATTTACTGCTATGAGAAAGCCTTGAAACTTGATCCCTCAAACGAGGATGTTCAAATCAACCTTGCGATTGCCAATCGCGCCATTGTGGATAAGATTGAGCCTATGCCGCAGTCGTTCATTGTGCGATGGTGGCAGAATACCAGGGCATGGTTTTCGGGTGACCAATGGGCTTGGCTCTCCATTATGGTTTTTGCGTTGTTGCTCGTGTCGTTGTTCTTGTTTTTGCGCGCCCGGAAACTGGGTGTCCGCAAGCTGGGCTTCTTTACGGGCTTGGTTTTCCTGTTGGTCTTTGCGCTATCGGTGGTTTTTGCTTTCCAATTGAAGCAGTCTTCGTTGACGCAGGACCAAGCCATCATCATGACACCTACCGTCAATGTGAAGAGCTCGCCCAACGAAGCCAGTGTCGATCTCTTTGTGCTCCATGAAGGAACTAAAGTGGATGTTTTAGAGACTGAAAGCGGTTGGAATAAGATTAGGATTGCCAATGGCAGTGTTGGATGGCTCAGCGAAGATGCCATGCGACGCTTTTGAACACAAATTGAGGACGAAAAAGACATTTTTGAGAAAAAAATCACATTTTTTTTCGCTAAAGTGTATTTTCTTTCAAAGAATGTCCTATATTTGCAGACCATATTTAAAGTGAAAAAGTGTCAAAACACGCATGGAAATAGTGTAAATTAGAGTATTAATTAAAATTTCGTGATATGAAAAAGAGATTTTTACCTATCAGTTTACTTCTGGTAATCATGGTCTTAGGCCAAACAATGGCCATTGCTGACCAAGGTGGACACTATGTGCCCCGTTCCCAATCAACGATGAATGCGAATGCCTTTATGGGCAGCCTTCGCGCCAACCAACACACCGGCTTGATTGACCCAGCCGATATGTTCAAGGCAATGCAAACTCCTTCAACGAGAAATGCCGCTGACGATCCTTTGTATTGGATCAGCATGGGCCCCGACAACATGGGTGGTCTGACCACTTCGATTGTGTACGACAATACCATGAATGCAAGCAACCATCCTAACGGTGTCGTTTATATCGGCTCCATGGGTGGTGGCGTTTACAAGACTTATAACTATGGCGTTACCTGGCATCAGGTGGGCAATCTGGATTTGATGGTTAGCTGCATGGTGCAGGATGCCGATGGTATCATTTATGTCGGTACTGGTGATGGCAATAATGCAGTCAGCTACAACGGCCTCGACCAACAATCCTATGATAACAGCTTCATGGGCACTGGTCTTTATACCATCGATGCCAGACACAATGATGCAATCAACCAAGTGGTTGCCTCAACAGCTACGGATTGGCAGTATATCAACGACCTTGCCGTTGCTGGCAATATGCTGCTGGCTGCTACCAGCGAAGGCTTGAGATACTCCACCAACAAGGGTGCTGATTGGACTATGGCTATCGAAGGTCGTGCCGACCAAGTGAAAGTCGCTAGCGATAATACGATTGTTGCTTCTGTTGAAGGAAAGGTTTATATTGGTAAGGATGTCAACAACTTGGTTTGTCATTCTTCCGATGCAAATGCCCTTCAAGGTGACACCCTCCTTCCCAAGGCTGCTGGTTTGTTCGACATTGCTGTTGCTCCTACAAATGAAAAGCTCATTTATGCTGCAAGCATTGGCACCGATGGCGTTCACGCAGGTGTTTTCGTTTCCGAAGACCAAGGTATGACCTGGAATACGGCTTTGCCCAATGTGCAATCCACTCAGGGACACAATCTCTATGCTGGTTATGGTCTCTTTAACCATGGCTTGGTCGTTGACCCCAACAACGATGAAATTGTTTACATTTTAGGTCATCAGATCTGGAAACTCCAAAAACCTACTATTGCTGGTTACTACATTGCTGAGCAAATCACCTATAATACGGTTGTTTACGATGCCTCCTATGCTCACGTTGGTTACCATGCCTTAGTGTTCAATCCGAACGATGCCAACGAATGCTATGTGGGTACCGATGGTGGTATCTACAAAGGTACGGGCAGATTCGTGTTTACCAACTGCAATAGAAACTATGTCACAACCCGTATGTTCAGTGTTGCCTATTCAGGTAATGATACCAGAGTTTTGGCTGCTGGCCTTGACCATGGTACCGTTTTGATTGAAGGTGATGCCACAAGCAATAACATGAGTACAGGTTCCTGGATCAATCCTTCCGATGCCGCCAATATGGGTATGTTCGACGACACTTATCATGCTGGTCCTTGCGCTATCTCGATGGTGAACCCCAACACGTTCTTCGTGACCTACAAGAGTGGCGGCCTGCAACGTACGGAAACCGCTGGTGAGGACTGGGTTTCAACCAACTTTACTAGCAGCATTTCCTATAGTACCTCTTCATTCCGTATGCCAATCGTTCTTCTTGAAAACTTTGACGATGACCTGAATCCTACGACGGTTTGGTTCCATAATGAAGATTCACTGGCTATTCCTGGCGGTACCGAAGTTCAATGCATGAGTGAAAACAATTTCCCGTTCAACTATACGTTGGCTCATTCCCTTGCCGCTGGTGACTCTATCGAAGTCCACGATCCTATCAGTGCTAGATTCTTCTTTGCTATCAACGATGCTTTGTATGTGACACGTACTCCTTTGAACTTCAGTGTTGAAGCACGATGGAGCAAGGTTGCTGACAAGTCTCACATGGGATTTGCTGGCGAGCCCCTCTGCATGGGCATCTCCGCTGATGGTGACAACATGTTTGTGGGTATGAAGAACGGTAAGTTCTACCGCGTTTCCAACCTCAACACTGTGATTGATGAAACTTCGGGTACCATCACGGATTCCCTCTTCGCTGTCACTAATACTGAGATTACACTTCCTATCAATGGTCAGTGCATCACTTCAGTTTCGGTTGATCCTCGCAATCCTAATAAGGTGGTTGTCACTTGCGGTAACTACGGCAATGAAAACTATGTGTTCTATTCGACCAATGCTTTGGCTGACGAGCCTGTGTTCAACTCAGTGCAAGGCAACCTGCCTCACATGCCTGTCTATTCCTCGCTGATCGAGATGGCTACGGGCGATGTCATCATTGGTACCGAACGTGGTATTTACAGAACTAAGAACATCGCTGGCGCACAGTGGACAGCTGATAACCACATGATGGGTGAAGTTCCTGTTATGGAACTGAAGCAGCAGCTCCTCTATCATGAGGATGAAGTGACCATCAATGTCACTGAGGATGGTGTCTTCGTGACGGAATTCCCCGGTGTTCACAATACGGGTGTCATCTATGCCGCTACTTATGGCAAAGGCGTGTTCCGCTGCGAGAACTACAAGAAAGAGTTTGAGGCTGTTCCTGAGACTCCTGCTGTTGTAGAGACTGTCACGGTCAACATGTATCCTAACCCGGTTCGTGGCGAGGCTACGGTCAGCTTCAACATGGTTGACAATGGAAACGTCAGCTATCAAGTGTTTGACCTCTCCGGCCGCATGGTGATGAACCAAAATGCAGGTCGCTTCGCTGAAGGTCAGCAAGAGATTAGAATCAACACGGAGAACCTCAGCACGGGTTCCTACATCCTGCGTCTCAACCAGGGTGCCAACACTTCCTGTGTGAAGTTCTTGGTTTACTAATCTAACCCAGTTATTCACAAAAGGCTGCCATGTTTAGCATGGCAGCCTTTTTTTTGTGCTAAAAGTGTCCAAATAATCCACAAATTGTACCTTTTTAGGATACTATTTTGCTAAGGGTATTTGATGGTTTGCGTGTCTTAAAGATGTTAACCAATTAGTTAAAACGCGTTTTATTATGTTTTTTCTGCCATTTTATGGTATTATTCCTATTAATGGATTAGTAGTGGCTGTTGCCCCAAGCAACGGTGTAACTAATACTAGTATTAATTCAATTCACTTAATTATTCACCAAATCAATTCATTATGAAAAAGAAAGTATTTTCTTTGATGATGACGCTTGTGCTTGCCTTTATGGGCGTTGCACGAGCAGAGATTGTTGAGATTGGTGACGGAGGCACTACGACGAACTCGTATCTGCCGAGTTACTCATTCTACAACTATTCTCTGTCGCAGCAGATTTACTCTGCTGACGAGATTGGCACTGCTGGCACAATCAACAGCATTGCCTTCTACAACGGTGGGTCGGAGAAAACCCGTACCTACGATTTGTATCTGGTCAACACGACCAAGAACGTGTTTGCCGACAACTTCGACTGGATTCCGGTCACGGCTGCCGACAAGGTGTTCTCGGGCGAAGTGACCATGGTTGCTGGTGACTGGACGACCATCACCTTCGACACTCCGTTTGCATACGACGGTGTGAGCAACCTCGCTGTTGTTGTTGACGACAACACGAATTCATGGTCAAGCGGCATGTCTTGCCGTGTGTTCAACGCAAATGGTCTGCAGGCCCTTCGCGTTTACAGCGACCCCACCAACTACGATCCTGCCGACCCGTCGAACTACAGCGGTACGGCTATGGATGTGAAGAACCAAATCCAGCTTGACATTACGGCTGGTGGCGGTGGCGAACAAGGCGACCAACTGCATGTTAAGTACATGGCCGGTGACGTGGAAGTCATTGATGAGTTGAACCTGGGTGTTCGTCCTGCTGGCGCATGGATGGAACCTTTCAACTTCTCTATGTACACCGAAGGTCGTACCTACACCGTGAATGTTCTCGACTTCACGCCGAGCGACGGTTTGTTCTCGGTTGCTGGTGAGGAACTTCCTTTCCAGGTGATTCGCGACAACGACGTTGACCTGTACATGACCACCAACGGCACCCAAGCTGGCGTGATCGAGCGTCAGTTTGTGGCTATCACCGAAGGTGACCGCGCCGCTCACATCTGGCCTGTCACGGTTGAGCTTTACGCTCCCGAGGTTCCGGATGTTTGGGAACTGGCTTGCGAAGAGGCTACGAGCTTCCCGTTTGTTGAGGTTCCTGCTACGGCCCACAACATTGTCCTTCACAACGACTACACCCTGCCTTTCCCCGAGATTGAGGAAGGTCCGGATGCCGTTTACAAACTCACCTTCGACCAAGACCAGATCTTGAACGCCGAGGTTACCTACGGTGAAAATGGTAAGGTGGCCCTCTACACTGAGGACTTCTACGGCGAAGGCGGCCCCATGGCTGACAACAACTACACTTGCCTTGAGATGGGTGGTGGCGCTGCCGCTGCTCCGTTCGAGGCCCAGATTGGTGAAGGCACCACCACATTTGGTTACTTCCCCTTCTACACCTTGTATAATTATAGCATTGCTGAAAACCTCTTCCTCGCTTCCGAACTTGAGGCTGCTGGTGTGACCTCCGCCCCGATGACGAGCCTGAGCTGGTATGCCACCAATGCTCCTGGCTATGCCCAGCAAGGTATCAGCATCTGGATGGCCAATGTGAACGATGAGACCTTGACAGCCACTTCACATGTTGTCACGGATATGACCCTCGTCTACACGGGCGCCATGACTCCTGAAATCGGCTGGAATGAGTTTGCCTTCAACGAGGGCAGCTTCGCTTGGGACGGCCACAGCAACATCCTGATCTACTGCCAGCGCAACAATGGCAGCTGGAACAGCACCGTTTACTGGGAAGCTACTCCTAGCT
>JAEEGG010013676.1_pt1 | contig 17313 bp, 19 predicted proteins | sample 9134161 | NCBI WGS metagenome assembly JAEEGG01 (sample SAMN16246543, study PRJNA631951) | gut metagenome | biome: gut microbiome; feature: rumen; material: CR-attached | host: Bos | place: Iran: Karaj | collected 2018-10 | reverse complement strand
ATCTGCATCGCGCCGCTACAACCTAATACCCTTGCTGTGTTCCCACCCTGGGGGATTCAAAGGGAGCTGGCCGTACAGGACTTGCCCGTTTTGCGGGTGCAAAGGTACAATAAAAAAGTGAATAGTGGATGATGAAAGGTGAAAAAAATGCTGCCGCACGACATTTTTAACTATTTTTTGAGGCAAAGCACTCGATATGTGCGGAAAAATGCGTAATTTTGCAGCCGATGACTCCAATAGAATATGTACAATTGAAAGCATTTGCCCGTCAGGATGGTGCTCTGTTGGCCTTGCTTTGGGTTGCGACGTTCCTTTTATATATAATAGGTGTGTCGAATCAGTTGCTTGGTCTTGCTGCTTTTTTTCTGATGTGTTATACGCCTTTTTTCGTTGGTGAACGTTTGGGTAAATTTCGCGATTATGGCCGTGATGGCGTGATTTCGTTCCGTCGTAGCTATGCTTATACGGTATTTGTGTTTTTCTATGGTGGAGTACTCTTTGCCATAGCCCAATATGTTTATTTTGCATATATGGATCACGGTTTCTTGTTGAGTCAATTCTCAAAGATGGTTTCGTCTGCAGAGATGCAACAGGTACTGAAGCAATATGGTATGACACAGATGGTGGATGAAAGCTTGCAGGAAATGGCGAATACCCGTCCGATAGACTACGCTTTGAATATGCTGACAATTAATATCTCCATTGGTTTTATTATGGGCTTGCCGTTAGGCTTGATTATGCAGCGGAGTGTTAAACGAGTGAATAGTGATTAGTATAATGGATATATCAGTCGTAATACCTCTTTATAATGAGGACGAATCGATTCCTGAACTCTATGCATGGATAGAGCGGGTGATGAAAGAGAATGGCTTTAGTTATGAGGTGATTTTCATTAATGATGGTTCTACAGACCATTCATGGGAGATTATCTCGGATTTGCATAGTAAGCAGCCAGAGTTGGTAAAGGGCATCAAGTTTCGTCGTAACTATGGCAAGAGTCCAGCTCTCTATTGTGGTTTTGAACAGGCTCAGGGCGATGTGGTTATCACAATGGATGCCGATTTGCAGGATTCTCCAGACGAGATACCCGAATTATACCGAATGATCAAACAAGAAGGTTACGATCTTGTGAGTGGTTATAAACAAAAACGCTATGATCCGATTTCAAAGACGATACCTACGAAATTATTCAATGCAACGGCTCGTAAAGTCAGCGGCATTAAGAATCTGCATGACTTTAATTGTGGCTTGAAGGCCTATCGTAAAGATGTTGTAAAAAATATTGAGGTCTATGGTGAGATGCATCGCTATATTCCATATCTGGCCAAGAATGCCGGGTTCGATAAGATTGGCGAGAAGGTTGTTCACCATCAGGCCCGTAAGTATGGTTCTTCTAAGTTTATGGGCCTGAACCGTTTTGTAAATGGCTATCTTGATCTGCTGACTCTTTGGTTCCTGAGCACTTTCGGCAAGAAACCGATGCACGTGTTCGGATTCTTGGGTACCCTGATGTTTTTCATTGGTTTTGTGGCAGCGTTCTGTATTGGTGTGGACAAACTTTGGTGTCTGGCCAATCACATTCCCCAACGCTTGGTGACAGACTCTCCCTATTTCTATATTGCTCTGACGATGATGATTATTGGTACTCAGTTGTTTTTGACGGGATTTGTGGCCGATTTGGTAAGTCGCTCTTCTCAGGGTCGAAATGACTATCAGGTTGAAGAAATATTAAGTGCTAAGTGATGGTTAAGCGTAGTAGTTTGGGAATGTCTGTGATGAGGAGATTATTGTGTATGGTAGCAATACTATTCACTTACCTGTTATCACTCGTTGTGTTTTCTTGTTCCAGCATTGACTGTCCCGTTCAGAATACAGTTTCTGTACAATATGAAATACGTGACAAAGCTGGGGCTTCTTTGGCCATTACTGATTCCTTATCAGTTATCAGTACACGTCGTGACGGAAAAGACATCCTCCTTAACTTCACTACACGTGTTGACGACCAAAAAATCATCCTTAACAAATTGGTAGGTGAATCGGCCTTCAGTCTTCCCATCAGCTATTCTCATCCGGAAGATGTTCTCTTTTTCTGCTTTACGGATAGTGTTAAGACCGTGGTTGATACAGTTTGGATTAAGAAGGATGATATCCCTCATTTTGAATCTGTTGACTGTTCTGCTTCTTTCTTTCATGAACTGACAAATGTTCGGCATACCCACCATGCCATCGACTCTCTTGTACTTATCAATACATCAGTAACTTATGATGACAAGATCGTTCATTTCTATCTCTATCCGAAAACTGGCAATTAGTCTGCTGCTTCTAATATCGGCATCGGCATCGGCACAGTTCAAGTTCTTCTCTATACAGAAGGACTCCATACCGTTTTTCCGTGGATTTGCCGTTTCCTTTGATATGGTAGGATTGGCTATGATGGAGTTGTCTGATTATGGTCAGTATGAGGGTGCCCTGCGCATCAACCTTCACGATGAGTGGTTTCCAATAGTAGAATTAGGCTATGGTAAGGCCAATCATACCGACGACCCTGTAACGCACATCCGCTATGAGACAGCTGCACCATATTTTCGTGTTGGCATTGATAAAAATCTTTTGAAGCAGAAGCATGGTCCATATCGCTTTTATGCAGGTCTGCGCTATGCTTTTACCTCCTATAAGGTTGATTTGGAGCGTGATGTTTTCCGAGATCCGGTTTGGGAATGGGATACTAGTTTTGGCGTGAAGGATGAGCAGTGCAGTTATCACTGGTTGGAAATAGCCCTTGGAGCTGATGCAACTATCTGGGGGCCGCTGCATTTAGGATGGAGTGTGCGTTATAAGCGGCGCATCGCCCATAATGATGGTGTCATAGGGCGCACTTGGTATGTACCTGGATATGGTATCGATGGCGACACGCGTTTAGGTGGTACCTTCAATGTTATTATTGATATATGAACAAGAAAAAGCTTATCTGGCAGTTACCTTTCCTCATTCTGTTGATTGTGGGAACGGTGCTGATTATCCGCCAGCAGCGCTCAATTCCTTATCAGACAAATTCTGGTATGGTATTTGGTACCATTTACAATATCACATACGAGTGTGACTCCGATCTTCATCAGACCATCAAGGCTGAATTGCAGAAGGTAGACAACTCCCTCTCTCCCTTCAATGACCATAGTGTCATTACGGCTATCAACCAGAATCAGGATGTCGAGCCAGATGAGATGTTCCTGACCGTTTTCAATAAAGCCATGGAAGTCTCTCGTGAGACGAATGGGGCGTTTGATATCACCGTGGCGCCGTTGGTTAATGCCTGGGGATTTGGCTTTAAGAATGGCATCCAACCAAATCGTCATCAGGTGGATAGCCTTCGCCGAATGATTGGCTATGAGAAAGTGGCCCTGAAGGATGGTCGTATTGTGAAACAACTGCCAGACATCATGCTCGACTGTTCTGCAATAGCTAAGGGCTATGGCTCTGATGTGGTGGCGCGTTTTCTGCAACAGCAGGGTGTGAAAAACTTCATGGTTGAAATAGGCGGTGAGATTGTAACCAGTGGCGTCAATCCCCAGCGTCTGCCGTGGAAGATCGGTGTAACGAAGCCTACTGACGATACTTTGTCAGTAAGGGGCGAGATTCAGAGTGTGCTTAATGTCACCGATCTGGCGATGGCTACGAGTGGAAATTATCGCAATTTCTATTATAAAGGTGGTAAGAAATATGCCCATACGATTGATCCAATGACGGGTTATCCTGTCCAGCATTCTTTGTTGTCGGCTACGGTGCTGGCCAAAGATTGCGCAACAGCCGATGCCTACGCCACCTCATTTATGGTGATGGGCATCGATGGTGCCAAGAAGGTGTTGGAGCGTCATCCTGAACTGATGGCATATTTTATCTATTCCGATGACAAGGGGCAGAACGCTGTCTGGTGCTCTCCTTCGTTAAAGGATAAAATTGTGGAGTAGTTTATGGCATCTTTGCAGATCTATGAGAAACTTCTTCTGTTTCCCTTGTTTCAGGGCATGAGCCGCGATGATCTGGAACTTGTGGCAGGCCATACCCGTTTCGGATTCTTGAAAATCGATGCAGACTCCACGGTTGTTGCCGAGGGCGATGACTGTGTGCAGATGTATTTCCTTATCAATGGAATCCTCCGTGTGGAGACAAAGGCCGATGATCGTGGTTATACGGTGATAGAGCAGTTGGAGGCTCCTGTCATCCTACAGCCAGAGGTTGTTTTCGGCTATACACAGCGCTATACACATACCTATATCGTTCAGACAGATGCTAACTTTATCACCGTCGGCAAGGACGAAGTACTGCGCTTGTCTGAAGATTTTCTCGTGTTCCGTCTGAACTTGTTGAACATGTTCGCCACTCATACTCAAAAGACATCCCGTTTGCTATGGCAGCATGTGCCAGATACATTGGAAGACCGTATCGTCCGCTTTTTTGCCCAGCATTGCATTTATCCTGCTGGTCCTAAAGTTTTCCATATCCTGATGAACCGTCTGGCTGATGAACTGAACGATAGCCGTTTGAATGTCAGTCGGGCACTCAATGCTCTGCAGCGTGAGGGAAAGATCGTTTTACGACGGGGAAGGGTGGAAATTCCGCAGATGGAACGATTGCTGATGTGAAATAATATAAAATTATTGACTGCAATTTGCGATGTTTTCGCTTTTTTTGTACCTTTGCAGATTGTAAACGTTAGTATAGAATGATGAGTGAACAAAAAGAGCGAAAGAATCCGTTTTTCTTTCCATACCATACTCCGCATGATGTGGCACCGTTCGACCGTATCAGACTCGAGGATTACGAGGAGGCCTTCCTTGAAGGTATCCGTCGTGAAGATGAGCAGATCGACAAAATCGTGAACGACCCACGCAAGCCCACCTTTGACAATACAATCATTAGTATCGATGACGACAAGGACGGTGAAGGCTATTACGACCTGTTGGGCCGCGTGTCGTCTGTGTTTTTCAATCTGCTGTCAGCAGAGACTAACGACGAGATGGATGCTCTGGCGCAGAAACTGAGTCCTGTGTTGACCAAGCATGCCAACGATATCCGTCTGAACGAGAAACTCTTCGAGCGCATCAAATACGTTCATCAGCATCACCGCAAACTGACGCCGGAGGAGAAAATGTTGCTCGACACGTGTTACGATGGCTTTGTGCGGAGTGGAGCTCTTCTGGATACGGCAGGAAAGGAACGCCTTCGCCAACTGACGGAGGAGGCCTCAATGCTGGGTTTGCAGTTCTCACAGAATCTCTTGAAGGAGAACAAAGCCTTCACGCTTCATATCACCGATGAGTCACAACTCGACGGTCTGCCAGAGACGGCTCGTGAGGCTGCATCTCTTGCGGCGAAGGAGATGGAGAAGGAGGGTTGGGTGTTTACTCTCGACTTCCCTTCATACTCTCCCTTCATGACCTATTCCACCCAGCGTGAACTGCGCCGTCAGATGTATATGGCCAAGAATACGGAGTGTATCCACGATAATAGCGAGAACAATCTAGATATCTGTAAGCGCCTGATCAACCTCCGTCGCGAACTTGCACAGTTGCTGGGCCACAAGACTTATGCTGACTACGTGTTGAAACACCGTATGGCAGGCAATGTTCGGAATGTATATAAACTGCTCAATGATCTGATTGTCGCCTATAAGCCAACAGCTGTCAAGGAGGTGGCGGCCATCGAGAAACTTGCAAAGAAGTTGGAGGGCAAGGACTTCAAGCTCGAGCCTTGGGACTTTGGCTTCTATTCGCATAAGCTCCAATTGCAGAAGTACAATATCGATGCAGAGATGCTGCGTCCCTATTTCGAACTGTCGAAGGTGATCGATGGCGTCTTCGCTTTGGCTAACCGCCTATACGGCATTACCTTCAAGGCGAATAGTGATATTCCTGTCTATCATCCTGATGTGAAAGCCTACGAGGTGTTCGATAAGGATGGTTCTTTCCTGGCGGTCTTCTATGCTGACTTCTATCCTCGCAAAGGCAAGCAAGGTGGAGCCTGGATGACGGAATATCAGGGCCAGTGGATTGACCGTAAGGGCGAAAATATTCGTCCGCAGGTCAGTGTGGTGATGAATTTTACCAAACCGACGGAAGAGAAGCCTGCCTTGTTGACACTGGGTGAAGTAGAAACCTTCCTTCACGAGTTCGGTCATTCGCTGCACGGCATGTTTGCCAATACCCGTTTTGAAAGTCTGAGCGGTACAAATGTGTGGTGGGACTTTGTCGAGTTGCCCTCGCAGTTCATGGAGAATTTCGCCATCGAGAAGGACTTCTTGCGCACCTTCGCTTTCCATTATCAGACGGGTGAACCTATCCCTGACGAGCTGATCAGCCGCATCGTTAAAAGCCGCAACTACAATGTGGCATACGCTTGTCTGCGTCAGGTGTCTTTTGGTTTGCTCGATATGGCTTATTACACCAAGAAAGATGAATTTACCGACGATATCATCCCGTTTGAGAAGAAAGCCTGGGCGAAGGCTATGGTGACGGAGCAGTTGCCTGACACCTGTATGACCGTTCAGTTCTCGCATATCATGGCTGGCGGCTATGCAGCCGGCTATTACAGCTACAAATGGGCAGAGGTGCTGGATGCCGATGCCTTTGCGGTATTCAAGAAAGAGGGAATCTTCAATCCTGCTACCGCCCAACGATTCCGTGATTGCATTCTCTCGAAGGGGGGAACGGAGAATCCGATGGTGCTTTATAAGCGTTTTAAGGGAAGTGAACCTACCATTGATGCCTTGCTGAAACGGAATGGAATCAGAAGATGTAAGAAGTAAGATGTTAGATGTAAGAAGTGATGACAGAGAAACAACGGAAATTGGATGAGCGTTATCTGCGTATGGCGCGTATTTGGGCAGAGAATTCCTATTGCCAGCGTCGCCAGGTCGGCGCGTTGGTGGTCAAAGACAAGATGATCATCAGCGACGGCTATAACGGTACGCCCAGCGGTTTTGAGAATGTGTGTGAGGATGACAACAATGTCACCAAACCCTATGTGCTTCATGCCGAGGCCAATGCCATTACCAAACTGGCCCGAAGCAATAACAACAGCGATGGTGCCACGATCTACATTACTGCCTCGCCCTGTATCGAATGTGCGAAACTGATCATCCAGTCAGGCATCAAGCGTGTCGTCTATGGTGAGAAATACCGTCTTACTGATGGCATCGACTTGCTGAAACGTGCTGGCATTGAGGTGATTTATATGGAAGTCAATAATGAATAGTTGAGATGAATAATAAGTCAAATCGTTTTACCCCAATATGGATGGCCTTGTGTGTCGTTCTTGGCATACTGGTAGGCACTTTCTATGCCAACCATTTCTCTGGTCATCGGCTGAGTATCATCAATTCGAGCGGCAATAAGCTCAATAACCTGCTGCATATTGTTGACGACCAGTATGTAGATACCATCAATGTCAATGACTTGGTTGAGAAGGCTATGCCGCAGATCCTGTCTGAGCTCGATCCTCATTCTGTCTATATTGGTGCGAAGGATGTGCAGATTGCTAACGACGATCTGAAAGGTTCCTTCTCAGGTGTGGGCATTGAGTTCACCATCCGCAACGATACGGTTCGTGTGCAGAATGTGATTGGCAATGGTCCAGCTGAGCGCGCGGGTCTGATTGCCGGCGACAAGATTGTTGAGGTCGATGATTCGCCTTTTGTCGGTAAGATTGTAACTAATGAGGAGGCGATGCATCGTCTGAAAGGACCCAAGGATACGAAGGTCAAGCTGGGCATCATCCGCTATGGTGAGAAATCAATGCGCCATATTACTGTCACCCGTGGCGAGATACCCACGAAGAGTGTGACGGCTAGTTATATGCTTGACGACGAGACGGGCTATATCAAGATCAAGAACTTTGGTGAGAATACCTATCCGGAACTGCTCATTGCGCTGGCTAAACTGTCGCAGGATGGCTTCTCCAACTTGGTCATCGACTTGCGCAACAATACTGGTGGCTATCTGGCTTCGGCCGTCCAGATTGCCAACGAGTTCCTTTCCAAGGGTCAGCTCATCGTTTATACAGAAGGCCGCAAGTCCCCCCGTCAGGATTATCGCAGCGACGGACGAGGTTCTTACCAGAATCTGCCTTTGGTAGTGCTCATCGATGAAGCCTCTGCCTCTGCCTCTGAGATTCTTGCCGGTTCTATCCAGGACAACGACCGTGGTACCATTATCGGCCGTCGCTCGTTTGGGAAGGGCCTTGTGCAACAGCCAATCGAATTCAGTGATCACTCGATGATTCGTCTTACCGTTGCCCGTTATTATACGCCGTCTGGTCGCTGCATTCAGAAACCCTATACTTCTGGTTATGACAAGAACTACGAGGAGGATCTGCTGTCGCGATATCAGCACGGTGAGTTCTTCTCGCAGGACAGCATCAAACATACTGGTCCGCAGTATCATACTAACAATGGTCGCGTGGTCTATGGCGGTGGTGGCATCACACCCGACATATTCGTACCTGAGGATACACTTGGTATGACGTCTTATTACAAGGAGGCCTCCATGTCTGGCATGATCCTGCAGTTCGCTTTCAATTATACTGACGAGAACCGTGGTAAGATGAAGGACTTCAAGAGTGCCTCTGGTTTGGAGCATTATCTGAAACGCCAGAACACCGTTGAGAAGTTTGTGACGTGGGCTGATAAGAATGGCTTGAAGCGTCGCAACCTGATGATACAGAAGTCCTATAAGCTGTTGGAGCGCTATATCAACAGCCGCATCATCTATAACATGCTCGACGAGGAAGCTTGGACGGAATATCTGAATCAGGACGATCCTGCCATTCTGGAAACGTTGAAGCTTTTCCATAACAACGCGTCTTTCCCCAAGCCGGAAGAGAAAACCCAGGCCCAGAAGGTGGCAGCTGCTTTCGATTACCGCAGCACCCACGTCAAAGCCACGTTGATTGCTCATGCGTAAAGACGACCTGCGACGACGGATACGACAGATAAAGCGACAATTCACTCCACAGCAATTGGAAGAGTTGTCGCTTCCTGTTATCAGTCGGCTGAGACCATTTCTGGCTGAGGCAAAGACCATCATGGCTTATTACAGCCTGCCTGATGAGGTGAATACCCACTCTCTGATTGACGACCTCGTTTCTGAGGGCAAGACGGTATTGCTCCCGAAAGTGATGGGAGTTGATACCATGGAACTGCGTCGTTATACAGGTCGCGATGATTTGCAGGAGGGCGTCTACCATATCCTCGAACCCGTGGGTGAACCATTCACCGATTTTGCCGCCATCGACCTCATCCTCGTCCCAGGCCTTGCCTTCGATGCTGCAGGCCATCGCCTAGGCCGTGGCCGTGGCTATTACGACCGATTCCTTCGCACAATGGGGACTGTCCCTACTGTGAGAAGCACAGCGGATTACAGAGGGACTGTCCCCAGTGTGCGAACCCTCGGTCTTTGTTTCGATTTCCAAAAGGTTGATGAAGTACCGGTTGATGCCTTTGACATCCCGGTCGACAAGGTGATTTAATTGAATCTGATGTCGGTAATCACCTGACTACCAACATAATCATTCAGCCGTTTCACGTATTCGCTTCGTTGCATGGAGAGGTCTGCCCTTAGGGCAGGACTCGTCAGATGCACATATAGCGTTTGATTGCGGATGCTGACGCTGCCAGTATAGCGGCTGATAGCCTCGCCCGCCACCACAGGCCAAGCTTCAATCAATCGCTTCTGTAGCAGTGGTGTTTCTAATCCCTGCATTCTCAGATTTCTGAGAATCAGTTCCTTAATGCCTTTAACGTCTTTCCTGAACATTGCCGTCTTCTACATAGAATATTTTATAATCATGCGACGAGGTCGACAGTATTTGGTCCAGATGGTCACGATTCGTATCTGTGATGAAAATCTGTCCAAACTCGTTCCCTGCCACAAGACTCACAATCTGTTCGACCCGTTGGGCATCCAGCTTATCGAAGATATCATCGAGCAGGAGGAGTGGGGTAGTCTTTGTGTTCGTGCGCTTGAGAAAATCAAACTGCGCGAGTTTCAGGGCGATCACAAACGTCTTGTGCTGACCCTGACTGCCCTCGCGCTTCATCTGATGGCCGCCGAGCACGATCTCCAGGTCGTCACGATGGATGCCGTGAAGTGAATAGCCTACGGCGCGATCCTTGAAGCGATCACGCTGGATGACTTCCAATAATGGCCCCCGCTGACAGTGCGACACATAGTTCAGTGCCACTTGTTCCCGATTGCCTGAGATGGTCTCGTAGAAACGTTGGAAGATAGGCACCATCTCTTTTACAAAGGCATCACGCTTTTGGAAGATCTCTTCTCCCGCCATTGCCATCTGTTCCTCCCAAAGGCTCATCACGTCTATATTAGGCTCCTCCTCGGCCTTCAACATCGTGTTGCGCTGCTGCAATGCTTTGTTGTAGCGGTTCAGATGCTCGATATAGCTGCGGTCGTATTGGGAAATCACCATATCCATCAGCCGTCTGCGCTCCTCGCTGCCGCCGTCGATGAGCAGCGTGTCCGAGGGCGAAACCATCACCACCGGAATCAGTCCGATATGCTCCGACAGCCGCTTGTATTCCTTCTTGTTTTTCTTGAAATGCTTCTTACTGCCGCGCTTGAAGCCGCAGGAAACCATTATTTCTTCATTATAGCAGCCCTCGATCATAAAGAATTCCTCCCCGTGCCGTATCACCTGCGAGTCGATAGGATTGTTGGCCGAATGACAGAACGAGAGGTAGTAGATGGCATCGAGCACATTCGTCTTGCCCACACCGTTCTGGCCGATAAAACAGTTAATCTTCGGCGAGAGTTCCAGCGTGGCCGTCTGGATGTTTTTATAGTTGATGAGCGATAATTTTTCCAGAATCATGATGCAAAGATACGATTAAGTGCGCAAAAAGCCAAAAAATGCGCCCAAAATTTTCGCTATTCACTTTTTTTTTGTAATTTTGCAGCCGTTTCTTGCGAAATATAAAAAAATAAATAAGATAATGGCAAATAACAACAAACCCCAACAGGCTGCTCCCGTAGCTGAGCAGACCATCAGCCAGAGTGAGGCCTTCTTCCTGAAATACAAGAAGGCAATTATCGCCGCCGTGATTGCTATTGTGGTAATCATCGCTGGTATCGTTCTTTACAAGACTTACTATTCTGGTCCTCGTGAGGACAAAGCTAGCACCGTTTTGGCCAAAGGTCAGGAGTATTTCCTCGCTGGCGACTACCAGAAGGCCCTCAATGGCGACAGTGCCTCGTTTAAGGGCTTCCTCAATGTGGCTTCTGAGTATAGCAGCACCAAGGCTGGTAATCTGGCCAACCTCTATGCAGGACTCTGCTACGCCCAGCTTGAGAAGTGGCAGGAGGCTGCCAATTTCCTCGAGAAGTTCGATGGTGCCGACGACGCTATGATTTCTCCCGCTGCTATCGGTGCTTTGGGAAATGTCTATGCCCACCTCAACCAGCTCGACAAGGCCGTTTCTAACTTGAAGAAGGCTGCTGAGAAGGCCGACAACAATAGTCTGTCACCCACTTTCCTCATCCAGGCTGGCGAGATTCTCGAAAGCCAGGGTAAGAAGGCCGACGCCCTGAAACTGTATCAGGAGGTGAAGGATAAGTACTTCAACTCCATGCAGTATCAGACCATCGATGCCTATATTGAGCGCTGCAAGGAATAATGGCAACCGCACTTCATAATCTGAGCGAGTACGATTTCTCGGATGTTCCCGATGCATCGAACATGATCTTTGGCATCGTCGTGGCAGAGTGGAACCCTGAAATCACTGGAGCTCTACTCGATGGCTGTGTGTCCACACTCGAGAAGCATGGCGCACTCCCTGAGAACATTCATGTGAAGACTGTTCCTGGCTCGTTCGAACTCATCTATGGCGCACATCAGATGACGCTCAACGACGGTTACGACGCCGTCATTATCTTGGGCGCTGTCATTCGTGGCGAGACTCCTCATTTCGACTATATCTGTCAGGGAGTCACAGAGGGAATTGCCCGTCTGAATGCCACAAGCAATATCCCAGTTGTCTATGGACTCCTGACGACCAACGACCTACAGCAGGCCAAGGATCGTTCAGGCGGCAAGCATGGCAACAAGGGTGATGAATGCGCCATTGTCGCTATCAAAATGGCAAAGTTCTAAGGAAAGATTAATCAACCCATTTTGAGCCTCACCCAACCTTGGGTGAGGTTTTTTTCTCCCCCTGAGTAGGGGAAGTTAGAGGGGGTCTGAACGTCATTCGAAACTCGTCGTTGCAGCAATCTTGTCCGCATTCATACTCCTTGCACTGGCGTCGAAGATCTCTTTGTAGAGTCCGCCCTGCTGATAAACCTCGTCGGGCGAACCTGCCTGAACCACGCGTCCCTGCTGTAGCACGTAGATCTGGTCGGCATCTATAATCTGTCCGATGTTGTGCGAGATGATGATCACTGTTCGTCCCTTCTTGATGGCATCGATCGAGGCCTTAATCTGCTCGGTGGCGATGGCGTCGAGGCTGGCGGTGGGCTCGTCGAGGAAGATGATTGGTGGGTTCTTGATAAACATTCTGGCGATGGCGATACGCTGCTGCTGGCCGCCGCTCAGTTGCAGGGCCGCCGTCTCGAAACCGTGGGGCAATCCCATGATCTGGTCGTAGATATAAGCCTGTTTGGCAGCTTTCACCACATCCTCGTGCGTAGCCTGCGGACAACCGTATTTGATGTTCTCCTCGATCGAGCCGTCGAAGATATGGTTCTTCTGCAGCACCAGTCCCACGTTCTCGCGCAACCACTCCGTGTCCCATTCACTCAGGGGCACACCGTCGAGGGTAATCACGCCCTGCTGAGGCTGGTAGAACTTGTCGAGCAGGTTCACGATGGTGCTCTTGCCGGCGCCGCTCAATCCCACAAGGGCCGTTATCTTGCCCGGCTCTATGCGCATTGATACATCCCAGAGGGCCTGTGTGCCGTTCGAATAGGTGAAATCCACGTTCTTCAGTTCAAAGTCGCCCTTCACTGTCTCTGGATGATGTTTTCCCGTCTGCTCAACCTCGTCGTCGGCCTTCAGGATACCGAAGAATCCTTCGGCATAGATCAGCGCGTCGTTCATATCGTCGTAGATGCGGTGCAACTGTCGGATGGGCGCACTCACGTTGGCGAAGAGCATGACGTGGTACATGATCTTTCCGATCGTCATGCCGGGATAGTCTATTAGCACGAGATAGGCCGTGAGGATGATGATCAAGACGGTACCAATCTGTTCGAGGAAACTCTTCAGACCATTAAACAGATAGGCCTTCTTACGCGTGCTCAGTTGCAGGTCGGTCATCGTGCGCTGGATGCCTGCCTGACGGTCGGCCTCTATCTGTTCGCGGTTGAACGACTTGATCACGGTGATGCTCTCGATGATGTTCAGGATGCCTTGGCTCACCGCCTGATGACCGCCGAAGATACCGCGTCGCCCGCCCTTCATCTTCGTGGCCTGAATATAGGTCACCCAGAAATAGAGGGGCACAATGCACAGGGCCACGAGACCCACGTAGAAGTTGGCGGCAAACATGAGTCCTAGGGCGAGGATGGCGCTCGTAAACAGCGGCAGAATCTCAATGAAGAAATTGTTCACCGTGTTGCTCATGCTCATGATACCGCGGTCGATGCGCGACTGCAGCTTACCCGTCTCGTTGCCCTCGCTGGTGAAGAAGGCCATGCGGAATGAAAGAATTCTGTCAACCACCCGGAGCGACATGTCGCGGCTCACGAGGATGCGCATTCGCTCGCCGTAATAACGCTGGAAGAAAGTCACCAGCGCTCCGATCACCTCCTTGCCCAGCAATATCACGCTGATCACGGTCAGGATTTTCACCGCCTGGCTCCACTGGAATCCCTCGGGTTGTTGAATCAACGCGTTAATGGCATCGACGGCACGGTCCAGTACCACAGCATTCACCTGTGCCATCAGCGAACCGATGAGCGTCAGCACCAGCGTGATCACAATCAGCCAGCGATAGGGCGTTACAAAGGGCAGGATATTCTTCAACAGCCCCCAGATATTCATTTTCATTCCTTCCATAATCTATATTTAGTTTGATGTCGCAAAATTAACTTTTTTATTCTAAATCTCCAAACATATTTCAGGATTTCTTCGTAACTTTGCAGCCGGATATATAAAAACATATCATCATGAAGAAGTTATTCTTAATAGTTGTCGCTGTAATGCTGGCTTCTATGAGTGCTATGGCACAGATTCCTGCCAATATCCAGGAAGTCTTGAAAAAGTGTGACGAGAAGATGGACAATCCTGCTGGAATGGTGATCGACATGGCGGTGAAGACCAAGATCCTGGTGATATCACTCAACGGCACTGCTAAGATGTATCAGAAAGGTGACAAGTATTTTAATGAAATGACTGTCAAGGCTGCAGGTCATGAGATGAGGACGGAACAGGGATTTGACGGTCAGCAGGAATGGGACTATACGACTGCCGTGAAAAAGAGTGAGAGAGACACGCTGACCATCACCAAGACCTCGAAGGCCAAGAATAACGACTGCAACATCGACTTCGACTTTGATAAGATGTACAAGTCGGCCAAGATGAAGGAGAAAGGGCTCTATTACGAGATATCTTTCTCTGACCGCATCGATCCTGAAGCTCCCAAGAAGATGTCGGTGAAGATTGCCAAAAGCAATTACAACATGCGCGAGGTCTCTTTCTCTGAGGGGCCGGCCAGGATTACTTTGACTGTGACGAAGATCACCATTGGTGCGAGAGACAGCATGTTCAAGCTCGACATGAACCGCTATAAAAATGCCGTTGTCGTGCGGAAGTAAGCATCTTTACATTATTTTTCACTTTATTTTTGGCGGTTTCGGGAGAAAGCAGTATCTTTGCAACCTCAACTAAAACCAAAAGGAAGATGATTAGATTCATTAGTTGGAACGTAAATGGCCTGCGTGCCTGTGAGGGCAAGGGCTTCAGCGAGATATTCAGACAGTTGGATGCCGACTTCTTCTGTCTTCAGGAGACGAAGATGCAGGCGGGACAGCTCGATCTGGCTTTCGAGGGCTATGAGAGCTACTGGAACTATGCCGACAAGAAAGGCTATAGCGGCACGGCCATCTTTACCAAGCACAAGCCGCTCAATGTGTCCTACGGCATAGGCAAGGACGAGCATGACCATGAGGGCCGGGTGATCACGCTGGAGATGAGCGAATTCTATCTGGTTTGCTGCTACACGCCGAACTCTCAGGACGGTCTGAAGCGTCTGGACTACCGCATGACGTGGGAAGATGACTTCCGCCAGTATCTGAAGGGACTCGACAACAAGAAACCCGTCATCCTCTGCGGCGACCTGAACGTAGCCCACGAAGAGATAGACCTGAAGAATCCGAAGTCGAACCGTATGAACGCCGGCTTTACCGACGAGGAACGACAGAAGTTCAGCGAACTGCTGGCTGCGGGATTCACCGACTCGTTCCGCTATAAGTATCCTGATACCGTTACATATTCGTGGTGGTCGTACCGTTTTCAGGCCCGGCAGAAGAACGCTGGCTGGCGTATTGACTATTTCGTCATCTCCGACCGGCTGCGCGAAAGACTCGACGATGCGAAAATACATACGGACATTATGGGCTCAGACCACTGCCCTGTGGCACTCGAGCTTCGCTGAACAAATCTGTCCTTTCGCTGAAAAGATTTGCCCTGGCATCTTTTTCTGACTAACTTTGCACCATAAACCGAGAAGAAATGATAGATATATTGTCACATTTTGACCCCATTACGCTGGAAGAGATGAGTAGCGTGAAGCTGATGAACCGTACTGATACGAAGTTCGTCACCAACCTCGATAAGCTTCACCAGCTCCTGGAAATGGCCCAGGCAGATTATTTCGTGCAGGACATCGATGGCGGGCGTAATCTGGAGTATGACACAACCTACTTTGATACGACAGACTTCGAAATGTACTGCCAGCACCAATGTGGGCATACCAACCGCCAGAAAATCCGGTTCCGTACCTATTGTGTCAGCGGTTTGCAGTTCATGGAGGTGAAGACCAAGAACAACCACGGGCGCACGAAGAAAAAGCGTATAGAGGTGCGCAACATGAATCTTGCCGACGAGGAGAAACGCCAGTTTCTTGCCAAGCACTTGCGCTATGATGTCAACACCCTGGTGCCTGCCCTTAACAACCACTTCTCACGTATCACGCTGGTGAATAAAGCGAAGACTGAACGCCTCACCATTGACTCCAGCCTCCGATTCCACAATTTGCAGAACGGCTGCGAACGCGACATGGAGGATCTGGTGATTATCGAACTGAAACGCGACGGACTGGTCTTCTCGCCTGTTCTGGAAATGCTCCGACAGCTGCGGATTCATCCCCACGGCTATTCAAAATATTGTATGGGCTCAGCATTGACCTGCAACGGTCAGCTGCCCGTGAACCGCTTCAAACGGAAACTTATTGAAGTGGATAAACTCGTCAATCAACAAAACCAATAAGAATATGATTAATTTTAACGAATTGTTCTCCCCTGATTTCGGAGAAACCCTGCTGAGATTCGCTCTCTGTTACTTAGTCAACTGGATCATCGTCAACTTCCTTTATTTTAAGAAGGCCAAAAGACGTGATTTCTTTTTCACCTTTATGATTATTTCCGTAGCCATCTTTTTCCTTGTCTACCTGATGATGGGTATGGATCGCGGAAAAGCCACTATGGGTGTAGGTCTCGGACTGTTCGGCATTTTCTCTATCATGCGTTATCGTACCGATGCCATGCCAGTTCGCGAGATGACCTATCTGTTTGTCGTGGTCTGCCTGTCGGTGGTGCATGCGATGGCCGATTCGCTGGGCGTGGATGCTGCAGGTGTCATGATCGGTACGCCGCTGGTCGAGTTGTTGGTCATCGACGTGATTGTCATCCTGTCTATTGTCATCTTCGAGCGTTCACTCAAGGTTCAGGCCTCGAAACTGGTACAGTACGACCGTATCGACCTGATCAAGCCTGAACGCAGGGAAGAGCTGAAGGCCGATCTGGAGGCGCGTCTGGGGCTGAAGGTGGTATCCGTGAGGGTAGGAGCCGTCGACTTTTTGCGTGATATGACTGTGCTTCGTGTCTACTACGAGGGCAATGATAGCGGCGATGTGAAGAATATGTTGAAGCTCAGGAACTCAGATTATGCAAGCGTATAGGCTATTTTCCGGAAAACTGCGCTATCTGGCTGTCGCACTGTTCACTGTTCACTGTTCACTGTTCACTCCTTTGACTGCCTCTGCGCAGGCTGATGACTTCGGACTTGACTTCTCGCTGGAGGCGCAGA
>JAEEGG010013675.1_pt1 | contig 17313 bp, 12 predicted proteins | sample 9134161 | NCBI WGS metagenome assembly JAEEGG01 (sample SAMN16246543, study PRJNA631951) | gut metagenome | biome: gut microbiome; feature: rumen; material: CR-attached | host: Bos | place: Iran: Karaj | collected 2018-10 | reverse complement strand
AATCTCTAAAGAACTCTTTTGTGGGTTTTCTGCCTGAGAAGTGGCATTTGCACTTGTGGTAAACGTGAATGAGAAAACGACTGCTGCAACCATGCTCATGAGCATCTTCTTTGCATTGAAATTCTTTGTTGTCATAGCTTCAATTTTTTTTTAAATTATTTATACTTAACATTGTCATCTGTTTCTTTTTGACACTGCAAAGATACGGCAAGAATCCATCACAAACAAGAATTCGTCTGAAATATTCTCCAAGTTGTTACGACAGCAGCTTTGTTTCGCGACAAAAGGCAACCAATTCCTTTTCTTGTGTCGCAAAACAACTATGCCAGGGGACTATCCCTCTGTCACCCTTCATCTTCAGAGAACGCAATTCGGTCTGAACTACCCCCTTCTACGGAATCTTAAAGCCTTGAAGTGCCGTGTAAAAGCATTAATAGTGCCGTGCAAAAGCGTGCTAAATGCCGTTCTAAAGTTAAAACCACGTCAATGTTTGATAAAACATAGGCAATGTTTATTAAATCAAAGGCATTGATTGATAAATCTGCGGTATTGTTATAGCTTTTCCAGATGTTTTGTTAATCTGATAGTTGAGGTGTGTTAAAATTGCGAAGAAATAACCTAAGGATTTAATCTATAAATGATAGAGAAGCGAGGTTCTCTGCAGCATTTGGCAAGAGAACCTCGCGCATATCCACTATTAAGAAATAGTACCAGTTTAGAACTTGCCCTGAATCTTGTCAGCAGGAATCTCGACAGGAGTCTCCAATCCAGGCCAGTAGTCCGGCTGAGGTTTGGCACCATTCACATTGTCGTCCTTGGGAATGCTCTGACGGAAAGCACTCTTCACCACATAGTACTTGCCGCCCTTCTCGTAGAAGGTCTTAAACTGCATTTCTTGTACCGACTTGTATTTTTCTTTCAGCTCAGGCATTTGGAAAATGGGCAATCCCTGCCAAGCAAACGAGGTGCTGTATGTACCAAGAATCTTTGTCGGGGCAAGAGCCGACTTCACCTTGGCGTTCACCTTGGCCTTATAGTCAGCCACAGCCTTAGCCTGACGGTTCTTGTCTGTCAGGTCGTTCAGCAAATAGTTCTGGTTCACAATGTCCTGTACATACTTCGAGTCTGCCTCAGCTTTCAGTTCGTCTGCTGTTTTCTCCCTCACACCCGTACGTTCCAGATAGGCCTGCTTCACACGGGCACACTCTGCCTTGAGGGCAGCAATATCAGATGCAGGGAGTGCAGAGCTGCCATTTTTGTTCTCAGCAGCACGCTTAAGGCTCTCAGGTACCTGATTGTTCAGCAGGTCGAGTACAGTAGCCGAATTACTATAATGGCTGAAGGTCTCTGTATTGCCCTTCAGGTAGCGCAGCACATTCACAATCTGGTCGGCAGCAGAGAAACCGTTCTTAATCTGATAGCTCTTCATGCGCTCGTCCTGACTCATACCAGCATACTTCCACAGGATGCGACCGTTATCAGTCTGGTCCAGTCCCAGATACTTATCCATACCGCCAGCAGCGTTCACGTTGTTTCTCTCCATAACGGCAGGATGGCTTTTGGCGTAGTCATCCATAGCCTGTTGCTGCTGTTGGTTCTGACTTTCCTGCTGTGCAGGTGCCTCATTGGTCACAGCATTCTTGGCCTTATTAGCCAAACCCTTCAACTTGCCGAACTGAGCGTCAGCCTCCATGTTCACTCCCAAAAGCAGGGCGATAGCCACTGCAAACTTCAAAAGACTACCTTTTTTCATAGACGTTATTGATTAAAATAGTAACTATATTCGCGGCAAAGATACAAAAAACTTTGGACACTTCCAAACAAATTACAATTATTTTTTACTATTCGTCAACTTATCGCAAAAAAGGAAACAGTCCTTCTGCAATTCGTTCCCCACGAGAATAAAGGCATTGAAACGGCAAAAGGATGTACCTTTACCGTTGTTCGGACGTCAGGAACAGGGGGAAAGGCCCTTTCGGAGAGGGAGAGAGCTGACAGCTTACGAACCCGCAGCGGGCGCGTCTATAATCAGCAGCGTGCGAAAAAGAGAGCGAACCCGCAAAGATTCGCCCTCTTTTGTTGTTTATCTACATTCCGCAATTTATGCGAAAGGATTCTCTGTGGGATAGAAGTTGCCCTTCGGGAAGTTGTAGTCGATCTCGTCCACGGGGATGCCCATGTACTTGAGAACCTCCCAGAGGTACTTACCCTGATGGCCGAACATGACGGCGCAGTGGTGTGGATAGTGCTTCTCGATGAGGACGTGACGATAGAAGCGGCTCATGTTCTTGATACCGAAGATACCGATAGAACCGAACGAGCGGGTAGCTACTGGGATCACCTCGCCCTGAGCGATGTAGGCGCGGAGCTTGGTGTCGGCAGTTGACTGCAGACGATAAACAGTAGCCAGACCGGGCTGGATGTCACCCTCGAGGGTACCGTTGGTAACCTCAACAGGCAGAGCACGAGCCATAATGCGCTGGAAGCACATCTGGCAGTTGCAAACCTTAGAAGAAGCGGTGTTACCACAGTGGAATCCCATAAAGATTTCCTTCTCGGTATAGCTGTCGCAAGCGAACTTCTTGCCCTTGATGCTCTCTTCGAACATATCCTGAGGAACAGTGTTGTTGATGTCGAGCAGGGTAACAGCATCCTCAGAGATGCAAGTACCGATGTACTCTGACAAAGCACCGTAGATATCAACCTCGCAAGCTACGGGGATGCCACGAGCGGTCAGACGGCTGTTGACGTAGCAAGGTACGAAACCGAACATGGTCTGGAAGGCGGGCCAGCACTTATTAGCCATAGCCACGAACTGACGAGAGCCCTTGTGAGCCTCAATCCAGTCGCAGAGTGTCAACTCGTACTGAGCGAGCTTAGGCAGCACCTGAGGAATCTTGTTGCCGTGACCAAGCTCAGCAGCCATTTCCTTCACGACATCATCGATACGTGGGTCGCCCTGATGCTTCTGGAAAGCTTCGAGCAGGTCGAGCTCAGAGTTCTCCTCAATCTCAACGTCGAGGTCATAGAGGGCACGGATAGGAGCGTTACAAGCCAGGAAGTTGTTAGGACGGGGACCGAAGCTGATGATCTTCAGGTTCTGCAGGCCTACGATAGCGCGGGCGATGGGCAGGAACTCGTGAATCATCTCAGCGCACTGGCCAGCGTCGCCAACGGGCTCCTCAGGAATGTAAGCACGGGTCTTGCGCAGAGAGAGAGCCTGGCTGGCATTCAGCATACCGCAGTAAGCGTCGCCACGACCGTCAATCAAGTCGTTCTGTGTCTCCTCAGCTGCAGCGCAGAACATGGTGGGGCCCTGGAACCAGTCAGCAATCATGGTCTCAGAAATCTCAGGACCGAAGTTGCCAAGATATACGCAGAGAGCGTTACAGCCAGCCTTCTTCACATCCTCCAAAGCCTGCTGAGCGTGAATCTCACTCTCAACGATGGTGATAGGACACTCGTAAATGCCCTCCTTACCAAACTTCTTCTCATACTCAGCGATAACGGCCTTACGACGGTTAACAGCCAATGACTCGGGGAAACAGTCGCGAGAAACGGCGACGATTCCAATCTTAATAACAGGTACGTTGTTCATAAAAAAATGTTTATTAAAGTAATGTTTAGTCTCAATTGCCTGCAAAGATACGAAAAAATCATTAAACATTAAACATTAAACATTAAAATAAATGTCCGCATAGGTTTTTTTAACGTTTAACGTTGCAGCGTGACTGCCATCAGACCTATGACAACATCGTTGCTCAGCGTGCGCAGAGTGAGCGAAGCCACCTTCTTCTTCGGGTCGAGGGGCAGACATAGCAACTGGGCAGCACCACCAGGTATCAGACGGGGTTCGACGCCCTTGATGTCCAATAGCTGGCCAAGGTTACGACTGACCTTGCCCGTTCCTAACGAGATGCGATAAGGACGGGGATCAGTAGTACGGAAAGCCTTGCCGTCCACGTAGTAGTCCTGTTCGATGGGACACCAGTTATCAGGATTCACCAACTGAAGGGTATCGCTGGTGCCGTCCTTATAGCATGCCACCACAATGCCGTTGGCAATACGACTCTGCATGTGATTGGTAGAGCCAGCCATCAGGAGCCACGCCTTCGAGGCCGAACTATTGACGGGAATAGTGACAGAGTCTGGATAGTTGTCCCACAGCGAGGTATAGACGATGTTTCGTCCGACGGCAGGTGTACGGAAAGGAACACCCACAACAGCCAGTTCGTCCTTGACCGTCAGTGAGCGGAACACGGAGTCGTTGATGTCTGGACGCATCTGCGGATGGCACCACTCGCCTACTCCCTGCAACGGAATCTGCAGGGTGGTATAAGGCGGACGGGGCGAGCGGTACTCGTTTTTGAAGATGTCTGCCACATTGGCATTCAAGAGCCTGTCAATGGCCACTTTTTTATATCTTGCACCTGCCTCGGGCTCGTCAAGTCCGTAAGTTGGTTTACCGGAAGGCATTTCGTCAGCCAACTTCATTTCGGCATCGGATAGTTTGACGGGGGCCTTTACACGTATCGTCTGATGGGCATCGGCATTGCCCTGTACTTCAAGGAACTGTCCCAAGCCCATATTGAGGCGAAGTACCACCTTCAAGGGCTGAACAAAACGTTGGGTGATGTCGTACACCAAAGAGTCGCCATTACGACGGAAGCTATAATCCATATATGGCGTATGGACGGAAGCCGAATCCCATGATTCAGGGAAACCGGGCTGCAGGACGCAATCGCCAAAGAGGGCATGGGGTTGAATGCCAAACAGCCCCTGAATGAGCGTACGCGCCGAGATGCCTATGCAGTCGCCAAAGTCACGATAGCACTCGCCTCGGGCAGCGTCATAGGTACTAACTTGTCCGAAATTGCCCGGCGAGCGACCATAGTACATCTGGTCGAGAATGTTGGCCTTCATCAACCGGAAGCCTTCTTCGTTACGGCCTGCCTCGAAATAAGCCAATGCGGTATGCATGACCTCAGCAGCTGCCACATTATTGATGCTCCACGAGTAAGGCAGCCAGTTGGACGTAGAGATGAGCGACAGCGAATTTAATGTTTCATTTTTAATGTTTAATGGGATATGTGGTATCTCATTATCAATATATTGCGTGGCGCGATACGCCTGTTCCGGCGTACAGGCACCACAGTCGATAGGCGTATAGATGCTCCACACGGCAGCACTCTCATGGACACGCTTCAAACCCATCAGGTCCTGATACTCGGCCCAATGGCCTTTATCCTTCAGCCAAAGACGGTCGTTCATCGCCACCAGAATGGCATCAGCCTCATCGTTATAGGGCTGCGGGTCTTCACCAATAAGCTCGGCGACACGGGCTGCCAAGCGGTTGCCGCGATAGTTATAGGCCGACGAATGGGTCACCGCTCCCCCACTATAATACAGGGCGTCACTTGCCCATATACAGCAGTAGGCATCGTACAAATGGTCGCCATCGGGGTCGAAGTTGCGCTTCTCCCAAACCAAATGACGCTTCAGAACGGGCCACATCTTGCGGAGATAAGCCTTATCGGCATCATACTGGAAGTGCCACAACAGCTCGTCGATGTAGTTGAGGTTCATGTCGTAATGGTGCATCTGGTCGTTACGGTTGGGATTGCGGCAGATATAGCCGTCAGAGTACATCTGCGTATGCCACTTCTTTTCCGAGCGCGCCATCTGCTGTTTGGGGTCTTGAGTAGGATGAGGAATATCGGCAGAAACATTCGTGACCTGACTATTAGCATAGGCATCAAAATGCGATAGGGCACGATCGTTCCACCCTAACACATCGCCTAAATAGCCTGCTCGCCAACCAGCCAGCGGCATACGCCAACCAATACAGCCGTGCAACCACGTCTCGCCGTCCCAATCACCATCGGCAGCCACTACCAAAGCGCCACCCAGCGTATTGATATAAGGATCGGGCGTATGGAACGTCACACGGCCTGCCAACAGCTTCATGGCCTGCTCGTCAGACTCGAAGAGACGTTCTCCCTCGTCATTGGCCAACATTCTCAGCGTCTGACCGTCAGCACAGAGATAGCAGACATCCGCCAACGGTTGCCCCAACACCTGAAGGGGCGCTTTACCATCAGCCTCGAAGGCATCGGCAGCATCCACACCGATATCGCCATTACGGTGCAGCTTGGGACGTTTGATATTGCTGACCGCCACCTGCAACTGCGGAGCGCTCTTGAAACCCACAGTCTGAATACGCCACAAGGCGCGTTCCGCAGAGAGCGAAGCCACCACCTTTACATGGACAGCTGCGTCAGAACCCCAGCGTTTGTCACGAACCACATAGCTGCGCATGCCTGCCTCATAGCTAGCGTCACACTGAGCGGTAGAGTCGAGTGCCACATCGTTGACACGCAAACAGACATTGCGATGGTTGCCTTTCTTGAAGATGGCAAAGACAGGACGGTCGCTGGTCTCTATGCGCCAATCTGTATGACTGCCATATAAGGCACGCGTATAGCGGTTCTGTCCGTTGGAACAGACAAAAGCCTGCCCAGAAGGACGGTAGTTTTGCGAAACAATGCTTATCGGGAGAAAGGTCAGCAGACAAAGAGGCAGCATCAGCCTCAGCCATTCCTGTACCTTATTATTAATAATATTGCCCATCTATCTTGATATTTTTTTGATGGTGCAAAGGTAACAAAAAAAAATCGATTGTCATCACGACAGCCGATTTTTTAAACAAACTACTTAAAAACTAATCTACTAAAACAAATCAAAAAAATATTTCTCGTTAATCAACTTCTATTCCATGTGATTTCTTATCACGGTGCAAAGTTACGCAGTTTTTCAACATGCTGCAAGTATTTTTTAAAGAAACTGATACCGATTTTGATTTATGTCAATGCGGGTGTCAGTTTTTTATTCCAACACCCGCATTTTTGTTATGTATAGTTTGCAAAATCAGCACATTACATCATTCCGCCCATACCTGGTGCACCACCCATCGGCATAGCAGGTTCCTTCTCAGGCTTGTCGCAAATCAGACACTCTGTCGTCAGGAACATACCAGCGATAGAAGCGGCATTCTCCAGAGCCACACGAGCCACCTTGGCAGGATCAATGACACCAGCCTCGCGCAAGTCCTCGTACTTGTCGAGACGAGCATTGTAACCGAAGTCACCCTTGCCCTCGCGAACCTTCTGTACGACAACGGCACCCTCCTCGCCAGCATTGCTGACAATCTGACGCAGGGGCTCCTCAATGGCGCGGCAGATGATGTTGATACCGGTCTGCTCGTCGGCATTGTCACCCTTCAGGTCAGCCAAAGCCTCCTGAGCGCGGATGTAGGTGGTACCACCGCCGGCAACGACACCCTCCTCGATAGCGGCGCGGGTTGCGCAGAGAGCATCGTCCACACGATCCTTCTTCTCCTTCATCTCAACCTCAGAGTTAGCACCAACGTAGAGTACGGCTACGCCACCAGCCAACTTGGCCAGACGCTCCTGCAGCTTCTCCTTGTCATAAGAAGAGGTGGTGAGCTCGATTTCCTTCTTAATCTGAGCGATACGGTCCTGAATGGCCTGCTTGTCGCCAGCACCATTGACGATGGTAGTGTTGTCCTTTGAAACTGTCACCTTGTCGCAGGTACCGAGCATCTCAAGTGTAGCCTGCTCCAGCTTCAGACCCTTCTCCTCGCTGATGACAACGCCACCAGTCAGTGTAGCGATATCCTCGAGCATAGCCTTACGACGGTCGCCAAAGCCAGGAGCTTTGACAGCACAGATCTTCAGACCGCCACGCAGACGGTTGACAACAAGTGTAGTCAGTGCCTCAGAGTCCACATCCTCAGCAATCACCAGCAAGGGGCGTCCGCTCTCAGCAGCAGGCTGCAGGATGGGCAGGAAGTCCTTGATGTTACTGATCTTCTTGTCGTAGATGAGGATGTAAGGATTCTCCATCACGCACTCCATCTTCTCACTGTCAGTTACGAAGTAGCCAGAGAGGTAGCCACGGTCGAACTGCATACCCTCGACAACACCAATGTGTGTGTCGCGGCTCTTGCTCTCCTCGATGGTGATAACGCCATCCTTAGAAACCTTGCGGAAAGCCTCAGCCAGCAGCTTACCAATCTCTTCGTCGTTGTTGGCACTGACGGTAGCCACCTGCTCAATCTTGTCATAGTTGTCGTCCACACGCTCAGCGTTCTTCTGGATGAAGTCAACAACGCTCTTCACAGCCTTGTCAATACCACGCTTCAGGTCCATAGGATTGGCACCAGCGGTAACGTTCTTCAGACCCTCAGTAACGATAGCCTGGGTGAGGATGGTAGCAGTTGTGGTACCATCACCAGCATCATCACCAGTCTTTGATGCTACGCTCTTAACGAGCTGTGCACCTGTGTTCTCGAACTTGTCCTCCAACTCGATTTCCTTAGCAACGGTCACACCGTCCTTGGTAATCTGGGGAGCACCGAACTTCTTCTCAATCACAACGTTACGACCCTTAGGACCGAGTGTAACCTTTACTGCGTTTGCCAACTGGTCCACACCATTCTTCAACAGGTCGCGGGCCTCAATATTGAATTTAATATCTTTTGCCATAATAATTTAATGTTTAATCTTTAATGTTTAATGTTAACATTACTTCTCAATGACTGCGAGCACGTCGCTCTGACGCATCATGAGGAACTTCTCGCCCTCGAACTCGAGTTCTGTGCCACTATACTTGCCATACAACACTTCGTCGCCAGCCTTCAGCACCATCTCTTCGTCCTTGGTACCCTGACCAACGGCCTTGATGGTTCCATGCAGGGGTTTCTCTTTTGCGGTGTCAGGAATGATAATACCGCCAATCTTCTCTTCTGCCGGTGCAGGTACTACCAGCACGCGATCACCTAATGGTTTGATGTTCATAATACTTCTTATTTTAAATGTTAGACTTTAATTTGTTCTGTCTGCCTTACAGCCAATATCGTGCCAACCACGCTACGACTGACAGATTGGCAGTTTTAAATAAAAGTACGGAAAATGTTTTGGTGGTTTAAAATCTTTTTCGTAACTTTGCACAAAGTATTGACTTTAAAATAGCATAACCGTAAAATGAAAGACTTTCTAAAGAATGTTTTGGCCACTATCACGGGTATTATCGTGCTGGGTATTATCATGGCCATTATCAGTGTGATTTCGATGGTAGGACTGGTGGCATCAAGTGCTGGCAGTACGAAAGTGGCAGAGAACTCCGTATTCACGCTGATGCTCTCCGGGCAGCTGGAAGAGCGTACGGAAGACAACCCCCTGAGCATGTTGACAGGACAGGTAAGCGAGAATCTGGGATTGGACGACATGATCAGTGCCATCAAAAAAGCTAAGGATAACAAAGACATCAAGGGCATCTATATTGAGGCAGGCATGTTCTCGAGTGACACCCCTGCATCAAGCCATGCTATTCGCGAGGCTCTGCTCGACTTCAAGAAGAGCGGCAAGTGGATTGTGGCTTACGGAGATACGTACACGCAGAATACCTATTATATATGTAGCGTAGCAGACAAGATTTACCTGAACCCCCAGGGTATGGTCGACTGGCACGGTCTGGCCTCAACGCCATACTTCGTCAAGGACCTGTTGGCTAAGTTCGGCGTGAAGTATCAGCTCTGCAAGGTGGGCAAATACAAGAGTGCCCCGGAGATGATGACTGCCGACAAGATGAGTGAACCTAACCGCGAGCAGGTGACGGCTTATATGACAGGTATCTGGAAGGTGATGCTGGACGACGTATCGAAGAGCCGTAAGATTTCGGTCGATTCGCTGAACGCTTATGCAGACCGCTTTGTGGCATTGGCAGAACAGAACGAGCTGGTCAAGATGAAGCTGGTGGACAAACTGATTTATACCGACGAAGTGAAAGGGGAAATCAGGAAACTGCTGAAGCTGGACGAGGACGACGAGATTCCACAGTTGACACTAGGCGATATGAAGAACGTGAAAGGCCAGAAGGAAGAGGGCGAACAGATTGCCGTCTACTATGCATACGGTGAGATTGTTGACTCTGAGACTGGCAGTCTGATGGACGACGGACACAACATTGTGGCCAATACCGTCTGCAAGGACTTAGAGGATCTGATGAACGACGACAATGTCAAGGCCGTCGTGTTGCGCGTCAATTCACCTGGTGGTTCGGCCTACGCATCCGAACAGATTTGGCGCAGCGTCTCACAGTTGAAAGCCAAGAAGCCCGTCGTTGTCTCTATGGGCGGTTATGCTGCCTCGGGTGGCTACTACATCAGCTGTGCTGCTAACTACATCTACAGCGAACCGACTACCATTACTGGCAGTATCGGCATCTTCGGCATGTTCCCCGACTTCAGCGGACTGCTAACTGAGAAGCTGGGTGTGAAGTTTGACGAGGTGAAGACCAACAAACATGCTGCCTTCGGCACGGTAGCACGTCCGTTCAATGCTGAAGAACTGGCTCTGCTCGACCAGTATATCGGTCGTGGCTACGAACTGTTCCGCAAGCGCGTAGCAGACGGTCGTAAACAGCCCGTCGCCGCTATTGAAGAGATTGCTCAGGGACGTGTGTGGCTGGGTAACGATGCATTGGGTATCAAGTTGGTGGATGCCATTGGCTCATTGGACGATGCCATCAAGAAAGCTGCTGAGTTGGCTAAGGTTAAGGAGTATCACGCTACCAATTATCCTGAACCTGCCGACTGGATTGAGAGTCTGCTGAATCAAGGCACCAAGGGCAGCTATCTTGACAGCGAGATGCGTCAGGCACTGGGTGAATACTACGAACCACTGCGACTGGTGAAGACCATCAATCGCCAGAGTGCTATCCAGGCTCGCCTGCCATATTATCTAAATATTAATTGACTGAGAATTGAACGCTGATAAGACATACAGAACCGTAGAGGGCGACTTCATCAAGACCAACAAGTGGCTATTGCCGCTCAGCTGGCTTTATGGAGCCGTCGTCAAGACACGTAACACCCTGTTTGAAATGGGGGTATTGAAGTCGCGTGCCTTCCAAATTCCCATCATCAGCGTGGGTAATATCACGGTAGGAGGTACAGGTAAAACGCCGCATGTAGAATATCTGGTACGACTGTTGAAGGACCAATTCCACGTAGCAGTGCTCAGCCGAGGCTATAAGCGTAAGAGCAAAGGATTCATCAAGGCCGACAATCAGACCACAATGCCAGAGATTGGTGATGAGCCTTACCAGATGAAACAGAAGTTCACGGGTGTCACCATCGCTGTCGACAAGAATCGCTGTCACGGTATTGACATATTGACAGAACAGGATAACAAACTGGATGTCATCCTGCTCGACGATGCCTTCCAGCACCGTTACGTGAAGCCAGGCATCAACATTCTGCTGGTCGATTACCACAGGCTCATCATCTACGATAAGCTGTTGCCTGCCGGCAGACTGCGCGAGCCATTAAATGGCAAGGATCGTGCCGACATTGTCATCGTGACCAAGTGCCCCAAAGACCTTAAGCCTATGGAGTTCCGCGTCGTCACGAAGGCTATGAGCCTCTACCCTTACCAGCGTCTGTATTTCACCACGCTGGAGTATGCAGAGCTGCAACCTTTGTTCCAGACGAGTGCAGCCAATATCCCCACACTTGACAGCTTGCACGACACACATGTCATGTTGTTGACAGGTATTGCCTCGCCTGAACAGCTGGAACACGACCTCGCACCACTCTCACCTCACCTCACGCCGCTCACCTTTGCCGACCATCACCAGTTTAAGGCAAAGGACATTGAGCTCATCAACAACACGTTTGCTACCATGCAGTCGCCCAAAATCATCATCACGACAGAGAAAGATGCCACCCGACTGAACACAGTTGACGGATTGAGCGACGAAGTGAAAAAGAATATGTACGTCCTGCCTGTACGCATTAGCTTCATGCAGGATCAAGATAACATGTTTAACCAACAGATCACAGACTATGTACGAAAAAATTCAAGAAACAGCATCCTGGTTAAAGGCAAGGATGAAAACAAGTCCAACAACAGCCATCATTCTGGGGACAGGCCTCGGACAATTAGCTTCAGAGATAACCGATAAACTGGAGTTCCCCTACAGCGAAATTCCCAACTTCCCTGTATCTACCGTCGAAGGACACTCGGGCAAGCTCATTTTCGGTAAACTGGGCGGCATAGACATCATGGCTATGCAGGGTCGCTTCCACTATTATGAGGGCTACTCTATGAAGGAAGTGACGTTCCCGGTTCGCGTCATGTACGAACTGGGCATCAAGACCCTCTTCGTCTCGAATGCTGCAGGCGGCATGAACCCAGCTTTCAAGATTGGCGATCTGATGGTTATCACTGACCATATTAATTTCTTCCCGGAGCATCCGCTGCGTGGCAAGAACTTCCCCACAGGTCCACGTTTCCCGGATATGCACGAAGCATACGACCACGAACTCATCAATCTGGCAACACAGATTGCCAAGGAGAAGAAGATTCGTCTGGTTTACGGCGTGTACATCGGTGTGACAGGTCCTACCTTCGAGACACCTGCCGAGTATCGTATGTATCGTAAGTTAGGTGGCGACACTGTAGGTATGTCCACCGTTCCTGAGGTTATCGTAGCTCACCACTGCGGCATCAAGACCTTCGGTATCAGCGTGGTAACAGACCTTGGTGGATTCGACAATCCTGTTGAGGTTAGTCATGAAGAGGTACAGGAGGCTGCCGACAAGGCTCAGCCACTGATGACTGAAATCATGCGCGAAATGATTAAGCGCACGGCTTAGTTTAAAGTTTAAAGTTTATAGTTTATAGTGGAAATAGCATCATTAGGAGAATTCGGGCTGATAGACCGTCTGACAACAGACATCAAGCCCCAAAACGAATCAACAAAGTACGGCGTAGGCGATGACTGCGCCGTACTTCACTACCCAGACAGCGAAGTTCTCGTCACCACCGACATGTTGATGGAGGGCGTCCACTTCGACCTGACATATATCGACCTTCAGCACTTAGGCTGGAAATCTGCAATGGTCAACATCAGCGATATCTTCGCTATGAACGGCACCCCACGCCAGATGACGGTATCGTTAGCACTAAGCAAGCGCTTCACCGTCGAGGATGTAGAACGGTTCTATAGCGGACTGCGCCTGGCGTGCGAAAAATGGGGCGTCGATGTGGTTGGAGGCGACACGACCTCGTCATATACAGGTCTGGCCATCAGCATCACCTGTATTGGTGAGGCTCGCAAGGAGGATATCGTCTATCGCAACGGTGCCAAGGAAACCGACCTCATTTGTGTCAGCGGCGACCTCGGCGCTGCCTATATGGGTTTGCAACTTTTAGAGCGCGAAAAGTCCGTCTATTACCAAATGGTGGAAGAAGCCAAGAAGAATGGTAAGAGCGTGCCCGACTTTCAGCCCGACTTTGCCGGTAAGGAATACTTGCTACAGCGACAGCTGAAGACGGAAGCCCGTGGCGATATTATCCAGCGTCTCCGCGAGGCTGGCATCCGTCCTACCGCCATGATGGACATCAGCGACGGACTAAGCAGCGAACTGATGCACATCTGCAAACAAAGCCAGGTGGGCTGTCGCATCTTCGAAAAACAGATTCCTATCGACTACCAGACGGCAGTGATGGCTGAAGAGATGAACATGAACGTCACGACATGTGCACTCAATGGCGGCGAGGACTACGAACTACTGTTCACCGTTCCCATCGGTGATCATGAGAAGATACAGGACTTGGAAGATATCAAGCTGATAGGTCACATTACCAATAAGAGTCTCGGACAGGTGCTTGTCACTCGCGACGACCAGGAATTTGAGCTGAAAGCGCAGGGGTGGAACCCTTTGAATGGGTAACCCAAGGGGTTAATCCTATTCAAAGCGAGAGCAATGCCAAGCTCGCTTGAGCATTGCCGAGTCGCGAAAGTGGATGAACCGAAGGTTCAATCCCATTGCAGAAGTAAGATGTAAGAGGGCTGATGTAAGAGATAAAGAAGGAAAATAAAGGAAAATTCTTAAAAACTGTAAAATAATTGGCTAAAAGTTTGGCGGATTGTTTTTTTTGTTGTACCTTTGCACCCGCAAACGAAAGGATGCAGTGTTCTAACAAACATTTTGGTGCCTTAGCTCAGTTGGTAGAGCATCGGACTGAAAATCCGTGTGTCCCCGGTTCGATTCCTGGAGGTACCACTTTCCTCCTTTCATTATGAACCCCTGTCTTAGAGATTTCTCTAGCAGGGGTTTTTCTATGAATTGAGCAGAATTAAAAGTTAAGAAAATAAGAATTATGGGAATCGTAATAGGAATAGACGTTGGTATCTCGACCACAAAGATTGTCGGACTGCGTGAGGGACGCGTACTCTCCCCCATTCGTATTACAGCAGCCGACCAAGTAACGTCACTCTATGGTGCTTTCGGCAAGTATCTGCACGACAACAAGATTGAGTTGAAGGATGTCGAGCAGGTCATGCTGACAGGTGTTGGTGCTGGCTATGTCGACGAACAGTTGTATGGAATCCCCACCCAGAAGGTCGACGAATTTGTGGCTGACGGACTGGGCGCTCGTTTTGAGAGCGGACTGACCAAAGCTATCGTTGTCTCAATGGGTACAGGTACCAGTTTCGTACAATGTGATGGCAACAACATCCGTCATATTGGCGGATTAGGCATTGGAGGCGGTACGCTTCAAGGATTGAGCCGCGTCATGCTGAACACCCGCGACCCCAAACAAATCCAGAGTCTGGCCATGCAGGGAGACATCAGTCATATCAACTTGCTGATTGGAGACATCTCCACTCATCCGCTGCCAGGACTGCCCATGAACGCCACAGCCTCACTGTTCTCAAAGGCTCAGTACGACGCCCCCAAAGAAGACTTGGCATTAGGCATCATCGTGATGGTGTTACAGACTATTGGCTCTGCTGCCATCCTCTCATCCCTTAATTCTGGCATCAAGGACTTTGTGCTTATTGGCAACCTGACACTCCTACCCCAGTGTAAGGAGGTGTACCCCATGTTGGAGAAACTATATGGTGTCCACTTCCACATCCCCAAGTATGCCGAGTTCTGCACAGCCATTGGTGCAGCATTGAACTACAAGCAATCATAGTAATCATATAATAAATAAGAAAAGAGAATGAAAAAACTGCTTACATTGGTCATCATTCTGCTCATTGCAGTATTGATGACACAAACCGTGCCCGACAAGAAAGCCCATAAGGAGGCTATGATGAAGGCTGTCAAGGAATATGTTGACGAGAAGGCCGAGGAGAAAGGCTTCGGCAATAATGTGCTGACCAAGATTGGCAAGGCCGTCGTGAACAAAGGTGTTGAGGTGGCTCTGAACACCAAGCTGAAAGTACATAACTACTATTTGCTGAACACGACAACGGTTCGCATGGATGGTAAAGACCAGCTGATGTCTGTCGGCGTGCTGGGACAAGTGCTTACCTTCGACAAGGATATGCTGAAAGAGCGCTTGGAGAAGGCTGAAGAGATAGAAGAAGAAAAATAATAGACACAAAAAAAAGAAGAGGGTGTGTCAAAATTGACACACCCTCATTGTTGTTATGCTTTTACGACTTTTGTTTACTTCGTGCCACCGCCGAGGGCGATGTAGAGGGAGATGACGGCCTGTGCACCCTTGTAAAGATTAGCGGCCTCGCTGAGTTGGGCCTGAAGCAAATCCTCCTGGGCCATGAGCACCTCAATGTAACTGGCCTTGCCGTTGTCCATCAGTTCGTGTGTACCAGTATAGGCATCGTAGAGCACCTCGACTTGACGGCGGTAGTAGCCATATTTCTCTTGGGCACTCTCACAGTCGGCCATGGCCTCGTTTACCTGGTTACCAGCATCGATGACGGTCTGGACGTACTTGTTCTGCAGGTCCTCAAGGGTCAGTTTGTTAATCTTCAGATTAGCTATCAGTTTGCCACGGGCAAAGATGGGCTGTGTCAACTGGCCTACAGCTGTCAGGAGCAGTTTGCCGGGATTGATAATCATCTCGCCTGCAGAGTTTGTCCAGCCTGCCGTTCCCGTCAGCGTGATGCTGGGGAAGAAAGCCGAACGGGCAGCCTGCGTGTTGTAGAAGGCCTCCTCCATGGCGTGGTTGGCCATGCGGATGTCAGGACGCTGCTCAAGCATCGTGGCAGGCACGCCAATCTTCAGTAACTGAGCATTGATCATGTGCTGATCAAGAGGGTCCTTGGGTTTCTCGGTGAGAGCCGAGGTGCCCCACTTCTTACGCTCTATGTGCTGTGGCGTGATGGCCAGCAGTTTGCAGAGGGCGTTCTCGGTGGAACGGATACTGCGGCGCGTGTCGACAATCTGTGTCTTGACATTGATGTACGATGCCTCCATCTGGTTGACAGCGGTGGCATAAGCCTTACCGTTCTCGAAGAGCGACTTCTGCGTTTCGAGCGAGGAACCCCATAGGCTGTCAGTCATGGTCAGGATATCCAACTGGCGATCAAGCAGCTGTAGCATGTAGTACTGCTGGGCAACAATACTGATTAGATTGGTTCGCACGGCTTCTTCATACATCTGAGCCTGCAGGAGCACGGCCTTCGAGGCACGCTTCTTGTTGGTAATGGAGGCAAAGACATCGACATCAATCGAAAGTTGCAGCGGCAGGTTGTAAGTCTTACTCCATGGGTTGTTGTCAAACTTGGCGAGCGTGCCCTGCGGTGCTAAGTAGAGCGACGGCAGGTAGGCAAGTTTAGCGGCCTTCAGCGCAGCCTCGCTCTTCTCCACGGCTATACGGGCAGAATTCAGGTCGGTATTGCTGACCAGCGCTTGTTCGATGAGTTGCTGTAGCAACGGGTCGGTAAAGAACTCGCGCCACGACAGCTGTGCGACGGATTCACCTTCGGTGGCAGCGCCCTGGTCTGTACCGAACACGCCAGCAGGTGTTTCCACCTTATTATCATACTTATTATATAGGCCGCAGCCCGTGAGCAACATACTCACGGATGCAGCGACAATCAGATTCCTTAGTCTTTTCATTAGTCTATAACTTCTTTAACTTCACTAACTTCTTTCACTTTCACTGTGCTCCCCTGGAACTTCTCATGCAGTTTCTGGAACACGATAAAGAAGGCGGGAACGACGAAGAGCAGGGCAATGGTGCCGACGCTCATACCACCGATGACACCAAGGGCGAGGGCACGGTTACCATTGGCACCAGCACCACCCTCAATGACGAGCGGTATCATACCGATGATCATCGTAGCCACCGTCATCAGAATGGGGCGCAGGCGCTCCTTACAAGCTTCGAAGGCTGCTTCGGGGATGCTGAGTCCCTGGGCACGGCGCTCGGTAGCGAACTCCGTAATCAGGATGGCCGTCTT
>JAEEGG010013666.1_pt1 | contig 17327 bp, 16 predicted proteins | sample 9134161 | NCBI WGS metagenome assembly JAEEGG01 (sample SAMN16246543, study PRJNA631951) | gut metagenome | biome: gut microbiome; feature: rumen; material: CR-attached | host: Bos | place: Iran: Karaj | collected 2018-10 | reverse complement strand
CTCAGCGTCCAGGGCAATCCTTGTTTCTTCCATAGTTTTGCTAAGTAAATATGGGTAAGAATCAAATGATAGGTTTCATGAAGGGGACTCGCAGAGATGCGGGTCCTCTCTTTTTTGTGAACATTTTCGAACATTGTTCATTATTAAATATTTGTGAGTTATGAAGATTGAACAGATTAACGAGTTGTTCGCGCGGTTTGCCGAACAGTTGCTGAGGGGCCGCTGGTGGACGCTTGGCGCATTTGCACTTGTCATTGTTCTCTCCGTGATAGGCATGAACCGCATGGTGAAGGAGACCTCGTTCGACGACTATTTCATCGAGGACGACCCCATGCTGGTGAAGACCGAGGAGTTTAAGTCGCACTTCGGCAACGATTACTATGTGGGTGTACTTACCCAGTGCGACAACCATTTTACAAAGGAGAACCTGACGACTCTCAGGGCCCTGTCTAACGAACTGCTGGACAGCCTCTCGTATGCCGATAAGGTGACCTCGCTGACAGATATCGAGTTTATGGTGGGTAGCGACGACGGTATGACCATCGAGCAGATTGTGCCCGATGAGATTCCCGCCGACGGCTCCCCCGCGATGGACAGCATCCGTGCCCGTGCCTACAGCAAGCCCCATGTGGCCCGCAAGCTCATCTCCGAGAAGGGCGACCTGTCGTGGATCATGGTGAAACTACGTACTTTCCCCAAGGACAGCGTGTGGAAGAAGACGAGTACCATCGCCCCCGATATCATTACAGGTCAGGAGGTGGAGCGCATCATCAAGAAACCTGAGTACGCCTCGCTGCACCCCAAAGGCACTGGCATGCCCTACGTAACCAACTGCAAGACCGTGTATATCGGTCAGGAGATGGGCCGTCTGATGATGATTGCCACGCTGATCTGCATGGTGGTGATGCTATGCATGACGCGCTCGCTGCGAGGGGTCATCGCACCTATCATCTCCGTCATCGGCGGCCTCTTTATCACCTACGGCATTGCCGGCTACACACAGATGTATGTCGATTCGACGGTACTGATGATTCCCACCATCCTGTCGTTTGCCGTTGCCATCGCCTACAACATCCACATCTTCTCTTATTTCCGTGGTAGGATGCGCATCCACGGCGAACGCCGCAAGGCCGTTGTCGAGACCATCAAGGAGATAGGCTGGTCGGTATTCTTCTGCGGCTTCACCACGCTGGTGTCGCTGCTGTCGTTCCTCGCCATCCCCATCCGCCCCATGCATTGCGTAGGCATCATCAGTTCCATGAGTGTGCTGTTTGTGCTGCTCACCTCGCTCATCGTCACCCCCGTTCTTCTCTCGTTTGGCAAAAATAAGCGCCCCATTGAGGGTTTTACAGAGGATAGCGACACCCGTTGGACGAAGGCGATGGTGACGCTCTGCGACAAGGTGTTGCGCAACCCCAAGAAAATTGGCTATTCCTTCCTCGTCATCTGCCTGCTGCTGTGCATCGGCCTGTGGAAGATTGAGGCCGCCTTCGACATCGAGCGCACCATGGGCACCAAGGTCGATTACGTAAAGGAGGTGATGGAAGTAGGTCGCTCAGAGTTGGGCTCGCTCTATTCCTACGACCTGATTGTGGAACTGCCCAACGACGACGAAGCCAAGGAGCCTGCGAACCTGCTGAATCTTGACAAGTTGCAACAGAAGGTGAACGGCTACGACCTCACCAAGCGCACCACCTCGATTCTCGACATCCTGAAAGACCTGAACCAGACACTCAACGACGGAGACAGCGCCTTCTATCGCATTCCCGATACAGAGGAAGAGGTGGCACAGATGATTCTGCTCTACGAGAATGCTGGCGGCACGGAGTCGGAATACTGGGTGGATTACGACTATCGCCGCTTGCGCCTGATGGTGGAGATCTCCGATTTCAATTCGGCACAGGTGGAGCAAGAGATGGCCCGTATTCAGGCGGATGCCGAACAACTGTTCCCTGGTGCCAAGATCACCACCGTAGGCAATATCCCGCAGTATGTCACCATGATGCAGTATCTCGTCAGAGGTCAGATGCTCTCGTTTGTGATATCTATATTAATCATAGGTATTATCCTGATGATAGCCTTCCAGAGCATTCGTGTGGGCTTGATAGGATTGATTCCCAACATGATGCCTGCCGTCTTTGTGGGCGGCTATATGGGATGGATGGGCATTCCGCTCGACATGATGACGGCTACGCTGCTGCCCATGATGCTGGGTATGGCGGTCGATGACACCATCCATTTCATCAACCACTCGAAACTGGAGTACGACCGCACGCACAACTATCAGACGGCCATTCGCCGCACGTTTCGCGTCGTTGGTGTCGCCATCGTCATCACGTCGATTATCACCTCGGCGGTCTTCGCCAGCTTCTGTTCATCGGCGTGCACCATGTGTCTCAACTTCGGTCTCATGGCTATCATCGGCATCCTCTCGGCCCTCGCTGCCGACCTGCTCGTGACGCCGATTCTCGTGAATAAATGCAAGGTGTTTGGGAAGATTAAACATTAAAGATTATACATTAAACATTAAAGATTAAAAAGAAATAAAGATGAAAAGAATATTATTATTTGCAGTCCTGATTTCTATTTTCAACCTTCAATCTTCCACTTGCTTCGCTCAGAAGCTCACTGGTCGTGATGTGATTCAGAAAGTCAAGGATCGTCCTGATGGCGACACACGCTATGGCGAGATGGAGTTGACGCTCCGCAAGAAGAACGGTACCACGCGCCAGCGCAAGGTGACCTCGTGGGCCATGGACGAGGGTAAGGACACCAAGAAGATGATGTTCTTCACCTATCCGGGCGACGTGAAAGGAACGGGATTCCTCACTTGGGACTACGATCAGATAGGCAAAGAGGACGCCAAGTGGCTCTATCTGCCCGCCATGAAGAAGACGCGCCGCATCAGCGGTTCATCGTCGAAGACCGACTATTTCATGGGAACCGACTTCACCTACGACGATATGGGTACGCGCCATGTGGATGAAGATACCCACAAACTGCTGCGCGAGGAAGTGAAGGATGGTCACAAGTGCTGGGTGGTCGAGTCGGTGCCCGTCGATAAGCACGAGATTTACAGTCGCAAGGTGTCGTGGATTCGTCAGGACTGTCTCATCGCCGCTTATGTAGAGTATTACGACAAGCTCAACAAACTCCATCGTGTGCTCACTATCAGCGACGTCAAACAGGTGCAGGGTTTCTGGACTATTCAGAAGATGGAGATGAAGAATGTACAGACGGAGCATAGCACACTCATTGTGGTGAAGAACTCACAGTACGACGTGAAAGTGGATAAGTCGCTCTTCACGGTAGCAAAACTCGAAAAAGGCTTATGAAATCTCTCATTCATTTTGCACTCTTAATGTGCATGATTCCTCGTCCTGCCTCGGCGCAGGATGAGGATTCCCTTCGCGTCAGTATCAAAGGCTTTGTCGATACCTATCATGCCCTGCGTAGCGAGTCGCCCAACGACTGGATGTCGTCCAGAACACGTGTGCGTGGCGAGGTGACGCTTGAGAAAGGTCATACGGGTGCTTTTGTGTCGGCCAACCTGGTGCATAACGCTATCTTGAAAGACCGTACGGGTTTCCAACTGCGTGAGGCCTATGCCTATTATTCCGATGAACAGTGGGATCTACGTGCCGGCCGACAAATCATCGCCTGGGGCGTGGCTGACGGACTTCGTCTGACGGATATCATCTCGCCGATGGACTATACCGAGTTCTTGGCACAGGACTATGATGATATCCGCATTCCTGTGGGAGGTCTCCGTCTGCGTTACTCGCGCGAAAAGTGGAGTTTCGAGGCCGTCGCTATCCCCGTCAGCAGCTTTTTTGAATTGCCTACGGATGCCGATAACCCATGGTCGGTAGGTCCGATGCCTATTGGTGATGAACCCCGTCACCGTCTCAGCAACATGGAGTATGGCGGTCGCCTGTCGTTCTTCCTCAGCGGCATCGACTTCTCGCTGTCGGCCCTGCATACTTGGAACAAGCAACCCGTCCTCTGCGATGGTGTCGGTCAATACCGTCGCATGACCATGCTGGGTGCCGACTGCTCGTTGCCACTCGGACGCTTTGTGTTTCGTGGCGAATTTGCCGAATATCTCGATGAGGCTCAGAATCAATTCTCAATTCGTTCGTCATCAACGAACGTTCTGCTGGGCATTGACTGGTATGCCGGCAATGACTGGTCGCTCTCCGCTCAATACGCCCATAAATACGTCTCCAGCGGCGACCACCGTAATTCCGGCCTCGCCACCTTCCGTATATCCAAGGACTTGCTGCGCAACACCCTTGCTTTGCAGAGTTTCGCCTATATCGACGTCACCAACGGCGGCATTTATAACCGCCTCAGTGCCGATTACGCCCTGAACGACCAGCTCCACGCCATCCTCGGCTACGACTACTTCCATGCCGATCGCGGCTCGTTCACGGTCTATGACCATAACTCCGAGGTCTTTGTCAAGCTCAAATACAGCTTTTAAATCTGACAAACAACAAAAGAGCCGCCGATGTCCAATAGTGGATATCGGCGACTTTTGGTTGTTGAAAATAAACCTATGATTTGATAACCTTTGCAGTGAACTGGATGCCAACAAAACCTGCGATGGCAGTCGTGAGAACAACGGCTATCAGTCCCCAAGGACTGGCAAATGTTATGAGTCCTTTGGCATAGTCGATACCCAGTTCTTCGGCGGCTCCATCGTAATACCACTCCGTGCGTGTCCACAGCGGAAGAATCCAGACAATGACACCGATTGATAAGATGGGATAAGCCAAGGACTGTCCTTTCAACGATTTATTACCGATAAGCTGTCGTACGACATCGGAAAGCACACCAGCCAGCAGCATCAGTAGGGCCTCAGACAGGTCGCACTCGCCAACTGCCAGCAGAAAACCTGCAAGGATGAAAGCAAGCAATGTGCCGACACCGAATTTCTGCCATCTCACGGCAGCCGAATAATAAGAGTAAGCCCCAAGTAGGGCTGCAATTACCGGGAAGAATACCCATGCATAAGGGGAAAGATACCCCAGAAAGGCCGTTGCGAAAACAGTCACCATATAAATGGCAGCCAAGGCTGCGAGTAAGCGAGAGCAAAGCCAAACCTGTTTGAGCTTTGCCGAGTGTGAGCAGGCTCGACTGAAAGTCAAGCCTGCAATTCTGAAATAGTTGATCTTGTTCATAATTGAGAAAATATAAATAGGGTGCTTGCCTCACGGCTGGCACCCCTTAATAAACAATACTCTTTATGCGCTCGACCTTTGGTCGCTTTGCTTGCAAAGAATTTCTTTTTTTGCATCGCTCGCAGTATCGCTCACACTGTGCACAGAGGTCATAACCCAACATCGTGCCGAGGATAAAATCCTCCTCGGGTGTCAGTTCGTTGAGCGGACGGGTGACGATGAGGCGAATGGCATTGAGACATTCCTTGCGACCAATATAAAAGTTCAGGTTGTTCTTGCCCGCAGACTGCAACACAAAGTCCATATTCTGACTGCACAGGCGTTTCTTAGTACAGGCTTCATACTGCTTCGGACAAGTAAACAGCACCATCTGGCGCACCCCCTTCTGGAGTTCGTAGATGTGGTTCGAAAGAACCTTTAAATCCAATGGCATCATCTCGGTTTGTCTCATCATACTCTCTATTATAAATTAGGTGAAATGTTAGCAATCCACGCATCAATGCGGGTGTCCGTCTTGTCATCCTCGTTCACGTCGTCAAGGGGCAGACCGATGAACTTACCATCGATAACTGCCTCAGAGTCATCGAACGAATAGCCGTCGGTATCTACGGCTCCTACGAAGGTGGCTCCGCTACTCTTGATACCGTTATACAACTCACCGATGCCACCTACGAAGGTATCGCCATAGCTCTCACAGTCGCCACAGCCGAAGAGGGCGATGGTCTTGCCTGAGAGGTCAGCAGCCTTCAGTACCTTTAAGCCGTCGTACCAGTCGTCCTGCATTTCGCCTGCGCCCCAAGTCGAGGTGCCGAGGATGAGGTTCTGGTTGCTGTTCACTACATCGGCGGTGAGGTCTTGCACGTTGATGGCCTCACAACCCAATTTCTGGGCTATCTTCTCTGCGATAGCCTCGCATGTTCCTGTAGAGGAACCGTAAACGACAATTGTTGAATTCATTTTCAATCTTTTAATAATGTTATAATTCGGTGCAATGATGCGATTAAGCGAGAGCAGTGCAAGCTTGCTTGCTGACTGCCGAGCGTGAGCATCTTCGTGACCAGTTCTAAACTGGGCACAAAGGTACGACGAAAATCCCGACGGCACAATACTCAAAATTTAGGTTTTTACCGTCGGGATATGCCGTGTTTCTAATGAAACGCGATTAGCAAGAAGTAGGTATTCATGCGAAATAATTATTTATTTTTCGTACTTATGCTTGTTATATCAAAGAAAAACCGTATCTTTGCCGCAGAAAAAGTTGCGATTCTGAAAAGAGTCGCCCGTAAGAGGTGCACTTAGCTGTGCTTAATTGGGAATGTGAGTGAGAATCTCCGACTGTCCCGCAGCAGTGAACTCCGTTATGGCTCCTAAGCAAACATGCCATTGTCCGTTTGGGCGAGAAGGCGCTTGGGAGTGGAGAAAAGTCTGAAGACCAGCCTTTTTCGGTAGAAGCCGCTCCACCACGATGTATGGTGTTGGCAGGCGCAAGTTTAATTTTTGTGGTTATGAAACATGAGTCAATTGTCGTCGTGTACGACAGCTGTCAGGCTGTTGCTGAAGCGATAGCCGACAAGTTGGGTGCTGAGACCTTCAGCGTCCAGAGTTTGAACAACAGGCAGATAGAAAACTGTCAGAGTCTTGTCCTTGCCGTTGAGTTCCAGGCCGGCGGCCCCCTTTCCCCGCATTGGCAGTATGCCAGTCAGATGCTGCGTGGTGCCGACCTGAGCGGTAAGAACGTAGCCGTCATGGTGGCGCTGGGCAATAGCTTGGACAACGGTATCTATGCCGAGGCTTTCCTCAACGAACTGAGGCAAAACGGTGCCCGTGTTGTTGGCGAACAGCTATATGCTGGTGCGCCTGAATGGAATACTGACAACTGGATTTGCAGCGTATCTCCTAACTTATAATCATTAAAACCTGAATTCTTTATGAACTATCTCTTTATCGTTGCCCTGGAATTCCTACTGACATTCTGTGGTGTTGCCATGCTTATCGTGTACTATAACCACAAGGAATAGTCCATGAATACCTACTTTTGATTAATAGTATATAGTATGTTCGCGTGGGTGCGCGATGCTTAAAACCCTTAGTTTTAGGTATTGCGCACTTTCTTTATTCATCGTACCTTTGCACCCTGTAAACAGGTTGCGATTCTGGCGGCGCCTCGGCATAGCTCAAGCAAGCTTGGCTCTGCTCTCGGCTTGCACAGAATTGTCACTCGCAAAATGATACAGATGTTTTTGGAATAACAAACCATTATATAATAAATGAAAATGAAAAAGATTCTGATTTCTATGGTAGCAGCATTGGCGCTGCTCCCCGTGTTCACCTCGTGTTCTAACGATGACGACAACAAAAAAACTGAGAAAACTGCTGCTGAGAGTGTAGAAGGAACCTACGTGGGTGGAACCTACGCTAACTGCAAGTATTTCCAGAACTACCAGCCCACAAAGAACGATACGGTCTATGTGAAAGCTACGCAGGTGGCCGATGCCGTGACGCTGAGCTATACCTCTAAGACTTGGGGTGAGTTTACTTTCGATGCCGTCAAGGTGACGAAGCAGGATGACGGATCGTTTGCACTGGCTGGCGAGGGAAAGACCTTGATGCCTAGTATGAAGGGTGAACCAAAGGAGTATGCCGCAAATTTCGAAGGTACTGTCAGCGGCGACAAGTTGGTGGCAACATTCGACGTGCCTGCCGTGATGGGTGGAACTACCGTATTGTTCAACCCCGCCGATTTCGAGGATGTGCTGAAAGCTGCTGAAGAGAAAGAATAATAATGAGTATCACAACACAATTACGCATGCTGGGAATGGTCTCGATGGTGGGTCTATTCTCAGCATGTGATATGTTAGGGGATGTGTATGATGATCCCGTGGTGGAGAAACAGGAGGGGCAGTATTATGTGGATGCCACCGATTATGCCCAGTGGGTGTATATCGACCTTCATACGCCTGTGCCCACCATCACCACCTCGACCATCAGTTTGGACAACCTCACTGAGACAGGGGCGCCCCAGGAGTGGGATATCGCCCACCACCGCTACGATGTGAAGACCAACGGAGCTGCTGTGATGATGACGCCCTATCACTCGATTGACGAGTTGGAGAAGGCCGGAATACCCAGCGAGGGTGAGTGGACTGCCGACGAAGAGAGTGAACAATGCATCACCGTGGATATGTCGCACATGATGGAGGGCTATCTGGTGTATGCCCCTGGTCATAAGAATACGGTGATAGGAAAATGGGTAGAGGTGGACACAAGTAACATGCCACCCAACTACACGATGCACGACAACGTGATGTTGCTGCGCCTTGCCGACGGCACCTACGCTGCTATCCAGTTGGCTAATTTCATGAGCACAGACAGCTATCAGGTGAAAGGCTGGATGACCGTCAATTACAAGTATCCCGTTTCTCTAGTTGAAAATTGAAAAAATGAAAAGAAAAAGATATGCCGGCGCACTCATCTCGACGGCCTTAACCATGAACCTTTGCGGCACGACGCTGGCTGCAACAGATCCTGCTGATAGTGTGCTGTGGAACGAAGACCCGTTGAAGTTGCAGACCGTTGTTGTCACCGCAACCCGCACGCCAAAGGCCCTGAAAGACATTCCCGTGGTGACGCGTGTTATCACGGCCGAGGATATCCAGAAGGCCGATGCCACCAATATCAAGGACATGCTGCAGCAGGAGTTGCCAGGACTGGAGTTTACCTATTCTATGGGTCAGCAGGTGCTGAACATGGGTGGCTACGACGGCAATAACATCCTGTTCCTGGTGGATGGCGAACGCATGGCGGGCGAGTCGATGGATAACATCGATTTCTCGCGTCTCAACCTCAACAGTATCGAGCGCATTGAGATTGTCAAGGGAGCTGCCTCTACGCTCTACGGCTCGTCGGCGATGGGTGGCGTCATCAATATCATCACCAAGGGTCCGTCGGACACGTGGAGCGCCAACCTCAACACCCGTTACGAGGGTGCTACCAAGGAATGGCGCCACGGCGGAAGTGCCGATTTCAACATGGGTAAACTGAACTCGCTCACTACCTTCCAGATGACCCGTTCAAAGGCGCTGGATCTGGGCGAGGAATCGTCGTTGCCCACTTATGGCGGACGCTCGTACAACGTGAAGGAACGCCTTGTCTGGCAACTGCGCAAAGACCTGTCGCTGACGGGCCGACTGGGTTATTTCTTTCGCGAGCGTGAGTCGGGCGAGGTGAGTCATGAGCGCTATCGCGACCTCAGCGACGGGTTGAAGATGAACTGGAGTATCACGCCGCAGCAGCACCTCGAGGTGGGCTATAGCTTTGACCAGTATGATAAGTCGGACCTGAACTTGCTGACGCAAAAGGACCTGCGCGACTACTCCAACCGTCAGCATGTGGCGCGTGCCGTCTATAACTCTCAGCTCTCCACTCTCAACTCTCAACTCATCCTGGGTGCCGACTTCATGAACGACTACCTGATGACCTATCAGTTTGCCGCCGATAATAACCATCGGTCGCAAAACAGCTACGACGCCTTTGTGCAATGGGACTATGCCCCCACGGAGCAATGGGAGGTTATCGGCGGACTGCGTTACGACTATTTCTCGGCTGCCGCGAAGGGTATGCCCACGTGGAAACTGGCGGGTATGTGGAAGAGCGGACACAACAGTCTGCGTGCCTCCTACGCCTCTGGCTTCCGTGCCCCCTCGCTCAAGGAACTCTATATGGATTTCTTCATGGGTGGCATCTTCATGATTTACGGTAATCCTGACCTGAAGTGCGAGACCAACCATAACCTGTCGCTCTCGTGGACCAACTACGGTTCGATTACCAGCAACCTGAAATACTGCTTGACGGCCACCGGCTATTATAACTTCTTCAGCAACTATATCACCACGGCTACGGTGGTGCGCGACGGGAAGAGTGGACAGATGTACACCAACATTGCCAACCAGCAGATAGCTGGGGCCGACGTCAACGCACAGCTTCATCATCACAACGGCTTTGGCGCCAGGGTGTCGTATGCCTTCACCAGGAATATCGTGAAGAAGGGACAGCCCGACCTTACTGCTGCCCGTCCGCACTCGCTCACTTGGCGTGCCGACTACGACCATCAGTTTACGAAGAACTACGGACTCTATGTGTCGCTCTCAGGCCGGTTTCTCTCGGCTGTCAACGTGACGGAGTACACTTCCAGCACGCTCGACGAGATGACCAAGACCCATTACGACGGCTATGCCCTTTGGAAGTTATCGCTCTCGCAGCGCTTCATGAAAGGCATCACGCTCAACTGTGCCGTCGACAACCTGTTTAACTATCAGCCCAAGACCTATGCCGCCAACTCGCCTGTCACGTTGGGCACGACGCTGACGCTTGGCCTTTCTATTGATATCAATAAAATGCTATGAACAGAATCAAATTCAAGAAGAAATACATCTTTTTAGGCCTCCTCGCCGCTGTCCTCGTCTTCATCCTGACGGCCTGCTGGCGCACCATGTGCAGTAGGACGGACGTGGCCTTTGTCAACTACCAGGTCATCACGCTGGGCGAGATTTCGAAGGCCAACGACAATAGTTTTATCCGCCTGCATGTGGCACCCCTCGACGATATCGACTCGTGGAGTGACTACGATGCCGTTGTGATTAATGGTATGGGACTGCGCATCACGGAGGAACAGCGCCAGCAGATTCAGATGCTGGCCGACAAGGGATTGCCCATCCTGACCACCGCCGTGACGAACCCTGCGAATAATATCGTGAGCATGGACGAGTGGGATGCTGACTCGCTGAAGCAGTACCTCTCGGCAGGCGGGGCCAAGAACTACCGCAGTTTTTTGAACTACCTGCGCAACGAGGTGGACGGTAAACTTTTCTTCCTCGACGAGGTGGAGCCTGTGGAGGAACAGGAGGCTGAACTCTTCTATCACCTGGGTGCGCCCCACCAGGGCAATGCCCCACGTATCCTTATCACGGGGATGATGGGCGATGCTACCGACCTGATTGCGGCCCTCGAGGCATCAGGCGATGTGGTGTATGCCACCCGCGACCTGAACACGCTCATCAAGACCCACGCCATCGACAGCATCCAGCCCTCTGCCATCATCAACATGGCGCACGGACGACTGGGTGATGCGGCGGTCGACTATCTGAAAGCGCAGAATATCCCCCTGTTCTCTACCGTCAACGTGAACCGCATGACGGAGGAGTGGGAGAATGACAAGCAGGGCATGCAGGGCGGTTTCCTCTCGCAGAGCATCATCACGCCAGAGATAGACGGCATGATTCGTCCCTTCGTACTCTTCGCCATCCGCGAGGGCAAGGACGGACTGCCTGAGGCTTATACCATCCCTGAACGACTCACAACGTTTGTGAAAGCCGTGAACAAGCACCTGGCGCTGAAGACCATCAGTAACAAGGACAAGAAGGTGGCCATCGTCTATTTCAAGGGTCCTGGTTCTAACGCCCTCACGGCTTCAGGACTCGAGGTGGTGCCCTCGCTCTATAACCTCTTGGTCAGGATGCGAGAGGAGGGCTATACTGTAAAAGACCTGCCTGCATCGGCCGAGGCACTCGACGCCCTTATCCAGCGCTCTGGCAGCGTGTTTGGTACCTATGCCGAGGGTGCGCAGGCCAAGTTCCTCAACGAGGGACAGCCGCAGCTCATCACCAAGCACGACTTCAACACGTGGACGAAGGCGCTCTTCACCAAGGAGATACACGACGAGATGCTGCGTGTCAACGGACAGTATCCTGGTCATTACCTGGCGAAGGATGCCGAGACGCTGGGCCTGCCCGTTATTCATTTGGGTAATATCGTACTGATGCCGCAGATGCCTGCCGGAACGGGTAGCGACTCGTTCAAGATGGTGCACGGCACGGAGACGGCTCCGCCATATCCCTATATCGCCCAGTACCTGTGGCTGCAGGAGGGTTTCAAGGCCGACGCCCTTATCCATTTCGGTACCCACGGCTCATTGGAATATACCCCTGGCAAACAGGTGGCGCTGTCGCAGAACTGCTGGAGCGACCGGCTCATAGGGACTTTGCCCCACTTCTACCTCTATACAATAGGTAATGTGGGCGAGGCCATGATAGCCAAGCGTCGCACCTATGCCTCGCTGGTGTCGTATCTCACGCCGCCCTTCATGGAGAGCAACCTGCGCGGACTGTATGGTCAGTTGAGTGCTGCCATCGAGGCCTACGACAAGGCTCCCAGCGAAAAGGCATCGCTGGCCGTGAAAGCGCTCACCATCCAGATGGGCATTCATCGCGAATTGCACCTCGACTCCGTGAAGACCAAACCCTATACCGAGGCTGAGGTGGCCCGTATTGAAGCCTTTGCTGAGGAGTTGATGAACGAGAAGATCACGAGTAAGTTCTATACCCTGGGCGTGCCCTACGAGCAGGACCGCATCCAGTCGTCCGTCTTCGCCATGGCCACAGAGCCCATCGCCTATAGCCTCTTGGCACTCGACAAGATGCAGCATCGTGCCGCGGCCGATACCGAGAAGCATCCCTCGCTCTTCACCGCCCGCTACCTGAATCCCGCCAAGGCGCTGGTAGCCAGACTGCTCAGTCGTCAGGGTGAGGTGACCGAGGCCGAGGTCTGTCAGATAGCCCATATCACCACCGCCGACCTGCATCGTGCCCACCATATCGACTCTATCCTCGCTGCTCCCCAGCAGATGATGTCGATGATGATGACGATGGGAACAAAGACCCACCCTTCACCCTCCCTGAAGGGAGAGAAAAATAGTCCTGCTATGAAGAAAAACAAGATGCCAGGTAACCACTCCCTCCCTGCAGGGAAGGCAGGGGGAGGGTCGATGAGTCCCAAGAAAGCTTTGGCCATGGCCAAGATGATGGGTGCCACTCCAGAACAGTTGAAGAAGATGAAGGAGGCCATGATGGGCAAGAAAGGCACAACGGACAAGCATACCGACAGTAAGATGCAGCATATGTCGCCCGCCATGCAGGCCATCGTCGACAAGGTGGCTGAGGCTGGTATGCTCTCCAAGCAGGATAAGGACTTTTCCCGTGCCGTACTCGAGGTGGAACGCACCATTCGCAATGTGGGCAACTACCGCACAGCTCTGCTTACGTCGCCTGCTATCGAGATGACGAGTATGCTCAACGCCCTGCGTGGCGGCTATACGGCGCCCTCACCTGGTGGCGATGTGATCAGCAACCCCAATGCTGTACCTACGGGTCGCAATCTTTATGGCATCAACGCAGAGACTTGTCCTACGGAACAGGCTTGGGAAAAGGGTAAGGAACTGGCCGAGAATACCATACGCCTGTATCGTGAGCGTCATCACGACAGCATCCCCCGTAAGGTGAGCTACACGCTATGGTCGAGTGAGTTTATCGAGACAGGGGGCGCCACGATTGCCCAGTGCCTCTATCTTTTGGGTGTAGAACCTATCCGCGATGCCTTTGGTCGTGTGACGGATATCCGTCTGATTCCCTCGAAGGAACTGGGTCGCCCCCGCATTGATGTGGTGGTGCAGACCTCAGGACAGTTGCGCGACCTGGCCGCCTCACGCCTGTTCCTCATCACCCGCGCCGTCGAGATGGCTGCACAGGCTGAGGACAAGGAGCATCCCAACATGGTAGCACAGGGCGTGAAGGAAGCCGAGCGTGTGCTGGTGGAAAAAGGCCTGTCGCCCAAGGAAGCCCGTGAGGTGAGTACCCACCGTGTGTTTGGTGGTGTCAACGGCAACTACGGCACGGGTATCCAGGGCATGACGATGGCCAGCGACCGTTGGGAAAACGAGTCGGAACTGGCCGAGGTCTACCTCAACAATATGGGTGCCTACTATGGTAAGGAAGACCAGTGGGAGGACATGCGCCAGTATGCCTTCGAGGCTGCCCTGGCTAATACCGATGCCGTCATCCAGCCGCGCCAGTCTAATACCTGGGGGGCCCTGTCGCTCGACCACGTCTACGAGTTTATGGGCGGCATGAACATGGCCGTACGCAATGTGACGGGTAAGGAGCCCGATGCCTACCTCTCCGACTATCGCAACCGCAATCATGCCAGGATGCAGGAGGTGAAGGAGGCTATCGGCATTGAGAGTCGCACCACGCTCTTTAACCCAACTTACATCAAGGAGAAAATGCAGGGTGGGGCGAGCGATGCCAACACCTTTGCGGAACTCGTTCAGAATACCTACGGATGGAACGTGATGAAGCCCGAGGCCATCGACAACGAGATGTGGGACGGCATCTATGATACTTACGTCAAGGACCAGTACAACCTGGGCACGCGCGCCTTCTTCGAACAGAAGAATCCTGCCGCCCTACAGGAGATTACGGCCGTGATGATGGAGTCGGCCCGCAAGGGCTACTGGAAGGCCAGCGATGCCCAACTCAAGGATATCGCCCAACTGCACACCGAGTTGGTGAAGAAATATGGCGCCAGCGGTTCGCAGATGGTGAGCGACAATCAGAAGTTGCAGGACTTCATCGCCCATAAGGTGGATGCCACAACAGCAAAAGCCTATCAGCAACAGATCAGCGAGGTGCGCCACGAGCAGGTGAGCAATCAGAACAGTCAGGTGCTGAAGAAGGAGGAGATGTCCTCTGCCAACACCACCACCACGATTGTCAACAGCGTGGCTGTGGTTGTCATCGCCGTAGTCTTTATCATCCTGATAGCGCTGCTGGTGCGCCGCCGTCGTCAAAACATGAGTGAATAGGCATGGAGGCAGTACTTCTCATCATGATATTTCTGGTCTGCTTCAACTTCGTGCTGAAGCAGACCTACCGCAAGCCGTGGTATGTGCTGGCCAGCGCTGTGGTGTGTGCCCTGTTCGTGGTCGTGGCGTGGCCGTGGGCCATCGAGCAGAGCAAGAGTCAGTTGCACGACTGGCTCAACAATCCCAAGCTGATGCTCGATACGGCCGTCATCCTTAGCATTGAGGTGATTATCCAGATGGCCTACTGCATCCTGGCTGTCCACCTGGCCTATACGGGCAGGGTGCGCCGCCGCACCGTCTGGCTCTATCGCCTGCTGCGCTGGTTTCCTGGCTTGCTCATCTTTCCTGTGCTGTTCTACATCGAGACACAAGGCATGTTCCTCTTCACGGGTGCCGATTTCCAGGTGGTAGCCTACGGACTGGCCGCCTGCGTCTTCATCCTTGTTCCTGTGCTCACCTGGGGCGTCCGATGGCTCGTCCCCGAGAAAGAGTTGCGCCTCGAGGTCTTTTTCCTCTCTAATGCGCTCATCGCCATCCTTGGCATCATTGCCACCGTCAACGGAAGATAAACAAATACAAACAAAACGATATGAATTACATTACCGACATTCTTTATTGGATTTCCACAGGCCTGCTAGTGCCTGTCATCGTGTTGCTCATCCTGCTTTTCTGTCGTGCCCTGCTGCTCATCGGCACCTTCTTTGGCCAGTATGTGGCCGTGCGTAAGACCGAGGCCCTGCTCAAGGGCGAGTTCGACGCGCTCAGTCAGGACAACCTTGCCACCCTGGCCGACCGTCTGCCTAAGAGTGACAAGTCGCTGGTGGTGCGCTATATCCGCCTGATGATGGACCATCGTGACAGCGAGGCACATCTGCAGAAGTTGCTTGCTGATTTCGACCTTGCCGCCGCTGCCGACCTGGCCACCAGTAAGACCCTGGCCAAGATGGGCCCTATGCTCGGCCTCATGGGCACGCTCATCCCTATGGGTCCTGCCCTTGTGGGACTCTCTACGGGCGACATTGCCTCGATGGCCTACAACATGCAGGTGGCCTTTGCTACCACCGTCGTGGGCCTCTTCTCTGCTGCCATCGGCTTCATCACGGGTCAGGTCAAGACGCGCTGGTATCGCCATGATAGCGTTAATTTGCAGTTTTTAGCCGATCTTTTTGGTACATTAAACATTAAACATTAAAGATTAAACATTATGCTGAAAAGAAGAAATAAATCGATGCTTGCGGAGGCCGAGGACGACGACCCCATGTCGGTGGTCAGCAACCTGTTTGATGTGGCGATGGTCTTTGCCCTTGCCCTGATGGTGGCCCTCGTCAGCCGTTACAACATGACCGAGATGTTCTCGCAGGAGGACTTTACGATGGTGAAGAACCCAGGCAAGGATAACATGGAGATTATCACCAAGGAGGGACAGAAAATCAACCGCTACACGCCCAGCGACGACCAGTCGAATGCCGACGGCACCAAGGGTAAGCGCGTGGGTGTGGCCTACGAACTGGACAACGGTGAGATTATCTATGTGCCGGAATGATATAGTGGTTACAGAATGTTAAATAGGCATAGATTTCCGCAACGACCTAAGTGCGTTTGCGGAAATCTTTGTACTTTTGCAGCCGTGTTAGTGATGAAGAGACAGATATCAGCGTTTGTGTTGTTGGCAGTATTCCTGCCAATAATACTGTTGTCGTCGCTTCACGTGCACGAGTCTGCGGAGAGCTCTGAGGCAGCTACCTGCGTAGACTGTCTGCACAACCATTGCGGTGGTCACCTGACGCAGACAACGGTCCACATGGACGATTGCGTGCTGTGTCAGTTCCTGACGCTGCCCATGCTGGCAGCCATTGCGGTGGTTGTGAGTGTAGTGCTGAACAAGGGCGTGCGGTTGTACGCCTCCAATTCTGGTCGCATCGCTACTATGGCATGCGGCGTTGTCAGTCTGCGCGGACCTCCTGTATGTTAAGAGGAGCAAGGGGCCCTAAAAACTTGCCCCTTAAAAATCCAATCTCATTTTTTTTCAAACAAGACATCCAATATGATAATGACAATATTGGCTGTTGTTTGGTCGTTATTCGAACCAGCCGACACCACCATTGCGCTACAGGGCGTAACGGTGAGTGGTCAGCGGCAGCGTGAGTTCCAGATGCGCTCGTCGCAGTCGGCTGTGCAAATCAGTCACGACTACCTACAGCAGCATTTCTCAGGCAGCCTGATGCAGACATTGGAGGGCGTGCCTGGCGTGAAGGCAATGGCTATCGGCTCAGGACAGTCGAAGCCTACGATTCGCGGTTTGGGCTTCAACCGTCTGGCGGTGACCGAGGACGGTATCAAGCATGAAGGTCAGCAATGGGGCGATGACCACGGACTGGAGATAGACCAGTTTGCCGTGGACCGTGCCGAAGTGATTAAGGGACCTGCCGCATTGCTCTATGGCAGCG
>JAEEGG010013665.1_pt1 | contig 17330 bp, 15 predicted proteins | sample 9134161 | NCBI WGS metagenome assembly JAEEGG01 (sample SAMN16246543, study PRJNA631951) | gut metagenome | biome: gut microbiome; feature: rumen; material: CR-attached | host: Bos | place: Iran: Karaj | collected 2018-10 | reverse complement strand
CGAAAAATCCCTCCCCTCGAGGGGAGGGTGGCATCCGGCGTCCCCCGCAAGCCGGATGACGGAAGAGGTGATCTTCGTTCTGCTTCTGCATTCGTCGAAACAACCTGCAATCCGGTACGACACCTCTTCCGTCGCCTGCGGCGACACCTTCCCCTCAAGGGGAAGGACTTGGGGCTGATCGGAATCGGCGCGTTTAGCCGTCTTGCATTTTCTTCCCGGCGGTGGTATAATACAGGCATGGCAATCTATGCTTGCTTTGAATAGAAAGAAAACAAGGAGGCATTCTCATGGATTGGAAAATCGGACTGATCGCGGCGGTCGCCGTCCTGATCCTCGTCATCATCGTCACCGGCTACGTCAAGGCCCCGCCCGACATGGCCTACATCATTTCCGGCATGGGCCGGAAAAAGAAGATCCTGATCGGCCGCGCGGGCATCAAGATCCCCTTCCTGGAGCGGAAGGATACCCTGCTGCTCAAGCAGATCTCCATCGACATCAAAACCAACGGCTACGTTCCGACCAACGACTTCATCGGCGTGGACATCGACGCCGTGGCGAAGGTCCGGATCATGACGGATCAGCAGGTCAGCGTCATCGGGCCGACCGGAGAGCAGAAGTTCATCAACGGCATCGAGCTGGCTTCCCGAAACTTCCTGAACATGCGGGAGCCGCAGATCATTCAGGCGTTGACCGATTCCCTGCAGGGAAATATGCGTGAGATCATCGGCACGATCAACCTGCGCGATCTGAACACCGACCGCAAGCGCTTCGGCGACGAGGTCCAGGAGAAGGCGCAGAAGGATATGAACGCCCTCGGCGTGGAGATCATCTCCTGCAATATTCAGCGCGTGGAGGATGAAAACGGTCTGATCAACGCCCTCGGTCAGGACAATATGTCCCAGATCCAGAAGGACGCCTCCATCGCCAAGGCGAACGCCGACCGCGACGTTGCCATCGCCCAGGCGGAGGCCGCCAAGGCTGCCAACGAGGCGAAGGTCAGCTCCGACATGGAGATTGCCCAGCGAAACAACGAGCTGGCGCTGAAGCGCTCCGCCCTCGAAAAGGAAGCCCAGACCGCAAAGGCAGTGGCGGACGCGGCCTATAAGATCCAGTCGCAGGAGCAGGAGCGTACCATCCAGACTGCGACCGTGAACGCCCAGATCGCAAGAGCCGAGCGCGAGGCGGAGCTCAAGCGGCAGGAGGTCGACGTGCAGCAGCAGACGCTGACGGCAGAGATCAACAAGAAGGCCGATGCAGAGCGCTACCGCGTGGAGCAGTCCGCAGCCGCAGAGCTGACGCGCCGCCAGAAGGTCGCAGAGGCGCAGAAGTACGAACAGGAGCAGGACGCCCTTGCCAAGAAGGCGCAGGCGGACGCAGCAAAGTACGTCGCCATGCAGGAGGCCGAGGGCATCCGCGCCAAGGGCGAGGCGGAGGCGCAGGCCATCCGCGCCAAGGCGCTTGCAGAGGCGGACGGCATGGAAAAGAAGGCCGAGGCCTACAACAAGTACAACAAGGCCGCAATGGCTGAAATGATGATCAAGGTCCTGCCGCAGGTCGCGGCGGAGATCGCAAAGCCGCTCAGCGCCATCGACAAGGTGACGATCATCGGCGGCGGCGAGGGCGGCGGCAGCGCCGTGACCGGGCTGGCCGACGGCGTGCCCCAGGTGATGGCAAAGCTCTTTGCCAGCATGAAGGAAGCGACCGGCGTGGATCTCTCGGAGATCATGAAGGCGGACACCTATGACGCGAAGGTCAAGCGCGAGGTCACGCTGAACGGTCTGCCCGAGATCAGCGTGAAGGTGGAAGGGCAGCAGCCCCCCGCCGCGCCCGAAGAGCCGGAGGCATGAGCGGGAAGCACACCTTCGTGATCCTCGGCATGGGCAGCCGGGGGAAAAACGCCTACGGCGCGGAGCTGGCCCGGATGCCGGACCGCGCACAGATCACGGCCGTTGCCGACCCGGACCCCGAGCGGCTGTCCATCGGCGGCAAGGCCTTCGGCGTCCGCCCCGGAATGCGGTTTTCCAGCGCCGAGGAGCTGCTCGCCCAGCCGCGTCTGGCGGAGGTCGCCTGCGTCTGCACCCAGGACCGGCAGCACGTGCCGCAGGCGATCGCCGCCATGCGCAAGGGCTACGACGTTTTGCTGGAAAAGCCGATCTCTCCCTCCCTTTCCGAGCTGCAGGAGATCGTCCGTGTCGCCCGCCAGACCGGGCGGCGCGTGGTGGTCTGCCACGTGCTGCGCTACACCCCGTTTTTCCGCACGGTCAAGCGTGTGATCGACGAGGGCAGGCTGGGTCAGATCGTCAATATTGAGGCGCTGGAGAACGTCGTCTACTGGCACCAGGCGCACAGCTTCGTGCGCGGAAACTGGCGGCGCGAGGACGAGACAAGCCCGATGATCCTGGCAAAGTGCTGCCACGATCTGGACTACCTGCTCTGGCTTTGCGGCAGCCGCGTGGAGCGGGTGTCCTCCTTTGGCTCGCTGTTCCACTTCCGGCCGGAGAACGCCCCGGCGGGCAGCGCCCTGCGCTGTCTGGACGGCTGCGCGGCAAAGGAAGCCTGCCCCTATGACGCGGAAAAGATCTATCTGACCAACGAGGGCACCGGCGTCTGCAGGGGGCAGGTCGGCTGGCCGGTGGACGTCCTTTCGGAGCATCCGACAAGGGAGACCATTCTGGACGCCATCCGCACCGGTCCTTACGGGCGCTGCGTCTACCGCTGCGACAACGACGTGGTGGACAACCAGGTGGTGAACCTGCAAATGGAGAGCGGCGCAGCCCTGACCCTGACCATGAGCGCCTTTACGAGCGTGGGCGGGCGGAGCATCCGCATCCTCGGCACGATGGGCGATCTGCGCGCGGAGCTGAGGGACGAGGCGATCCGGGTCTGCGAATTCGGCAAGCAGCCGGAGATGCTCCCCCTGGACGGCCTCGGTGCGAAGGACGGCCACGCCGGCGGCGACCGCGGCCTGATCGAGACCTTCCTGGACGATCTGGACGGCAAGGACGTCGGCGACAGCGTGACGACCCTGGAGGCCTCTGTGGAGAGCCACCTGGCCGCCCTGGCCGCTGAGCAGTCCCGTCTGCAGGGCGGGATGCCCGTGGAGCTTGGGCCGATGCGCGGATAAATACGATTTCTTTTCGAATGAGCAAAACGAAGCGGCGCAGTCGCGCCGCTTCGTTTTGCGATATCGTATTAAATTTGCCGGGGGAATCACGCCTTCTTCCCGGCGCGGCTGAGCAGGTTCCACAGCGGGCCGGAGATGCAGACGGAGGAATAGCAGCCGCAGAGAACGCCGACGCAGATGGGCAGGGCGAAGTTCCGGATGGAGCTCACGCCGAAGATCAGAAGCATCAGCATCACGATCAGGGTCGTGACCGTGGTGTTGATCGAGCGGCTCATGGTATCCCAGATGCTGGTATCCACGATCACGGCAAAGCTGCCGGTCTTCATGGTTTTCCGGTTCTCGCGGACGCGGTCAAAGACGACGATGGTCGCGTTGATCGAGTAGCCGAGGATCGTCAGCGCCGCGGCGATGAAGTTGATATTGAACGGGATGCGGAAGATCACGTAGACGCTCAGCATGACCAGCAGGTCGTGGATCAGCGCGATCACAGCGGCGATGCCGGAGCGGAACTCAAAGCGGATGGCGATATAGAGCAGGATCAGCAGGACCGCCACGCCCGAGGCGAGGAAGGCGGAGCGGGTCAGGTCCTTGCCCACGGAGGCGGAGACGCGCTCGACCTGATAGCCCTTTTCAACGTCCACCCCGTAGGCCTGAACGACAGCGTCGCGGACGGCCTCGACCTCGGCGTCGGTCAGCTCCAGCGCCTTGATGCGGACGCCCGTCTCGCCGGTGGAGGTGACGGAGGAGGGCTTCCTGCCCAGGGCCTGCTCGTAGAGCTCGGCAACGTGATCCGTCACAGCCTTGTCCGCGGTCCGGTCAAGCTGGAACTCGAAGGTGGTGCCGCCGACAAAGTCGATGTCGAAGTTGAAGACGTTGGGAACGCCGCACAGGGAGAGGATCAGTCCGACCAGACCCGCGGCGATCAGAACGGCGGAGATGATTGCGAAGACCTTGAAGTGCTTCGTGAAGGAGAACGATCTGAACTTATCCATTACGCTTCCTCCTTTTTGTTGACGCAGTAGAGCTTCGGATTGACCAGACCGACGGAAATGCCCGCCTGGAGCAGAATGCGGGTCAGGATCAGCATGACCAGCATGGACAGAACGACGCCGATCAGCAGGGTCGTAGCAAAGCCCAGGATGGTGCCGGTGCCCTGCCAGAGCAGGACGGCGGCGGCGATCATCGTGGTGACGTTCGCGTCGATGATGGCAAGCAGCGCCCGCTTATAGCCGGAGACCACGGCGTAGCGCAGGGTCTTGCCCACGCGGATCTCCTCCTTGATGCGCTCGTAGATGATGACGTTCGCGTCCACGGCCATACCGACGGTCAGGATGATGCCCGCGATGCCGGGCAGGCTGAGGTTCACGTGGAAGACCGAGATCGCAACGCCGAAGAGGGCTGTGTAGCAGACCAGAGCAATGCAGGAATAGAGACCCATCAGCCGGTAGAAGACGATCATAAAGAGCATGACCAGGATCAGGCCGATCAGGCCGGCCTTGAGGCTGGTGGAGAGGCTCTTTTCGCCGAGGCTCGCGCCGATGGTCTGCTGCTTGGCTGTGGTCAGCTCAAAGGGCAGGCGGCCGGCGGAGATGATGTCGGCCAGGTACTTGGCCTCGGAGACGGGGTCCTCCGCGCTGCCGATCTCGATGACGACGGAGCTTGAAGTCAGCACGGTGTTGACGTAGGGCTTGCTGATTTCCTCTCCGTCGAGCTGAATGGCGAGGTAGTTGGTCCCGTCCGAGGCCCGCTTGACGATGGCAGCGGTGGCCTCGTGGAACTTTTGACGGCCTTCCTCGGTCAGCTCCAGAACGACGTGGGGCACCATAACGCCGCTGTCGTCAACGGGAGAATTCTCATAGGCCGCGCTGTCGATCTCGCTGCCGGACAGCCAGACCTTGCCGTCGGCGTCCACGAAGTTGACGACGGCGGTCGCGCCGAGCTTCTGCACGGCGGCCTCGGGGTCGTTCACCGACGGGAACTCCACGACCAGTCTCCGCTCGCCGGAGATGTAAGCGCTGGCCTCGGTGTAGCCCAGGAAGTCCAGACGCTGCTGGAGCATCGTGCGGGCGACCTCCATGCCGGATTGCAGCTCCGAAGCGGAGAGCTTTTCGGGCACGACGGCTTCATAGGTGATCTCGGAGCCGCCCACCAGGTCCAGACCGAGGACGACGCCCTCCCGGACCGGCTTGATCACGCCGCCGACGCCGCAGAGCGCCGCGTAGACGAGAGCTCCGACCACCAGAATGACGATCAGAAATTGGATGATACCTTTTTTCATGGCAGTACCTCCTGTCAAAATACCACGGTATTATACAACACAAGGTCCCGTTCGTCAAACAGAAAATTGCAAAATCGAAAAAAAGGCAGAAAAAAGCAGTGTGCGCAGCACACTGCCTGATTCCGTATCGTCATTCAGATGGCGCGTTCAACCTTGTTGGAACGGAGACATCTTGTACAAACGTATACATGGCGCGGAGTACCCTCGACAATCGCCTTGACGCGCTTGACGTTGGGCTTCCACATTCTATTGGAGCGTCTGTGAGAGTGAGAGACCTTGATGCCGAACGTCACACCCTTGCCGCAAATATCGCACTTTGCCATCAACTGCACCTCCAATCCAATGGTCAGATACCAAATTCCGACACTCCTACGAGCATCGGGCTATATGATAGCAGATTTCCTCAGAAAATGCAAGAGAAATTTACAAAATTTCGAAAAAATTTTCCGGCCTCCTGATTGATGACGAAACTTCGGTTTTTTCAATCAGGAGGCCGGAGTTTCCACTCAGCGGCGGAGCTTATTTGCAGAGTTGGCCAAAGAGAACAGGGCGGCCGTACGGGAGATGGCAAACATCAGATCGCCGACCGCGAAGCCGAGAAGGCTCAGCAGATAGACCGTGATCGGGGTATCCTCAAAGTAATCAACGTACTCAATCGTGTTATGGACGATCAGCCAAACCGCAACCGGAACGGCAAGGAGGAAGAATAGGACGGCAATCCAGTACTGAGACTTTCTCCCCAATAATGTACCGATCACATAGACGATCAGAGAAGCAGTGATCGCTGCATAGTAGACGATCGGCATCGTTTCCATGTGTTCCAGATTCGGGATCACATCGATCAGGTATCGAACGATCACAGCCGCAAACGGGATCGCGGTGAGAATGGCGACCTTTTTGGTGGGGATCACAAACATGAGCATGGCCAGCAGGGGCATGCCGAGCATGAAGATATAGGACTCCGCGTCATGATCAAAAATAAAATGGTATTCGCTCGAGAGGATCAGCTGCGCGACGAAGGATGCCAGTGCCAGCACGAAGCCGAAGACGCCAAGGGCAATGACGCCGCCGGACCATTTACTTGGCATGGAGGCGGGCTGCTGGCCGACATAGGGAACCTGGCCGGAGTAGTACTGAGGGGCAGCAGGATTGGGAAAGCCATAGTGATTTTGAACGGGCTGCTGCGCATTGTAGGGCGCATTGACCGGAGGCTGTGGCGCGTACTGAGCCTGATTCGGGGCCACGGTGGGGAGCTTTGCGCCGCATTTGGTGCAGAAGCGAGCGCCATCGGCAACTGGACTGTAGCAGTTCGGACAGTTCATAATGATTCTCCTCCATTTCTCCGCCATATAAGCGGAATTGATATGTATATTTTATCAGCTCCGGCATAATCTGTCAATAGCAATGGGCGGGCCGGAAACTGCAATTTGTATTTTTACTTGCAAGAAGGGTTTTCCTGGTGTATAATAGGAAATCATCAATTGCGGAGGCAGCTATGAACAAGTACAGCGTTCCCCTCCAACAGCTCGTGGAGGAATTCAATCTGACCGTCGCCTACCGGGCCACCGACTACGATGAGATCCGCATCATGGTGGACGAGGTCTCCCGCCCCGGTCTGCCCCTGACCGGCTTCTTTGAGCACTTTGAAGCCCTTCGCATGGAGGTTCTGGGCTACGTGGAGATGACCTATCTCGACGCGCAGAGCCGCGAAAAACGGCTGGAGATCTTTGACCGCCTCTTTACCTATAAGATCCCCGCCCTGGTGATCTCGCGCGGGCAGAACCCCCACCCGGAGTGCATCGAGATGGCGCAGAAGCACGACATCACGATCCTGCTCGGTCAGGAGTCCACCTCCTATATCATCTCCGGTCTGATCACCTCGCTGAAAAACGCGCTGGCTCCGCGCATCACGCGGCACGGGGTTCTGGTGGAGGTCTACGGCGAGGGACTGTTCATCACCGGCGAGAGCGGCATCGGCAAGAGCGAGACCGCCGTGGAGCTGCTCAAGCGCGGTCACCGTCTGATCGCGGACGACGCGGTCGTCATCAAAAAGACCTCCTCCACCCAGCTCATCGGCAGCGCGCCGGAGCTGATCCGCAACTTCGTGGAGCTGCGCGGCATCGGCGTCATCAACGTGGCGCGGCTCTTTGGCGTGGGCTCGATCAAGGAGGAGACCGTCATCAATCAGGTGGTCAACATCGTGCCCTGGGAGCCGGGACGGCACTACAACCGTCTCGGTCTGGAGGAGGACTACGCAGAGCTTTTGGGCGTCAAGGTCCCGCTGACGACGATCCCGGTCAGCCCCGGACGAAATCTGGCCGTCATTCTGGAGGTGGCAGCCATGAACAACCGCCAGCGCCGTCTGGGCTACAACGCCGCCATCGAATTCAGCCAGCAGATCGACCGGCAGTTTGAGCAGAACAGCGCCGCAAAATAGACGAAAAGCCGCCGACCGTTTGTTCGGTCAGCGGCTTTTCTGCGCCGGATGGATTCAGCCGTTTCTGGTCAGGCCCTTGAGGAACTTGTCCATCTCCCGGTATTCGGCAAGGCTCTGCTTGAGGTACTTCTTGCCGGCCTCGGTGATCTGGTAGTAGGTACGGGCGCGGCCCTCGATGACCTCGGTCTGCCCGGCCTCGATATAGCCCTGGGATTCCAGACGGTAGAGCACCGGATAGAGCACCACGATGGTAAACAGGCCGTTGCTCCGATTTGCCATCTCCGTTGAGATCTCATAGCCGTACATCGGGCGCTCTTGCAGAAGCAAAAGAACAACGAGCGGGCTGGTTGCGCGCTTATAATAAGAAATAAAGGAATGACTTTGGTCTGCCATTGTTTTCCCTCCCTCTATAATTGTAAATTTAATATAGCATAAGCAGCGATAAACTTCAATTCCTTTTTGATATTCCCCAAACAATCTACACAATTGTGCACTCCTCAGATTGGTCAGATTGAATGTAAAACAATTTTGCGGCAAGCCGCCCTTGGCAGGGGCAGCTTGCCGCGCGAGGAAATGAAAAGGGAAGCGATTGACAGCAAGACAATTTGGGAGGAAATTGGTTTGGATCGTTCACGCGTCCCCTTCCCTGCGGACGCCCTGGCGCGAGGCGTCCGCAAGAAGGAAGCGATTGATCAGGAGGTTGTTAGCCTTGACTAACTGTCAGTATATTAGCATGAGCTAACCGATTTGTCAAGCATTATTTTCGTCTTTTTCTTTTTTTATGATTCGGCAAGCGCAGCCCCGGCGCTGCGCAGGCTTGCAAGCGTATCCTCCTGCGGCGCGTCGGTGCAGATGACGCTTTCGGCAGCCAGGTCGGCTCCGTCCGCACGGCAGCGGTCCTCCCAGTCGCGCATCCACTGACCGTCGCCCCAGCCGTAGGAGCCGAACAGGAAGACCTTCTTCCCTGCCAGCGCGGATTCGACGGAAGCGAACATCGGCTCGAAGACGTCCTCCTCCAGATTTTCCGCGCCCATCGCGGGGCAGCCGAAGGCAAGGGCATCGAACGCGGCGACCTGATCGGCTGCAAAGGCTTCGGCCGGGATCAGCGCAGCCTCGGCTCCGGCCTCGGTGACGGCGGTCCGGAGCGCGTTTGCCATAGCCTCGGTATTCCCCGTGCCGCTCCAATAGACGATTGCAATGTTCTTCATTCTGAAACACTCCTTCTATTTTAAATTGTGTCATTCGACGGTTGGTTGGTCTTTCTCGGCGCAACGGTAAGCTGCTCCAGACTGCGGCCCTTCGCGTGCTGGGCCAGATACAGGGAAACGCATTTGCGATACCGCGCAAAGGTCTGCTCCGCCCGCTCGGGGTCGGAATAAACCTTCCAGGTTCCGACCAGCTTGGCCTTTGCGCCGCGGTTTTCGATAAAGCCCCGCACGTCCGCCGAGGGGTAGCCCAGAAACAGGCCGATCTCATGCGGAAATTCCCCGCCGGTTCGGAGCCGACGGCTCAGCTCCGCCAGACAGGAGGCTTCCCGCTCCGGGCGGTAACCGAAGCGGCGCAGCATCTCGCGGACCTCGGCGTCGGCAAAATCGGCGCGGAGGGCTTCGGGCCGATAAACGTAGATCAGAGCCCGTCCGTTCCGGTAGCTGCAGAGGAAGGCGCGAACGCCCTTGGACGCAAGCCGCCGATCCACGGAGCGAACCTCGGAAACGGCCTCCGCCAGACTGGAAACCGGATGCCCAAAGAGGCTTGCGGTCTTGATGCCGGCAAGCGTCGGCGCGCACTGGCGAAGCCAGATCTCATCCGCCATACAGAACCCTCCTTTTTTGGATCTTGCCCCGAAAGCGGGCGTTTCATTCGCAGTTAGCGCAAACTAACTAACAGGGCTTGAGAATGCCTTCCCGGCAGTCAGGAGAGAAGCGCCAGCGGATCGAAAACGGGCGCTGCTGCCGGAAAGGCATTGGTTAGTTTCCGCTAACCATCAGTATATTAGCACACGCTAACACATTTGTCAAGCGGTTTTCGAAATATTCCTTGCCTAACCCATCGAGACGTCTAAGATCATCATCACCAGAAAGCCCGCGCCAAAGCTCAGTCCTGCCAGCCGTCCGTCCGTCTCTCCTGCTTCGGGGATCAGCTCGGCAGCGGCAACGTAGAGCATTGCCCCCGCCGCAAACGACAGGGCCCAGGGCAGGGCAGCCGAGAATACGCCGGTCAGAAGCAGGCTGAGCCCTGCTGCAGCGGGCTCCACGGCGCCGGAGAGCACGCCGAGGGCAAAGGCCCTGCCTCTGCCCTCCCCTGCCGCAGCCATCGGCATCGAGATGACAGCCCCCTCGGGGAAGTTCTGGATCGCAATGCCAAGGGCCAGGGACCAGGCCGCAGCCATCGAAACGCCGCCGCCGTTCAGCGCGCCTGCAAAGGCGACGCCCGGGGCCATCCCCTCCGGGATATTGTGGATCGTCACAGCCAGGCAGAGCAGGGCCGCCCGCCGTCTGGCGGAGACTGGCGCATCGACGGCCTGGCGCGGCGTGACCGCTTGGATCGCGGGCAGGAACAGAAGGCCGAGGGCCGTACCGACCGCCGCCGGAACGAAGGCAAGCCGCCCCATCCCGGCGGAGGCCTCGATCGCAGGCAGAAGCAGGGAAAAGACGGAGGCCGCGGTCATGACGCCCGCCGCGAAGCCGAGCAGGAATCGGTGGACGGACAGGCGCAGGCTCCCGCGCAGCAGAAACACGCAGGCGGACCCCGCCGCTGTTCCCGCAAAGGGCAGAAGCAGGCCGAGGGCGGTCGTCAGGGCGGGGCTCAAGGGCTCCTCCCGCTTTGGTATGATTCGGCTGCATGCATAGTATTTCCTCCCGTTTTCCCGGATTCGGCAGCTGACGCTGCTCGTTTTATCCTATGCAAAAGTCGAAAGAATGTCCATATTGAAAAAAATGTTGTCAATTTTCGTGAAAAAGGCTCCTAAGAGGCTTGACAAACCGCATGCGGCATGCTATATTCCATCAGGAAGCGCCCGAAGGATCGGGCGGGAAAGGAGTCATACCGATGCGTGTGCGTATGTTCGTTACCGAGTGAACTGAATATCGGGCGAAACGAAACGGTGGATCTATGCCCCGGGATTTCGTACGCCGCTTTGGGTGACTTTCATTGATATGGCAACCGCAGGACGCAGCCAGAATGGGAGCTGCTTCGCTGCGGTATTTTTCTGCCCATTTTCAGGTTCGGTAACACAGAAAGAGAGGCTGATCTGCAATGAAAAATGAATGGTTCCGAAAGCTCTTTTTGCAACCCGTGACACTGAAGATGGAGGAGATACCACTTGACCTTACAAGATTACGGCATCGTGCCGAATACCGAAAATCTGCCCGGCATTCCGGCAAGAGTCGTCGCCCAGCACCGGGATCGGTATGAGATCGTCTGCGAATACGGCGCGGCCTATGCCAGGCTGAAAACAAAGGACTACTACTGGGAGGACGCCGTCTTCCCCACCGTCGGCGATTACGTGGCGGTGAACTATTTGACCGGAGGGGACAGTCAGATCCTCTCCACCCTGCCCCGCCATAGCTGCTTTTCCCGGCGTGAGCCCGGCCCGATCCCCAGGGATCAGGCTGCAGCAGCCAATTTCGATTACGTGTTTGTGCTGCAATCGATGAACCAGAACTATAATCCCAGGCGTTTGGAGCGCTATCTGATCCTGGCCCGGCAGTCCGGGGCGGCGCCGGTGATCGTGCTGACCAAGGCCGATCTGACGCCCGCCTGGGCGGAATTCGTGGCCCGGACGGAGCAGCTTGCCCCAGGCGCGGCGGTCCACGCGGTCAGCGCCGCCACTGGTTTCGGCCTCGACGGCCTTGCCCGCTGGCTCCAGCCAGGGAAAACCATCGTATTTCTGGGTTCCTCCGGCGTCGGCAAATCCAGCCTGGTAAACGCCCTGGCCGGGGAGGAGCTGATGGCCGTGGGCAGCATCCGGGAAGGTGACGGCAGAGGCCGCCACACCACCACCCACCGTCAAATGCTTCGCCTGCCCTCCGGCGTGCTGATCATCGACACACCGGGCATGCGGGCGCTGGGCATGGCGGAGGCATCCGAGGGCCTGACTGCGTCCTTCGCGGATGTGGAGCAATACCTGGGCAGATGCCGCTTCCGGGACTGCAGCCACACGCAAGAGCCGGGCTGCGCCATCCGGGCAGCGATAGAGCGCGGCGAGCTGGACCCCGCCCGCTGGGAGCGGTACCGGAAGCTCCGGACGGAGGCCCAAAGCCACGAGGAAGCCCTCCGCCGCAAGAAGGAATGGAGCAAAAACGTGGCCCTGTCCCGGAAGGCTCGGGGCGCGAAAAAATGATTATTTAGAGGCTAACAGCAATGAATATCAACATGAAACATGACGAAATACAAGGGGCCCTGGTTGCCCTGAACGGCGGTAAAACGGACCTCGGATATGAAGAAGAAAACGCCTGGTACAGCCGGAAGCCGGAATGGGCCCCTCTGGTTGAGGAGCTGAAAGCAGCCCTGCGGAACAATCAAATTCGGGGCAGTATTATGGTGGCAACGGACAGCGACGTCATTTTCGCCGCCGGCGCCCAATCCAGAGAAGCTGACGGCGGGACCGTGTCGCCGCTTACCACTTATGAGATCGGCTCGATCACCAAAATGCACACTGCGGTCTGTGTGTTCAAACTCATAGACGCGGGGATGCTCCGCCTCGACGACAAAGTCACGCAGTTTTTCCCGGCGTACACCAAAGCGGGTGCTATGACGGTCTTCGACCTCCTGCACATGCGGTCCGGGATCGTGGACTTTGCCAATGATGCCGAAGCGTTTTTTGGAAGCCCGGAGCTGGCGGAGGCGCTGGATGAGGGAAAAATCACCGATGAGATCCTTTTGGAGCATCTGTACCGGCTGGATCTCCGCTTCGCGCCGGGGACGGAAATGAAATACTGCAATACAAACTATGTGCTTCTGGCGATGATCCTGGAGAAAATCACCGGAAAAACCTATCGGGAGCTTGTTTCGGAGCTGGTTTTCGTTCCTGCGGGCATGCGCGCATCTTCCGCTGTCACCTTCGGCGACGTAACCAGTGTACCGGAGGACAAGGCAGGGTATATGAAGGAGTTTATGATTGCACGCGGCGCCGGGGATATCCACAGCAACGTCCTGGATCAGCTGAGGTTTGATCGGGCCTTTTTCCTGGAGCGTATCGTCAGCCCCGCTGCCAAGGCGGGCATTCTGAACTTTGTGGACGGCTACGGCTGCGGCTGGGAGCAGGTTGCCGGGTATGAGAATTGTGTCAGCCATAGCGGCGCGACCAACAGCTATTACTGCCTGAATGCTGTATTCCATGCCTCGTCGGATCGAATGTATCTCATAATGCTGACCTGCTGGCCGGGGAACGACGAGGAAGCCTCCGACGAGACCACCGATGAAACCGAAAAGACAGTCGAGGAAGATAGATACAGCTATTTTCAGCCTGCCGTCAACATTTGCAAAAAACATTTTAAGACGTAAGCCATGCGCTATAAACTATGAACCATAAACCCCCGGAAAGGAGGGGATCCCTACGCGAAAGCTCTTATCCTATCTCAAGCCCTACAGGGGCAGGATCGCCCTGGCAACGCTCCTGATGGCGGTCTCCGCGATCTGCAACCTGCTTCTGCCCACCCTGATGTCCAACGTCCTGGACAAGGGCGTTTACGGCGCGGTGGAGGCGGATACCTTCGGCTATATCCTCAAAACCTGCGCGTGGATGCTCGGCGTCTCTCTGCTCAGTCTGGCCTCCGTTGCGGGCGGCTACTGGGTGGTCTATCACGTGATCTCGGGGTACACCTGGAGCCTCCGCTCCGCCCTGTTCCGTCAGGTCCACCGTATGACGCTCTCCGAGGTGAGCCGCATCGGCACCTCCAATCTTGTGACGCGCTCGACCCACGACGTGGGCACGCTGAACTGGGTCGTCTCCATGCTCTGCGGCAGCATCATCATCATTCCGCTGACCTTCCTCGGCGGCGTCTTCCTCTGCATGCGCAAGGACGTTCAGCTCTCGCTCATCATCCTCTGCACCGTGCCGCTGCTGCTGGTCGTTGTCTTTGCCATGAGCAAGAAGATCGACAAGCTCTGGGAAATCTCCGACGATTACTGCGATAAGCAGAACGATCTGGTCCGCGAGCGTCTGCGCGGCATCCGCGTCATCCGTGCCTTTGACCGCGAGCGCTTCGCCCACAGCCGGATCACCGACGCCACCCGCGTCATGGCCGATAACATCATCCGGGCCAACGTGCGCATGGCGATCATTGACCCGATGGCGGCCTTCGTGCTCAACGCGGCGGCGCTGGTGATCGTCTGGCTCAGCGGCGCGCGCATGGAACGCGGCAGCGGTCTCACCCCCGGCGACGTCTTTGCGATCATCCAGTACATCAACATCATCCTCGGCGCGATCGTCTCGGCCTCCTTTGCCATCGTGATGCTGCCCCACGTCCGCGTGGCGGCCCGGCGTCTGAGTCAGGTGACGGAATCCACCGGTCTGGAGGACGACCGCCCCGCCGAGGGTCTGCGCTTCCGGGGCAGGATCGACCTGGAGCAGGTCAGCTACAGCTATCCCGGCGCAAAGCTCCCGGCGCTTTCGGATCTGAATCTGCACATCGGCGCGGGAGAATGGATCTCCGTCATCGGCGGAACCGGCTCCGGCAAGACGACCCTGGCCGAGCTGCTGCTGGCCTTCCGCTCGCCGAGCGCCGGAACCCTGCGCTTTGACGGACGGGACGCCGCCGCGCTCTCCGCCGCCGACGTTCGCGCCAACGTGAGCGTTTCGATGCAGAAGTCCATGCTCTACGCCGGGACCGTGGCGGATAATCTCCGCATGGGCAAGCCCGACGCGACCGACGACGAGCTCTGGAGGGCTCTGGAGCTGGCCCAGATCGCGGATTTCCTCCGCGAGAAGCCCGAGGGGCTGGAGTTCAAGCTGGAGCCCGCCGCCACGAACATCTCCGGCGGACAAAAGCAGCGTCTGACCATTGCGCGGGCCATTCTGAAGGACGCGCCGATCTATATCTTTGACGACTCCTTCTCCGCCCTCGACTTTCTGACCGAGGCCAAGGTCCGCATGGCGATGAACAAGCATCTTGCGGGCAGGACCCGCATCGTCATTACCCAGCGCGTCGTCTCCGCCATGCACGCGGACCGGATCTTCGTCCTCTCCGACGGCGCTCTGGTCGGCGCGGGGACCCACGCGGAGCTGCTGGAGCGCTGCGACATCTACCGGGAGATCTACCTCTCCCAGACGGGAGGTGGGGCTGCATGAGTACGCAAACCAAGAACGAGACGGAAAAGAAGGGCGAAGCAAAGGAAAAGCGGCGTCTGTTCGACGCCACCGGAAAGCGCCTGGTGCGGGAGATCCGCCCGCTGCGGGGCTGGATCGCCCTCTCGGCCTTCTTCTGTCTGATCCTGATCGGCTGCGCCGTGGCGGCCCCGGAGCTGCTGGGCGGCCTGGTGGACAAGCTCTACGCCTGGACGAAGGACCACACCCCCGGTCTTGCCCGGAGTCTGCTGCCCGGTCTCGGTCTGCTGCTCGGCATTTACGCCGTGCAGGCAGGCGTCACCTACGGCAATTCCTACCTGCTCAACAACGTCGTCAGCCGCTATTTCTGCGCGGAGCTGCGGATCCGCCTTTCGGAGAAGCTGCGCCGCCTGCCCGTCTCCTACGTGGATCAAACCCCGGCGGGCGACGTCATCGACCGGATGATGGAGGACGTCGGCAACATGGCCGACTCCATCTACGGCATCGTGGAGATCCTGCTCACCGGCTTTTTACAGATGTTCGTCATTGCGTTCATCCTCTTCCTCACCGACTGGCGCATGGCGATCCCCGTCGTGCTGCTCTCCCCGCTCTCCGTCTGGCTATCCGCCAAGATGGCGACGCTCGGAGAAAAGCACTGGGACAAGCACTTCAATCTCGGCGGCGAGCTGACCGCGCTGGCTGAGGAGGCCTACACGAACTATCCGGCAACCAAGGCCTTCAACCGGGAGGCCTATCTGCAGGAGAAGTACGACGACCTCTCACAGCGCCACCAGCACAACGGTATTTTCGGCAACTTCCTGTCCTCGATCGTCCAGCCCGTCATCGTCTTCGTGGACGCGCTGGCCTATATCGCCGTCGCCCTGCTGGGCGGCTGGCTGATCGTCCACCGGGGCATGCCCATCGGAACCGTCGTGACGGTCATCCTCTTTGCGCGGCAGCTCTCCGCTCCGCTGGAGCGCATCGCCTTCGGTCTGAGCTACGTGCAGCACGTGAAGTCTGCGGCAAAGCGCGTGTTCAACCTGCTGGATCTGCCGGAGGAGGAAGACCCCGCCGAGACCGCCCAGGCGCCCACGAAGGGCCGGGTGGAGTTCCGGAACGTGGATTTCTCCTACGACCCCGAAAAGCCGCTGATCCGAAACCTGAGCTTCTCCGTCCAGCCCGGACAGAAGGTCGCCATCGTCGGCCCGACCGGCGCGGGCAAGACCACGATCGTCAATCTGCTGATGCGCTTCTACGACATCCAAAAGGGACAGATTCTGATCGACGGCGAGGACATCTCCAAGCTCTCCCGCGCCGATACGCGCAGACGCTTTGGAATGGTCCTCCAGGACACCTGGCTGTTCAAGGGAACCGTGGCAGAGAACGTGGCCTACGGCAGCCCGGAGGCCACCCGCGAGGAGATCGAACGGGCCTGCGACCTGGCTTACTGCGACCACTTCATCCGCCGTCTGCCCCAGGGCTACGACAGCGTGATCTCCGAGGACAGCACCGCCGTTTCCTCCGGGCAGAAGCAGCTTCTGACCATCGCCCGCGCGCTTCTGGCCGACCGCTCCCTGCTGATCCTGGACGAGGCGACCTCGAACGTGGACACCCGCACGGAGCTGCTGATCCAGAAGGCGATGGACCGTCTGATGGGCGGACGAACCTGCTTCGTGATTGCGCACCGGCTGTCCACGATCGTAGACGCCGACTGCATTCTCGTCATTCGGGACGGACAGATCGTGGAGCAGGGCACACACCGCGAGCTGCTGGATCAAAAGGGCTTCTATTACGAGCTGTTCAACAGTCAGTATAAGATTTAATCGCAAACGTTCAGCAGACCCACAGATGGGGATAAGTCGAGGCAATAGGCACCAGGCAATAGGCAATAGGAGAACGCCGAAAGGTCAGCCTTCTTCGCATCTCTCGTCCACGATTGCCTTTTGCCTATTCAACTATTGCCTAATCGACAAATCCCAATTTGCCGAACGCAAAGCCTTCGCCCCTTTGGGGAGAAGGTGTCGAGCGCAGCGAGACGGATGAGGGGGACGTTCCGACAGGCAGACGGTTGAATATACGAATCGGTGGTCGATACCCCCCTCATCCGTCATCCGGCTTCCGTGAGACGCCGGATGCCACCTTCCCCCCGAGGGGGGAAGGCTCTGTCGGAGCCCCGGCAAGCTGCCCGTCCCATCCCTCGTCCACGATTGCCTATTGCCTATTC
>JAEEGG010013658.1_pt1 | contig 17335 bp, 9 predicted proteins | sample 9134161 | NCBI WGS metagenome assembly JAEEGG01 (sample SAMN16246543, study PRJNA631951) | gut metagenome | biome: gut microbiome; feature: rumen; material: CR-attached | host: Bos | place: Iran: Karaj | collected 2018-10 | reverse complement strand
GGTGCGTCTGCTTGAAGCCGCGGATGTGGTGGGCGTCATAGGTATAGGCCCATCCGTCCCCGTTCTTCCCCGTCTGCGGGGTCCAGAAGTTCATGCCCCAGGGGAGGGCGATGGCCGGGTAGGTGTTGCCCGTGGAGAGGGTGAAATCGGACTGGGTGCCCACGAGCGTGGAAACATAGTCGGCCGGGTCGGAGACGAGGGTTTCGCGGACCGGAGCCGTGCAGGCGGCCGCCAGGACGGCCAGAAGGATCAGATATCGTTTCATCGGGGAAGGTTGTTGAGCAGTTCAAGTTTTCCGTCGTTCACCAGTTTGACGACCAGTTCGCCGAACAGGGTGTTCTGCCAGGCGAACCAGGGCCGGGTGAAGTCGTTCGAATCGTCCTTGTTGAAGGATTCGTGCATGAAGCCGGTGCCGGCGTCGGTATTCAGGAGTTGGATGAGGCAGGCGCGGATTTCGTCGTCATCCCGGGCCGTGAAGGCCTTCATCATGATGGACATGGGCCAGACATTCTGGATGCCGATGTGCGGACCCCCGATGCCTTCGCCGGCCTTTCCGCGGTGGAAATAGGGGTTGTTCTCGCTCCAGACGAACTTCCGCGTGTTCAGATAGACCGGGTCGTCGTACCGCTCCGGGTCCAGGTAACCGAGGGAGAGGAGGGACGGGACATTGGCGTCGTCCATCAGTTGGTGGGAGCCGAAGCCATCGACCTCATAGGCATAGATCTTTCCGAATTCGGGATGGTCCACGATGGCATATTCCTGCAGCGCCTGCTCCACCTCGGCGGCGAGGGCGGTGCACTCGGCGGCCATTTCCGGTTTGCCGTTGACCGTCGTGAGGATTTCCGCCATCTTGCGGAGCGTGGTGACGGCCATGAAGTTGGAGGGTACGAGGAACTCGAAGGTCGTGGCGTCGTCGGATGGACGGAAGGACGAGGCGATGAGGCCGACGGGCTTCACCGGATTGCCGCGTCCCACCACGCATTTGGTATCCAGTTGGCGGTCGGTCTTCCGGAGGAACCAGTAACTGCCGTGGCCTTCCTTCCGCTGCTGCTCCTTGAAGGTGGCGAGGATGGTCTTGGCGGTGTCCATCCAGAGGTCGCCGAAGACGGAGGTATCCCCGGTCTTCTTCCAGTAGGCGTAGGCGAGGCGCACCGGGTAGCAGTGCGAGTCGATCTCCCACTTGCGCTCGAACACGTACGGGCCGGGTGCCGGCAGGTCCGTCTTGTCCGCCGGGCCGATGGGCTCCACGTTGAAGGCATTGGCATACGGGTCGATGAGGATGCACTTGAACTGGCGGTTGATAACGCCGGCGATCATCTTTTTCAGCGCCTCGTCCTCCTGGACGTACTCCACATACGGCCATACCTGGGCGCCGGAGTCGCGGAGCCACATGGCGGGGATGTCACCGGTATAGACGTATGTGTCGGGGCGTCCGTCCCCGTCCTCGGCATAGTGGACGGTGGTGTCCAGGGTGTTCGGAAAGCATTTCCGGAACATCTCGGCAAGTTTTGGGTGCGTGATTTGCGCGGCGATAGCCTCCGTGGCGGCATCTACGGCGGGGGAGACGAAGGCGCGTTCCTCCACGGGAGGACGGTCCGTGTACAGTTTCGCTGTCTTCTCCTCCTGCGGCTTGGGTGCGCAGGCCACGAGAAGCAGCAGGGGCAGGATCAGTGCTTGTGCTTTCATGATGTGGTTGTCTTTCATTCCCATTCTACCAGGCTGCGGTCCAGCCGGATGCGCTTCGGGGTGCCGGCCTTCCCCGTAAGGGTGTAGGCGGGCAGCCGGTCCGGCGGGAAGTACTTCGAGAGAGCCGCAGCCAGGTTCGCGGCCTTCTCGTGGATGGAATTGTCCCCCGGGTCGATGAGCCGGTCGATGCTCGCTTCGATCTCCGGTCCGCCGGCACGCCGGGTGATGCTCCGGTACAGGCCCAGAAGTTCGTTCCGGTATGCCGGAAGATCCCCGAAACGGATTCCTTCCGGATGGCGGAGAAACAGCAGGAACACCGTCTTCACGAGCGGCCGCAGGCGGATTTCGGTGTCGAACCGGTCCGGAAGGAGGATGCGGCAGTCCTTCGTGATGCGGATCCTTTCCCCTTCGTCCGTTCCCTCGAGCACCTCGATCTCGGAGAGCCGTTTCCGCAGGATCGCCATGGCCTCCAGCAGCGCGGCGGCATCCATTTCGTCCACCCTTTCCGCGAGATAATCCACGGCCGGATCCTCCAGGATCCCACCCTCCAGGCAATGCCGGAGCCATACTTGTGCTTCCCAGCCTATCATCATACGAAGATACGCATTTTTTACGTCCCTGCCTTAAAAAAGTCTGCAAGCCTTGCAGGAAATCCGACATTGCAAGGCTTGCAATCGTGTCGATGCTTCCCCGGCTCTTCCCGAACTTTGCACAAAAGAGTATTTGACCATGATTCAGTTCAAACCTTATCCTACCATCGGGAATGCCGCGGATGCGGCGTGGATGGCGCAAGTGTGTGAAAATGTCGAGAGCGGGACCCTGTTCGCCGTGCAGGAGCAGGTTGACGGGGCGAACGTCTCCTTCCTGTGTGACGATCTGGAGGTCCGGATGGCCCGGCGGACGGCCATCCTGGATCCGCTGGAGCCTTTCTTCGGCTATCAGCAGGTGCTCGGGCGGTACTCTGGGCATATCTATCACATCTACAACCGTCTCCGGCTGTCGTATCCGGAGATGACTTCCATCGCGGTCTATGGGGAACTGTTCGGCGGGTATTATCCGCATCCGGACGTGGTGCCGGACCCGCAGGGCTGGCCCGTGAAGAAGGGCATCCGGTATGCTCCCGGGCACGATTTCTATGCCTTCGACATCTATGTCTTCACGAAGGATGACGGCTTCTTCCTGCCGGTGATGGAAGCGAATGCGCTCTTCTCGGACGCCGGTCTCCTCTACGCCTGGAACCGCTTCGTCGGCCGGTTGGACGACTGCCTGGACTATCCTCCGTCCTTTCCGACCGCCATCCCCGGCGAACTCGGCCTCCCTCCCCTCGAAGACAACCTTTGCGAAGGCATCGTCATCAAGCCCCTCGCCCCCATTTCCCTCCCCGACGGCTCCCGCGTCGTTATCAAAAAGAAAAACCCCGCATTCGGAAATGCAGGGTAGTGAAAGGGAACCTATGACTACTGCCACTGAATGGTCCCGGCACCGACAAGGGTGTCGTGGGTGATGCGGAAGTCGGAGACTTTCCGGGAGCCGACGCGGGCGGTGGTGCCTTTGGCGGGTTTGGCCTTTGCGGACTTGACAACGGTCAGGGTCTTGCCGGCGGGAAGGTCGATTTCCACACGGTCGAAGACCGGCAGGGTAAGCGTGTAGGACGGGTCGCCCGGGCAGTCGGGGTAGAATCCCATCATCGAGAACACGGCCCAGGCCGACATCGTGCCGGTGTCATCATTGCCGGGAATGCCGTCCGGCGCATTGCGATAGTGCTTGGCCAGGAGGTCGTAGACCGTGCTCCAGGTGCGCCAGGCTTCACCCTTGACGCGGCTGTACAGGTAAGGATAGGCGATGTCCGGCTCGTTGGCGGGATCGAACAGCCCTTCCTGGAACACCCGGTTCAGGCTCTTGACAAAGGCTTTGGAGCCGCCGGCCAGTTTGATGAGTCCGTCCACATCATGGGGTACATAGAACGTGTAGTTCCAGGCGCTTCCCTCGTGGAAGCCGGGGACGGGTTCGAAGTTCTCGCCCTGACGCGGGTTGAATGGCGTAAGGAACGTCCCGTCCTTCTGCAACGGACGCAGGCAACCATATTCGGGGGACCAGTAGTGCTTGTAACCCAGCGAGTGCTGGCGGTACTTGGCGGCGTCCCCGGGGTGGCCCAGGGCCGTGGCCAGGCGGGCGAGAGCGGCGTCGGCCATGTAGTACTCCAGGGCATGGGACACGGAGTTGTCGCCGGAGAAGTCCTGCGCGAACCAGCCCAGCGGGATGTAGCCCCGGTCGTTGTACGGGTCCGCATCCGGCCGCATCCGGTTCTTCGCCCCCGGCGTCTCGGCGGACTTCAGGAACGCCTCATAGGCGGTGGCGATGTCAAAGTCCGTCAGGCCCTTGAGGTACGTGTCCGTGAGCATCGGGATGGCCGGGTCGCCTTCCATCGTGAAGGTCTCCCGGCCGTAGAGTTCCCATTTCGGCATCCAGCCCCACTCGCGGTACATGTTCACCACGGAACGGGCCATGTCGATCTGTTTCTCGGGATACACCAGCGTCAGGAGTTGGTGCAGGTTCCGGCAGGTGTCCCACAGGGAGAACACCGTGTAGCGGTGCTGCCCCTCGGGGACGCGGCCTACGCCGCGGGCGCGCATCCTCAGTTGCGCCTGTCCGTTGCGCCCGGTCGCGACCCGGTTGATGTTCACGGCCTCCGGATTGCCGAACTCCATCAGCGGGTATTCCCCGTTCACATCCTCCAGGATGTTCGGATGGATGAGGGTATGGTACAGGGCGGTGTAGAAGACGGTCTTCTGCTCTTCGGTACCGCCGGTCACGCGGATCCTGCCCAACTGTTCCCGCCAGGCCTGTTCCGCCGCGTCCTGTACGGCCGCGAAGTCGAAACCCTTCTGTTCGGCCTCCAGGTTCTCGCGGGCATTGTCGATGCTGACGAAGGATACCCCCACCTGGACCATCACCTGCTCGCCCTCGGCAAGGTTCTCGTAGCGGAACCAGTAACCGATGTCGTCGCCGGACAGTTCCCGTGCGTAGGCCTCATACAACTTGTAGCGGCCGGCATCGGAATCCCAGGCGGACTCGGCGGTCATCGGGCGCTGTTTCTTCCAGTAGCCGCACCTGTCGGGTGCCTTGTTCACCCGGAGGACGAAGTACATCGGGAACACCGCGTTCCGGTTGTAGCAGAATGTGCCCATCAACTTGGAACCCTCGATTTCCGTGTCCGAGACGCGGCGGACGGTGGCGCCCGACTCATTGGTCAGGCCTTCGCCCAGGTTCACGAGGATGTTACCCGCTCCGCCCGGGAACGTGTACCGCTCCAGAGACGTGCGCGTGGTGGCCGTCGCTTCCGTAAGGATTCCGGTCAGGAGCCGGACGGCGTAGTAGCCGGGACGGGCCTGCTCATCTGTGTATTCGCTTCCGTACGTGTGATAATCCACCTCCAAGGGCCCTGTCGTAGGCATCGTGAGGACCGAACCGAGTTCAGGGCAGCCGACGCCGGAGAGGTTCACATGGGCATAGCCCGTGAAATAGACGTTTTCCTGGACATAGGGCGTGGACCACCAGCGGCTATCCTTGTCCCAGGTGTTCAGGCGGGAGCCCATCACGTTGAAGGGCGTGACGCTCATCAGCCCGTTCGGTGTCACGGCACCGGGGTTGCACGCCCCGAAGTTGGTCGTGCCGATGAAAGGGTTCACATATTCGGTCTGGGCCGCCAGCGGCAGGGCGGCCAGCAGGAGGGCGGCCAGGGTGAGTCTAATACGCATAGAGGATGGCTTTTTCGGTTTTACGGGCTCGGACGGGCACGAGGGTGAAGGCGAAGGTCCGGTCGTCGGTGGACCAGACGGTACGGGAAGGCTCCGGCATGGAGCCCCAACTGTCATAGCCGCCTACGCCGGTGGCGGCGCCGTCGATGCAGATTTCGGTGAAATCGCGGTCCGGAACGTCGCAAAGGTGGGTCTGGTGCCGCCTGTGAGCGTTCGCGGCCTCTTCCTCGTCATGGACGGGCGGGGTGTCGAAGTTGTTCCACTGGAACGGCTGGCCGGACTCTTCGCTGTCCAGGTCCTCCACGCTGTGCCGGAGGGCGTTGAACTCGAAGAGACTGTCTGCAACTACCGTGAGTTGCCGCGTGGAAAGCCACTCGGTTTCCGTGTGATGGCCGGTCTCCTGCGGCCGGACATAAGGATAGAATTCATCGGAAGCCTTCGCCGCATAGACGGACTTGAAAGTGCCGGAGTTGCGGTCGCAGTAGTTCTCCATCGGGCCGCGTCCGAAGTATTGGAAATCATTGTCCTTCACCCGGAAACGGAAGCCGATGCGGGGGATGTCCACCGGCTTCTTGCCGGCGCCCTGGAACGTGGCGGAAATCTTGAGGGAACCGCCGGGGAGGAGGGTGTAATCCACGGCCATCGAGCAGCCGGTCGGAAGGGCATAGGTCACCCGAAGCGTGCCCTCTTCCTCGGAAACGGAGGCCTGGAAGGTCTGGGACGCCTCTTTCCAGGCATGGGCACGATAGGGCTGGTTGTTGCCGTAGTCGTTGTCGGTGGGACCGCGCCAGAAATTCGGGCGGAGGCCGAACTCCGGATCGAACAGGTCGGTCCCCCGGTAGGTGCAGCGCCGGACGATGCCGAGCGCCTTGTCGAAGACCAGTCTGCCCCGTCCTGACGACAGGCGGATCTCGGTCTCATTTTCTTTCACATCCGCGTGCCTGCGGGACTTGAAGGCCTTCTTTTCGCCGGTGTCCTTGACCAGGACTTCGTCTGCCGCGACGATTGTCCCTTTCGGAAGCAGTGGCAGCACGCGGGCGGTTTCCGTCTCGAAGAAGATCCGGTATTCGCCCTCGGGGCGCATTTTCCGCTCCGGGAGTTTCAAGACGAACTCCTCGGACTGGCGGGCCGGCGTGGAGAAGGCGCATTTCCCCTTTTTCACCGGCTTGCCGTCCCGTTCCAGCCGCCAGTGGACCACGTAGTTTTTCAAGTCTTTGAAATAGAAGCGGTTCTGGATGGAGAACCGGCCTTCCTCCGGAGCGACACCCGTAATGGCGATATCCTGATAGACATGCTTTACCTCGAAGTAGCCCGGGTGCGGGTTGCGGTCCGGATTGACCAGGCCGTTGCACAGGAAGTTCGCGTCGGAAGGGGCATCCACGCCATAGTCACCGCCGTAGGTCCATCCCTTTTCCGGGTCGTACAGGCCCTGGTCCACCCAGTCCCAGATGAAACCGCCCTGCAGGTGCGTATGGGCGTAGATCTGCGCCCACTGGAGGTCGAGGGAGCCGGTGGAGTTACCCATCGCATGGGCATATTCGGACGGAACGACCGGCCGGCCGCTCTCCCGTTCGCCCATCCGCGCGAACCATTCGGCGCCGGGGTACTGCGGGACGAGCATGTCGGTGTTCCATTCCCGCTCGGCGCGCTCGTAGCATACGGGGCGGTTCTGGCCGTCCCTTTCCAGGGCTTTCAGCACGCGGTAGGCCTCGTAAAAGTTCGCTCCGTTACCGGCCTCGTTGCCGAGGGAGAGGATGGTCACGCAGGGATAACTCGCCGTACGGTAGTACATGTTCAGGATGCGGTCGATGTGCTTGGACTGCCAGGCGGTGTTGTTGCCGAGCGTCCGGTCCAGCCGGTAACCCATTCCGTGGGACTCGATGTTCGCTTCGTCGTAAACGTAGAAGCCGAGGCTGTCGCACAGTTCGTAGAACTCGCGGGGCTGGGGATAGTGGCAGGTGCGGATGGCGTTGATGTTCGCCATCTTCATCAGTTTCAGGTCCTCCAGGATGTTCTCCCGGGTCTGGTAATGGCCCGTGTAGGGATTGTGCTCGTGCATGTTCACCCCCTTGAACTTGACGGGCTGCCCGTTGATGAGGAGCGCCTTCACGTCGCGTTCCCCGTCCTTGACGGTTGCGATCTCGATCCGGCGGAAACCCACGTGGAAGCGGGTGTATTCCCCATTGACCTTCAGGAGGAGGGTGTACAGTTCCGGCGTTTCGGCCGTCCAGGTACGCACGTCCGGAATCGTGTCGGTCACGGTGGTCAACTCGCCCCGGAAGTCGTAGATGGCGTCGGCGACGGTCTCGCCGTTGCTGTCGATCAGTTCATAGAACACGTCGGACTTGCCTTCCGACCGCATCTTCAACTGGAAGACGCCCCGGGTGAGGGTGGGGTCGAGGGTGGAAACGACGCTGAAGTCGAAGCGGGCCGGCGTCTTCTCGCTGGACAGGTACACGTCCCGTTCGATGCCGCTGATGCGCCAGAAGTCCTGGCATTCCAGCCAGGAGCCGGTGGAATAGCGATACACCTTGATCGTCAGATCATTGTCCCCGTCCTTCACGGCCTGGGTGACATCGAACCGGGCGAGGCTCTTGGAGTCCTCGCTGTAGCCGATTTCCTTCCCGTTCACATACACATACGTGCCGGACTTGATGCCGGCGAGGTTCAGGTACACGGTCCGGCCCTTCCATCCTTCCGGGACGGTGAAAGTCCGGTGATAGAGGGCGGCGGGGAAGACATCCGGCAGTGTTGGAGGCTGCGGATCCCTGGGGGCGAACTCATAAGGGATGTTCACGTAGATAGGCACGCCATACCCCTGTACCTCCCAGTTCCCGGGCACCCGGATCTTGTCCCATCCGATACCCGAAGTGTCATTCTGAGCGGAGCGGAAGAATCTCTCCATCTCATGGTAGTCGTCAAAATACTTGAACTCCCACACCCCGTTCAGATCCGCATAGTTCTCACTCTCGCGGAAGCCCTTGGACAGGGCGTCGGCGCGATCCGCGAACCAGACGGCCTCGGTCCGCCGCGTCTCGGCATTCACGGAGGTGATGTTCATGTCCTGCCAGTAGGGCAGGCTCTGGGCCCATAAGGCGGCCGGGAGGAAGAGGGCAGGCAGAATCGACAGTCTTCTCATGGTCAGTAGGTAATCTTTTCGCTTAAACGGATATCCTCCGAGGAGGCGCCCACCTGGAGGATGAAGTCACCGTGCTCGATGACGGTATCTCCCGCCGCGTTCACGAGGGAGAAGGCGTCGGGGCCGAGTTTCAGGGTGACGGGTACGGTTTCTCCGGCCTTGACGGCCACGCGGTCGAAGGCGCGGAGTTGCTTCCGCGGCCGGACGGTGGAGGCGAGCGGGTCCACGACGTACAACTGGACCACTTCTTCCCCGTCCCGGGAGCCGGTATTCTTCACATTGACCGTCACTTCCACATGGGGGACACGGCCGGAGACCGTAAGGTCGGAATATGCGAAGGTGGTGTAACTCAGGCCGTAACCGAAGGGGTAGAGCGGATCGGCGGACATTTCCACATAGTCGTGTCCGCGGGGGTTCTTCTTGTTGTAATACACCGGGAGTTGGCCTACGTTCCGCGGAACGCTCACGGGGAGACGGCCGGCGGGGTTGTAGTCGCCGAAGAGGACATCGGCCAGGGCCGTGCCGCCTTCGCCGCCCGGGTACCACATGGTCAGGAGGGCATCGGCCTTCTCCGCTGCCCATTGCTTGTCCAGCGGGCGGCCTTCCACATAGACCACGACGACCGGTTTCCCGACGGAACGCACCGCCTTCAGGAGTTCGTTCTGCAGGCCCAGGAGTTCCAGCGAGGCGCGGTCGAAGCCCTCGCCGGCTTCCATGTCGGAAACGGAGTCCTCGTCCACGACAGCGGCGCCGGTATCGATGTATTTCGTTTTGAAATCTCGGGCGGAGGAACCGCCCACCACGACGACGGCGACATCGGACAGCATCGTGGCGATGAGGGCCTGCGCGATGGAGGAACGGTCGGTGTCGCGGATGGCACAGCCCTTCACATAGCGGACGTCGATTCCCTTGGCCTCGAGGCCTTCCCGCATCGTGACCACATGGTCTTCCGCCTGCGGGGCGGTGTAGTCGCCCAACTGGTTGTACTGGTTGTCGGCATTCGGACCGATGAGGGCGACGGTCATGTCCTTGGACAGCGGCAGGACGCCGTCGTTTTTCAGCAGGACGATGCCTTCCCGGGCGGCCTGGGCGGCCACTTCGACGTGTTCCGGCGTCCGGACGAGGCCCGCAGTGGCGGCCTCATCGACATACGGATGGTCGAACAGGCCGGCTTCGAACTTGCGGACCAGGACGCGTTTCACCACCCGGTCCAGGACGGCCTTGCTGACCCGGCCCTTTTCCACGGACTCCTTGAGTTGCGCATAGCAGTGTGCGCCCAGGTCCACGTCCACGCCGGCGTTCAGGGCCAATTCGCCCGCTTCCTGGCGGGACGAGGCCACATGGTGGCTGGTCTGGAGTCCGTCGATGCTCTCCAGGTCACTGACGACGAAACCGTCGAAGCCCCATTCGTCCCGCAGGACGCCGGTCAGGAGATCCTGGTTGCAGGTGGTGGGAACGCCGTCCAGGGAGTTGTATGACGTCATGACGGACAAGGCGCCCGCGTCGATGGCGGCCTTGAAGGTCGGGAGCACGTTCTCCTTGAGGTCCCGTATGCCGATGATGGAAGGGTTGCCGTTATGCCCGCCCTCGGGGACGCCGTAGGCCACGAAATGCTTCAGGGTGGAGATGACGCCCTTCGAGGAGGTGCCCCGCACCATCGCGGAGGCCATCTGCGAGGTCAGGTGCACGTCTTCGCCATAGGTCTCCTCCACACGGGACCAGCGCGGTTCGCGGGACAGGTCGATGACCGGACCGTAGCCGATGGTCGCCCCCTGCGCCTGCAGTTCCGTGCCGATGGTTTCACCCACCGATTCCACCAGTTCCGTATCCCAGGTCGATGCCAGGCCGATCGAGGTGGGGAACACGGTCGTACCGATGGCCATGTGCCCGTGCGGCGCCTCCTCGGCGAGGATGATGGGAATGCCCAGCCGGGTAGAATCCATCGCATAGCGCTGCAGGGCGTTGTACGCCTTCGCCGCCAGCACGGGATCCAGTCCCGTCTCCAGCGTCTTCTTCGTCCACGGATCGGCACGGAAAACGGCCCAGAGCATGCCGCCATGCTGGTTCTGGATGAAATCGCGGTAGGCGTCCGAGATGGTCACGCTGTCCGCGGCCACCTTGTCGTACATGGGCCATCCCAGCGGGCAGAGGAGTTGCCCCAGTTTCTCTTCGACGGTCATCCGCTTGAGCAGGTCGTCTGCCCGCTCTCCGGCGGAGCGGCTCGCATCCTTGTACAGCGGGGTACTGTCCTTGCATCCGGCAAGGACGAGAGCCAGGGTTAAAGCAAAAAACAACCGTTTCATCGTTTCGTTCTAGATAAATACAAAGATAGTGAAAAATGCCGGCTTTCCCCGGTCCGTCCATCGGGTTTCTTCCATTCGGCGGCGGCAGGGCCGGCTTTCAAATAGTTTTTTCGTATCTTTGTACAGTTAACCGAGTATAGCCATGCCGAAAAGAAGAAAGGAACGCGGCGGTCACGTCGCCAGGGCGGAAAAAAGGAAGAAGAAGGTCCGGATCGTTCCCGAGTTCGTGGGAACGGCGATGATGTCCCGCGAGGGATTCGTGTTCGTCCGGATCGAAGGACAGGAAGAAGACGTCTTCGTCAAGGCGTCCAAGACGCGGGGCGCCCTCCACGGGGATACCGTGCGGGTGGCCGTCACCCAGGAACGGGAAGGCAACGTCCGGCGCCGCAGCGGTGAGATCATCGCCATCCTCGAACGCTCGAAGAAGCCTTTCGTGGGCATCCTCCATGTCGTCGGGAAACAGGCCTGGGTGCTGATGTCCTCCAAGACCATGCCCTATGACATCTCCGTGCCTGTTCCCGAAGGGGGCAAGCGGGGGATGAAGGTCGCGGCCGTCGTGGACGAGTGGCCGCGCGGGGAAACCGGGCCCATCGGCCATGTCGTGGACATTCTCGGCATGCCGGGCGAGAACGACACCGAAATGCACGCCATCCTGGCGGAATTCGGTCTCCCTTACCGGTTCGAAAAGGCCGTGGAGAACGCTGCGGACCTGATTTCCGACGAAATCACCGACAAGGACCGCGCAGGCCGCAAGGATTTCCGGAAGGTTCTTACCTTCACCATCGACCCGGCCGACGCCAAGGACTATGACGATGCCCTGTCCTTCCGGAAACTGGACAACGGCAACTATGAGGTGGGCGTCCATATCGCCGATGTCTCCTACTACGTGAAGCCCGGAACCCCGGTGGATGCCGAGGCCCAGGCCCGCGGCACGTCGGTCTATCTCGTGGACCGTACCGTGCCCATGCTCCCGGAAAAACTTTCCAACAAACTGTGCTCCCTGCGCCCCAACGAGGAGAAACTCACCTTCTCCGCCGTCTTCGAGATCACGCCGCTGGGCAAGGTCATCAACCCCTGGTTCGGCCGCACGGAGATCATCTCCGACTACCGGTTCTCCTATGAACTGGCCCAGGCCATCATCGACGCCGGGGAAGCGGCGATGAAGCAGTCTTTCGGCGAAGGTTCCGAATGCGGCATCGTCCCGGATGAGGTGAAGGAAGCCGTCCTCACGCTCAACAAACTCGCCCTCAAGTTCCGGAAGAAGCGCTTTGCCAACGGTGCCGTGAGTTTCGACCGGCCCGAGATGAAGGTCGATATCGACGAGAACGGAAAGCCCGTCGGCGTCCATCAGAAGTTCTCGAAGGAGGCCAACTGGCTCATCGAGGAATTCATGCTCCTGGCGAACAAGTCCGTGGCGGAGTTTGTCGCCTCGGACGGCAAGATGGGAGGAAAGGCGGTCAAGAACCCCAAGACCTTCGTGTACCGCGTCCATGACGAGCCCAATCTCGAGAAAGTGACCGGACTGCGCGAGTTCGCCGGCAACCTGGGCTACAAGATGGGCCCGATCGGCAGTGGCAAGGACATCGCCCTGTCGCTGAACAGCCTCCTCACCGACGCCAGGGAGAAGCCGGAGTTGGGCGCCATCCAGATCCTGGCCCTCCGCGCGATGGCCAAGGCCTGCTACAGCACCGACAACATCGGCCACTACGGCCTCGCCTTCAAGTTCTATACGCATTTCACTTCCCCCATCCGCCGCTATCCGGACCTGATGGTGCACCGTCTCCTGTCGATGTACCTCCGCGGGGCGGACTCCCAGTCGATGGACTACTACACCGCCCAGTGCAAGCACGCCTCCGAACGCGAAGTCATCGCCGCCGAGGCTGAGCGCGAGAGCGTCAAGTACAAACTCGTGGAATTCATGGAGGACAAGGTCGGACAGGAGTTCGACGGTCACGTGTCCGGCGTCACCCAGTGGGGAATCTACGTGGAGATCGAGCCCACCAAGATCGAAGGCATGATCCCTTACCGGACCATCCGGTCGGACTTCTACGACTTCGACGAGGACCATTACCGCGCCGTCGGCCGGCGCAAGCACGGCGTCATCAAACTCGGCGACCCGCTCCGCATCCGCGTGAAGGGTACCAACCTGGAGCAGAAACTCCTGGACTACGAACTGGTGGAGCCGGAAATGGAGAACGTGCCCGCCCCTTCGGAGGACGATTACATCGAATCGCTCGTCGATGCGCCAATGCCGCCCCGCCCCCGCAAGCCCGCCAAGACGCCCCGGAAGGGCGCCTTGAAAGCCGAGCGGGAAAGATTGAAAAAGGGCCGGAAATAAATCCTATTTGAAAGCGTTTTCGCTCAGACCGGAGCCGGCGAGGCCCAGGTCGGCGAAGAAGGCGGGTACGGGACGGCCCAGGAGGGTGTCCACGTACAGTTTCGCGATGTACTGCGACAGCATGAAGCCGTGTCCGCGCATGCCGACGAACAGGCCGGCGGCCGGGTCGATGATGTAGCGGGGTTCGGTGTAGTAGCCGCACCAGGTGGCCTGGAGGCTCATGCCACGCAGTTGCGGAATCCATTCCGTGAACACTTCCGTCGCAATCTCCAGGAACGCCTGCGTATTGACCTTCAGGTTCTTGCCGGCTTCCGCCGCGTCGGTGGCGGGGGAGGCGCAGCCGATGATCTGGCCGGTGGCGGCGAGTTGCTGCCCATAGACGGCGGAGAAGCCCTTGTAGTGGCGGCGGTCGATGAGCATGTCCAGCGAGTCGCCGTCCTTGCCGATGAGCGGCAGCCGCTTCGTGATGAAGGCCTGGTGACGGACCGGGAAGAGACCGGTGTCGATGCCCAGCATCCGGGCGAACTTCTCCGCACCGGCGCCGAGGGCGTTCACGAAGACGGATGTCCTGAACTTGCGGTAACGTCCGTCGGCCGTCCGGACCGTAATCAGGTAGGTTTCACCCGTCTTTGCCACATCGATCAGTTCCGTATCCTCCATCACGCAGCCGCCGAGGCCGATGCCGATCTGCCGCACCGTGTCGATGGTCTTGCCCGGGCTGGCCTGCCAGCAGTCGTTGGAAATGAGGGCGTGCGAGTAGATGTCCAGGTTCGGATTGATGTACGGGGAAATCTCGCGGGCGAAGTCCTTCCGGTCGATCATGTAGGCGTCGGACCAGGCGCGGGAGGCGTCCAGGCTCTTGTAGGTGGCTTCGTCATGGACGAAGTTCACGTACCGCGTCATCTTGAAGTCGATGTCGTGGGCGGCATGGAGTTCCCTGAAAATCTGCAGGTTGCCGTTGGCGATTTCCGCGAGGGCGGGGACGGAGAAGGCAGGGCGGCCGCCGGCGATGCACCGCCAGGAACTGCCGTGCTCCTTGTTCACGAGGACCGGCTTCAGGCCCGCCTCCGCGAAGTAGCGGAACAGGGCGGTGCCGGCCATGCCGCCGCCGGCGACGAAGGCGCCGGCTTCCACGGCCTGTTCATCCGAGAACTGCGGGGAAGTCACGAGGCGATGCCCGCCGCTGAGGTTGCAGACGTTGCCGATCTCCACGAGGTTCGCCATCGGCCCGCGGGGCGTGAATTCGCCCGTGACCTCGATGCCGTGGGCACGGAGGACCTGCTTTGCACGGGGGAGGCAGCGGGAGCCGCGGCACGGGCCCATGCCCAGCCGGGTGACGTGCTTGAGTTCCTGCGCGGTAATACTCTTGCGGCCCTTGAGGGCCTCCAGGAGGTCTTCCAGCGTCACGTCCTCGCAGTGGCAGACGAACGTCTTGTCCGCGTCGGACCGGTCGGGTTCGAGCACCAGCGGCTCGGGATAGTCCTCCTTCAGGATGAAGCCATGGGCATCCGTCAGTTCGCCGTCGATGGAGACGGCCTTCACCACGGCGATGTGCGTCTTGCCGGGTTTCCGGATGATGCGCTCGATCACGCCTTCGCCCACGATCTGGCCGTCGTCATCGACCAGGAATACGTCCTTGGCACCCTCCGGAAGGTTGAATTCCAGCGGGAGGAAAACCTGGTTCCTGTCGGGCCGGTAGCCGAAGATGGCCAGGCCAGGGCAGCCTGCGACGCATTCCATGCAACCGATGCACTTGTCATAGTCGATGACCGGCGTCACGGACGTGGAACTCTTGGTAATCGCGCCTTGCTTGCAGGCGAAGGAGCAAGGGTTGCAGGCAAAGCCGTACAGGCAGTCCGCGATGACGAAACCCTTGGCCGCCATCCGCTCGGGGGAGGGTTTGGCGGGTTTCTCCAGCACGCGGACGGGCCGCTGCTGGGAGTCGATATATTCCTTGGAGATGGTCAGGTAGGCGTTGTAATCGACCCGCTTCCCGAGATCCATCATCACTTCGTAGGCACACTGGCGGCCGCGGAGGACGGCGGAAGTCCCCTCGCCGATCCGGACGGCGTCGCCCACGCCGTGGCAGGCGCGTCCGAACACCTCGGCCCCCTTGCGGAGGAGTTGGTTGTCCGGCAGCAGGCCCGTGCAGATGTTGATGCAGTCGATCCCGTCGATGCGGACTTCGGTTCCGGGGATGGGCCGGAAGTTCTCGCACTTGGCGATGACGGCGCCCACGATGCCGCTGCGGTCCTCGTTCGGGATGGCTTCCACAAGGGTGTAGGAGGTCAGGATGGGGATGCCCAGCCGGCGGACGCGGTTCGCCTGGACCGGGAAACCGCCCTCGTGGGGCATCGCCTCGATGATGGCCTTGACCTTGGCCCCGGCCTGCATCGCCTGGTAGGAGGTGAGATAGCCGATGTTGCCGGCGCCCACGGTAAGGATGCTCTTGCCGAGGAGGGTGAACTCCGTGTTCATCATCCGCTGCACGACGGCGGCGGTATAGACGCCGGGCAGGTCGTCGTTCTTGAAGGCCGGCATGAAGGGGAGGGCCCCGGCGGCCACCACGAGTTGGTCCGCATCGACATAGAAGATTTCCTGCGTGGCCACGTTCTTGACGGCGAGGCGCTTTCCTTCCAGGATGTCCCACACGACGCTGTCCAGGAGAATGCCTTCCCGGGAGTCTCCGGCGAGGGTTTCGGCGATGTCGAAGCCGCGCATGCCGCCGAACTTCCGCTCCTTCTCGAAGAAGAAGAACTGGTGCGTCTGCATCCGGAACTGTCCGCCGATGGAACTGTTGTTGTCGATCACGAGATTGTCCACTCCGGCCTTCCGGAGTTCCTCGCGCACGGCGAGTCCGGCCGGGCCCGCGCCGATGATGGCGACCGTGGTCTTGTACACCTTCTTCGGGGCCTCGTCGGCCGCGGCCTTCACCTCGGCGAAACTCTCGGTGCCGGCGCGGTGCACTTCCTTCACGCCGTCCACCTTGGTGATGCAGATGCGGCGGATGTGGCCGTCCACGACCATCTCGCAGGCGCCGCACTTGCCGATGCCGCACTCCATCGTGCGGTTGCGGTCTTTCAGGCTGTGGTGATGGACCGGATAGCCGGCCTGGTGCAAGGCGGCGGCGATGGTCTGTCCTTTCTGTCCGGTGACGGAATGTCCTTCAAAGATAAACGAGTGCAGGTCCTCTTTCGGAATGTCGAGGATGGGATGCTCCGTGATTCTGTACATCTGAATGGAATTATGCGGTTGTCGGTTCTTTGCAAAAAGCGTATAAAGATAACAAATCCTAACGAAATAATACGCTTTTCCGTCAAATAATAATGTCCCCTCAAACGAAGACCTCCCGCAGTACGGCGAGCGACCGGACGTTGATGGCCGATTCCGTGTGGTATTCGAGGTAGCGGAGAAGGTCCTCGCACAGGGCGTTGCGGTCCTCGCCGCGGAGGGGGATGAGCATTGACTCGGAGAAATCCGACGAGAGAAAGGGTTTCATCTGGCTGAGGTGCTTTTCCGCGAAGGGGGCGATGTCATCGAAGGTGGGGCTGAAGCCCAGGGCACCGGCGAATTCCAGCAGGAAACGGATGTGGAAGTTGGAAAAATCGGCCTGCAGGCCATCCAGGGTGAGGATGCTGCGGACGCACCAGGGGAAGAGTCCTTCCTCCGCCTGGCCGTCCTTGACGGTGCGCAGGAGCACTTCCGACAGGAAGAGGCTCATCGTATTCTTATAGAGGTTGTTCCGGATTCCGTTCAGGGGATCCTTCGCATGGAGGTTCCGGGCACTCCAGAGGGTGGACTTCGGGTTCGGGACGATGTCCATCTCCAGGATGTTCAGCGGCAGCAGGAGGGCCATGCCGGCCTTCTTGCCCACATGGACCAGGAAACCGCGGCGCCCATACGGTTCCGAGAGCGTATGGACGACGACGGAGTTTTCGCCGAACTTCGTGTACCCCAGGACGATGGCCTCGATGCTTTCCGTCATCGGGCCTTCAGGAATTCCGCCATGGCCCGGAGGGCCTTGCCACGGTGCGAGATGGCGTTTTTCTCTTCTTCGGTGATTTCGGCGGCGGTGACGTCATAGCCGTCCGGGATGAAGACGGGGTCGTAG
>JAEEGG010013657.1_pt1 | contig 17336 bp, 12 predicted proteins | sample 9134161 | NCBI WGS metagenome assembly JAEEGG01 (sample SAMN16246543, study PRJNA631951) | gut metagenome | biome: gut microbiome; feature: rumen; material: CR-attached | host: Bos | place: Iran: Karaj | collected 2018-10 | reverse complement strand
GGTTTACAAGATACAGAATGGAAAGTCCGGTGCGGGCGTGGGCGATGTGCGTACCGCCGCCCTCGAGTATGCCGTGCACTGCGCCCAGCGAGGGGTCGCCTGTCTGGATTTCGCAGGCGACCTTGACGGAAGGATCTGTGAGAAGTCGCACGTCGGCCGTGCTGCGCGACACCTGCTCGACGCGCCCCACGAGCCCGCCCGGCACGGCAACGGTGGCGTTGGTCTTGACGCCGTCTGCCGAACCGCGCCCCACGCGCATTAGCCCGCGCACGCCGCCCGCTCCGTCGCGGCTCAGCACCGGCGCGCATATCCAGCGGTTCGTGGCGGCCGCGGAATATGCCAGCAGCTTTCTGAGCCGCTGGTTCTCCTCGGCGAGGGCGTTCCTTTCCGTCTCGAGCATTCGCAGGGCGGCCGCCTCCGTTCTGAGCCGCTGGTTCTCGGAGGCTGTTCGCGCCGGGCGGAACACCGCCTTGAGCCAGGCCACGGGGCCACGCGCCGTCCAGGCGCGGGCGTTCTCCACGGGATACACCGCCTCCTTGGCAAGACTACGCCCGCACGCGAGCCAAAGCCCGAGAGCTGCGAGCGCGACTAGCGCGGCGACTGTTCCTGTGTTGCCTTTCAATCGTCCTTCCCTTGCGGAAGGACTTCCTCAACGCGTCAGTCTCTCTTGTTCTTGAGGAGAATGTCGAGCTGGCTCATGACCTGTCCGGTGCCCTCGGCCACAGCCGAGAGAGGATCGTCCGCAAGCGTGACGGGCAGGCCCGTCTCCTGGGCGATCAGCTTGTCGAGGCCGCGCAGAAGCGAACTGCCGCCGGAGAGCACGATGCCGCGGTCCACAAGATCCGCCGCCAGTTCCGGTTCGCAGTTGCCCAGCGTCGAGCGAACAGCCTCGACGATGTTTGAAACAGGTTCTGTGAGCGAGTCTCTGATCTCCTCAGACGAGATCGTCATCGTCTTCGGAAGCCCCGCCACTATGTCACGGCCGCGCACTTCCATGGTCATCTCCTGACCTGTCGGAAACGCCGAACCGATCGTCATCTTGATTTCCTCGGCCGTGCGCTCGCCAATCAGAAGATTGTACACGCGCCGCATGTGGCTCACGATGCACGCGTCCATGGCGTCGCCCGCCGAACGCACGCTGCGCGAATGCACTATGCCGGCAAGCGAGATGATCGCCACCTCGCAGGTGCCGCCGCCGATGTCCACTATCATGCTGCCCGCCGGCTCTGACACCGGCAGTCCCACTCCGATCGCCGCCGCCATCGGCTCCTCGACCAGAACAACTTCTCCCGCCCCGGACGCCTTGGCGGCGTCTTCAACGGCGCGCTTCTCCACCTCCGTGATGTCGCCTGGAACGGCAATCACCACGCGCGGCTTCGCGTAGTTCCTCCAAACGTGCTTGGGGCACACTTTGTTTATGAAATAGCTGAGCATGGCCTCAGTCACGTCAAAGTCCGCAATCACGCCGGACTTCATCGGACGAATGGCCATAATGTTTCCGGGAGTGCGGCCAAGCATCTTCTGAGCCTCAATTCCGACGGCCAGAACGCGCTTGGTGTCCTCCTTTATGGCGACAACGCTAGGCTCCCTCAGCACAATTCCATGGTCCTTGAGGTAAACAAGGCAGTTGGCTGTGCCGAGGTCTATGCCGATGTCGGTTGAGAAGAAGCTCGAAAAGAGACCTTTGAATTTGGAAAACATGTTTCATATTATAGACTATTCGCGCGCGCGATGCAAGGGGATTTGTGATATACTTGTGGCATGGATTTTTCGCTGCTAGTAAAACCTGTGGGCTCGGCATGCAATCTTGCCTGCGACTACTGCTTCTATTGCCCGGCCAACGGAGCGCGCGCCCCAGCGCCCGCGCGCATGACGCGCGCCGTGCTCGAGCGAATGCTCGCCACGTATTTGGCCTCGCCCTTGGCCTCACCAGCCGTCGCCTTTCAGGGAGGCGAGCCGCTGCTGGCGGGCGAGGACTTCTTCCGCGAGGCGGCTGCGATCGCCGCGCACGCCGGGCGGCGCGTTTCGTTCTCCGTCCAGACGAACGGCACCCTCGTCACACCATCCCTCGCCCGTTTCTTCGCCGCGGAGGGATGGCTCGTCGGCGTGAGCGTTGACGGCCCCGCCTCCCTGCACGACCTCCACCGCCACACCCCGTCGTCCTCTCCCTCCCATGCCGACGTCCTGGCCGGTCTCTCGGCCCTCCGCTCCGCCGGCGTCGAGTTCAACACCCTCACTCTCGTCACCCCCACCAACGCCAGTTCCCCCGAGATGGTCTATCGCCACCTTCGCGACGAGATCGGCGCCCGCTTCCTCCAGTTCATAGAATGCACATCGCCGGAGCCCTACGCGGTCTCCGCCTCTGCCTGGGGCGAGTTTCTCTGCCGCCTATACGACGAGTGGCGCGCCTGCGGCGACGAGCGCCGCGTGAGCGTGCGCCTCTTCGACACGATCGTGCTACGGCTTCTCGGTGGCCCGCCGGATGCCTGTCCGTTCGCCAGCGACTGCCGCAACTACTTCGTCGTCGAGAACGACGGCTCGGTCTATCCATGCGACTTCCACGTCTCCCCCGAATGGCGTCTAGGCGACGTCATGCATGATTCATGGACTTCGCTTGCCGCAAGCCCTCTTTATACCGCATTTGGCCGCCGCAAGGCCGATCTCCCGCCACAGTGCCTCAACTGCTCCTACCGATCCATCTGCCAGGGCGACTGCGTGCGCAACCGCGCGCCGGGCGGTCCCTCACGCCTCTGTGCCGGCTGGCGCCGTTTTTTCGCCCACGCCCTGCCCGGCCTCGCCGAACTCGCCCGCGATGTGGCGCGCTAGCATATTGGCAACAGTGCCGTTGTTTTGCTATACTATCCTCGTCTTTTCCCGGACGGGCGCGATCTGTCGCCATAACGACAAAGGAGAATCATGAAAGGCAATAACATCGTGATGTTCGCGGCCGCGGCGCTGATGGCTGCGGCTGGTTTCGGCAACCCCATATTCGACGGCTGGTATGCGGATCCGCAGATACGGCGCTACGGCGACACGTATTGGGTGTTCCCTACGCGGTCGGACAGATTCGAGGTGCAGACGGCGTTCGACGCGTTTTCCTCCAAGGACATGAAGACTTGGACGAAGCATTCCAATATCCTCACCACCAACGAGGTCAAGTGGGCGCGCGGCGCCATGTGGGCGCCCGACGCGCATGAGATCGACGGCAAGTACTACTATTTCTTCAGCGCAAACGACACATATCCCGTCGGCGGCAGGCGCGAGGACCGTGACCCCCAGAAGGAACCCGGCCTCCAGCGCTACGGCGGCATCGGCGTGGCGGTGGCCGACAAGCCCGAAGGCCCTTACCGCGACCTCATCGGCAAACCCCTGATCGACCGTTTCTGGAACCGCGCCCAGCCCATCGACCAGTATGTTTTCGAGTACAAGGGTGATTGGTACATGCTTTATGGCGGCTGGGGACGCTGCAACCTCGTGAAGCTCGCCAAGGACTTCAAGTCGCTCGTTCCGTTCGATGACGGCAAGATGTGGCGCGACATGACGCCGAAGGACTACGTTGAAGGTTCCGTGATGTTCGAGCGCAAGGGCAAGTGGTACTTCATGTATTCGAGCGGCGCGTGGACGCGCGACAGCTACTGTGTGAACTACAGCGTGGGTGATTCGCCGTTCGGCCCGTTCGAGTTCAAGGGCAAGGTGCTCGGCACACAGCGTCCGCTCGCCACCGGCGCGGGACACCATTCCGTCGTCTGCGTTCCCGGAACTGACGAGTGGTACATCTGCTACCATCGCCGTCCGATTCCCACCAAGGGTGGCAACCACCGCGTCACCTGCATCGACCGCATGGAGTTCGACGCAAACGGCGACATCAAGCCAATCGTAATGACGAAATGACATCTCGCAGTCGGCTTCTGGAATCAGATTCGCTAGATGCCGAATAAAATGCCCAAAGGCCGCAGTTGATGTTCATTCATACGGCGATGCCGGATTTATGATATACTCTTTGCCATGAAAAAACCAGAAGAAATCAGGATGGTCAGATTGACGGGGAAGGTCGTGTTCGCGCTGTGTGCCGCAATGGCGGCATTCGGCGCGTCCGAGGCGAGGGGAGCGGCGCTTCAGTCTTCTGACGGCACGAATCCGATCGTCAAGGACCGTTTCTCGCCCGATCCCGCCCCGGTGGTGGACGGTGATACGCTCTATGTATTCACAGGGCACGACGAACCCGACGCGCGCGGGTACAAGATGAAGGACTGGCAGGTGTTCTCGACGAAGGACATGGTCCACTGGCACAGCCACGGCGCGGTGATGGACACCTCCACGTTCAAGTGGGCGCGCCAGGGCGACCGCGCCTGGGCCTCGCAGGCGATCAAGCGCAACGGCAAATGGCATTGGTACGTGGCGGTGCAGCACGGAAAGGGCGGCGACGCGATCGGCGTGGCCACTGCCGACTCGGTGGATGGCCCATGGACCGATCCCGTTGGCGACGCGCTTCTGCGCGCTCCGGTCGGCTACATCGACCCGTCCGTATTCATAGACGACGACGGCAAGGCCTGGCTCTTCTGGGGCAACTGCGGCGGAAACCCCGGCTGCTGGTACGTCGAGCTCAAGGAGAACATGCACGAGCTCGCCGGCGAGGTGAAGCCGGTGAAGGGCCTTATGGACGAAGCCGCGTTCGGCGCGCCGCTCTGGAAGAAGTGGGGCGCAGGCCACCGCCGCAACGGAGAGAAGAACACCAACTTCGAGGAGGCGCCCTGGATATACAAGCTCAACGGCACCTACTACCTTGAATACGCTGCCGGCGGATGTCCGGAATTCTGGGCGTATTCCACGGCGAAGTCGATCCACGGCCCTTGGACCTACCGCGGCGCCGTCACGGACTGCGCGGAGAACACGGGCACCATCCACGGCGGCAGCGTCTTCTTCAAGGGCTCGTGGTATCTCGTCTACCACAACGCGAACCTGCCCAACGGCGCCGACTGCCGCCGCAGCTTCTGCATCGAAAAGTACACGCGCAACCCCGATGGCTCTATCCCGTTTGTCCACCAGACGAAGAGCGGCGTCTCCCGCGCGGGGGCGACGTCGCTTGCGCCAACGCTCTGGGCTGATGTTCCCGACATCGCGATGTGCCGCAAGGGCAAGAAGTTCTACATGGTTTCCACGTCCATGCACTTCAACCCCGGCATCCCCGTGATGGTTTCGACGAACCTCGTGGACTGGAAGACGGCCTCGTACTGCTACGAGACGATCGAGAACCGTCCTAAGGACCGCCTTGACGACGGGCGAAACGACTATTCGGGCGGCACATGGGCAAGCTCCATCCGCTACGACGCGCAGGGCGACATGTTCTACGTCACGAGCTTCAACAACCAGATCGACTCTACGTACCTCTTCTGGACGCGCGACCCCGAGAGGGAGCCGTGGTCGTTCTCTCGCCTTTCGCCGAAGCAGTACGACGAATCTCTCTGGATAGAGGATGGCCGGTTCTGGATATACGCCACCGTGCCGGGGCGCCCGTACAAGGTGCGTCTCACCGAGCTGAAGGACGACCTCTCGGGCTTCAAGGACCGCGGCGAGATCGTGCTCGACAACGTGACCGACTGCTGCGGGGGCGGCGGGCTCGGCGAGGGCACGCAGGTGTTCAAGCGCAACGGATGGTACTATCTCGTCAACATCGCATGGCCGCGCGGAAATTGCCGCACGGTGGTGGTGCATCGCGGTAAGACGCGGAGGGGGCCGTGGGAGGGGAAGGTCGTATTGCAGCGAGAAGGCATCGCCCAGGGATCGTTCATCGACGACGCAGACGGCAACTGGTACGGCTATTTCTTCGGCGACCGCGGCGCGGTGGGGCGCTGCCCGTACATCCTGCCGGTCACGTGGGAGGACGACTGGCCGGTGGTGGGGCGGACGAATCTCGTTTCCTCCGCCTCGCCGCGGATGCCTGGCGTCGTGGCGTCCGACGAATTCAACTCCGGCAAGCTCGAAATCGCCTGGCAGTGGAACCACAATCCCGTGGAGAGTCTCTGGTCGCTCACGGCGAGGCCAGGGTGGATGCGGCTCTCCACGGACCGTCTCGACGGCGACCTCCTCAGCGCGCGCAACACGCTTACGCAGCGCTGCTGGGGACCCGCCTGCCGCGCCGTCACGAAGCTCGACGTCTCTGGCATGAAGCCGGGCGACTGGGCTGGAATAGCCTTCTTCCAGAAGGAATACGGCTTCATCGGCGTGCGAAAGACGTCCGACGGCCGCGTATTCGTGGAAGTGACTGGCCCCGCCGTCAAGCGCGGCCAGGGCGCTGTGGCGGAGCTCAGGCGCGGAGCGAAGGAGGTCTACCTCAAGGCGATAGGCGATTTCGCGCGCCCGGTGCGCGAGTTCTTCAACGGCAATCCCGAGGGTGACGACCTTGGCCGCTTCGCGTTCAGCGAGGACGGCGTTGCATGGTTCCCGCTTGGCCGGTCCTTCAAGATGCGCTATACGATACCGCATTTCACGGGCTACCGCTTCGCGCTCTTCTACTACTCCACCGAGGAGGCTGGCGGACATGTTGATTTCGACTACCTCAGGCTGGACTGATGAAAGGAAAGAAGAAGATGAAAAAAGTTGTAGTTGCCTGCTGCGCACTCGCGGCGTGCACGGTCTTCGCCGATGTCGAGATGGTCAACATCGCCCACCGCGGCATGTGGGATGCTGAGGTGCCTCAGAACACGGTGGAGGCCATCAGGCGCGCGTACGAGTCAGGCGTCACATGGGTGGAGACCGATTTCCACTACACGAAGTCCGGCCTGATGGTGTGCATGCACGGGCAAAAAGAGCTTGAGGAGCAAACTGGATGCACCAAGAAGATCGCCGATCTTACCGCAGAGGACCTGGCAACGCTGAACCTCGGCGCGAAGCGCAATCTGGCCAGGGTCTATCGCATCCCGCTGTTGGACCAGGTGCTCGCCCTTGTGCCGAAGCACGGCGTGCTGCAGGCGGAGATCAAGGGCTACTCTCCGCAGTATGCCGACGTGTTCGACAGGGCCGTGAAGGCGCACGGCCTCACTGAGAAGAACATCGTAGTGTCGTCGTTCCAGTACAAAGCACTCAAGGATTTCAAGGCCCGCTATCCGAAGTACAGAGCGGTGTGGCTGACCGGTCTCGGGAAGAAGGGGGAGGCGCCATTCTTGGTGCAGGCCTACATCGCCAAGTGCAAGGCGGCCAACATCGAGGTGTTCTGCCCTGGCTGCGACTCCACGAAGGGCGTGATGACGCCGGCCGACGCGGACGCCGTGCGCGCGGCGGGACTTGAGTTCCGCGTGTTCGGCGTAAACTCCCTCGCCGATCTGAAGCAGGCCAAGGCGCTAGGCGCCGCAGGATTCACCTGCAACCACTGGTTCAAGGCATACGAATGGGCCAGGGAAGTCGGCGGTGTTGCGCTGCTGCCGGCCCGCGCGCCTCTGCCTCCACGCGACGCCAATTCCATCTTCAGCGCCAAGTCGCCCGACGGCCTGAACGAGATACTTCTTACGGTTTCCGACACGAACCTGTGCTATTCAGTTATGCGTCGCGGCAAGACGGTGGTCGGCGAAACCTGGATCGGCCTCACCACCAGGGAGCATGGCCGCATGAACTGCCGCCGCGCCGGCACGGCGCCGAAGGTGACGAGGCGCAGAATCGATGGGCACGTGCCTACGCCGATCTACAAGAAGTCCGAAGTGGACCTCGCCGCGAACGAGACGAAGGTGGACTTCGGCGAATGGGCGCTCGTGCTGCATGCGCGGAACGACGGCGTGGCGTGGCGGTTCGAGACGGCGTTCGCGGATGAGATCACGGTGACGGCCGAGGATACGAACGTCCGCTTCCCGGAAGGAACTGAACTTTGCTACGCGCAGGAGGGGCATTTCCAGACGGGGTGGGAGAAGCCGGCGCAGATCGGTCCTGTGGAGAGCGTGAAGTCTGGCCATCCGCAGATAGTGATGACGCCTTTCACGGCCACTGTGCGCGGCGCGGGGGTTGTGTGCGTCACGGAGTCGAATCTCCTCGACTATCCAGGGCTTAACTTCTTCAGGCGCAGCGGAGAGAAGGACATGCTGCGCTCGTGGCAGGCGGGCGTTCCAAAGGACGTGGAGAAGGGCCGGCGCATGACGAATGTCAAGTCGCGTCATCCGTATCTCGCGAAGACGAAGGGAACGAGGGCGTTCCCGTGGCGCGTCTTCGTGCTGGCCGACGAGCCGCGTGGCCTCGTGGAGAGCGACGCCGTCTACGCCCTTGCCGAGCCAGCCCGAGTGAAGGACGTGTCGTGGATCAAGCCGGGTCAGGTGGCGTGGGACTGGTGGAACGGTTTCAAGATCACCGACGTTCCCGGACTCGACACGGGATGCAACTTCGAGACGTACAAGGCGTACGTGGACTTCGCGGCGGCCAACGGAATTGCGTACATCATCATGGACGAGGGATGGTCAGAGCATCTTGACCTCGACAGGCCGCGCGAGGCGGTGAACGTGCCGGGCGTGATCGCGTACGCGAGGGAGAAGGGCGTGAACGTGATACTGTGGGCCGCATGGGCGCCGCTCATCGACCGCGAGGCGCGCCTTCGGATCTTCGACCGCTACTCGGCAATGGGCGCCAAGGGCTTCAAGGTGGACTTCATGAACCGCGACGACCAGTCGCTCGAGCGCTTCCTCGAGACGACGGCGGCCGACGCCGCGGAGCGGAAGCTCGTGATAATGTACCACGGCATCCACAAGCCCACTGGGCTATGCCGCACGTTTCCGAACGTCCTCAACTACGAGGGCGTGTACGGACTTGAGCAGGGACATTCCATCGGCGGCCGGAAGGTGGTGACGGCTAACGACGTGAACCTCGTCTTCACGCGCATGATCGCAGGCGCGATGGACTACACTCCCGGCGCGATGCGCAACCGCGCATTCGACGCGCCTGAGTTCAAGCGCGGCAAGGACCCCAACGCCTGCTACGGAACGCGTTGCCACCAGCTTGCGCTCTTCCCGCTCTTCGAGGCGCCTGTGCAGATGCTGTGCGACTCGCCCACTCAGTACCGCACCGCGCCTGAGTGCACGGCCTTCCTCACGAAGGTGCCGACTGTGTGGGACGCGACTGTGGGCGTCGCGGGCGAGATCGGGCAGTATGCCGCAGTCGCCCGCCGCAAGGGGAAGGATTGGTGGCTTGGCGCGATCACGAACTGGGACGCGCGCAGTCTCTCTCTGCCTACGGATTTCCTTGGCGGCGGCGAGTGGAATGTGGAGGTGTTCGAAGACGCGCCAGACGCAAATGTGAACGCAGAGCATTATGTGCGCCGCACGTTCAAGATCAGATCCGGCGAGCCGCTGAAGGCCAATTTCGCCCCAGGCGGGGGCTTCGCCGCCCGCTTTTCGCGCTAGATCGTGGCCATGCGCGCGGCGCGGCCCGCGGCGAGTAGTTCGCGAAGGGCTGCGCCGTCTTCCGCAGCTATCGCGCGGCGGTATTCGCCAAGGCGGGCTATGAGGCCGTCGAGCGCGTCGAGAAGGGCGGGGCCATTCTCGAGGAAGAGGTCGCGCCAGATGTCGGGGTCGAGCCGGGCCACGCGCGTCATGTCGTGGAAGCTGCCGGCCGAATATCCGCGGTGCTCGAGGGCGAGCGGATCCTGCACGTATGCGGACGACACCACGTGCGCAAGCTGCGACGTGAGGGCGATCATGCGGTCGTGGTGCTCGGGCGTGGTGATGACGATGCGCCCGAATCCAAGCGACTTGAAGAACGTTTCCAGCATGTCTAGCGGACCGCGTCCGCACGAAGGATACGGCGTTAGAATCATCGACGCGCCCTTGAATAGATCGGCGCTGGCGTTGGCAAAGCCGTTGACCTCCTTGCCGGCCATCGGGTGCCCGCCAACGAACGTCCATCTGCTCTGGAAGGCGAACTTCTCAAGCGCCTTGCATATTACGCTCTTTACGCCCGTTGCGTCCACCACCACGGCGCCCTGCTTGAACGTGGCTTCGTGCGCGCATATCCACGGCGCGACGGCGGCGGGCGGCAGCGCCACGATCACGACGTCGCACGCGCCGATGTCGTCTTCCAGCACGGCCTGCGCCACGCCTTCTGAAACGGCCGTCTCCGCAGTCGCCCTCGTGCGGTTCCACACTTGCACAACGTGGCCGGCCTGTGCGGCCGCCTTGGCGAACGATCCGCCGATCAGTCCTAGACCTATGATGCCTACTGTCACAGGAACTCCTCTCGATGCGTTGAGGCATTTGCTCCGACTGTGGCCATGTCCGCCGCTCACATGGCGGCGGCTAGAGCGGCGCCGAACGCCGAACAGGAGACTTCAGTGGAGTTCTCCATCAGGCGGGCGAGGTCGTAGGTGACCGTCTTGGCGGAGATGACTGAGTCCATTGCGGCGATGATGCGGTCTGCGGCTTCGGTCCAGCCCATGTACCTTAGCAGCATCTCTCCGGAGAGTATGAGTGAGCCGGGGTTGACCTTGTCGAGATTGGCGTATTTTGGTGCAGTGCCGTGGGTGGCCTCGAAGACCGCGGCGCCGGTCTGGTAGTTGATGTTGGCGCCAGGGGCGATTCCAATGCCGCCGACTGTGGCGGCGAGCGCGTCCGACACGTAGTCGCCGTTGAGGTTGAGCGTGGCGATCACGTCGTACTCGGCGGGGCGCGTGAGGATCTGCTGCAGGAACGCGTCGCAGATGCAGTCCTTCACCACGATGTCGCGTCCGGTCTTCGGGTTCTTGAAAGTGCACCACGGTCCGTCGCCGATCGGAGACGCGCCGTAGTCGCGCTTCGCGAGGGCGTAGCCCCAGTCGCGGAACGCTCCTTCGGTGAACTTCTGGATGTTGCCCTTGTGGACTAGCGTCACCGACTTGCGGTCGTTGGCGATCGCATAGTCGATTGCAGCCCTGACAAGGCGCTCCGTGCCTTCCACGGAGACGGGCTTGATGCCGATGGAGGAAGTCTCGGGGAAGCGGATCTTCTTCACTCCCATCTCGTCGATGAGGAAGCGCTTGATCTTCTCGGCCTCGGGCGTGCCGTTCATCCACTCGATGCCGGCGTAGATGTCTTCGGTGTTCTCGCGGAAGATCACCATGTCGGTGAGCTCTGGGTGCTTCACGGGCGAGGGCACGCCCTTGAACCAGCGCACGGGGCGCAGGCACACGTAGAGGTCGAGCTGCTGGCGCATGGCCACGTTGATTGAGCGGATGCCGCCGCCGATCGGGGTGGTGAGCGGGCCCTTGATGGAGACGAGGTACTCGCGGCATGCGTCCAGCGTGTCCTGCGGCAGCCATGTGTTCGGGCCATAGACTGCGTTCGCCTTCTCGCCGGCGTACACCTCCATCCAAGATATGCGGCGGCCATCGCCGTATGCCGACTTCACCGCGGCGTCCACCACCGCGCGCATGGCGCGCGTGATGTCCGGTCCGATTCCGTCGCCTTCGATGAAGGGTATGATCGGATTTGCAGGCACGGCGAGGTGGCCGTTCTGCATGGTGATCTTCTCGCCTGAAGGCACGTTGATTTTGCTGGTCATGGGGTGTCCTGGTTTGTTTATGAAGATGCGGCGCTACTGGATGAACTTGAGAATCGCGGGGGTGACGTCCTCAAGCGACTTCACGTTTTCGCGCAGTTCGGCCTCGCGGGGACCGAAGACTATGAAGGGCACGGGGTTACGCGTGTGGCCGCGCTCGTTCATTGCCTCGATGTTGCCGTGGTCGGAAGTTATGACGAGCGTGATGCCGGCCGCTTCGGTGAAGCGCACGAGCGAGGCGAGAAAGCGGTCGTAGAGGCGCAGCACGCTGCAGGCGCGCGGGTAGTCGGAGGAATGCCCGGCGACGTCGGTCTGGAAGAACTCGAAGAGCGTGAAGTCGCATGTGCGGGCGATGCCGAAGAGGTGTGCCGCGGCGTCCTCGGGGGAGATGGGGGGGATGTCTGGATAACGGTCCTGGATTGTCTCGCGGGTGAGGTCCTGGAGAAGTGCCTGGTCGTCGCTGAGGTCGTCGAGGGTGGAGATGACCTCGGGGGTGGTGAGGGCCATGACGGTCGTCACGCTCTTGAAGCGGCGGGCGGCAAGCTCGTCGGGAGAGTCCACGAGAAAGGCGTCGGCAAACCGCACGCGCAGGCCGCGCGCCTTGAGGGAGAGGAAGAGATTGCTTTCCTCTATCTTGCGGCGCAGTGCGGGGCCGGGGAAGCCTTCGCAGTGCCGGCCCATGAGGAAGGGGGCGTTGAGGCCGGTGAACATGGTGGCCTGCCCGGTGGCGGACTGCGGAAGGCCGTCCACAGAAAGGCATGCGTCGATGGGCGTCGAGTGCCGTTCGATGAGGCGGCACAGGGCGGGGCACACTTCGGGATTGACGGGGTTGTCAGCGGCTGGCGGACGCAGCCCCACGCCGTCTATGAAGAGAAAGAGTATCTTCACTTTGACGCTGGCTTTTCCGCAGGCTTCGTTTCCGCTGGCTTTGTCTCCGCTGGCTTGGCTTCTGCAGGTTTTGCTTCCGCAGGCTGCGCTTCTGCGGGCTTCACGGCGGCGGGTTTCTTCTCGGCGGGCTTTTTCGCGGGGAGTTCAACGGGGAAGCCGTTGTCCTTCATCTCCTTCGCGAGGGTCTTGAGGGAGGGTTCGTCTTCGGCGGCCTTTTCGAGGGCCGTCTTGAAGAAGTCGGCTGCGAGGGCGCGGTATTCGGCGGCCTTGGCGGAATCGTTGGAATTCTTGGAGAATTCGGCGCAGCGGAGGTAGTTGCGGGCGATCACCCATTCGCGTGAGTAGAGGATGCCGGTGGAGGGGTCGCAGTCCTCGAAGTCCTTCTGCTCGTCGGAGCGCATGAAGTCGATGAAGGCGAGCATATGCTTCGTGGCCTCGGGCCAGTTCTTGGCCTCCATGGCCTTGTGCCCGCGCAGCTTGGCGGCGGTGGCCTTGCACCATGCAGGCGAGCGGTTGGGAAGGCCGCCTTTCTCGAGAAGCGCGATCGCGCTGTCGAAGTCGTTCACGAGGAAGAAGCCGTCGAGGCGGCGCTCGGCGAGGATCTCGGCGCCGCCCTTTGAGAGGCGGCCCGCTCCAGAGAGAGCCTCGGTGTAGGCGAGCATGTCGCGGATGGCCTTCACGTTCGGAGGGTTCTGCGGCGTTCCGTCGCCGCCGAAGCGGATGATCTGCTCCTCGCAGATGGAGGCCACGAAGTCGGTCGAGGTGAAGAAGGGCGAGGCCTCGAGCTTGCGGAGGTTCGCGACGAGCGATTCAGGGGGCATTTCGCGGAATGCGTTGGAGAACGCGGAGCGCACCATGCGCGAGGCTACGCCAGAGCGGCCAACCTTCACGAGCCGTGCGCACGCGCCGTCGAAGTCTTTGGCCTGCACGAGCTGCACAACGCCGCTCGCGCGCAGCTGGTCGATGCTCGCGCTCAGCAGCTGCTGGGCGCGCAGCGGGGGCATGTTCGTGGCGGGTGGCGGGAAAGTCTTCACGAAGGAGTCGGCGAACTCGAGCAACTTGTCCGCCGCGGGTGTGAGCGCCTCCTTGGCGTCGCGCGCGCGGTCAATGGCGCGCGAGGCGTGGCCGGCGATGGCCTCCTGCGTGATCAGCGTCTCGTGCCGCAGCTCCAGCCAGGGGAAGTTAGGCTTGCCGTAGATGCGCCACACCTTCTTCGTTGAGAGCTCCTTGAGCAGCTCGGTCTTCGCCTCGGTGGACGCAGCCTTCGTGAAGCTCTGCTCCACCTGCTGGACCGTCGCGGAGCGCTTGGCCTCGGTGTAGCGGAGCTGCCAGCATACGAAGAATGCTGCGGCGGCCACGATGACTGCCAGCGCCGATATTACTGCGATTTTCACGGAAGACTTGCTCATGATTGTTTGCCCTCAAAGTTTTTTTCACATATTATAAAATGATTTTGGATTTGACGCAAGGGGAAAGTGTGCGGTATTATATACGCCTGCATGGAAAGACGAGGTAGAAAGAGATGAAAGAAATAGGAGTAGGAATACTCGGATTCGGCACGGTTGGCGCAGGCGTGGCCGAAGGGCTGCTGCGCAACCGCAGGCTTATGGCTGAGCGCCTTGGCGTGGACATCGCGCTCAGGCGCATTGCGGATCTTGACATCACGACGGACCGCGGCGTGGCCGTCGATCCCGACGTGCTCACAACCGACGCCCAGGGCGTGATCGCCGATCCCAACGTCCAGATCGTCGTCGAGACCATCGGCGGCACCGGCATCGCCCGCACGTTCGTGCTCGCCGCCCTCAACGCCGGCAAGGCCGTTGTCACCGCCAACAAGAAGCTGCTCGCCGAGCACGGCAAGGAGATATTCGACGCCGCCGCGAAGAACGGCGTGGACATCTACTTCGGCGCGTCGGTCGGAGGCGGCATCCCCATCATCCGCTCGCTCCGCGAAGGCCTCGCGGGCAACGACATCCAGCAGATACACGGCATCCTCAACGGAACGTGCAACTACATCCTCACCCGCATGGAGACGGAGGGGCGTCCCTTCGGCGAGATCCTCGCCGACGCCCAGAAGCTCGGCTACGCCGAGGCCGATCCCTCCCTCGACATCGACGGCTTCGACACCGCCCACAAGGCCTGCATACTCTCGGCGCTCGCGTACGGCTTCCAGCCTTCGCTCGACCAGGTGCAGGTGGAGGGCATCCGCAACCTCGACGGACGCGACGTCAAGTACGCCGCGGACTTCGGCTGCCGCATCAAGCTGCTCGCCGTGGTGGCCAAGCACGGCACCGACGTGGAAGTGGGCGTGCATCCCACGCTTGTTCCGGTCGACCACATGCTCGCCAGCGTGAACGGCGTCTTCAACGCCGCGATGGTGCGCGGCGACATGGTGGGCGACACGATGTTCTACGGGCGCGGCGCTGGCCGACTGCCCACCGCGTCCACGGTGGTGGGCGACATCGGCGACATCGCGCGCAACATGGCGCACGGCGAGACGCGCTACGCGCGCGCCGTGCCCACGTACGGCGAGGGCGTCACGAAGCTGCGCGCGCCGGGCGACATCGTGAGCCGCTTCTACCTGCGCTTCGGCGTGGCCGACCGCGCGGGCGCGTTCGGGCAGATAGCGTCCATACTCGGCCGCCACGGCGTCTCGATCTCCGCAGCCGCGCAGAAGGCGGCCGACGTGGACGCCGGCGGGTTCGTGCCCGTCGTCGTGCTCACCCATCCCGCCGCCGCGAAGGCCGTCGACGCCGCGCTCGAGGAGATATCGAAGAGCGGCGCGACTGGCGGCGCCCACGTGCGCCTGCGCATGCTCTAGAGCGGATTGCGAAGAATATTCACGAGAAAGGAAATCGATATGGCATCCAAGAAGCAGAGAACTCTCATCAAGAACGCGCACGTGATCTCGCCCGACCTCGACCTGAGGCGCGCGAACGTGGTGCTCGAAGGCGCGAAGATCGCGCTCGTCACGCAGGAGGAGGCGCCATCCGCGGGCTTCGGCACTGTGGTGGACCTGCGCGGCAAGTACCTCGTGCCGGGCTTCATCGATGTGCACCTGCACGGCGCTAGCGGATTCGACGTGTGCGACGCTACTCCCGAGGCCATCGAGAAGATCGCCGAGGCGAAGCTCGCCGAGGGCTGCACCAGCTTCCTGCCCACCACCCTTACCGTGGCGAACTCGACGCTCAAGGCCGCCGCGAAGGCCGTTGCCGCATACAAGAAGAGCGAGCGCTTCGCCAAGGTGATCGGCATCCACCTCGAGGGGCCGTTCATCAATCCCGCCTGCTGCGGCGCGCAGAACCCCGCCTTCGTGCGCAAGCCCAACATGCGCGAGGTGCTCGCGATCTCGGCCATCTCGCCCGTCAAGATGGTGAGCTTCGCGCCCGAGATGCCCGGCGGCGCCAAGTTCGCGGAGGACTGCCTCGCGAACGGCATCGTTCCGAGCTGCGGGCATACCGGCGCCACGTTCGCCCAGCTCCTGCCCGCGTACGACAAGGGCCTCAGGCACCTCACGCACTTCTGCAACCAGATGACGAAGCTCCACCACCGCGAGATCGGCATTGTGGGCGCGGGCTTCCTGCTGGACGACCTGAACACCGAGGTCATCTGCGACCGCATCCACCTCTGCGACGACATGCTGCGCCTCGTCTTCTGGAAGCGCGACCTCGCGCACGTGCAGATGATCACCGACTCCCTCCGCTGCTCGCACTGTCCCGACGGCTACGAGTTCGAGATGGGCGGCCTCAAGGTGGCCCTCAAGAACGGCGAGGCCCGCCTCGTCGAGGGCGGCAACCTCGCGGGCTCCACGCTCTGGCTCAACAAGGGCCTCAAGAACTTGGCCGAGGTTACGGGGCTTCCCCTCAAGGACCTCGTGCGCGTCACTAGCTGGAACCAGGCGATCGAGCTCGGCCTCGGCAGAAAGCTCGGCAAGGTGGAGAAGGGCTTCATCGCCGACCTCGCCGTTCTCGACCCGAAGACGTTCGACGTCTGCGCCGTGTTCGTCGAAGGCGAACAGCGCATCTAGAGGTGCGCATGCTCTTCGCAAACGTGATAAGAGACTTCAATCCGGGGAACTACTTTCTGCACCCGTGGTTCTGGTCCGCGTTTCTTGCCTGGATCACGGCGCAGACGATCAAGATAGTGCGCTCCGCGGTGAAGACGAGGTCTGTGGACTTCGAGTACCTCGTCTCCACCGGCGGAATGCCGAGCGCGCATTCCGCCATGGTGATGGGCCTCGCCACGTCGATCGGGCTCACCGAGGGCTTCGGCTCGCCCGTCGCCATGCTCGCGCTGGGGTTCGCGGCCGTGACCACGTTTGACGCCGCCACCGTGCGCCATGCCGCCGGCGAGCAGGCGAAGGTGCTCAACCGCATCATGAAGAACCTCGTCACGTCGCACCAGTTCCCCTCCGTCACTCATCTCAAGGAGCTTCTCGGCCATACTCGCAAGGAGGTGTGCTGGGGGATGGTGACAGGGGTGTGCGTGGCCTTGGCGGTGTGCAGCCTCTGGCCTGCGCGCTTTTCGTAGGTGCAGCAAAACGACATGATTTACAGCCAATGAGACGCATCATAAAGTATTTCGACAATCTTGCCGCGCCGGCGCTTCTGGCGGCGGGGGCTTTGCTTTGCCTGGCATTCGCGGCCGTGTGGTTCGGCGGGCTCAACCAGGACGAAGGATGGTACCTGTACGCCGCTCAGATGGTGCGCGCCGGCCATGTGCCGTACCGCGACTTCTTCTACACGCAGGGTCCGGCCATGCCGTTCGTCTATTCGGTGCTGGCGCCTCTGTGGGGACGCGGATCGCCGCTGCAGGGGCTTCTTGGCGGACGCATCGTCACGCTACTCATCGGTCTTCTCGGCACCGGATGCGCCGTGGCGCTGGCGCGCCGCCTCGTGCCGCCCGCGCGCCGCTCGGCGGTCGCGGTCGTCGTGTTTGCTCTTCTC
>JAEEGG010013656.1_pt1 | contig 17336 bp, 21 predicted proteins | sample 9134161 | NCBI WGS metagenome assembly JAEEGG01 (sample SAMN16246543, study PRJNA631951) | gut metagenome | biome: gut microbiome; feature: rumen; material: CR-attached | host: Bos | place: Iran: Karaj | collected 2018-10 | reverse complement strand
TCATCACGCAACAGGTCTGTTCTATTTCTGGGCACATTGCATTAATCTCTTGTGCAGCCTGCGGCCACATAAAGAAGTCCTCGCCACTACCCGTCAGATAGATGCGGTCAGCGTTCTTGTGCCACGAGTCGATACTATACTGGCGCCAAGTATAGTCGCCCATGAGAATGATGAACATCAACGACACCACCAGACCTGCTATATTTATTAAGGTATATAGCTTGTTGCGCGACAAGAATCTGAAATAGCTCTTCATACGTTTTATTTGTTTTGTGATGCAAAGTTACCCCATAAAAATGAATCCGCCAAGGTTTTTCACCCTGGCGGAAGCAGATTGTCTAATAATTAGACACTTCGGCGTCAAAGTTTTAGACACCTCCCTCGTTTGTTGTTGTTTGGTTTGTTGCTGTAGTACAGCAACAGACAGAACAGAGAGTACGGGCCATGTCGTTCAGGGAGAGGCATTGGTTGCGGCTGATGGTTGTGCGCTCGTTGTGGTGCTCCCACGGCGCGAGGATGAGCAGCTGCCCTCGGGCACAAGCCTCCATGCGCAGCCCGCCCGGTTTGGCCAGGTCTGTGAATCCGTTCTCCTGCAGATAGATAAGGGGGAAGCCCCACTCAAAGGCGGCACGCATCACGGCCTTCTCGCCAGGCGAGATGGAGGGCGATACCAGCACAGCGCCCCTTGCGGCGGCCGTCGTAAAGTAAGCCACGCGTTCCTGTATCTCAGCCTCCGTCAGTCGGCGGGAGCATTGCACTTGCAACAAGACCGGCCGTTGCAGGAGGAACCGGTTGCCTATGGCAGAGAACGACATGTTTCCAATGGTCAAGCCCCTCTGTACGCGGAAGAGGTCGGGGTGCTCGCGCTTCATTAGCAGGCGGCGCGGGTTGTCACGCAGGTAGTCGTTCCAGCGCTTCAGCTGGCCTTCCCGCAGCAGGAGCTTGTCGTTATAGCTCAGCTCAAAGAGCAGGCCGTGCTTGCGGTCAGCCTTCGCCTGTCCTGTTTGTTGCTGTAGTACAGCAACAGACGGAACAAGGGCGCGGAAGGCCTTGTTACAGCCCTGCTTGAAGCCGAGCAGCACCTTGCCTAGCGGCTTGTCTATGCGCTCCTTCACAAAGAGGATGCCGTGGAAATGGTCGGGCATCAGCTGAAAGGCCAGCACCTCTATTTGCGAATGGCGGAGGGCTATTTCATGCCAGCACTGCTCCACGCACCGCCCCAGCTCTGTGGGCTCGGTGCGCGGCGCGTCGGGCGTATCAGGAGGCGCATCACTCCTTCCCACGACCTGCCCTAACAAAGGGCGACGACCCTCGGTCACCATCGTAATCATATACATCTGCCGTTCCTGATAGTCATGCCCTACCATACGGCGATGCATTGAAGGAATCTTCTCGCCGGCAAAGGCTTTCTGCTTCTCGTAGGTTTCTTTGTCCATACAATGTTCTTACTATATTGAGAAACGCTATGCTCCCCTTTTTATTGCCAGAACAGGCTGGATAGTCATCTTCGCCTACTCATTCTTGATGCTGTTGACGGGATTCTCATTGGCGTTCTTCCAGCTCTGGTAAGTCACCGTCAGCATGGTGATGAGGACGATGAGCAGGAAGGACACCACGAACAGCAGGGGTGAGATGGCTGTACGGACGGCAAAGCCTTCGAGCCAATGCACGCCCACCATGTAACCTATAGGGGCTGCCACCACGAAGCACCCCAACAAGATAAAGAGGTATCGACGGTTGAACATCATCAGGATTTCCTTTGTTGAACTGCCAAACACCTTGCGGATGCCTATCTCCTTGCGGCGGTACTCGCTCTCGAACATCGTCATGCCAAACACACCGATGATGCTTATCAGGATGGCAAGCAGCGAGAAGAGCAGAATCTGCTTGGTGAAGAGGCGCTCCTGCTGGTAGGTCTTCTCCAGTTCGTCGTCCACATAGCGCAGACTATTGATGTCGAGCTTGTTGTCGTGTTCGTACTTCAGCACCGTCTCCAGCACTTTCTGCTTGGCTTCCCGCTTGTCCATGCCTTTTGCCACACGCACCAACAGTACATTGCGCCAGAAACCGTCATTCCAATAGTAGTTATTGGGACTGGGTACTAAGAAGGCTATAGGCTGCTGGCTGTCGTCCACACGCAAAGAGGAATACTTAATGTCCTCGCAGAAACCAACGACAGGCATGTCTTCGTCGTTGATGGGCTTGTCGACGGTGAGCCAGGGATATTTCTTCTTGGCCGACTCATTGAAGATGTACACATCGCCATCGGTCTCGCGGAAGTTGCGCCCCTCCACGATGTCAATACCCATCACATCGAGGAACCGCCAGTCCACGAAGATGCAGGTAAACGTCATGTGCTTGTCGCCACTGCCTCTGCCCCATGTCTGATAGCGGTCGCTGCAGCCTAAGACGTTCTGAGCCAGACTGGCACCCTCTATTCCTGGAATCTTGCGCAGGTCAGCATCGATGGCATCGGCATGATTGCGCGTGTCGGGAGCCGTAGGCACTACCATCACCTCATCCTTGTCGAAGCCGTAGTCGGTGTGATATATGAGATAGCTCTGCATGTACATGATGCCCACACCAATAACCAGCATGAACGACACGACGAACTGCAGACATATCAGTATGGTGCGCAGAACACGACCTTTTGGCGACAGTCCAAACGAACCTTTCAGCACCAAGGCAGGAGGGAAGGAGGTGACGTAATACGCAGGATAGGCACCCGCCAACAGTCCTACGACGATGCTAATCATCAGGGTGAGGCCAACCAGCCAGAGATGGTCTTGCAGCAGGATGCTGCCCTGCACCAAATCCTGCAGGCCAAGGTCGTGAGCCAGATGTACCAATGCCATAGCCAGCACAAAAGCCATCAGGCTGATCATGACCGCCTCTGCCAGCAGACCGCCCCTCAGGCTCGCCGTCGTAGCTCCCAACACTTTCTGCGTGTTGATGCTGCGAACGCGCATGGGTGTCTCTGCCAAATTGAAATTCATGAAGTTCACGGCGGCTATCACTACTATCAGCAGCGAGAAGCAGATGAGCAAATAAACGGAACTTCTGTTTACCGAGTTGCTGTTAGTGAAATTCTTGTTGAGGTCTTTTGAGAAATGAGTATCAGCTACAGGGGTTAAGATGACCTGCAGGGCTTCCTCTTCTTCCTGGCTGGTCATATTAAAATCGTCTTTGAACAGTTCGACGGCCTTCTGGCGCATGGCAGTGATAACCGTCGGCAGGTTTCTCACATCATCCACGCGGATATAGGCATCGTAGTTCCAGTTCTGGTAGTTGCCTTCATTGCTGTTCACACCAATAAAGCAAGCACCATGCAGCAGGTTGTTTTCAGGATAGTCCTCTATCACTGCGCACACATTATAATAATCTTTGTCCACCCATTTATAATTCAATGTTTTACCCACAGCACCAGCCTTGCCGAAGATACGCGCCGCCTCAGATTGCGTCAACACGATATTGCCATTTCGCTGCAAGCCCGCCAAATCACCATCAATCACCTTGGGCTTGAATACGCTCAAGAAGTCGTGGATGCCATATACAAGGTTGAGCGAATACTCCTGATTGCCCACCACGAACTGGTCATAGTTGGTCCACCCCTGCTTAATGCCATAGCCTGTGACGTGTGGCGAGGCTGCTGCCAGTTGCTCTACCAGTGGGCGAGGCAGCGTAGTGCCATAGTCCTCCATGCCTTCCCCCAACTCCATTGTCAGCCGGAACAGCTTCTCATGCTCGGTAAAGCTCTTGTTGTAGCCCAGGTCGTAGATGACCTGCGTCATGATGACGAAGAACGAGGCAAAGGCCAGGCTCAAGCCCAACAGGTTCAGCAGGTTCGCTGTAACAAACTTACGGAATATAGATGTAAAGTTTCTGATAATTGTCTTCATGGTCTTATTTCATTACTAATACTTCATTGTCCTTGAATGCCTCATAGCCGCTGGTGACAACGCGCTCGCCCGGCTCCAAGCCCTCAAGCACCTCGTAGTACTGGGGATTCTGACGGCCTATGCGGATAGGACGTCGATAGGCTTTGCCGCCATCGGCTGAGAGGACGAAAATCCACTGGCCGCCTGTGGTCTGGAAGAACGTGCCACGAGGAATGATGACGGCCTGCTCGGGCTGTCCTAACTCCAAGTCGATGTAGTAGGTCTGACCGGTGCGAATGTTCTCTGGTCGCTCGCCCCTGAAGATGAAGTCGCAGCGGAACTTGCCCTCGCGAACCTCGGGATAAACCTTACGCACTTGCAGCTGATACTGCTTGTCGCCTCGCGTAAAAGTGGCGGGGAGCCCTTGGCGCACACGGTCGATATAGTGCTCGTCGATGCTGGCCTGCACCTTATAATCGCTGAGGTCGTTCAGCTGACCTATCTTCTGCCCCGGACTGATGCTCTGGCCCAGCTCCACATCGAGCAGGCCCAGCTCACCATCGATAGCCGAGCGCACTTCGAGCTTGTCCTTGCGCTGGCGCACCAAGACGACGTTGCGGCGCATCGCCTGCAGGTTATCCTCCATCTGGTCCATCTGAACAGTGCGATAGATGGAGTCCTGCTTCAGGCGCTGAGCGACCAGCGTGCGCTTACGGGCAGAAAGCTGATAGTCCTCCTGCGACTGGAGGTAATCCTCCCTGCTAATCAGTTTCTCGTCATAGAGCCGTTTGTTCTGCTCATAGGTGCGCTGCTTGCGCTGGGTGTCCATATCGAGCTGCGCCTGCTCCGTCTGGTTGTTCAGGCGGTCTTGCTGCATGGCTACCTGCGTGTTCCTTAATAAGTTCTGCTTCTCGGCCAGTTCGGCTTCGGCATTGAGTATCTGCAGGTCGAGGTTGCTGTTGCTCAGGCGCACAATAACGTCGCCCCTCTTCACCATCGTACCCTCCTCAACTACCTTTTCCATGACGATGCCTCCTTCTTCGGGCGAAATCTGCACCACCTGAATAGGCAGTACCTGGCCGTTGGTGCGCACATAGTCCTTGAACTCAGACTGCACTACTTCGCTGATGGTCAGTTCGTCGCGGCTCACCCTGAGCGTTGAGGCATGGTTGCCAAACACCAGCCAGCCAATGATGACCAACACGACACATCCCCCTGCTGCCCACGGCCAATACTTCATCAGCCGCTGGCTCTTGGTTCTCTCAATTACTCTGTCCATATCGTTTAACTTCGTTGAATTCAGTCACGATTCGGGTTGGCCGGAGCAGACTCCGCTCTCCCCTCGTTGCTCCATATCGTTTCTCCTCTATAGTATCTTACCAATTGCTCCTTCACCATCGCCATCAGCCGGCACTGTAGTAACGTGGCTTTTGAATTCAGCAACTGTGCTGAAGTGGTATGCAGGTCGATAGCCGTGCTCAGCCCTTCCTCAAACTGTCGGCGTGTCAACTGATAGGCTATGCTGTCGGCCTCGACCTTATGCTCCATCTGAACGATTTGTTTCCTGTAGGCTTGCCAGTCCTGCCAGGCTTCGCGGCTCAGTTTTTCTAACTCTAAGCGCTTCTGCTCGTAGGCTTCCTGGGCCATGCGGTAGTTGTTCCTTGCACGGCGAATGCTGGTGACGGTCTGCAAACGATTGAAGAGCGGAATAGTCAGTGAGGCTCCTATGTACTCACCTCGGTTGTTGCGGAACTGTTCGCTAAACGCGCTTGCCGTGGGCGAATGAAGCGTTTTGTAGTAGGTGGTGCTCACACCTGCGTTCAATGAAATGGATGGGTAGAGGGCGCTGCGGGCCTGATGCCACTCGTGGCGTGCCACATCGGTCTGCAGGCGAGAAGCTTCTAACGATGCATGCAGAGGCGAAAGGGAATAATCCTCATGGGATGTTGATGCACACGCGTGGACGTCTTCATTAATCACCAACTCAGATGCTAATGGCCATGCCATCAACTTTTTCAACTCCAGAAATGCCGATGCATAAAGATTCTGCTGCTGTGTCAAATGATATTCTGCCTCGGCCTTCTGCGACTCCACCTGTGCCACATCGGCTGCACTCTTGCGACCCACCTCTTCCATAACTCTTGTCTGCTTCAGCAGCAGCGCGGTTTCTTCCACCTTTTCCTTGGCCATGGCCATTGTGCCTAGATAGTAAAGCACGTTGGTATAGGCTTGCAATACGGCAAGAGCCGTCTCGTTCTGCTGCTGCCGAAGTGCCGACTGCCCCATCAGCACACTGGCCTTTGCTGCTCGGAGTGCATGCAGACGGTTGAAGCCATCGAACACGGGCAAGGCTGCATTCACCTGATAGCCATTGTAGAAGGTGCTGACATTTGTATAGGTGTTTGTTTCAGGATCGATGGCGCGTCCGTAGTTATACTGGGCTCCAACGCTGGCATCTACCGACGGCAGAAACCGTCCTATGGCTCCTGTCTTGGACGCTTTCTTGCTGTCAAGTTCCAATTCCAACTGGTGCACCTCGTGGTTGTGCTCCACGGCATACTGCATACACTGCTGGAGGGTCCACGCGTCCTGGGCAACTGCTTGTCGCGCCAGAAACAAGAGTATTATCGTCAACTTTTTCATCTGCACGTTTTTGTTTTGCAGTGCAAAGGTAGGTGCTTTTGGGCACGCTTGCAAGCTTTTTCATGCCCCGAAAGGCAGATTGTCTAATTTTTAGACACCCTTACGTCTAATTATTTGACAGAAATACCGTACCTTTGCAGAATGAAACCCTACGGAACCATACTTGTAGTTGACGACAACGTCGCAATACTTACTTCGATGAGGTATCTTTTGGCAGATACTTTTGAACAAGTGCTGACCACCACCCAACCTGATGATATCATCAAGCAGATGGCACAGCAGCCAATAGACATCGTGCTGCTCGACATGAACTTCGCACCGGGCGTGAACAGCGGCAGCGAGGGATTGCTGTGGCTGCGAACCATCAGGAAGCACCATCCCGACGTGCCTGTAGTCCTGCTGACGGCCTATGCTGATGTCAGCCTCGCTGTAAAAGGCTTGAAGAACGGTGCTTCAGACTTCATCACCAAGCCTTGGGACAACGACGAACTGCTGCACAAACTGAAGGATGTGCTCGACATGCAAAGTGAGATTGTTAGCCTCGATGAGATGGAGAAGGAACACATTCGCCGCACCATAGACCGCTGCCACGGCAATCTATCGCAGGCAGCAGAGCTACTGGGCATCACACGACAGACGCTTTACAATAAGATGCGAAGACTATGATATGGCTATATGTAATAGGTAGCGGTGTTGTGCTCTTCGCTGCTTGGTTCATACATCACCAGCAGAAGCTGAGACTTCGCGCCCACCTCATGCAGGAGGCGATGCACAATCGTGACTTCACCTTTCGGCTGTCTACAAAAGGCATGTTGCCTGGGGAACGGGCCATGCAGGAAACGCTGAACCAACTAGGAGAAACCATCCGTCAGCAAGTTAACCAAAGCGAGGTGGAGTCATGGGAACGGCTCACCCGCGTGCTGACGCACGAGATGATGAATGCCACTGCTCCTATCACCAGCATCAGCCAGTCGCTACTGAATCGTGCCGATGTGAAAGGAACAGCAATAGAAGACGGCATACGCGCCATACACGACACTTCGCAGCACATGAGCCAGTTTGTGGCCAACTATCGCAAAATGACAGAGCTGGAGAAACCCAAGATGGGCGAAATCAAACTGCTACCACTTGTTGACGATGCGGTGAGAGCCTATCCACAGCTTGCATGGGAAGTGAACATTCCCACGCCCTGTGTGGTGCAGGCCGATGATGGTATGCTACGCCAAGTGCTGATGAATTTGGCCAAGAACGCTATGGAGGCTGGTGCAACAAGAATGGAATTGGCGCTGACACCAGCTGATACTGTCAAGGACCATGTGAGTCTGTACGTGAGCAACGACGGTATGCCCATACCGGCAGAGAATCGCCAGTCGCTCTTTGTTCCCTTCTTCACGACGAAACGTACAGGCAACGGCATTGGATTGTCGCTCAGTCGGCGCATGATGGTACAACAGGGCGGCTCGCTCGACCTGGCTGACTCGCCACGCCGTGGTTTCCATGTCACTTTTGTTCTCACCATTCAAGGTTTTGCTTACCCCGCCCAGTAAGCATCGGGTGTGTCTGCTACTATTGTTATTTTCGCGCGCGCGTAATAACGCGCGCGTGAGTGTTTGGTGCTTGCACCACTTGCACCACATCAATGTAATGATTCATGTATCATGCGTGGCGGCCTCCTGTGAAAATTTCGCGCCCTCCTGTGAAAAAAAGTGGCCGCCAAATTTTGCTGGGAGGCCTCCGTGTTTTGCAAAAGTGGTGCAAGTGGTGCAAGCACCTGGCAGTCATGCGCGCGTATTAATACGCGCGCGCGAGAGATACAGCCTCCTCTCTTTCCGAGCTGAACTCGCCTACCCAGAACTGATGGAACATTGTCTGTTTGGGGAGCCGATTGCACTTCTCTGCGGATAATCATATCAAGATAAATAGCGATTTTTATACTCGAATTGATATATTATTCACAATAATTATGTATCTTTGCACCCGTTAAGGTATAAAAATCGTTATGAGTTTATCGGAACTGATTAAACAAAAACGGAAGAAAAACGGTTTATCTCAGGTAGAGTTAGCAGAGAGGGCTGGTGTGGGCCTCAGACTGCCCCACTATTGAATGCTCCATTTACTCATGGCGAGATTGGTGTCCTTATGCAGAAAGTCTCTTACAGAAGGTGAACAATGTCATCGGTCAGATGAGGTCCCACAGCTCTCTTCAGAAGCTGCATGACTTGCCGGGTAGTGAGTGAGGAAGACGAAGTCAATGATAACGAAAGACAGTATTGAGACAGCCTACAGTTTCTTGCATCAGAAACAGAGGATCTATGTTCATTCAACGCTCGACTGGCAGAAGGATGACATTGAGATTGCCATTGCCTCGTATGCAGATGAAATGAGCCAGGAACTACTTGACGCTATTTCTGGTGGCAGGGCTGACTTTCTGAAAGACCATAAACGGTTTCAAGAGGATATCACCAAGGCCGTTGAAATGCTGGAAAATATGCTATAACGATGATAGAATAATTGAAGAGCTATCACATGACCAAAATGTAATAACAGAAATCGGAATTTAACCCAATGGAGCCGCATATTTTTGAAATACAGGAAGATAAAGTTAAGATTCGTGGGATATTTCTTGGTATGGCTGTTGAGACGGCCTATCAGGTGTTATCAGAACAAGAATTTGTTCTGGAACAGGAATATTCCAGTTCAACGGTTTTTAGCGGATACATCGAAGGCTTGGGTGCCAGCAACTTAAAAATATCTGGGAGTGACAGGGTGTGTATGATTGTCGTAACGTCAAAACGAAGAATTGACGAAAAGGAAGCATTGGCCGTTTTTGAACAACTGAAATCTGAGCTGCCAGGTGATCCTGGCTTTGACTGGAACGATTTTGGAGTAACTCAACAACCTCACGAAATAGACCATTTCTGGGACCTAAATGAGGGCTTTATAACAATACAATGGGATGGCTTTAACGTTCATAGTTTCGTCACAAAGAAGAATGATGGGGTTGATTATCTATCTCTGTCTCTGAAATGGCCAGTCGTTAAAGATGAAAGTTATTGGAGGTCTGAAGTTGATTAAGTATTCTAAATTCCAATTTAGCGAACAGATGATACCACTGAAACTTCACCATGTAGTCCTTGTCTACCTCGCTGTCATCCGCTCGAGCTTTGCTCGCTTGCTACCAACGGGAGGCAAGAACGTGGCGACTTTCTTTGTGTACAGTATCGACAAGTGGCGCTCGACCTCTAGTCGCTTGCTACCAATGGGACGCAAGAAAGCGAAGAAGTCCAAGCGGCGAATAAGAGAGACAGCATTATTAGGCTTGACTGTTTTAGGTGGAAGTGTCGGAGCTTGGTTAGGAATGAAGGTTTGGCATCACAAGACCTTGCATAAGGGAGGGAACCGCGATATTAATAATATCGTGGGAGGGTACCAGTTCAAGTACGGTGTACCGGCCATCATCATTGTTCAACTCGCATTAATTGGTTATTTATTGAAACAACAGCATACCACATGGAAGTAACGAACCTGTTGACATTCACAGAACGAAAACAGCTGAGGGAATGGTTTGAGCAAAACCATCTTTCAGAGAAGTTCTGTTGGGTGGTTTGCAACAGGTCAAAGACTCCCAAGGCTGATACCCTTCCATATATTGACATAGTAGAAGAGGCTCTTTGTTTCGGATGGATAGATTCTACTTTGAAGAAGTTGCCCGACGGACGATTGGCACAGAGATTATCACCAAGAAGGAGAGGCAGCCACTGGACTGAACTCAACAAAGAACGGTGCAGACAGCTTGAAGCCAGAGGATTGATGACAGACTCAGGCAGAGAGGCATTAAAAAGAACAATTAAATGAGTTTCATCAAGTACGTAGCAGACGAAAACCACTACAAGGAAGTGCTGTCATTGGTAGCTAAAGCCAAACAGACGGTGTGGATTGGAACGGCAGACATCAAAGACCTGTACGTAGATGACAAGCCATTCCTTGCCATGATTGCCTCTTTGCTCAAAAAGGGCGTGGAGGTCAGGTTGATACATGCCAAAGAACCGGGAACTGCATGGAGAGAGGATCACGAGAAGCATCCTATCCTCTATGACGGCATGGAACGTGTGCTATGTCCGAGAGTTCATTTCAAGCTCATTGTCATTGACAGCAGTATTGCCTACGTCGGTTCCGCTAACTTGACCGGCGCAGGGATGGGAATGAAATCGCCACGAAAAAGAAATTTCGAGGCTGGTATCCTGACCGATGACCCAGAAATGGTTGAAGCAGCCATTGAGCAGTTCGATAACGTGTGGATTGGTAAGTTCTGCAAGGATTGTGGCAGACGAGAGTATTGTTCAGACCCGATAAAATGAAAAGATATGAGAAACGCTTTGAATACAACCCCATGTTAGGAGCGCTCGGCCCTATGGGACGCTTGCTAGAGCAAGAGCCAAATTATCCACATTTTATCAAGCAATAGTCAGGATAGAAAGAGAGAAGCAGACCGACCGAAAGATGATAAAGCATTTGTTCAACAGGATCAAGACATGGCTACAGTCGCTGTCATTCCGTACTGGTGTGATAGTCTTACTTTGCTGCATCCCTTTCTACATTCTCTCCTTTGCCCAAATGCTACTCCCAATAAGTACCGCTGCAAAAGGTGTGTTATGGACTATACTCTTTGGATTGGCTAAGACTTGTCAGTATGGTGGCCTAACCATTCTTGGAGTTGAGGGCTACAATCGGGTGAAGAATTGGCTTAAACGGAGAAAAGACAATAGAGAAGATAATGCGTAATAAGCAACTGACTAAGTATCTCACTCGTCACCAAGTGAAAGCCTCTTGGCTTGGACTTTAGTGTTATTTCTATCTGCTGTACCATTATCTATAATATCAAATGTTTCATTGGATGGCCTCCCCATTGGTTATCGTTCAAATATCGGAAACCAACAGAAGCATAGAAAGCTTCACCTGTATGGTTGTCCTTATCAACCAATAGTCCGACACAAGGCAATCCCAAATTGTTTGCACGTTCTTTAGTAGCTCTTAATAAATGACTGGCTACTCCTTGACGGCGATATCCTGGGAGAACAGCCAATGAGTCCAGGTAGAGTTCTCCTGCTTGTGTCTCGTCATCTATCCCAGAATGATCTTTGCCGATTTGTTCCTTTGCAGCCTCGATGAAAGCCCGGCGCAGTTCGTGTAGACATCCGCCATCATAGCTGACAGAGATACCAACCACATTTTCCCCATCGAGAGCAACCAATGTGTTCTTGTAACTGTATTGCGAGTCCTCTCGTTCAACTAACGATGTCATCATCTTACGGAATTCATCTAATCCATAGCCATCACCACAGAAATAGAGACAGCAATCATCCGTCATTGCCATCATAATCAGGCCTGCTATCTCTGCTGCCTGGCCCTTTTTTGCTTCTCGTATCTCTATCATATTAAATCCCTTGTCCAGAACTTTCTCAACTCATTGGTAATGTCATCCCAATCCTTCATCGTGAACACACCTTCTCCCGTCATTATTATGGTCATTTCTGCCACATCGTACTTCCGATAAAAATTTATGTCCCGGAATCCATTACGAAGGTAGATTCTAAAAGGACAGAGAAAACGAGGTGTGCAGAAAAATATCTCGCACACCTCGCTGAACTTTAATTAGTTACGCTTAAAACGAGCGTCTAATACTCATCCTCGTTGAAGTTTAAAGCACATGCTGATTTACAGTAAGTTACGGCGCCATGTGCCATTATTGTGCCACTAATTCTACATAGAATTGAAGTTTATGCCAAGAGTTTCTTTACAATCTCAGAAATGACTCGCCCATCAGCCTTTCCTGCCAACTGCTTGCTGGCTGTGCCCATAACCATTCCCATCTCCTTCATGCTTGTGGCTCCCACTTCGGCAATAATCTTCTTCACCTCTGCCTCAATCTCCTCTTGGGAAAGTTGTTTCGGCAGATAACTCTCAAGTACCTCCACCTGTGCCAACTCAGCATCAGCCAGGTCTTGACGCCCTGCTTGTGTGTAGGTCGTTGCAGTCTCCCTGCCCTGCTTGGCCAGTTTTGAGATAATCTTCAATGCATCAGCATCAGCCAATGTGTCGTTGGCTCCAGGAGCGGTTTTTGCTTCCAGAAATACCTTCTTAATGTTGCGAAGCGTCTCCAAACGCACCTTGTCGCGAGCCTTCATTGCGGACTTGATGTCCTCGCTAATCTGATCGAATAAAGTCATAATGCTATTATTTAAACATTAATATGATGCAAAGATACAGTTTTTTTTCTTAACAATCACTTTTTACGTGAAGTCTTAGACTTTTTTAGCGATTACACACTTGCGAACTTTACTATCTCGTCCTGAGTGCGCCAGATAGTGTCAAAGTCAGTCATACTTAGCCATACTATTATTCGTTGAATTTGCCGACAAAATTACACAAAAATAGGGAAAAACATTCAAATTTGATGTGAAGATGTGTTATTTTTGCAAGAAAACTGGTGCTCACCGTTTAAAAGTTGGTACTCACCACTTTTTCCTAATGAAAAATGAGTAATTTTGTAGCCGCTTAGAAGTATTATAGATCAAGATGATAGAACAATTTGAAGAGCAGCTATTACATGACAAAAATGAACTGATGATGACACAGAAAAAAGCAAAGATGATATATAAAGTTGTTGGCTTTTCGCTGACAGCCCTATGTTTTGTACTGAGTTTCGTATATCGTCCTTACGCCTATTCGCATCATCTTAACGACTTCCATCTGGCAGATAGTTACACAAGTTTCTTCGGAGTTCCCATTGTTGTCTGCCTCACACAAGCATATAGTCGTTTCAGAAATGGAAGATGGAGCATTCCTAAGACCGTCTTATGTGCTATCGGTTTATTTATGATTTGGGAGATAGTTGATGGGCTTCTCGCCAAGAGGATGGACTGGATTGATATTGCAGCCAGTTGGATAAGTGGCGGTTTAATATTTGTTCTTTATCTGATTTTCGGTTTTAAAAGTGTTGAGGATTATAAAGAATGAGAAAGAGACTGATTATATTCGACTTTGACGGTACGCTTGGTGATACCAGGCGGACTATCGTTACCACTATGCAAATGACCATAAAGGAACTGCAACTGCCTGGGCTTAGTGATGACGAATGTGCTGCCACTATCGGACTGCCCTTAGTTGGCTGTTTCAAGGCTATGTTCCCAGACCTTCAGGCAGAGCAGATCCAATTATGTGCTGATACTTATAGGAGGTTTTTCAATGAGAATCAGCGAACCATCAAGCCGCAAGCCTTCCCTGGCGTTGTTAAGGCCCTGTCTGCCCTGAAGGAACAAGGATTCACGCTCACCATTGCATCGTCACGTTCACGTAATTCCCTTTCGGAGTTGACTCGCGACATGGGCATCGCTGACTACATTTCTTATTTAATAGGAGCAGATGACGTGAAGGAGGCGAAGCCCAAGCCGGAGCCTGTGCTGAATACCCTCGCGGCGATGCACTATGCTGCCAGTGAGTCTCTTGTTGTTGGGGATATGGCTGTTGATATTCTGATGGGAGCTAATGCCGGGGCTAAGACTTGTGGTGTGACTTGGGGAAACGGAACAAAAAAGGAGCTTCAAGAGGCAGGAGCAGACTTTATCATTGACAGTATCGAGGAACTTATTGAAAAAGTAGACAAGATATGAGAAAGATAATATACCCTTGGCGCAAGCATGAGGGATATAATAAAAGCATGAGGGTGTGTCAAAATAGGCACATCCTCTTTTCTTGTGTTCCAACGGTACACAGCCTCGTCAATGTACTGCTGCAAATGCTCGTCACTTACATCGTGATAACAGCCCACAATCATTCTTCTGAAATGACTCCAAAAGCCCTCAATGCTGTTGGTGAATACGTCACCATTGGCATACTCTTCAGCACCGTGAGCAACAACAGCATGGGTATAACCCAACGTGTTAAGTCCATTATAGGCTGCAAGTTCATCAGTAATGACTCTTGAACCTTCAGCAACGAACTGCTGAATGATGGGCTGTAATGTGGCTCTATTGGTGTTCTCCACAACAATAGCGTGAACGTAGGTGATAGGCTCAACCTCACCCCTATGGTTAATGAAGGTACTGCGCTCCATCATACCAAAAACTGGAGTCTTGGTCTTGGTGGAACGTCCTTGGGTCTTAGGTGTGCGCATTGACTTGTGCTTCCATTTCTCCTTACCACCAATATACACCTCGTCACACTCTACAGTACCCTCAAAGGACTCAGCATCAGTCTGAGGATAGAGAAGACGTACTTTCTGAAGCATATACCAAGCTGTTGACTGAGTAACGTTGAGGTCACGACTCAGTTGATGGCTGCTGATACCCTTCTTATGACTGCTGATAAGGTACATTGCAACGAACCACTTTATGAGTGGTAACTTGGTATTCTCGAAGATAGTACCAACGAGGCAAGAAAAGTTCTTGCCGCAAGCCTTGAAACGGAACTTACCGTCTTTACGAGTGACACAGTGATGGCCACCACAGTAAGGACAAACAACGTCTTGCTCGTTACCAACACCCCAACGAGATTCAATGATGGCTTGCTTGCATACCTCATCAGAAGTAAAGTATGATGTGAGTGAAATGATGTTGTTGAACTTCTTAAAAAATAATCATAACGCTGAACTTTTCTTTTAAATTATATTGCAAATTTACGAAAAGTCCAGCGTTTATAGGGTATTTCTATACGTATAGGTCAACTTCTATATCATTGCCAAATAATAAGTGTCTCAACCATATCGAATGTTGCTGTCAAAATACATTGGCAGCAACATCCGATAGATACCTTAATTCATTCATATTAGTCATACTTGTTCTTCTTCATCAAGGTCAGTGTGTAACTCTTGCCGTCGCGGTAGTCCACCTCGTACTTGTCTCCCTTGATGTAGAGGTACTTGATGTCATGGTATTCCCAAGTTAGCCTCACCACGCCGTCATCGTTTGTCTTGAAATCGTGCTGGCCTCCACCAATACCACTATATGAGGCGGTTACAGTTACAGACTCAGCAGGATCTCCATTAGAATACTTGATAGTCACAGTGCATGACTTTTCTGAAGTTGTTTCATTAACCTTTGTAAAAGAACTAAAGGCGAACACCACAATCATCATTAGGGCCATCAAGCCCATTGCTTTAATCATTTTTTTCATGATGCTAAATAATTATTATTTGTTATTGCCTACTCTTATGGTTTTCGGCATCCCCGATTGCTTTTTTTATTTGGCTAAGGGCAGACGGGCCGTACTGATTCTCCGTTGTAGCGGATATTGGTTGAGCCGTCACAACGTACTCCGTGCGAATAGACGGTGAGGCTGATTGCGACGTTCTGGTTACTCTCGTACAGAGAACTAGACCAGTAGCAGCCTGTCTCGCCTGCGCCGTAAAGCTCGACACTGCGGAGACGATAACCTGCGGCAGGGAGGAAGATCGTGTTGCCGTTCGGGCCAGTCACCCTGTACCCTCTAACGCCGTTCTTGGTTGTCCAAGTCCACTCGCATTTAGTGCGCAGCTCATCCAGCTCGGCTCGAGTAGGCATACGCCAATTGCCGCCCCACTTCACATGTGCTACATCGTCGGTGGTGGACAACGTTTTCTTGTTGTCAACTGTGCCGTATTCGCTATCCGTACAATACTTGGTTATTGCATTCCAATCTCCTTTGCACCATTTATAGGTGTCAAAGTCATAAGTCCTCTTGGTATCCGTCTCGCCCCAGGCATAGTAATCACCGTATCCCTCAGCCGTAGTTGCTCCAACGTTGCAAGTGGCCCACTTAACACTCAGACCCAGGTTGACATATTCGTGACCGTTATGTTTTCCATTGGGGACTATTGTGTAAGTGATGGTCACTGTCTTGCCTTCCAGTTCATTCTCTCGGATGTATTGGCTCAGTTCACTGCCCTTCATGGTTTTTGTCACCTTCTGCCCTTGTGGAGTCTGGGCAAATACCCCTGATGCCACAATAAGCATCAGAAATAAAAAACATAGATTTTTCATAACACAATATAAAAACTTAAATTTGGATCCAAAGATACAAAAAAAAAACATATATAGTAGATTTTTGTCATAAACATTATAAAAGATTCCGATTCTTTTGAAAATTTTCATATTTGACATCCAGACTGAAACAACTCAAACGGAATCAAAATGGAGTCCTCTGAAGAGAACTCCAAATCTTCTATCAAAATAATCTGCAAAATCACAACTTTAGAACTCTGCGAAACCGGCAAAAGCAATAGAAACTGGTCGCAAGGTGCAACAAGAAGCTATACTGACCCAAAAGCGATTGTGATTGGAAGAATTAAACGACAATCCCTAATTAGGGGAAATATAACATTTTTCTTTGACCTCTGCCACCAGTTGGCGGAAGTCTTTGTTTACTTTGCAACATAATTCTTTCGATTATGGAAAAAGTAGAGAAATTATAGAAAAAGAGGCTGTTGAGTATAAGAAAACCATCATTGTTTTTATGTCATTTAATGACTCTTATGCAAATGAATGCTATACAAAGAATAATCTATTATGATTATTACTAATTGTTCAAATCGATATTGAAATAATCAAGTGAAAGGAAAAGACTTTCGTTTGGGATGTAACATTTTCGATTTTTGCATACTATATCAATAAAAAAGTGTAACTTTGAGACATCGTCTCGAAGATAGGCTGCATCTTCCATATAACAAAAATGTTTATGAGGTTTCCGCTAGCCTTTGGTCAAGCTTGTAGAGTGCCTTCTTGGCTCTCTCTATTTTCCTGAGTAGCAGTTCCTTTTCATCACATCCAACCAATCTCGGAT
>JAEEGG010013649.1_pt1 | contig 17344 bp, 15 predicted proteins | sample 9134161 | NCBI WGS metagenome assembly JAEEGG01 (sample SAMN16246543, study PRJNA631951) | gut metagenome | biome: gut microbiome; feature: rumen; material: CR-attached | host: Bos | place: Iran: Karaj | collected 2018-10 | reverse complement strand
CTTACTCCTATGGTCAGCCCCTACGACGAGAACGGCAACATCCGCCGCGGCGCCATCAATATGCCGAAGGACCAGAACTACGTGGTCAAGACACGCGAGCTGATGTACGAGATCGCTGACAAGAACATCAACGAGTCAATCCGCTACAGCGCATACAACAATGCGTATGTGGAAGTGGAGGCTCCGTTCCTCAAGGGCCTGAAATACCGTCTCAACGGAGGTTACAACTTCAGGCTGAACGAGAGCGGAACATTCAGGGGCCAGGGCATCCTGAACAGCGTGCTCACGGAGCCTGCAACTGCAAGCCGCTCCTGGAGTCTGAGCAAGAACTGGACTCTCGAGAACCTGCTGACCTTCAACCGCACGTTCAACGATGTCCACAACATCAACATTACAGGTATGTTCTCGGCCGAGTCAGCCACAAGCTACGGCAACAGCTTCTCTTCACGCGGCGTTCCCGCCGACTATATGCTGTATTATTATATGGGTGACGGAGCCGGTGACCTCACCTTCAACCCGAACAACCAGTCATACAGCAAGACCAACCTGATGTCTGTGATGGGCCGTGTGATGTACTCTTACGCCAACAAGTATATGATTTCCGCCACCGTGCGTTCCGATGGTTCTTCAAGGCTGGCTGAAGGCAAGAAATGGCATACATACCCTGCTGTATCCCTCGGATGGAACATCAGCAACGAGGACTTCATGAAGAGCGTCGCCTGGGTTGACATGCTGAAGATCAGGGCCGGTTACGGACAGACTTCAAACCAGTCAATCTCTCCTTATTCTACGCTTGGACGTCTTTCTTCACGCTACTACAACTACGACACAGATTATGTGACTGCCTACTACGTCACTTCTCTTCCGAACAATGACCTCGGCTGGGAGTATTCTGAGACCTGGAACTTCGGTATCGACTACGGCTTCTTCAACGGCCGCCTGAGCGGTAGCCTCGAGTACTACCACGTCCTCACCAAAGACCTGCTGATGACCATCAACCTTCCTTCTACAGCAGGTGTGAACAGCTATACCGCGAATGTCGGCAAGACAATGAACAACGGTATCGAGTTCACCGTCAACGGCACCATCATCCAGCATCGCGGCGACGGCTTCAACTGGACCGCAGGCCTGAACTTCTATCACAACCACAATGAGATCGTCGAGCTGGCTTCCGGCCAGGATGAGGACCGTGCAAACAACTGGTATGTGGGTTATCCCGTCAATTCATTCCGCGAGTATGTCTACGAAGGTCTCTGGCAGCAGGACGAGGAGGCTCTCCGCGAGAAACTCGAACCCGGTGGAAACGTCGGTATGATCAAAGTCCAGTACAACGGAGAATATGATGCAAACGGCGATCCCGTAAGGGTTATCGGCGACGACGACAAGGTCGTGATGACAAATGAAGCCATGCTTCAGGGCGGTTTCAACTCGACAATGTCCTGGAAAGGATTCGACTTCACTGTAGTCGGCAGTTTCCAGGTAGGAGGTATGCTTACTTCCAACATCCACAACGGCTATCAGAACCTTCTGTCAGGCCGTCGCAACAACGTGGTTGTTGACTACTGGACTCCCGAGACTCCGAACGTCCGCTTCCCCGCTCCCGGCGGTGCGACATCCGGCGGTGACAATGCCAAGTACATAGAGACGGCTTCAAGATGGACCGGTTCGAATGTGCTCATCAACACCATCACCTTGGGTTACAACTTCGGCAACCTGAGGGCTGTGAAGAACATCGGCCTGCGCAGCTGCCGTCTCTATGCCACTGTCCAGAACCCGTTCGTGGTCTACTCTCCTTTCTACAAGGAAACCGGCATCCGCCCTGTCTCAAACAGCGGTGCTTACGCTGTGTCACAAGGCACTCCTCCGACCGTCAACTATCTGCTCGGTCTTAACCTGTCATTCTAACCTAAAGTCCGAATAACCATGAAAACATTAAAATATTTTGCGTTAGTAACTATTCTTTCAATAGTGTGCGTTTCCTGTGGTGAGGACTTCCTTAAGGAGCAGCCCAGGACTCTGTTCGTCCCTTCTTACTTCAATACTGAAGCTGGAGTGGAAGGAGGATTGAACTATATGTACTACCATCTTAGAAACGTATACGGTGGCGGTAACATGATCAACCAGATGGGACCCGGCACAGATGAGTTCACCTGTGGCGGCTCGGCTCGTATCGAGCATCAGGTGGCCGATATGGGTGAAGGTACGACCCAGTGGTCCGCTTCGCAGAACCCTGCATCTTCTACCTGGACATCCTGCTTCGGCAACATCAATACCGCCAATGGCGTTATCGAGAACGGAGAGGCCAACGGCGTAGCTCCTGCATTGCTTGCAGAGGCCCGCTTCTTCAGGGCGTTCGACTATTTCCTCCTCGTCCAGACTTTCGGTGGCGTGCCTATGGATCTCGGTTCGGGCGAGCTGAAATTCAATGCCACTCCCAGCCGTACTTCCATCCGCAACACTGTAGACGAAGTTTACGACAAGTGCATCATTCCTGATTTCCAGTATGCAGTGGACAATCTGCCTGACCAGCCCCGTGTAAAGGGTGCCGTCACCAAGACTGTCGCCCGCCTCTATCTTGCCAAGGCATATCTTACCTACGCCTGGTGGAACGAGAATCCGAAGAACATCCCTACTTATCCCGAGACTACGACCAATGCTGAAGGCCAGACTCACTCTGTGGTAAGGGATGCCTCAAAGGCAAAGGGGTATTTCCAGAAAGCTTATGACATCGCTCTCGAGGGTATCAGCAAGGCTCCGTCCATCTATGGGCTCGAGGCTACCGAGTATGATATGTGGAAGGGCTCCAACAAGTATTCGAAGGAGTTCCTGCTCTATGCAGACTACACCATCGACAACGTGCAGTATGGCGGTACCGACCTGACGAACTCCGGCGGCGGCGCACCTGACAACTGCGAGTTCTGGTATCACAACCCGAACTATACATATATCAGAGCCGGTCTGTCGCCTGAACGCAAGATCACCAAGGGAGTCGAGGAATGGTCATCAGGAGCGGCTATCACCCGTTCTGCAGAACAGGGCTACGGCCGTCCCTGGACCCGTATGGCTCCTGTTCACGAGGTGTTCTACAACACTTTCGTCAACGACCACGACAGCCGTCTTGACGTGACCTTCAATATGGCATACCGCCAGAACTATTCAAGGTACCAGAAGAAGGAGAAATCTCACGTGGTATATGGCGCCAACAATCTTCCTGTGGAGTATGACGGCGTAATCCTCAAGTTCTTGTCTAAGAACCAGGAACCCGGCGTTGTCGTATATCCTATGGACCGTCCCGGCGTCACCGATATGAAGGGCCCGTCAGCGTATGCCGGCGGCGAGATGCCTGGCGAGTCGGCATTCGTCATCGAGCCCAACCACATCGGCCGAAACAACTACCCGGGCCCCTGGAAGGTGTCTGTCTATCGTACCGACAAGGGTGAGAACGAGCCCGGTGCTCCCAACTCCGGCAACTTCCGTCCGTTGGTCATCGCCCGTTTTGCCGAACTGTATTTCGTGGCAGCCGAGGCTTATGTCAAGGGCGCTACCGGAAGCCAGAGTGCTACCGACCTGATGAAGGTCATCCGCGCGCGTGCCGGCAAGTGGAGCTTCTCTGTGGCTGACCAGAAGGCCGTATCGTATGACTACAGCGCCGAACTGGTTGCCGAGACTCCTGCAAATATTACGATCAACTGGCTGCTGGACGAGTACAGCCGTGAGTTCTTCGGCGAGTCAAGACGCTGGTTCGACCTTGTCCGCACGCAGACCTGGACTGACAGGGCTTCTACCTACAAGATGACCGAGGCGTTCACCAAGAACGATCCCAACGAGCATACCTACAAGAGGGTCATCGAGCCTCATCACTACATCAGGCCTATTCCCATCGACCACCTGAACGGTCTTGAGATGACTGATGAAGAGAAGGCTGTATACCAGAATCCCGGCTACCTGAACTAGCAAGCCTTACAATACGATCAAAGGCCGCCCGAAAGGACGGCCTTTGTTTTTCTTATGATGCCAGGGCTATTCGGCGAATTTCTTGCCTGCGCCCCAGGCTTTGCCTACCTCTTCTCCTATGACGCGGTAGCTCATCGCGGCTGCGTCGAAGACTATGGGCTGGAGTTTTGCCAGGTCGACCTTGCCGTCGGTGAGGATGCTCTCGTCAGCGCTCATATTGACTACTTCTCCCACGAGGATGCCGTCTGCCCAGCTGACGACCTTGCACTCGAGGGTGAGGGGATACTGGTCGATGATGGGGGCGTCTACGTTGGGGCTGGGGGTGACGCTGAAGCCTACCTTGGCTACTTTGTCTGCCACTTTGTTGCCGCTCACGAGGCCGAAGTAGTCTGACTCGGCTACTGTACGTGCGTCTGCGAAACTTACGGTGAAGGCGCGTGTACGCTCAAGGTTCTTGGTGGTCTTGTGGTTCGACAGGCTGACGACGATCTGCTTGAAGTCGTACTGGCCGGCCCAGGCTGCCATCATCACGTCGGGGGTTTTGTCTGCGTCCCAGGTGGCGATCATCACGCACGGCTGGGGTGTGGTTACGAGTGCGTGCTCAGGCCCGAAATTCTTGCGGCCAGCAACTGCTTTGAATGTATTTTCTGAGTTCATTTTCTTATGGTTTTATGCAAAGTAACAAAAACACGGTTGTTTTCCCGAAAATAATTAGCCTACGATATACTTCCCGAAGGGGAGTTTGCCTATCAGGCGTGTGATGAAGTAGCTCAGGATGTAGGTCGCTGCTGCCGTGAGTATGATTGCCAGTGGAGCCGGAAGCATTGGACTCAGCAATCTGAATATTGCCGGGAGCATCAGCATATGCATCAGGTACATACCGTAGCTCGCTTCGGATATTTTACGGACGAGGCCGTAGCACCGGCCGGGCTTCTGTATCAGTCTGAAGATCAGGAAGAGGCAGGCGCTCATAAGTCCGGCGACAATCGTGTCGTTCTGCCAGTGCATCTCCAGATCCTGAGGCGTATCGACGAGGAAACTGCGATGGTAGAACTGCCACATTCCAAACACGTAGCATACTGCAAGGACCGGAAGGCAGACGAGCAGTGTCTTCCGTGCAGACCACTGCAGGTGTGTCCGGATATAATGACCGAGGATTATGTAGCCTATGAAGCCGGAAACATAGTAGAACAGGGGATAGGGATTCCACCAGCATTCACCGAAAACCGGCCCTGCGACATCCCTGAGCCAGTAGAAGCACAGGGTGAATGCCCACAGGCCGAGGAAGAAGCGCTCTTCTTTCTTCCCTGCCTTGGCCAGCCACGGCGAAATCACGGGCATTACCAGATACAATCCGAGCATCATATAGACGAACCACAGGTGCGATTCGCGGGGGATGAAGTTGATGCCGGCCTGCTTGACGTTCGCCCAGGCTTCGGCCCAAGAGAATTCTCCCCATACTGCGGGCAGGAAGGCGTAGAGGAAAAGGAACACTACGAAGGGGATGCCCACGCGCGTGAAACGTTTCTTGAAGAATTCCCCTGTGCCTGTCTTTACCGGTACGAGCAGATAGGCCGAGGCCATCAGGAACAGCGGCACAGCCACCGGCCGGACGAATCCTTGTATGAACATTACGCTCCAGCGGGCAAGTTCAGACGGGAACGAAAAGGAATAATCGTCCGAATAGATGCACTCGCTGGCGTGGCACAACATTACCATCAGACACGCTGCTGCACGCAGCCAGTCCAGAAATACTATGCGTTGCTTTTGAGTCATTCTTTGATACTTTGTTCCAACAAAGATAAAAAAAGAACTCTCACAGCAGCGCTACGGCGGATTACTCGGCGGCTTTCTTGAGATAAACGATGACTTCTACCTGGTTCTCGGGGTGGACGTCAGGGGTAATGCGGGTGATGCGGACTTCATAGAGGTCGCCGTAGCCCATATCCAGATACTTGGAGATGTCGTGGTTCGAGCCGCGCGGGATGAAACCTAGTTTGTACTCGCCGAAGTAGATGGCTACTGCGTAGGGGTCGAAGGGGTTGTCGTCTTCGCGGACCAGATCCAGCACGGTCCCGATCTTGAGCATTTCGAAGGCTTCGCAGCCTTCCCAGTAGCCGAATCCTGCGATGTGGAAGTTTGTCAGATGAATCTTCTTGACTGCTTTGTTCTCTTTTGCTTTCATAATACTAAGTTTTTGAGGTTTCTGAGAACAAAGTAAAAGCGGGGTTGTACCAAAATGCGGGACAGCTATTTGAATTTTTCCAGATGATGCTGCCAGATGCTTTCTATGATGAAGGCGTTCTTGGAGTCTACTTCAACGCCTGCCTTGCCTGTGGTCCAGTTCACATCGGGAATTGCTGCCTGGAGGGCTTCGGTGGGGGCGACCATATCTGATTGGGGATCGACGGCTGTCTCCCATTCCATATCCATATACCAGACCTTGCGTCCCTGGCCGGACCAGTCTTCGCTCAGATAGGGTTCGGAAGTGAAGTGGCCGGTGCCGATGATTCCTGTCGGCTTCTCGTATCCTACCTTGATGAAGATGAAGCGGTCTCCTGCGTGGGCTTTTTCGTGTTCGTAGATGCTCCAGTTGAAGTCATCGGGGAAGATGCCTTCCTCGAAGTCGAAGTCGTACAGGAAATCTTCGATTTTATAGCTTGAGAAGTGGGGGTTCCAATAGAGAAGGAATGTTTTCATTGTATATGGAATTATTGGTTGTACAATTCTGTCGCGGCCTGGTGGATGGCCTTGATCTCGTTGGCGAGCCATTGCGGCTGCAGGACCTTGACGGCGGCGCCACGGGCCAGCAGCGGGCTGAAGAAGTCAGCGGTAGGGCGGAGGGTCATCTCGAAGTCGGAATATCCTTCGCCGACGGCGACTTCTTTCTGGCTGTGGTGCAGCGGCAGGTCGCGGAGGTAGTTGACCTCCTTGCCGAAGGCGCGTATCACTACTTTCTCCACGGGCACTGCCGGATCCCTGACGATTCCGTAGCTGTCGCTGAACCATCCTGCAGGGTCGAAGTCTTTGCTGTATCCGAACTTTTCGTCGGTCACCTCAAGGCTCACTATGCGGTCGAAAGCGAGGGTGAAGAGCAATGCTGTGGGCTCGGGGAACTTCACGAGGCCGTACCACCTTTTGTTGAAGAGCTTGACGAAGTAAGGGTCGAGCTTCATCGAGGAATTGGAGGCCTCTGCGCCGTATCGGCGGTAGTTCACGCGGATGCGCACGCCGCGCTTCATCGCGTCGATGAACTTGTGGAGGTTCTCGCCATCGGAGGGGATGGATTCCAGCAGTATCCTGCTCTGCACGGCTTTGCTCTCAGACAGGATGCTGTTGACGGAAAGGGTGGAGAGCATCCAGTTCTGGATGGAGTCTTCTTCCAGCACCTCCTTGTTGTAGATGTAATACTTGAAGCCGTCTTTCCTGTCGCAGTCTATGATGATGCCGAACATATCGAGGATGGCGTCGCGATGCCTGTTGAAGGTGCTTCTGGCGAGGCTGACGCCTTCGGACATCTCGGTGCGCAGCCAGCGCTGGTTGATTTCTTCGAGCGTGAGCCGGCCTTCCCGGCGGATGGTCTCAACCAGCCAGATGTATTCCTGAAAGAGGGCGTAGGATTTCATAGTCAGGGTCTTTTGTTCAAAGGTACTTATTTTGATCCTTTCACAGAACAAAGTAAACCCTATATTGTACCAAAACGTGGTACAATAAAACTATTATTTTGAGAGGATGTACTGGGATTTGGGATCGAGATTTTCTTTCATAAAATAGTTTTATCTTTGCAATGAGATAGTAAATCGTGAGATGGATGGGTAATCGGGTTGTGCAAAAGTCCCCGCCCGCGAGGCCCTCGCTTTTGAAGTAATTCCACCATGTTGTCTTGGGGCAAATCTAGCAGGAGGTCAAATGGCCTCCTGTCTTATTTCTTTTTTTCTGTTGCTCAACCATCTTATGAATATGTGATGAGTTTTCTGCCCATTCTGTTGCATGCAATTGAAAAAATGCTGAAACTAGAGAACAGAATAAAGAGAAAGCACGGGTTGGTGGCTTTCTTGAAAACTTATTGCTAATTCTGAATTATGGGCTTGTGTGTGCCTAGCGACAATAGTTGCGCTATTGTCGCTAGGCTATCTTTTTTTCTGATTTCATCACTTAGCTTAGCAAGAAAGATTGTAAATCATTTGTTTTACTGTAGGATTTTTCCTACACTTGCATTGTATTTTATGAAATACGCTGAATTGGAGAGAAGACTGCGAAAATTCAACTGCTACTACACTGGAGAACAAGCGAACGGTCATCCACTCTGGTATAGTCCTATTACGGGAAGGATTTTTAAGATGAGTAACCATAGTACTAACGAAGTCCCTAAGGGAACTTTGCATCAAATAATGCGTGATGCTGGAATTAGTTTTATGAAATAGATTATTTGTCTATGAAACAGGTAAAAGTATATATTGAACTGGCAGAGTTTGGATACTCTGCTTATATGCAAGAAGCCGGCTTGGATTATGGTTGTACGGGAGAGGGGGCCACAGTTGAAGAAGCAATCGATGACTTCAAAAAGTCTTATGAAGGCATCCGCGAATATTACGCAAGACACGGCAAACAATTCGAAGAGGTTGATTGTTCCTTCTATTATGACACCGCAAGTTTTCTGGAGGAATACAGCAAGGCATTCAGCCTTGCAGGTCTGGAACGGATTACTGGTGTAAGCCAAGCTCAACTGGGACACTTCCTTCACGGCCGTCGCAAGCCATCGGCCCGCACTGTGGCCAAAATACAGGCCGGCGTGGAGCGATTCGCCCGAGATCTGACGGCAATCCGCTTTATATAATGCCTCTGATATCCTATATCACAACGACAACTCCGGCGATCAGCGCTGCGGGAATAGCCAGCAGCATCCCGATCAGTCCGCCCTTGATGTGGAACCAGTAGTCGTGGTAATCGGCCACCATATCCTCCGTGCCGGGAACCACGAAATGCTTGTCGTGGCAGAACCAGATGCAGTCCAGCACGAAAGCGTCGAACCAGTTCACCACGCACCAGAGAGCATAAGCCGTCAGCACGCCGCACCAATATGTCGTGCATCCATTGACATAGCGCACCAGCAACCCCAGCAGCACTCCGAACATCACCATCGCAAAGCCCTTCTTGGCATAGAACGCCGCACCGCCAGGCCTGTTGCCAGCATCCACCAGACCAAGTTTCTCGCAACGTGCAATGATGGCCGGAGGATAGTTGAAGACAGTCTTGACCGGATTCCTGGACATCAGGAACACGAACAACGTGAAACCCGCGCAGGCTATGATAGATTCGATTAGGAAAGTCATATTCGTTACTTAACGACACAAAGATAACACAATCCTGCAGCCCTTGCGCCCAGCCAGCGGCTCAGAGGGCACAAAGACGTTCGGGCGGCGTCTAGCGCTGCGTCCGCCTGTCGCGACGAACTCGCCCTTTTAGTCCTGTCCTTCGCCTTCGACAGGCAAAGACTTGCCTGCCTCAAACTCAGTCCAGCCCTAACGTGGCTCATACAGCATCGCTCCCGGGCGGCGGAACTCCGCTCAGCCGCTCTCTCGCCCTCCCGCCAGTGCCCTTAACGCCGCTGACAGGGTGCAGAAATGGGGCAAGATTTAAAGATTGTTAATGAGTAATAATGTGTGAAAAAGCCAGACAGAATGGGTATTAGTATTAACTTATTACTAATTACTCACTTTTAAGAATATTCTTTAGATGCTTTTTTAGTCCTTCATTATGAGCATAGATGTAGCAGCCTTTTATGCCTCTTTCCATCATAACTTTGTAAGCGTTAAGAACATAAGAAAAGATAATTTCGTATTTATCTGACTTTTCTGAATTAGATAATCCTCTGAAATTGTTGCTCACACCTTTATCATTAATCTTTTCGGGAATGATATAAACCCCTCGTTCTGGACAATAATCGATTTCAGGCCCCAAAAGGACACCCACATAATTCAGATCGTAACCCTGTGATGTGTGAATGCAACCTATTTCTTGCGGTTCTCCTTTGAGAATCCAGTCGTAGTCCAAATTACGTACATATCTAACCTCATCGAACACAATCAAACCGTCTTCAATATTTAGATTATCCAGAAAATAAGCCAGTCGTTTTTTTCTTGTGTCTAATTCTCCAGTTGATTGTAGCCACTTCTGGTAACTCTTTTGACAAGAGTCATATTGATTTCTATTCCACTGCCAACCATATCCGGTAGCACATTTACTCAGTCCTGTTTCTGCATTCCTTTTGACTATTTCCTCAATCAAAGAATTCGCGTCATCAAATAAACGAAAATCGTAGTTGTTCGGATATGTTTTCTTTGTTACTTCGTGACGATTCTCAAATAAGCTATTGACAAACTCAATATAATTATTGCCAGCACGACATCGCATTTGTTGATGTAAGTAATAATGCTCTGGATCAACATTAAACGTATGCAATGCATTCTCAAACTGTGTTGGTGTAATATCACTATCCTTTACGGTTTGTGCTGGATCGTAAACAAGAACTCGTGTCCTGCTGCATTTAAATATCCAGTCCAGTGTGGTTATCGAGTTGGGATCTATTCCTTTCCCATATAATTGTTCGCAAGCTTGTTTATAGGCACCCATAGCACTGCCAATATTTTTATACTGCCAAAGCCTATGTGCCTCATCAACGAAAAGAATGTCGAAAGGATCGATAGTCCCTTTATCGTCAATTACAGATTCTTTAACTATATCATTGGGCCCTTTGGAATCTTTTTTATGCATATGGGGTACATTTTTAAAAATGCAACCCATAGTGTTGCGCAGAGAGCTCATTTGTGCGACGTATGCGATTTTTAATTTACCATATTTCTTTACATAGTTATGAATGCGATTGACTAATTTGTTCTCCTCAGAAAGAGTGCCTAATCCTAGCTCAATTTCGTACGCATCATCATTGTCATAATCTATGTTAGTCTGATTGGAGTAGATAGCTTCGATAATCCTGACTAGCATGTTGACTAAGACAATTGTCTTCCCAGTACCTGCATCTCCATTAATAATTGCGGTATAATTACTGGATTTCCCCTCTCTCATCGATTCAAGAGAATCCATAATGTCATTCAGTATTTTCAGGGAGACTTCTTGCTGTTCATCATTTAACGCTGTATAAGGAGAATATTTGAACAACACATCATTGACGATGTCACTATAATTATTAGTGGCGATGCATCGTTTTCGCAAATGTTCCCAAATGTCTTTTACTTCATCTTGATAAAGGGCCCTGTTGTAATAGTTATGGAGTTTTGATTGCCCTCTGTTACTATTCTGAAGGACAGAAAAGTACTTGGATTTTTTTGTTGGGTCTTTTGTAAGACGAATCTCGTATCGGAACAGATTAATCAGTGCATTTTCAATATCAAGTATTGCTGACTTATTAAACCACGAATCGAAGATAATATCAACTTTTTCAAGCTTTTTACGTTTATCTATATGTAAGCCATGGGGGTCTAGATGTTGATTCATTCGTTCATTTGCATTGTTCGTTTCCCCAATATAAATTTCACGGTTGCCGTGTATCAAATAAACAACAGGCCAGTTCGTCCCCTGTGGATGACAATCCAAAGGAGTATGTGGCTCGGCTGATTGCACAACTGGCTTGCGGAAATCGTATGATACAATACTGAATCTACTCATCTTAAAGAAAACAAAGCGTTATAGCTCGGTATATTTTTTTGCACTTCCTTTCGCTTTCTCCACTGGATATTTCGCTGCGTTTTTCTGAATCTTGTCCAACATGATTTGCTTGATGTCGAAATTGTATTTGTCGGCCATCTGGAAGGCATAATTAAGGACATCGGCAAGCTCTTCACGAATCTTATCAAGGTTGGCGTCTTCCGGGTCCTTCCACAGGAAACATTCAAGCAATTCGGATGCTTCAACAGATAATCCAATCGCCAGATCTTTCCCATTGTGGAATTGGTCCCAGTCGCGGTCTATGTTGAACTGTCTCAATTCTTTGAGGATAATGTCAATATCACTCATGATGGTATAAAGGGATTAATAGATATAGAAGTAGTAATATCAAAATTAGCAAATAAATCGTGGATTTAGTGGTGAGTATCTAAAAAAGCATTATCCAAATCCAAAAATAGAAATCGATTGTCCCAAATCGTGATACAGTATGAGGCTTTAACAGGCAATAACCGCTCAGCTCGCCCTAGCAGGAAAGAAGGGTCTGAGTGGGGGCTGGCCGCCCGCGGCTCGCAGAGCGGGAGGGACCCGACGGAGACGAGTTCTGCGAAGCAGGACGAAGTATACGTTGGGAGGGATTGGAGTGAGCTTCAGCTCACGGAACCCCCCGAAGGCCCTTGCTTTCCTGCGCCAAGGCGAGCTGTTGTTGCAAATCCAAAAACGCCAAAATGGTTCGCATTGACAATAGTTGTGCTATTGTCGCTAGTGACTGGGTTTTTCTAGTATTGTTTCCTAGGTTAGTAGCGCAATTAGGCAGATTGACATTTGTGGAATTATGAAATATTGGTAACTTTGCACTAAAGCACACAACTAAGATGAAGACGACATCCGTAGCTCTTGGCCCTCATTTCGAGGGGTTTATTCAGGAAAGCATCCAAAGCGGCCGCTATAACAATGCAAGCGAAGTGGTACGTTCAGGACTCCGTCTTCTAGAAGAGCAAGAAAGAAAAATGGCCTTTCTGCGTGCAGCCATTGAAGAAGGACTTGACAGCGGCATTGTGGAGGATTTTGATGCGAAGGCATACCTTCAAGAGATGAAAGCACGGAAAAATGGCAAACTATGATCTTTCGAAGAAAGCGGCTGAAGACCTTTACGACATTTGGGACTACACATATGAAACCTGGTCGGAACGCCAGGCCGATCGATACTATGCAATTCTAGAACAAGCATTCGAAAACATCGCATCAGATCCTATGTCTGTTGGCAAGGCTTGTGATGCCCTTGTTCAAGGGCTTCGCTCATATCATAGGTTCCCGCCAAAGGCGAGTCAGACAATTGTCAATAACGCCAAAAAACATTTACATTTGCAGCACTAATCGCAAACCGATGAACCGTAGCCAACAAATCATCAAGACCAGCGTGGTTGGAGTCGTGACCAACGTGCTGCTGGCAGCATTCAAAGCCGCAGTCGGTGCACTCGCACACAGCTTCGCAATAGTGATGGACGCCGTCAACAATTTGAGCGACGCCCTGTCGAGCGTAATCACAATCGTCGGCACCAAACTCTCACAGAAACCCGCCGACCGCGACCACCCCTACGGCCACGGAAGAGTCGAATACTTCAGCGCAATCATCATAGCAGTCATCGTACTGTCAGCCGGTATCACGTCACTCGTCGAGTCAGTCAAGAAAATCATACACCCCACCGAACCCAGCTACACCACAGTAACCCTCGTAGTAATCATCGTAGCAATCGTAGTCAAACTGCTGCTCGGCAGATACGTCAAGAAACAAGGCGAAAAACTCGAAAGCGACGCCCTCGTAGCCTCAGGCTCAGATGCACTCTTCGACGCAATCATCACGTTGGCTACACTCGTTTCAGCTGGAATAATGCTCCTCTGGGGAGTGTCGCTTGATGGAATATTGGGAGCATTAATCTCACTCTTCATCATCAAAGCCGGAGTCGAGATGATCGCATCACCCGTGAATGAACTCCTCGGAGCAAGAGTCTCGCCCGAACTCATCACAGCCATCAAAAAAGAAATAATGGAGTTCGACGAAGTCCACGGCATATACGACATCATCCTCCACAGCTACGGCCACGACCTGATGATCGGATCGCTCCATATAAGCGTCGACGACACACTCACCGCACAGGAAATCCACGGCCTGACACGAAAGATATCCCAGATGATGTATCTCAAACACAACATCGTGATGACAGTCGGGATATACTCAGTAGCAACCGGTGAGAACAAGAGAAGAGAACTCCAGACACTCGTCACCAGCACCCTCGCCGCACATCCCGAAATCGTACAGATCCACGGATTTTACTACGACGAAAAAGAAAACTATGTGGCAGTGGACGTCGTGCCCGACTATTCAGTCACCGACGAAGCCGCACTTTGCAAGGCGCTGACAGAAGAACTCAGCGCAGCGATACCCGGCAAGACGATACTCGTCACCGTCGACCACAACTTCAGCGACTAGCTAATCCCGATTGATGAGAGCGCGGTAGCCCTCCAGGCTGCCGATGTCAAGGCGCGTGCCAGGCATACGCAGGGCGTGGAGCGTGGCGACACGCGAAATGTAGCCCGCCAGATTGCCCGGAGCGTCCCACTGACAGCCGTTGTCTATGGCGTCCAGGATCAGCGGAATGTCCGCGGAACCGTAGATGTAGAAAGGCGGAGTCACGTGATGGCTCTTCGGATTTTCGGGCTTCTCCTCCATATCGGTGACGCGACCCTTCTCGTCGAGACAGATCACGCCGCAACGGTGCAGCCTGGCCTCGTCAGCCTCGTCATAGTAGAAAATCACAGCCGTCTTCTTCACGTGGAAGAAATCAACCAGCGACCTCAGCGAGAAGTCCAGCAGATTGTCGGCGGCAGCCACGAGAATGTCGTCGTAGATGCCGAACTCCTTGATGGCAGCCACCAGGTCACCAACGGCACCCACGCGGTTGTCATTAGACATAGAGCCGTCGTCAAGCAGACGGATGGGCTTCGAATACCTCTTCACAGCCTCCTCCAGCCACTGCTCGAAGATGCCGATGAAACGGTGGTTGGTCACTATTATGTGCTCGTCGATTTCGTCGATGGAGTCCACGTCCACCAGCATACGGTCGAGGATGGTGCTGTCGCCCACAGGCAGCAGCGGCTTGGGAAAATTCTCAGTGAGCGGATACATCCTCGTGGCATATCCGGCAGCCAGGACAACGTTTTTCATAAGCTAACCCTCAATGAAAGCAGCACCGTCGGCGCTCTTTACGAAATGGACTTCGAAAGTCTCCTTGTACTGCGGGAACTCGGCGAGATAGCGGCTGGCGATGCTCTCGCGGATGGAATCCTTCTTGGCAGGATCCACCAGCGCGATGCAGGCCCCCTTGAAGCCGGCGCCGGAGAAGCGTCCGCCATATATGCCGTCAGTTTCGCGCATTGCGCGGTAGATGCTGATCAGTTCGGGACTGCCGCACTCCCAGTTGTTGATGGAACTCTCGCAGCTCTCGAAACTCAGCTGGCCGAGCCACTCGATGTTGCCCGAATCCCAGGCGGTCACGGCCTGGCGCACACGCTTGTACTCGCTGAAATAATGCTCCGCACGGTTCGCGAAACGCTGGGGCAGCTTGTCGCGGTGCTTTTCGTATACGGAGCGGGGCACATCCCGCATAAAAGTCTTGTCGAAAGGCTTGATGGGCTGGCCGTCGTATGCCAGAAGATCCCAGGCCGCCACCTTGCACTCCTGCACCCTGAGGTTGAAGTCGCTGCTCATCAGGTTGCGGGTGAGGCCGCTGAAGAAGATGCCGAACTCGAACTCCTTCATCCTGGGATTGCGGGGTATGAGACGGTACTCGTTGCTGTCGCAGTCCAGCATCAGCATATGGTCCTTCTTGCCGAGGACTATGCAGGACTGGTCGAGAAGACCGTTGTTGAGGCCTATGTACTCCCTCTCGGCCTCCGATGCGATGGTAATCACCTCCATCGGCATCAGAGATATGTCGTTGGCCCTTGCAAAGGCCATCACGTAGCACACCAGGACAGCGGCGCTTGACGAAAGACCGCCCACCGGCAGACTGCCGGACACCTTGCCGCGGATGCCCTTCTTCAGCCCGAAACGCTTGCGCAGGGCATATTTGGCTCCGAGGGCATAGTCGCCCCAGTTTCCTTGCCTGAGGATGGTCTTCTGACGGATGTCGAAGCTCACCTTGCCGTCGAAATTGCTGCTCTCGAGCTCCACCGAGCCGTCCTCCGTGATGTCGAAGAACAGGTCCACACCCCTGTCGAAAGGAAAGCCTGTCACAAGGCCGTGCTGATGGTCGACGTGTGCTCCCACGGGGCAGATGCGGTATGGAGCGAAAATATGATATTGCATAAGCTGATTTTTCAGTTAATAAAGTACAAAGTTAAACTATCTTTGTATAAAACAACAGATATTATGGCATACGAAATCAGGAATCCCGAGCTTTGGCCGGACGGAGAGCTGAAGATAGGGTGGGTGGCAGCGCATATGCCGCTGCTCTCGGCGCTCAAGGAAGAATTCGAGGCTGCGAAGCCGTTCAAGGGACTGCGAATCGCACTTTCGGTGCACCTGGAGGCAAAGACCGCCTTCCTCTGCAAGACTCTCGCAGCAGGCGGGGCAGAGATGTACGTGACTGGCAGCAACCCTCTCTCCACACAGGACGACATAGCCGCCGCGCTGGTACACGACTCGATGAACGTCTTCGCCTGGTATGACGCCACCGCCGAAGAATACGACCGCCACATCACCAAAGTGATAGAGGCCGGCCCGAACATCATCATCGACGACGGCGGGGACCTGGTCAGCAAGATACACGCAAGTTTTCCCCAGTTGCTCAGCGGAGTGAAGGGAGGCTGCGAAGAGACCACCACCGGCATCCTGCGCCTGAACGCGATGAACAAGGCCCGCAAGCTCGCATTCCCGATGATACTTGTGAACGACGCACCCTGCAAACACCTCTTCGACAATCGCTACGGCACCGGCCAGTCCGTGTGGAACGGCATCAACCGCACCACCAACCTCATCGTAGCAGGCAAGACTGCCGTGGTGGCCGGATACGGCTGGTGCGGCAAGGGTGTGGCGATGCGTGCCAAGGGACTTGGAGCCAAAGTCATAGTCACCGAAGTGGATCCCGTCAAAGCCATCGAGGCCGTGATGGACGGCTTCCAGGTGATGCCGATGAGGCAGGCCGCCCCGCTGGGCGACATATTCGTCACCGTGACCGGCTGCAAGGATGTGATCACCAGCGAGGACTTCCGCGTGATGAAGGACGGAGCAATCTGCTGCAACGCAGGCCATTTCGACTGTGAAGTCAACATCGAACACCTCAAGGCTATGTCTGTCAGCCACCATCCGGCCCGCAAGGACATAGAGGCTTATGTGCTGTCTGACGGCCGCACCATATACATCCTCGCTCAGGGCCGTCTTGTGAACCTCGCCGCAGGTGACGGCCATCCCGCAGAGATAATGGATATGTCCTTCGCCATCCAGGCGCTCTGCGCCCGTTACCTTGCCACTGAAGGCCCCCTGCACCGCACTGCGGGAGATATGGTGCTGCAGGTTCCCGACGCCATCGACGACGAAGTGGCACGCCGCAAGCTCGCCACCCTCGGCTGCAGCATCGACAGCCTCACCGACGAGCAGCACCGCTACATCTATGGAGAATGATCGATCGAACACCTGAACTATAAA